>Ga0247823_10005155_pt1 | contig 10413 bp, 13 predicted proteins | sample 13C_PalmiticAcid_2_FD_192426 | JGI IMG/M metagenome (GOLD analysis project Ga0247823, IMG submission 192426) | Soil microbial communities from agricultural site in Penn Yan, New York, United States - 13C_PalmiticAcid_Day30 | ecosystem: Environmental > Terrestrial > Soil > Agricultural land...
CTACTTGCCAAGTTACTTGCCCAACTTCGCTCGCTACAGTTTGCGATGAATGTAAATATGCGTAGATCCCCACGGATATTTCGCCGGCATCGTTTGTACCAATTCAAACAACGGAGTCTTGGTGTACTTGGTCAGGGGATAACTAACGGAAACGATGCGGGTTCCGCGCCGCAGCGTCGCGAACCGTTCGACCAATGTGGCAATCGCGGCGTCGTTAAAGGCGGTGCCATAGAGGTAGAGCACTGTTGCATCGCTGTAATCGACATCCATCAGGTTGGCGAAGATAAATTCGACGTCGTCGATCCCCTGCTTTTTCTGAATCTTGCGGGCCTGAATCACAAATGTCGGGTTAATTTCAACGCCTACGGCACGGCAGCGATACAGGGCGTTGAACCAGAACACGCTGCGCCCTCGGCCGCAACCCAAATCGTAAATGACATCGTGCTCGGACAGATCGACGGCCTTGGCAATCGCATCCAGCGTGGTGAAAAAACTTTCACCATAAATCTTCTGCACCTGATCGTCGGGAAAGCTCCTTAAATAGCGATGACAGATATTGTCCGGGTTGCGCAACAGATACGCCCATAAGCACTGCAAGTCGGCACGACGGAACCGGGTGTTCGGGTAATAGCGCCTTACCGTCACCATATATTCGATGGCATCCACGACCAGATAGCGCGGATAGGCAAACAGCGCCTGCAACAGCGAAGAAGCCACCTCCGCGACAAACGAGGTCGTTTCCTTCACCGCTTTCAAAATGGACGTCATCTTGCTTTTCCCTTGGCTCTTGCCTTCGATTGAAAAACAACCGCGTTGATCGAAGAGCGATGCATCGGATTACGCTCTCGCCGGTTGAACAGCTTGCAGGTGATTCGAATAGCCCTTTTCTGGGGCAGTTTTGCGTAAGATGCCGGTTCGCATTATCTTACACGCAGGAAATCCCTCGTCGGATTAGGGGACCATCCAGGCATTGCTCAGAGGGAAAAGGAAGTTTTCCCATGCAGTCACACCACCATATTCATGGGATGTTTTGTGCTGACTGATGAACTTACTATCCTTGTGATTTCTCTGTATCTGCTTGCTTTGCCAAGCGCACAGTTGGCACAGACGCAAACAACGATCGTTTCATCAGGAGAGTGATATGAAGTCCGCAACGTCCGTCACGCTAGGCGCGTTAATTTCCGCCTTCTTATGTGCATGCACCGTTACTCCGACAACACAAATCAAGGCCTTTGGCGATTCGACGAAGGCGATCACCGACAAGGTCGATGCCGTCATCACCGAGTACAACCAGGCGGCGCTGACCAGGTCATTCACTGACTTTGCCGCCACATACAACGGCCAATTTGCCAATCGGCTGACAAGCGAAGGCTTGGGAGAGTTAGGACAGCCTCTTGATGAAAGAACGAAACAAGGAATCGCCATCTACCGTGCCAATCACACCATTGGCATTTATGCAGAGTCGCTTGGCGAACTCGCCGCTGCCGGGTCAAGGGCCGAAATTGACACCGCCGCAGCCAGGCTTTTCGGTGCCATGTCCGGTCTGAATACCCAATACAAGACGCTCCACACCAACCAAGGCGAGCTATTCAGTGGGAGCGATTTCGCGGCAACCACAAAATTTATCGCCGCAATCGGCAGCACGATCGTGGAGGAAAGACGAAACGCAGCCATCAAGGAGATCGTGCTTGCCGCTGATCCAAAGATATCCCTGTTGTGTGATGTTATTGACAAACAACTGGAGGAATCCGGAATTCATGAAGGCATATCCACGGCGCGCCAATACGTCCTGGCGGAAGAAATTAGAGACTACAAAAGGCAAGTCCAGAAGGATTTACCTCTTGAATGGCGACGGAACGAAATAAAGCGGCTGTATGAGCTAAAGAAAGGAATCACCGGCTCAAAACTGGCCATACAAACCGCACAGAAGGCCATACAGGAAGTTAAAACGGCCCACAACACGCTGGCCGAGGAACTAAGAAAGGATCGGTTTAGCAGCGAAGGCATTGCGCGCGCAGTGGGTCGGCTTCGGGATTTGGAAAGTCATTACAACGACTACGAAGCCTTGCTTCTTGAATGTAAAAAAATTGAAAAGGACAATCAGGGGATTTTGTCCTGCAATGACCTATGACTAATGACGCGATGAGCGATCCAAGGCTGATAGGACTTATGCAACACCGCCCCAGCCGCGTTGTGTTGCCTTGTCGTACTAGACGTACTGTCTGCGGCAACACGCCTTGCCGGGACAGTGTTGCGTAAGTCCTAACTGAATGACTGAATGACTGAATGACTGAATGACTGAATGACTGAATGACTGAATGACTAACGGGGAAATACGCATGTCGACTCAAACCATTCGCGGCAATCTTGTTGATGCCATCAACGAGCTGAATAAACTTCTTGAGGTCTGTACGGACGAGAATCAATGCTTTGAAATCAGGATCAAGATTAGAGAGCTATTTCAACGACTCGATCGCGTGATCATCGCCACCCTCGATTCATCCACCGTCGAGTTCGATGACGCCATCAAATCTTTGCAAGACCTCACCAAGGAAGCAAAAACGGCGAAGACCAAACTGGACAAGGTGGCGGAGGTCATCAACAAGGCAGCAATCGCCGTGGGCAAGGTCGAGAAGTTGGTCAAGAACGTGGCAGGGGTACTTCCCATCCTGTGAACATGCGGAGGTCGGCTTGCATGTCATATTTTTGACCCGGATTAGTTACCGCGGGAGCAGTCAAATTTGTAGGCGCCGATTTCTTTTTCCCCTTCACGCAGAGCAACTTCAACCCGGCATTGCCGATCTGTTTGCGCCTCCAGTTCCACCCGCGCCAGCGCTTCCGGCTTGGCCGCCGTAGTACTCACTCGCCCGCTTTGGCTAATGCGGGAAGTACCGCCGGCACTGCTCTGGATGACGTCAAAACGAAAGCTCACGCGCGCATCTCTCGGACTTCTGATGTACGGAACCACGATGGTTTGCCGTCCACTGTTTTGCATATCCAGCCATACCTGAAAATCCGTATCTGCATCCATCCGTCTTCCTTCATTCGAAGTGTTCTGCTTGTACCGGAAGCCCCCCTCCAGCTTCAACATACAGATGTTGGTCTGACAAGGCAGGCATCAAGAAGATATCGCCCTCCTGATGAAACAGAAAAGCGGAATCAGCCCGCTTTTCTGTTTTGTGTTGGACGACAGGCGTCCGGATATTAGTGCTGCACGATCAAAGCAACGTTCTGCGCCCCAGCTTGATTGATAGTTGCAGCAAAATTGTTGCCGGACTGCTGAATACTTGCTGTATTCCAGTCCGCATAGCTTGCACCCGTACCGACCTGGGTGATGCTTGCTGTATTGAAGCTGCCATTCTGCGTGATATCGGCGTCGTTAAAGCCACCAGTCTGTTCGATTGTCGCAGCGTTATTGCTGCCGTTCTGTGCAACCGTTGCGTACAGGTCGTTACCCAATGTTTGGGTGATCGAGGCGGTGTTTTGGTTGCCGTTTTCCTGATAGATGTTTCCATAGGCATTGGAAACGGTGTCTTGTACGATCGTAGCGGTATTTTCATCGCCGAAATGCTGCTGTATGTAACCGCCGCTGTTCGACACATTGCTCTGTGTAACGCTTGCAACATTGGACACGCCATATTGGCTGATACCGGCCCAGGCATCGGACGAATTAGTCTGTGTCACAGTGCCGCTGTTGGCGACGCCATACTGGTTGACATAGGCGACTGCCCCGCTGCTGTCGGATTGGCTCACGCTAGCGACGTTATCGTAGCCCGACTGATACACGCCGCCGTAAGACCATCCCGCTCCGGAACCGGTGACGTTAGCCTGCGTGACCGTGCCCGAGTTGTTGTCACCATATTGTGTAACCCGCGCGTCCGCATTGGTAGCATTGCTTTGCGTAATGACAGCCACGCCATTGTTGCTGCTACCCCAGCCGTTATACCCCTGATCAATCGCGGCATACACATTGCTCGAATCGGTTTGCGCAACACTCGCCGAATTTGCATCACCCGCCTGATTTACATAGACGGAAGCGCTGTCGCTGTTCTGCTGCAGTACACCTGGCGTTCCTGCCACCACATCGCCGACCTTGTTGCCATTGCCGGTTTGGTCGATGGCGACCCCGGAATTAAAGGTGTTCAATTGCTCGACATAGGCGTCGTTATCATTGCCGTTCTGGATGATGGAAGCGGTATTTGTTTGAGCAAGTGCCGGCAAAGCGTAAGCAAGGCTGATTCCCAAAGCGATGGCCGTGAATTTACGTTTCATTTTTATTTCCCTTAGAAAGTTAAAGGCGCTTCATTAACATGAGCTGTCCAGGGCCCTTAATACTGGACAACTCTTGCGGTATTGCTGTTGCCATACTGACGAACAGCAACACTGGAACCCGTGGCGGATTGGTCAATCTCCGCGCGGTTACTACTTCCCACCTGCTCAACGGTGACGAGATTGGCGCTTCCCGCCTGAAGCATCGCCGCTGTGTTTCCCGTCCCCACCTGCAGCACATCGATTGCGTTGTGCATACCGGCTTGCTCTGCATGGACTTGGTTCGCGTCGCCGATTTGACGGATATCCGCTGCATTGGCAACCCCGGATTGCACCGCGTAAGCCGTATTGCCACTTCCGTCCTGATTGATGCGCGCAAGTTGTTGCAAGCCCTGCTGCGTCAATGCCGCTTCGTTGCCGGAGCCTTGTTGGATGACTGCGCCGTAATGACCGTAACCGGCTTGCAGGGCCAATTCGGAGGGTCCGAGTTCCGAATGTTGATCCAGGTCGGCGGATGCCACGCCAACTGACGCAAACAGCAAACACCCCCCGCAGATTGCCTTCAGCTTGCGCATGCGGAGTGGCTCCCGTGGTAGTGCCGGGTTTTCATTCCTGGACAATTTCCTGCGCTGAACTCGTATATTCATTGCTCTCTTTCAGATAAGCCTGGACTATCGGGGAGTCCCAATCTTTTTCATTCTTGAGCGCCCACACCCGATCTTTCAGTCCTTGGATGGTTAAATGGACAACGGCTGATTCGATTGCCTCTCTTACGCATAGCTGCACCGGCTCGTTGCGGGTGTAGCCGGCTTCCAGCTCAAGCAATCGCTTGAAGTTGACGAAGCGGTACACACCCGTGGAAAGCTGATGCGAGTAAATCGTTTTGGTGGTCGATACGCTGTTGAGAATCTGGCCGCCCCGGATGTCAATCGCACGCAAACTGACCGTCACTTGATCGACGCGGTATTGCTCCGAAACGCCGACGCCGAGATAACGGGCGCCAGCCCCGCCGGTACGCACATTGGTTTCATAAGCGACGATGCCGCCTTCGATCAACACGGTGGCCGGCATCAAAGGCGGCAGTTGGAACGTGGAACCGCCTTTTTCCTGCGGCGACTCAAGGGCGCGCACAATCTTCCGCTCAGTCAACAGGTTCTGAAGGTTCTCGCGCTCCACGGGCGTGAACCAGCCGGAATCTTTCAACGCCTTGACCAGCATGGAAGCAGCGCCTTGTGTGACCGCCGTAGAGAATGAACTATCGGGCGCAGGTTTGTATTGCCCTGTCTGGTCACGCAGGCCGTAAACACCCACCGCGACTTTTCCCTTCGGCTCGGGCAGATGCAGCAAGTCTTTCGTGACCCCGGTGGCTGGCGTCAATTGCGCATTGGCCATCGTCGTCGCCGGTCCTTGCGTTGCGCAGCCAGCGAGCAACGCAGCAGCCAGCGGCAACGCAATGAACAAGCGTCGCACTACGCACCGCCTGACCGATAACCTCATTGCCCCACCTCGAACGAGGTCGATGAGCCGGTGATCTTGTCCGTGGTAACCACCCGCAGCGATCCGCCACCCGTATCGGAAATCGTGATCACGAAATCACCCGTCTCCACAGTACCGGGAACCAGTTGACCATTCGGCCCCAGAATGCTTGACGTGGCAGCAGAAGCAAGTCGTCCGAGGACAGAACGTTGCAGACTTTCGTTGAACTGCTCCAGGGCACTCTGTTTGTCCGAGCCCAGGTTTGCGTCCGGATCCTTGCTACGGTTTTGTGCCTGAGCGGCGTTGAGCAGGGCGGCGCCGTTGAGCGGACTGCCGCCGAAGTTGGGATTGACGGGGACATAGACCAGTTCAGTGGCATGCGCAAAGTGCGCGCCAAACCAGAATGCCAATGCGAGGGCGCCTCGCCAGACCAGATAAGTACCGCTTCCCCTGTACTGCATTTTTTTCCCCACGTTCTCAGATTTCATCCGGGCCGATATCGGCATCCCGCATCAAGAGCCGTTCAACTTCCGCATCGACGATTTTTTGGTAGGCAACATTTGCCGCCTGTTCGCTCACTGCCTTGATGCTGGGCCGTGAAATCGGCAGAAATGCCTGAAAAATCCGGCGCTGCCCATACTCGACCCACACTTGCGTGCCGGAACGAGCCGATGGCCGTTCATACACAGACAGCGCGAAGCGTTCGGCCATATCTCTTTCACGCCACACGGCAACGAAATATTGGTAAAAGTCATATCCAGCCACTGTCACCGTCTGGTTCGTCACGACACCGGTGTAAAGCCCTTTCGCCCCCGCATGGTCCGACTGAGTTGCGACGATTGAAGACTCCCCGGCACAAGCACTTGCCACCAAGCAAGACAAAAACACCGTGACCCCAATATCGCGCAGCCTCACTTGTTCTCTCCTCAGTGTTGCCTGTAGCGAATCGCTGAATCTTTCGCCACGCACACTTGTTTATTTATTAAGTTCAAGATAATGCTTGCCATTCAAAAATTGTTATTTGATCAACATCAAGCATTGGAACTTCTAGCCTGCACACCCGATTTCCCCATTTGGCGCTGCCAAGGCGCCCAACAGCCCGGTGTATAATCGCCACGGTTTGGCACCCTCAATGCATTGAGGGGCACAAAAGTGAAACTTCGGTTTTGACGGCCATCAGGACGACCAGAACGACTTCCAGCCCCGCGCGTTCGCGCCAATATTTAGACGAATCCAAGGTGTGCCATGCGGCGTCTTGCCCTTCTTGCTGTTCTGCTGTCGGCCGTTGCAACGATTCCAGCCTTCGCTTTTGAGCGCTCGTTTCCTGCCAGCGCCAAACGTGGCGTCATGTCGCCAGCCCAGTACCCCACCATCGTGATCAATGGCACCACGCGGCGGCTGTCAGTCGGCGCACGGATATGGAACGAACACAATCGCATTCAAATGCCGGTCTCTCTACGCGGGAGCGGCATAGTCATCAACTACACGGAAAACAGCACGGGTGACATCAATCGCGTCTGGCTGCTGACTCCCGATGAAGCCAGTCAGCCACTCACCAGACCGACCGATAGTCAGCCCGGATAACGCCATGCAGAAAAAAGTATTTATCAAGACCTTCGGCTGCCAGATGAACGAGTACGACTCGGACAAAATGGCAGATGTGCTGAACGCCGCCGAAGGTCTCGTCAAGGCGGATACGCCGGAAGATGCGGATGTCATCCTGCTGAACACCTGTTCGGTGCGTGAAAAGGCACAGGAGAAAGTGTTTTCCGATCTGGGCAGGCTACGGGAACTGAAAAAGACCCGTCCCGACCTGGTGATCGGCGTCGGCGGTTGTGTGGCTTCGCAAGAAGGCGAGGCGATCGTCAAGCGGGCGCCGTATGTTGATGTGGTATTCGGCCCGCAAACGCTGCATCGGCTACCGGAACTGATTGCCCAGCGTCGCGCAACGGGACAGTCGCAAGTGGACATCAGTTTTCCTGAAATCGAAAAATTCGATCATCTGCCACCGGCCAAGGTGGAAGGTGCGACTGCCTACGTATCGATCATGGAAGGCTGCAGCAAGTATTGCAGTTACTGTGTTGTGCCTTACACCCGCGGCGAAGAAGTGTCGCGTCGGTTCGAAGACGTACTGGCGGAAGTTGCCGGACTGGCCGAACAAGGGGTGAAGGAAATCACGCTTCTCGGGCAAAACGTCAACGCTTATCGTGGCGTAATGGCCGATGGTGAACTGGCCGATTTCGCCTTGCTGATCGAGTACATCGCGGAAATCCCCGGCATCGAGCGCATCCGTTTCGTCACCAGCCATCCGAAAGAATTCACCCAACGCCTGATCGACACCTACGCAAAGGTGCCGAAGCTGGTCAACCACCTTTATCTGCCTGCGCAGCACGGCTCCGACCGTATTCTGATGGCCATGAAACGCGGTTACACGGTGCTGGAATACAAATCGGTCATCCGGCGCTTGCGCGAGGTGCGCCCTGACATATCCGTATCGAGCGATTTCATCGTCGGTTTTCCAGGCGAAACGGAAGCTGATTTCGACGCATTGATGAAACTGATCAACGACATCGGTTACGACACCAGTTTCAGCTTTGTCTTCAGTCCGCGCCCGGGCACGCCTGCGGCAAATCTGGCAGACGATACGCCATATGAAGTGAAGCTCAAGCGCCTCCAGCATTTGCAAGCCACCGTCGAAGCGAACGCGCGCAAAATCAGTCAGCAAATGGTCGGCAGCGTACAGCGCATTCTAGTGGAAGGACCGTCAAAGAAAGACCCTCAGGAATTGCAGGGACGCACTGAAAACAACCGTGTCGTCAATTTTGCCGCCGGCCCCAATCCCGCCCGCCTGATCGGGCAATTGATCGACGTGAATATCGTGCAGGCCTTTCCCTATTCGCTGCGCGGCGAACTTCTGATCAAGTCGTGAATCTTAGAGATACCGTCCATCCGATTTTGAAACCGAAAATTCCTGCCCAACCACACTACTTTGCTCCCGAGCCGTTCGATAACAAACGGCTGGCGCACCTATGCGGACCGATGGATGAAAATCTTCGGCAAATTTCCGCAGCCTTGGATGTCACCATTTTTCGCCGCGGGGAAAAATTCATCGTCAGCGGCCACAATGCCCAGCGCACCGTGGAACTGCTCGAAAATTTTTACCACATTGCCGACAAAACCATCTCGGTGGAAGACGTGCAATTGGCATTGGTTGAACAACGCGCAGTCGTTCAGGACGAGCATTCCGGAAACGCCGAGAAGGAAGAAGTCGAAGCCGAAGAATACAACCCGGTATTGAAAACACGCCGCAGCGACCTGCGTGGACGCACCCCGCATCAAGCGCAATACATCAAGGCAATTCTCGAACACGATGTGACCTTCGGCATTGGCCCCGCAGGTACCGGCAAAACCTATCTGGCAGTCGCCTGCGCCGTCGATGCGCTCGAACGCGATGCGATTAAACGCATCGTGCTGACGCGCCCCGCCGTAGAAGCAGGCGAGCGTCTTGGGTTCCTGCCCGGAGACCTGACGCAGAAAGTCGATCCCTACCTGCGCCCACTGTACGACGCCTTGTATGACCTGCTGGGTTTCGACCGCACCCAAAAAATGTTCGAGAAGCAAATGATCGAAATCGCTCCTCTGGCCTATATGCGCGGGCGCACACTGAATCATGCCTTCATCATTCTCGACGAAGCGCAAAACACCACGCCGGAACAGATGAAAATGTTTCTTACCCGCATAGGCTTTGGCAGCAAGGCAGTAGTCACAGGCGATGTCACACAGATCGACTTGCAACGTACGCAAAAGAGTGGCCTTGTCGAAGCTGCGCACATCCTCAAGAGCGTGCGCGGTATTGCGTTTACCCGTTTCACCAGCGCCGACGTGGTGCGTCATCCCCTGGTCGCACGCATTGTGGATGCGTACGAAGCCGCCACTTCTCCGAAAAGCCCTTCCAGCATACATGCAGCAAAAAAATAAACTCTCTCTGTCGGTCCAGTATCCCGATTCACGACTAAAGGAAACCATTACCCGCAGCAAGCTGCGGCGCTGGGTACAAGCCGCCTTGTTGGCGCCTGCCGAGCTGACGATTCGCTTCGTCGATGCTGACGAGGGAAGGATGCTGAACCACGAGTATCGCGGCAAGGATTATGCGACGAATGTGCTGACCTTCGCTTATACGGAAGAGGAAGATAGCGAGGTGACGCAAGCCGACATCGTGCTCTGCACCGACGTGCTGCAACGCGAAGCGCTTGAGCAAGGAAAATCGATCGTGGCGCACACCGCCCATCTGGTGGTGCACGGCGTCCTGCATGCGCAAGGATATGACCATGAAACCGAGGCTGAAGCCGCTGAAATGGAACAGCTCGAAATTGACATCCTGGCGAGCCTCGGTGAAACCAATCCCTACGCCGTTGCTTAATCGTTAGACAAGACGACTGCTGCCGTTTTAGGTATTGACGGGCATTTGTTGTATTCTATAGTCACCTCAACAACGGCTTATCGCCATATGCAAGATCACCCTAGTGGTGCCAAATTAATTGACACCAAACCACAGCGGTCATTGTTCGAACGGTTGACTGCACTGATTTCCCCTGAACCTGAAAATCGCGCCGAACTGCTTGCAGTGTTGCAGGATGCGCATGACCGTAACCTGATCGATGCCGACGC
>Ga0247823_10005156_pt1 | contig 10413 bp, 4 predicted proteins | sample 13C_PalmiticAcid_2_FD_192426 | JGI IMG/M metagenome (GOLD analysis project Ga0247823, IMG submission 192426) | Soil microbial communities from agricultural site in Penn Yan, New York, United States - 13C_PalmiticAcid_Day30 | ecosystem: Environmental > Terrestrial > Soil > Agricultural land...
ATCCTGACCTTGCTGCTGGTCGAGAGGCGTCTGTCGCCGGCCCGTCTCGTTGGCCTTGGACTGGCGCTCGCAGGTCTGGCGCTGGTGGTCATTCAGACCGGATTCGTTGGCGTTGCCGCACCCGGCATGGCGTATGCGCTGGTGGCACTGGCGTGCGTCACGATCGGCACGATCCTGCAGAAACGCATGCCGCAGGATCCTGCCGACGTGCTGCCGCTGCAGTATGTCATCGGCTTTGCGGTGTGCCTGGCCATCGCGCCGTTCCAGCCCTGGCGCGTCGAGGTCACAGCCGGTCTGGTGATGGCGCTGCTGTGGATGGGCCTGATCATTTCGGTCGGGGCCACGCTGCTGCTGTATCGGCTGATCCAGCGTGGCGATCTGGTTAACGTCACCAGCCTGTTCTACCTGGTGCCCGTCATCACGGTCATCCTCGATGCGCTGATTCTCGGCAACTGGCCAAACGTGCACGGCATCGCCGGCATGGTGCTGATTCTCGGCGGACTGGCACTGGTGTTCCGTGCCCCCGGCCTCAGGACGCCGCAGGCTTGAATGCTGCGACGTTGACCAGTGTCTCCCGCCGCCGGCCCGGTGGCGGGGGGCGCTTCACGCCCCAGCGTTCCAGCAGGCCGAAGTCACGGGCGCGGCTCCACCACAGATAGGGATATGAGACGTTGGCGTCGTCGAATGCAAAGCCAGCCGCGCGTACCATCTGCAGATAGCCCTCGGCACTGCGTTGCACATGCATCGGGTGGCGAAACAACAGGCGGATGACCCAAGAGCAGATGTAGGCATCGGTCGATTCCGCCAGCAGCAACCGGCCGCCCGGCCTGAGCACACGGTGGAATTCGGCGAGCGTCGCTTCCTGTTCGACGATATGGTGCAGCGTCTGATGACAGAACACGAGATCGACCGAGGCATCGGGCAGGGCGAGCGTGGCACAGTCCGATTCAAGTAGCTGGACCGGCGTGCGCAAGCGCTGTGCCACGCCCTGTGCCAGGGCGAGTGACGGGCGGTGCAGATCGACCCCGATCAGTACGGCCGGTGCGAAGGCTGCTTCGAGCAAGGCCAACGAGCTGCCCTGACCGCAACCTGCATCGAGAATCACCGGTGATGCCGGCAGTGACGTACCGAACAGGCCTTGTATATCGTTGATGGCCACCCGCAGGACATGCTGCTCCCATACCCGTGTGCGCAAAAACCAGTGGCCGAACGCGGTTTCCGGCACCAGTGGATGCAGTGCCGCCGCGGGCGCGGCAGGGACGAGCGGATGAGCAGTTGGGTGTACGGCGGCCCGTGGCAACGGAGCCGGTGACAATGGCGTTGACGGCTGGGGTGGAAGCGGTGACTGCGGCATGCCGGGTCCAGGAAGCACAGGAGCGCCCATTATCCTGGAAAGCCAGGACGTACGGCGCATGTCAGGCCAGGCGCGTACGCCCGTTTCGCCGGATTTTCGCGTCATCTTCTGCGACAATGCTGGCATGAACGACGATCTGTTTGAGGCTGCGGTCCCCCAGGGCGCCAACATGCCGTTGGCCGAGCGCCTGCGTCCCCGCACCATCGATGAGGTGATCGGCCAGCAGCACCTGCTGGGCGAAGGCAAGCCATTGCGTGTCGCCTTCGCGTCCGGCCAGCCGCACTCGATGATTCTCTGGGGCCCGCCCGGCGTCGGCAAGACCACCCTCGCGCGCCTCATGGCCGATGCCTTTGATTCCGAATTCATCGCGCTCTCCGCCGTGCTCTCGGGCGTCAAGGATATCCGCGTGGCCGTGGAACAGGCCGAGCAGTACCGGGCGCTCGGCAAGCCGACCCTGGTCTTCGTCGATGAGGTGCACCGCTTCAACAAGAGCCAGCAGGACGCATTCCTGCCGCATGTGGAGAGCGGCCTGTTTACCTTCATCGGCGCCACCACCGAAAACCCCTCGTTCGAAGTCAACGGCGCATTGCTGTCACGTGCTGCCGTGTATGTACTCAAGACGTTGTCGGATGACGAGCTGGCCGAGTTGCTGCAGCGCGCCAGCACCGTGCTCGGCGGTGTGACATGGACAGATGTTGCGCGCCAGTCCATCATCGCCGCCGCCGATGGCGATGGCCGCAAGCTGCTCAACAATATCGAGATCGTCGTACGCGCGGCACGGCATGTTCAGCAAAGCGACACTCTGCATGTCGACGAGGCACTGCTGGCGAGCGCCTTGGCCGAGAACCTGCGGCGTTTCGACAAGGGTGGCGATGCGTTCTACGATCAGATCAGCGCTTTGCACAAGTCAGTGCGTGGTTCACATCCGGATGCCGCGCTCTATTGGCTGACAAGAATGCTGGATGGCGGTGCCGATCCACGGTATCTGGCACGACGCATTGTCCGTATGGCGTGGGAAGACATTGGCCTGGCCGATCCAAGGGCCATGCAGATCGCCAATGATGCCGCCTTGACCTATGAACGGCTGGGCAGCCCGGAAGGGGAGTTGGCCCTTGGCCAGGCGGTGATCTATCTTGCCGTCGCGGCCAAGAGCAATGCGGGTTACAACGCCTACAACCAGGCAAGGGCCTTCGTGCAGCAGGACAAGAGCCGCGAGGTTCCGGTTCATCTCCGGAACGCACCGACGAAGCTGATGAAGGAACTGGACTACGGGCATGAGTACCGCTACGCGCATGATGAGCCCAATGCCTATGCCGCTGGAGAGTCCTATCTTCCTGATGGCCTGCGCGAACCTGGCTGGTACCAGCCGGTACCCAGGGGGCTGGAGATCAAGATCGGAGAGAAGCTGGCCCAGCTGCGGAAGTGGGACGACGAAGCGGGCAAAGCGTGAGCAGGTCGTCGGCGCGGCAAATCTGACGCGAGACCCTATACCGCAGGGGCGTCGCTCGACGCCGATTCATGGAGGTAGGAAACGATCCGCCAAGGATCTTTCAGGGAAGCTATCCACCCTTGTCCAGGCCCGTGTACATGCCTGACGGCAAGATATTCCGCCAGGCTCCAGGCAGGGCACCCCACTTTTGGGTGGGTAAAAAGTGATCCATAAGTTATACTCCCCCATCGAGCTATTGGGAAATAGCCGATATCCAAATCAAATACATGGGGGTTGTGATGATCAACAAGGGTCTATGCCTGACGGTACTAACTACCGCACTGTTTGTGTCTGCCTGTGGTGGTGGCGGGGGTGAGGATGGCGACGTGCCACCGAACGCCGGGCCGCCGGGCGGAAGCATTCCGGTCGTTCCTGGCGTGCCGCCTGCGTCGACGACAGTATTTACGCCTGCTGCAGATGACCTGCCAACGGCAATTCAGGTCGATTACCCTGATCAGACCACGGCGTTGCGTGTCGCTGCAAACTATCAGCCAACCAACGCTCCTGGCTCCGGCCCGTACCTCAATTATTCGACCGGCCAATGCTCCGATGCCACACCGAGCACTCAAGCCTATCCATCCGGTCGAGTTACCCTCAAAACATTGAATCGCACCAGGGTCGCGACTGGCGACGATTGTCTGCCTGAACAAAAGATTGATGTGTCATCCACGTCAGCCCTGTTTACTGGCGGGAATGCAGATATGCGCGTGCGCGGATCGAGCACCAGGGGTGCGGCACAAAAATCCTTCCGTATCCGCACCAAAAAAGATTCTGTGACCGGCGTGCGCCCTGCCATGTGGTACGGCGAAGATACGCTGCAGCTGAACAAGCACCCGTATGACCTGACCCGTGTACGCAACAAGCTGGCATTCGATCTGATGAAGCAGATCCCGCATCACCAGTCCATGCGGACGCAATTCTTCGAAGTTGTCTATTCCGACATCGTGAATACGCCTTCAGACGCTGGCCCCGTGGGTAGCCTGGGTCTGTTCACGCACATTGAAAAATTCAGCGAGCGCTATCTTACCCTGCGTGGATGGCAAGTGGCCAATGCCCAGGTTTACAAGGCTGCATCCTTCAACTTCAACCGCAAGAGCGCTTACGCCTGCAACCCGGACGGGACAGCCAATGCTGCGCTGGAAGCCGCACTGGAACACGAGGTGGGTGACGGCAGGAGTTGCCCATCGATCATCGCGATGATGGATGCGCTCAGCAACACTGGAGTTCCGTTTGCCGATACATTCGATCAGTACTTCAATCGGAATAACTACCTGACATGGCTCGCAGGTGTCATTCTGCTGGGCAACTACGACACAACCACCCAGAACTTTGCGCTCTACCAGAATCCCGCCAATGGAAAGTTCTATTTCTTGCCCTGGGACTATGACGCTGCGCTCGACTATTCCCGTCAGATCAATGCCCTCGGCTATGCGGATTGGTCATACGGCCTGGGCAACTGGTGGGATAGTGCTCTGCATCGCCGTTTCATCATGGAACCGGGTAATGTCGAACTGCTGAAAGCGGCAGTGACGGAAATTTACAGCCGGTATCTCACCAAGGACGCGGTGCGCAGCCTCCTGGATACCTATAAGCCGACTGTACGCAATTTCGTGACGAGCTCCCCGGACAAGGATAATCTCCTGGGAACGGAGCTCCAGTGGGAAGCCGAGTACAGTCGCCTGGTCGATACCATCGAGAAAAACTACAATCAGTTTCTCGATAGCCTGAAGCGTCCGATGCCGTTCTGGTTTACTGTGGTTGGCAATCAGGGAGATCCGATCACTGAGCTGCGGTGGAGCTGGCCGAGCGCGTTTCATCCACAGGGTCATGCCATCACCTATGAGGCTGAATTCCTGCCTTTCGATCCGACCGACACTGCATTGCCCGCGGGGCAGACGGCATTTGACGTGCCAGGCGTACGCACCGTCTTGCGCCGTTCGACTGGGGCATCGCCATCGCTGCTGGCTGCGCAATTCCCCTCGGGCGCGCACTGGGTGCGGGTACAGGCCAAGGACCTGACAAACAATACGAGTACGTACGCATTCGATGAGGTTTATGACACGCGCACGCGTCATGGCGTCATGTGTAAAGTGCTGCCACTCAATACCAATTGTCCGGGCGTGCAGTAAGTGCTGTGGTCTCTGGTCTGGGCGTGCTTCCAGGGATCTTATCCAGCCATTGCTGGATAAACGATCATCGATGCCCAGACCGGGGACATGATGACCTTGAGCGAGAGGTGGCTGGCGCTGCCTTGATACTCAAAAGCCTGGAGCGTACCGTCTGATACGCCTGCAGGCCGATGCCCATGCCTTCCGTGTGCGGGCCTGCAGACATGAGGGGCTCGCATGTTGCGCGTGGCACGATCCATGTTCAGGCTGGCGCGTCAATCACCCCCTTTTTTGCCGCGCCAGCCGAACGTCGCCTGTAAGGCTACCGCTCTAAGCTAAAATACCCGGTTCCAGCCGCGCTTCCGTGGCTGGCCCGTGACTTCATTTGCCACCATGCTAGACATCCAACTGCTCCGCAAAGATATCGACGCCGTTGCCGCGCGTCTTGCCACCCGTCAATTCACCCTCGATGTGGCTGGTTTCCAGAGCCTGGAGTCCGAGCGCAAACAGCTGCAGACCCAGACCGAGGAACTGCAGGCCAAGCGCAACAGCCTGTCCAAGCAGATCGGCATCCTCAAAGCCAAGGGCGAAGACGCCAGCGCCGTGATGGCCGAAGTGGCCGGCATCGGCGACACCATGAAAGCCTCGGCCGCCCGCCTCGAACAGATCCAGGCCCAGCTGTCAGACCTGATGCTGTCGATTCCCAACCTGCCGGACGAAAGCGTGCCGGTGGGCCGAGATGAAACCGGCAACGTGGAAGTGCGCCGCGTCGGCACGCCGCGTGCCTTCGACTTCGAGATCCGCGATCACGTGGACCTGGGCGCCGGGCTGGGCCTCGATTTCGATACCGCCGCCAAGCTGAGTGGGGCGCGCTTCACGCTGATGCGTGGCGGCATCGCACGCCTGCACCGCGCGCTCGCGCAGCTCATGATCAACCTGCACACGCTGCAGCACGGCTATACCGAAGTGTATGTGCCGTACATGGTCAATGCCGCCTCCATGCGCGGTACGGGCCAGTTGCCCAAGTTCGAGGAGGATCTGTTCCGCATCCCGCGTACCTTCGGCAGCGAGTCGGGTGAGCGCACGGAGAATTTCTACCTGATTCCGACTGCCGAGGTGCCGCTGACCAATATCGTGCGCGACGAGATCGTGAAGCCCGAGACGCTGCCCATGAAGTTCGTGGCGCATTCGCCGTGCTTCCGTTCGGAAGCCGGTTCCTATGGCCGCGATACGCGCGGCATGATCCGCCAGCACCAGTTCGACAAGGTCGAAATGGTACAGATCGTGCCGGCTGACCAGTCGTTTGCTGCGCTCGAGGAAATGGTCGGGCATGCCGAGGCCGTGCTCAAGGCGCTCGAACTGCCGTTCCGTACCATCGTGCTGTGCACGGGCGACATGGGTTTTGGCAGCATGAAGACCTATGACCTCGAAGTATGGGTGCCGGCACAGAACACCTACCGCGAGATCAGTTCGTGCTCCAACATCGGCGACTTCCAGGCGCGTCGCATGCAGGCACGCGTGCGCAATGCCCAGGGCAAGCCCGAGTATGTGCACACGCTCAACGGCTCCGGCCTGGCCGTGGGCCGCACGCTGGTGGCAGTGCTGGAAAACTACCAGAATGCCGATGGTTCGGTGACCATCCCCGAGGTGCTGCGCCCATACATGGGCGGGATCGACAAGCTGGTGCCGGGCGTCTAAAATAGACGCCGCTGCGCTTGAACGTGGGGCCGGAAATACGCTATAATCGCAGCTTCGTCAAAAACGACGACCACGATCCGGAGAGGTGGCAGAGTGGTCGAATGCGCCAGACTCGAAATCTGGTTTACGGTTCTTCCGTAACGTGGGTTCGAATCCCACCCTCTCCGCCAGTTGCATGAAAAAGCCGCTCAAATCGAGCGGCTTTTTCTTTTGGTGCCGCGCTTGCCTCGTGCGGCCCAGTCAGCCGGGCCGCGTGCCCACGACGAGTATTCAGCGGCACCCCATGCGTCGACGATCATCGCGTAGTATCCGGCGCTCTTGCTGCAGCCGGTCTGCCGCCAAGGCATCACCGGGCGGCAGACGCGACTGGGCTGCGAGATGACTGGCCCGTGCGTCGAGCGCGCCGCATTGTCGCTGTGCCCGGTCGGCTGCGGTCTGTTGCTCGCGTTGTGCGCGTAGCCGTTGATTGGCCGCCTCGCGTTGCTCGGCGGCGCGTTGTTGCAGCAGCCGGGTTTGCTGATCGCGCAATGGATCGATGCCTGTGGCGCTGGCCGATGAGCCAGGGCGCGCCGATACCTGGGCCAGCAGCGTGGGGCTGGTTTCGCTGCGCTCCCCACGGTGGCGGGATGTGGAGGACGCTCCAGCGTCAGGACTGACGCTGATGGCTAAACCTGTCAGCAGCGCGGCTCGAAGCAGTCGTAGGACGGCCATCAGTACCCTCCTGATAATTTGGTGCTCTTCCATGATAGCTGCGATCCGCGAAGGTGCTGTGGTCATGCCGAATCACGCACGCGGATGTCAGTGGGCCGGGCAGGTGGAGGCAGTTTGTTGTGACACCGACCTCCAGCGGACGCTGGCTTATTGCTAGAATCGGCACATCGCCCGATATTTCCTGCCATTCCATGCCCAAAATCGCGTTGCCGAACATCCCGGTCAAGCACAAGCGCCGCATTCTGACTACCGGAAAAGCCTTGCTGGCCACGGCGGTGGTCCTGAGCGTTGCAGCGTGGCTGGGCGGGCCGCCACTGATCCGTTCGGTGGTGACGGACAAGCTCAGTACGCAGCTGGGACGCAAGGTGACGTTCGGCGAAGTCAACGTCAATCCGCTCAGGCTGGCAGCCCGGGTGCACGACATCGCCGTCTACGAGCCGGACCAGAAGAACAAGATGGTGTCGGTGGGCGAGTTGGCGGTCAACTTGTCGTTCACCAGCCTGCTGCGCCTGGCGCCTGTGCTCGATGAGCTGACGATCGATCAGCCGGTCGTGAATGTGGCGTATCTCGGAGACGACCGTTTCAGCTTCTCCGACATCGTCGACAGACTGGGGGCTCAACCGAAGGATCCGGATGCCAAGCCGGCCCGGTTTTCGCTGAACAATATCCGCGTGATGCGCGGCGAGTTCCGCTATGACGATCGTGTGCATCAGAGCCAGCATGCCGTGACCGATCTCAACGTGGCGCTGCCGTTCTTGTCGAATCTGCCGTACGCGGCCGACATCTATACCGAGCCTTCGTTTCGCGCCAATATCGATGGTTCGCCGATCTTCGTGGATGGCGAGGTGTTGCCATTTGCGTCGAGCCACAAGGCTGCGATTCAGGTCAACCTGGATGGCCTCCAGTTGCCGCGCTTCATGCCGTTCGTGGCCAGCACGGTACGCGGCAAGTTGCAGTCGGGTTTGCTGGATACGCGCCTGCATGTGCAGTTCGAGCAAAAGGGCAGCGATCAGAGCGTCATCGTCAGCGGAACGGCGGGCGTGCGCGACATGAAGTTGGTCGATGCCGCGCAAGCGCCGGTGATGCAATGGCGTGCGCTGCAGGTGACGCTCGATGACAGCACGCCGCTGAGCCAGCGTGTGGGTATTCACGAGATCAAGCTGGACGCTCCCGAAATCTGGGTTGACCGGGCTGCCGATGGTACGCTGAACCTGCAACGCCTGCTGGCGAATCCCGCTGACAAGTCTGTCGCCAAAGCCAAGGATCCGGTGGCTGTTGTGCCAGTCGCCGCATCGGCGCCGGCATCTGGTCCTGCATCTGGTCCTGCATCGGGTGCGCCCGCCAGGCCGGCCCAGCCGGCCAAGGCTGAAGCCCGCGTGTTCGATCTCGACAAGCTGAGCGTGCAGGGCGGTACCGTGCATGTGCGTGATGCCGGCTTCAAGGGTGTCAACGGTCAGCCGGCCACGGTTGATCTGAACGATGTCGCGATCAGCCTCGCGCAATTCTCGACGGCTGGCGATGCGCCTGCGCCGCTCAGCGTGGCGGCGACCATTCAGGACAGCGGCCGCGTGAAGACCGACGGTTCGCTGCGTTTCGCGGGGCAAGCCGTAGAAGGCAAGCTCGCGCTCGAAGGCGTCAAGCCGCATCGTTTCGCGCCGTTCTATGCCGGTGCATTTGCTGGCCAACTGGGCGAGACGGAAATCCACGGTGATCTGAACTATCGGGTGGCATGGCCGGCAAGTGGCGTGCAGGCCGTGCTGACCGATTCGTCTGCCAGCCTGCGCAATCTGCAGGTGACCTTGCCGAAGGCCAAGGCGCCCGCCATCAGTGCGCGCGAAATTGCGCTGAGCGGCGTGCAGTTTGATCTTGCCAGGCAGACGGATGCGCTCGCCGGCGTGGCCATCGAGGGTGCCAAGGTTGCCGCTGCACGCGCGGCGAATGGCGACGTCGATCTTGCGTCGCTGGGCAGTTCGGGAGCATCGGCACCAGCGCCAGCTGCGAAGGCGCAGTCGAAGCCGAAGTCCGCAGCACCGTGGCGCGTGGTGCTCGGTAAGCTGACGCTGGCAGACAGCGAGCTGGCGTGGGAAGACAAGGCGGTGGCCGCTGCCAATGGCGGCAAGCCTGCCAGCCTGAAATGGCGCAATCTCAAGGCGCAGGTCGAGAACATCCAGTATCCGTTCGTGCGTGGTGACCAGGGCAGCTGGCCGATGACGCTGGCCTTCAGCGACGCACGCAAGGGAACGGCCAACGTGGCCGGGAAAATCGTGCCGGAGCCCTTCGCAGCCGATCTCAAGCTCGACCTGCGGGCACTCGATATTGCTGCATTCCAGCCGTATGCCGCGGAGTACAGCAACGCGGTGATCGCGGGTGGTGCGTTGACGGCGGCGGGGCGTCTCGTTACCCGTACCGAGCCAGGCAAGGCGGCGCGCACCAGCTACACCGGCAACTTGCGACTGGCGAACCTGCGTGCGGTCGACAAGGTCAGCGGCGACAGCTTCCTGCGCTGGCGCGCCCTTGATGTTTCGCGTATCGATGCGCAGTTGAACACGCGCCAGAATCCCGTCGACATCACGCTGGGCGATGTGTCGCTCGCGGATTTCTATGCACGGGTGATTCTCAATGCCGATGGCCGCCTGAATCTTGCTGACATCCGGGCGCGTCCGGAGGCTGGGACGGTCGGCAAGAGCCTGACGGAAGCCTCGGCTGCGCCGGCCCCGAACGTACAGACAGGAAACCAGACGGCGACCGCGCCTGTACCCACAACACCCAAGGATGGTCCGCCGCCGCTGGTGCGTGTGGGACGCGTGGCCCTGCAGAAGGGCAATATCAATTTCTCCGATTTCTTCGTCAAACCGAACTACACCACCAACCTGACCGGCCTGGAAGGTTTCATCTCGCGCGTGGCCTCGGATGATCCGAAACCGGCCGATGTGTCGATCAAGGGGCGTGTCGATGGCGATGCGCCGATCAGCATCACAGGCCAGGTCAATCCGTTCTCGACGCAGCTGTTCCTCAACCTGCAGGCGCAGGCCAAAGGCATCGAACTGACGCGG
>Ga0247823_10005157_pt1 | contig 10412 bp, 6 predicted proteins | sample 13C_PalmiticAcid_2_FD_192426 | JGI IMG/M metagenome (GOLD analysis project Ga0247823, IMG submission 192426) | Soil microbial communities from agricultural site in Penn Yan, New York, United States - 13C_PalmiticAcid_Day30 | ecosystem: Environmental > Terrestrial > Soil > Agricultural land...
ACGCCAAATCGCTCGAACCCACACACGCTCAACCCCCGCAGTGGGTCCCGGCGTTCGCCGGGATGACGAGTGTTTGGAGGTCGCCTCGTTTTTCCCGGACAGCAGTGGGCGTTCGCCGGGATGACCGCGGTGGAGCCGCCCCCCGATCAGGGGCCCGGGTTCTCCCGCACCCCCCGAAAGGACCGAGAATCCGGGCGATACGACTTCCCGTCGCCGCCCGCCGTGTCCGCCCCGTTCGCCCTCACGAAGATCCAGCCGCCGCGCCTGCGGCCCGGCCTCATCGCCCGCCCGCTGCTCGAGGGGCAGCTCGCGGTGGCGCTGGGCACGGCGCGCCTCGTGCTCGTGAGCGCCCCGGCCGGCTTCGGCAAGACGGCCGCCATCACCCGCCAGCTGGCCCTGCTGCCCGAGGGCACGGCCGTCGCGTGGATCGCCGCCGACCCGGACGACGACCTCACCCGCGTGGCCGCCTGCCTCGTCGCCGCGCTGGACCCGTTCGACCTGCCCTGGCGCACCTCGCCCGACGCGCTGGTGGCCGCGCAGGACGGCACCCGCCCGCCACGCCAGGCGCTCGTCGCCGAGCTGCTCAACGCCCTCGCCAGTGCCGAGGTGCCGGCCGGGGTGATCGTGCTCGACGACGCCCACCGCATCGAGGACACCGCCGTCTTCGAGTTCCTCGACGCCCTCGTGGGCCAGATGCCCCCGAACTGGTGCGTGCTGGTCGCCAGCCGTTCCGACCCGCCCCTGGCCCTCGCCAAGCTGCGCGCGCTGGGCGACCTCGCCGAGGTGCGGCAGGAGCAGCTGCGCTTCGGCCACGAGGAGATCCACGCCCTCGCCCGCACCGCCTCGCGCGACGTCACCGACGCCGAGGTGCGGGCCCTCACCGACCGCACCCAGGGCTGGGCCGTGGGCCTCCGGCTCGCGCTCAGCCAGTCCCTCCAGGCCTCCGGCGGCCCCGGCGGCAACCTGCGCGACCGCCACGTGTTCGACTACCTGGCGAGCGAGGTGCTCGGCGGCCTCGACCCGGACCTCCGCACATTCCTGCTGCGCTGCGCCGTGCTGCCGGTGCTGTCGCCGTCGCGCTGCGCGATCGTCTCGGGCGACCCGCTCGCCGCGCGCCGCCTCGAGGAGGTCGAGCGCCGCGGCCTGTTCGTGTCGGTGCGCGGCGCCGACGGCACGGGCGAAACCACGCTGTGCCTGCACGACCTGTTCCGCGACTTCCTGGAAGACCGGCTGCAGGCCGAACACGCCGGTGAACTGCCCGCGCTGCTGCGCCGCGCCGCCGACACCGAGACCGACCCCGCCCACCGCGTCGCCTGGCTGACCCGCGCCGGCGCCTGGGACGAGGCCGAGGCCGTGCTCTACGAACTGGGCCCGTCCATGCTGGCGAGCGGCGCCGTGCTGCCGCTGCGCCGCCTGCTGGCGCAGTTCCCGGCCACCCGGCGCGAGCACTCCGCGCGGCTCAACCACCTGCTGGGCCTGTGCGCGTGGGCCCACTGGGACCTGCTGCCCATGTGCGCCGCCCTCGAACGCGCCGCCACGCTGCACGCCACCGAAGGCCGCCCCGCCGACGCACAGCGCGCGCTCGTGCTGCTGGTGCTCGGCATGACGGCCGGCGGCGTGCTCGCCCGCTCGGCCGCGCTGCTCGAACCACTGCGCCGCCGCCCGCTCGACGCGTGGGTCGAGGCCGTCGCCCACCAGGCCGACAGCTGGCACGCCCTCGCCAACTCCCGCATGCTGGCCGTGGCGCCCGCCCTCGAACGCATGATGGACCTGCTGGACACGCAGGACGACCCGGCCCTGTGGCTGCAGTGCGTGCCGCTCGCCTCGTTCGTGGGCCTGCCGGGCGTGGCCGCCCCGATCCGCCGCTACATCGACGGCGCGCTGCGCCGCACCGTGCCCGACACCCCCTCGCCGCTGCGCGTGCTGGCGATGGCCCTGCTGGGGGCCCTGCAGCTGTGGCAAGGCGATACCGCCACCGCCCTCGACACGCTGCGCAGCGTGGAAGACGACTGCCGCTGGCTCAACAACCCGCCCAACCTCAGCGGCTACCTGGGCTCGTTCTCGGCGATGGCGCTGGCCGTGTCGGGCGAACACGGCGCCGCGCTCGCCGCCGCGCGCACCGGCCTCACGAGCCTGGACGACGACCGCACCAGCGGGCGGCGAACCGTCTGGCTCGGCCACATGACCTTCTTCAACGCGCGCGTCGCCGCCATGCTGGACGACGACACCACCTTCCGCGCCATCGCCGCGCAGCTGGCCGCCCACCACAACCCCGACGAACGCGCCATCTTCCTGCGTGAACGCGCCACCTTGCCGGCCCGCCTGGCCGCGCTCGACGGCGACTGGCCCCGCGCCGCGGCCCTGTACGCCAGCGCCCTGGTCGACGAAGAAGGCATCGACCTGTACGGCCAGGCCGTGGAGGTGCGCGTGCGCTTCGTGCAAGCGCTGCTGATGAGCGGCCAGGTGCGCGACGCCGCCCTCGCGCTGCGCCCGCTGTTCGACCGGGTGGCCGACGGTGTCGAGGCCGGTGCCGTGCGTTTTGCCGGCCCGCGCGCGCTGCGCACGCTCGCCAACGCCGACTGGATGGGCCTGCTGCCCCCGGACGACATCGCCAGCCTGCGCCGCTGGGCCGGCCAACCCGACCGGGCGACCAGCACCCCCATGGCACACTCCCTGAGCGCCCGCGAGCGCGACGTGCTGGCCCGCATGGCCGCCGGCGACAGCAACAAGCTGATCGCCCGGGCGTTCGACCTGAGCCCGCACACCGTCAAGCGCCACGTGGCGAACATCCTCGACAAGCTGCAGGTGGCCTCCCGCGGGCAGGCCGCCGCCCGCTACCTGGAAACGCCGTCCAGCCACGCCTGGAAAAACACGGAAGGCGACGCCCGACAATCCGGTTGAACCCGGCAGACAATGGCGCCTGTCACAGCACGGTTCGCCGGGGTCTGATACCTTTCGCCCCCCAACGAACAGAAAATCAGGAGACCTGCGTGAGCAGTCAGCAAGAAGGCCTCCGCGCATTGACCCCCGGGGCGATCGCCGCGATGCGGCGCGGCGTGGAAAAGGAAAGCCTGCGGGCCCTGCCCCAGGGCGGGCTCGCGCTCACGCCCCATCCGGATGCGCTCGGCTCGGCGCTGACCAACCCGAACATCACCACCGACTTCAGCGAATCGCAGATCGAGCTCGTGACCGGGGTGCACCCCGACGCCGAGGCCTGCGTCGACGAACTCACCCGCATCCACCAGTTCGTCTACAGCGCCATCGGCGACGAGATGCTGTGGGCCAGCAGCATGCCGTGCGGCCTGCCGGTGGATGAGACCATCCCCATCGGCCGCTACGGCTCGTCGAACGTGGGCAAGAGCAAGAGCGTGTACCGCATGGGCCTCGGCCACCGCTACGGCCGGCGCATGCAGACCATCTCGGGCATCCACTACAACTGGTCGATGCCGGGCATCTCGAACGACGGCCACTTCTCGCTGATCCGCAACTTCCGCCGCCACTCGTTCCTGCTGCTGTACCTCTTCGGCGCGTCGCCCGCCGTCTGCCCCACCTTCGTCGAGGGACGTGAACACGGCCTGCAGGACCTGTCCGGCCGCTCGCTCTACATGCCGTACGGCACGTCGCTGCGCATGGGCCGCCTCGGCTACCAGAGCGATGCCCAGTCGTCGCTCGCGGTGAGCTACAACGGCCTCGAAGGCTACGCCGCGTCGCTGCAGGACGCCCTCACGCGCCCGTACCCGGCGTACGAAACCATCGGCGTGCGCAACCCCGCCGGCGAGTACAACCAGCTCGCCACCAGCCTGCTGCAGATCGAGAACGAGTTCTACGGCACCATCCGCCCGAAACGCGTGATCCAGCCCGGCGAGCGGCCGCTGCATGCGCTGCGCGAACGCGGCGTCGAGTACGTCGAGGTGCGCTGCATGGACCTCGACCCGTTCGTGCCGGCCGGCATCACCGCGCAGACCATGCGCTTCCTCGACGTGTTCCTGCTGCACTGCCTGCTCAGCGAAAGCCCGGACGACACCCCGGCCGAGATCGCCGCGCTCGCGCGCAACCAGCACCGCACCGCCGCCCGCGGCCGCGAACCCGGCCTGCGCCTGGAGCGCGGGGACCGCGAGGTCACGCTCGTCGAATGGGCAGAGGAACTGCTCGCGGGTTGCGCCCCCATCGCGGCGCAGCTCGATGCCGCGCTCGGGGGCTCGCTGTACGACGAAGCCGTGCAGGCCGCGCGCTACGCCCATGCGCACCCGGACACCCTGCCGTCGGCGCGGGTGCTGCAGTCGATGGTGCGCGACCACGGCAGCTCCTTCATCGACTTCGGCCGGGCGCGCTCGCGCACCGCGAAGGAGTACCTCACGTCGCAACCCTTCACGGAACAGCAGGCGCTGCACCTGGCCGCCCTCGCACGCGACTCGGTCGCCGAGCAGGCCGCCATCGAGGCCGCCGACACCATCCCCTTCGAGACCTACCGGGCGCAGTACCTCGACATCGCCCGCCTCGGCGACCCGCGCGCGTGAGCACCGACCCGCTGCCCCATCCCGCGGCCCCGCCACGTCCCGCGTGGCAGCGCCACCTGTGGATGGCGGGCGGGTTCTTGTCGCTGCTGCTGGGCTTCGTCGGCATCTTCCTGCCGCTGCTGCCCACCACGCCGTTCATCCTGCTGGCCGCGTTCTGCTTCTCGAACGGCAGCCCCCGCTGGGAGCGCTGGCTGCTCACGCACCCGCGCTTCGGCCCCATGACACGCCAGTGGCGCGAACACCGCGCCGTGCCCCGCCGCGCGAAGCAGCTGGCCATCGCGATGATGACCGTCAGCTCGGTGGGCTGCTGGTGGGTGCTGGCGCACCCGTGGCGCTACATGCCCGGTCTTTGCTGCCTGGCCGTGGGCATCTGGCTGTGGCGGTTGCCCGACGCGGCGCCGCGGTCCTGACCATGTCCCTCGACGTCCTGGATCGGCAGCTCGCGTTCCTCCGCGAGATCGACCGCTTGAAGAGCGTCGTCCGCCAGTCCCCGCTGTTCGACCGCAGCCGCAAGGAGAACAGCGCCGAACACTCGTGGCACCTCGCGATGTATGCGCTGCTCCTGAGCGAACATGCCGCCGCCTCGGTGAACCGCGAACGGGTGATCCAGATGCTGCTGATCCACGACATCGTCGAGGTGGACGTGGGGGACACGCCGATCCACAACGTGGGCACCGGTTCATCGCAGGCCGAGCTGGAGGATGCCGCCGCCGTGCGGCTCTTCGGCCTCGTTCCCGGCGAACAGGGCGCGGCGATGCTGGCGTTGTGGCGCGAGTTCGAAGGTGCGCAGTCCGACGACGCGAAGTTCGCGAAGGCACTCGACCGCGTGCAGCCACTGCTGGTGAACCTGCGGACGGACGGGGGCACGTGGCGGGAGAACGGGGTCACGCTGGAGCAGGTGCTGGAGCGGTACGGGTCCGCGATCGCAAGGGGGTCACCCACGTTGTGGGCCGCGTGCGAGGCGGGGGTGCGAGAGCACTTCGCGGGACGGTGAGGCCATGCCCCCCTTTCGAGGGAGCCAGGGCCGAGGCCTGATGCCGTCAGAATCACACGGTAGACGTCGGCATCCGACCGGCGCACCCAGTGGAGGGGTCCGTGTTCATGCTGCCGTTTGTCCGTCGCCGCGATGGCGGTTCGTCGTTCCAGGCCGCTTCCGGCATCCCCCTCGGACCCGTCATGGCGCTGCGGATCGCGCCGATGGACCACCTGCAACGTGTCGCAGCGCTGTGGCTCACCCTCGTGACCATCGCATTGCTCGCCGCCTGCGGTGGCGGCGGGGGCGGGGGAGATCCCGGCATCGCGGGGCCGTCGATCAGCGTGCAGCCTTCCGACCAGAGCGTCGTCGAAGGGGGTGGTGTCACCCTCGCGGTGACCGCAACCGGCGACGTCACGTATCAATGGCAGCGTTTCGACGATGGTGCCTGGGTGCCGCTGGCCGGGGCTACCTCGGCCCGATACACGCTGGACGCGGCCCGGGCTTCGGACCACGGCGCGCGCTACCGCGTGCTGGTCACCGCGGCCAACAACCCCTCGAACGCGCTGGTCAGTTCGGTGGCCACGCTCAGCGTGGTTTCGGCAGCGGTCGCACCCATCGTCCTGCAGTCACCGGTGGACCTCACGGTGCTTGCGGGCGAAGCGGGCGCGTCGTTTCATGTGACCGCGTCGGGCACCCAGCTGGCCTACCAATGGGAGCGCAGCACCGACGGCGCAGCCTACACGGCCATCGCCGGAGCATCCGGCAGTTCCTTGCTGCTGCCCTTCGTCCAGCCGATCGACGATGGCGCCCATTTCCGCGTGCGGGTGAGCAACTCGCTCGGCAGCGTGACCAGCGGCGCCGCGCGGCTCCATGTGCGGTCCGCGCCGGCGGCACCGCTCTTCACGCGCGAGCCCGCACCGCTGACGGTCACCGCCAGCCAAGCCGCCAACTTTTTCGTGACCGTGATCGGGTTGCCGCAACCCACGTTGCAGTGGCAGAAGAGCAGTGACGGCATCACCTGGGTGTCACTTGGCGGAGAAACCGGCAGCAGCCTGAGCTTCACGGCCAGCCTGGGCGACAGTGGTTCGAGGTACCGCGTCGTGGCCACCAACGCGCAAGGCGCGGTCACGAGTGCCGCCGCCATCCTGAACGTCGCGCCGTCGCCGGCCGCCCCGAGTTTCTCTGCCGAACCCGATTCGGTGACGGTGGGCGAAAACGCCTATCCGGTCTTCAGCGCGGCGGCCCAGGGCACGCCGACGCCCACGTACCAGTGGCAGATCAGCACGGACGGAGGCGCGAGCTTCACCAACGTGGTGGGAGGCTGGCAGGCCGTCATGCAGCTCCAGGCCACGACGGTCGCAGACAGCGGCAAGCAGTTCCGCGTGATCGCGACCAACAGCGGCGGCAGTGCTACCAGCCGCGTGGCCACGCTCACCGTCGTCCCCGGGCCGCAAATCCTCCAGAACGTGGACAGTGTGACCTGGGACCCTGCCCTCACCGATGCGAACTTCCAGGTGGTGGCCAGCGGACCGAACCTCTCCTACCAATGGCAGATCAGCCGCGACGACGGCCGGAACTGGGTCGACGTGCCGGGCCAGACCCGCTCCAGCTATGTCATCACCGCCCCGTTCGACGACGCGGTCAACGCCGTGCGCGTCAAGGTGTCGAACGGCGGAGGCACTCAGTACTCGGGCGGCAGCCTGTCGCGCCAGCCCTGGCGGACGGTCTACCCGAAGCCGACCGGCCACGACCTGCATGCAGTGACCTGGGTCGACGTGAACACGATCGTGGCGGTGGGAGAGCGCAGCGAAATCCTTCGCAGCGCCGACCGCGGCGCGACCTGGAAGACGGTGAACCTCGGCGGCTTCGGCAACGGAGAAAAGCTGGGAGTGGCCTTCAAGGGGCAGATCGGCATCGCCGTGGGCAACGGGGGCCAGATCTCGCGCAGCACCGACGGCGGTCGCACCTGGTATGCGGTGTACCGCAACCGCACCCTGATCGCACCACTCCATGGCGTGGCCTGGTTCGACGCCAACACCGTGGTCGCCGTCGGCTACGGCGGCGTTGTCATCCGCAGCACCGACGCCGGCCTGACATGGTCCGAAGTGGTCGAGCCCGCCGCTGCGACCCATTTCAGCGGGATCGCGTTCTCGAGTGCCGGCGTCGGCCTCGCGGTGGCCTTCGACGGCACCATGCTGCGCTCGATCAATGGCGGCGCCAACTGGTCGACCGTCAGCGGCGGCACGAACCAGACCTTGAGCGTGATCACGTTCGCCACCCCCTCCATCGTGATCGCGGCAGGCTACCGCACCTTGCTGCGCTCGACCGACGCCGGCCAATCGTGGCTGCCGGTGGTGTCCCCGGCGTTCGACGGTTCGAATCAACGGTCGCCAGCATCGGTCAGCTTCGTCAACGGCCTCGGACTGATGGTCCTGGTCGACGGGCAGGTGCTGCGCAGCAACGACAACGGGGCCACGTGGAACATGGTGTGGTCCCAGAGCGACGGGGGTTACCTCGGCGCGACGATCAGCCCGTTCGACGGCACGGCGGTGGCCGTCGGGATCTCGGGCCAGATCCGCCTGAGCACCACCGGCGGGCAGAGCTGGACCGGGCCGAGTGACCATTCCCGCCACACCCTCTACGGCGTTGCGTTCGCCTCGCCCGACGTGGCGGTGGCGGTGGGCGCGGCCGGCACGGTGCTGCGCAGCGCCGACGGAGGCGACACCTGGGGGCGAGTGCCGAGCGGCAGCACGGCGCAGTTCCAGGGCGTGGCCTTCGGGGACGCGAACACCGGTGTGGCCGTGGCGTTCGACCGCACCGTGCTGCGGACCGTGGATGGTGGTTCGACATGGGTCAGCCAAAGCATCGCGGGCCTGCCATCGTTCAGCGGCGTCGCGTTCGCCAGTCCCGGCGTCGCCGTCATCGCGTCCTCCTACGGGCTGCTGCGATCCACGGACGGCGGCGCCACCTGGGCGACCCCGGCCACCAACGTCCTGTGCTCCTGCCGTGCCGTGGCCTTCGGCAGTGCCAACGTCGGTGTCGCCGTCGGAGCGGGCGGCGAGATCGCGCGCACGGCGGACGGCGGTCAGACCTGGCACACCGTTCCCGCGGGCACCAGCGAGGAACTGTGGGCCGTGGCCTTCGCCGACGCACGGAACGCGGTGGCGGTCGGCGCCAACGGTGTGTCTGTGCGCAGCACCGACGGCGGTCTGACCTGGCAGAAGGGCCCGCTCGTCGACCATGTCGGATGGCAGTGGCACTACGGCATCGCCTTCGCGAGCCCGACGGAAGGCGTGGCGGTGGGGAGCCAACTCAACGGCACGACCGACACCGGGCAACAATGGTGGCCGGAGACCTCGGCGCCCGGCACGACGCTGACGTCCATCGCCTTCTCCGGGAGGCGCGGCATCGCAGTCGGCTGGAAGGGCATGATTCTGCGCACGACGCCGTGGCGCTGAAGGCCTCATCCCACCGCAACGTCCTCGACCCTGGCGATTGACCCCGAATTGCCGGGGCGCGCAAGTGCTTCGCCACGCCTTGAGCGCCGGGGGGGGCACGTCGCTGCCCGGCAGGAGCACAGCGCCCGATCGCTCGTGCGCTGTGCGCCCGCGCAAGGGAACCATTCCTGTGCACGGGGAACCTCCTTCACTGCATCGTCCGCCAGCCGCCGCCAGTCTCGATGTCCTCCCCATCCAGACAGGAACGCCCCGTGACCCAGATTCAGAATCCCGCTTCGGCCACCTCGCGCCGAGGCCTCCTCAAGTTCGCCGGCGCCAGCGTCGCCACCGCCGCCCTCGCGCCCCACGCCCTCGCCCAGGTGGCCGAGGAAGCCAACGGCGAGGCGCTGACCCTGACCCGCAAGGGCATCGACAAGGCGCTGAACGTCGTCAACATCGACCTGCTGCAGGAAGCGGCCGCGAAGAACTACGCCGAAGGCGTGCGGGCGTTCGTGTTCAACGGCTCCGGCCGGCAATGGACGCTGAACGAGAACCAGCGGGCCTGGGGCGACTGGGCGTTCACGCCCCACCGCATGAACGGCATCGTGCGCGAGAAGATCGACCTGTCGGTCGACCTGCTCGGCCTGAAGCTGCCGCACCCGTTCATCGTCACGCCGTTCGGCAGCCATGCCCTGCACCATCCGCTGGGCGAGATCGCCACCGTGCGCGGTGCCGCCAAGAGCGGCGGCCTCGCGTGCGTGTCGAGCGCATCCACCGCGTCGATGGAAGACATCGCGAAGGCCACCGCCGGCCCCAAGTGGTTCCAGATCTACCTCGACGTGGACACGGGCCGCAGCCGCGAGATGCTTCAACGGGCCCGCGCCGCGGGCTACAAGGCGATCATCCTGACGGTCGACGCCATCGGCCAGGGTTCGTCCGACGAGTACGTGCGGCTCGGCAAGTCGCGCCCGTGGCTGCCCTACGGCAACTACCCGCCGGGGCAATCCACCCGCTTCAAGACCGACCTGTCCTGGAAGGACGTCGAGATGATCCGCCAGGTGTCGGGCCTGCCCGTCATCGTCAAGGGCATCACACGCGCCGAGGACGCCGTGGCCGCCGTGAAGGCGGGTGCGTCGGCGGTGCAGGTCTCCAACCACGGCGGCCGCGCGCTCGACGGCACGCCGGCCTCCATCACCGTGCTGCCCGCCATCGCGGACGCGCTGAAGGGCGACGTGCCGATCATCCTGGACAGCGGCATCCGCCGCGGCACCGACGTGGTGAAGGCCCTGGCCCTCGGCGCGAACGCCGTCGCCATCGGCCGCCCCGTCATGTACGGGCTGAACCTCGGCGGCGCCAGCGGCGTCGACAGCGTGCTCGCGTACTTCCGCAACGAGACGGTCGACACCACGCTGCATTGCGGCGTCGATGCCCTCGCGAAGCTCGGGAAGGCGCACGTGCGGCACATCTGACACGGGTCGCGCT
>Ga0247823_10005158_pt1 | contig 10412 bp, 5 predicted proteins | sample 13C_PalmiticAcid_2_FD_192426 | JGI IMG/M metagenome (GOLD analysis project Ga0247823, IMG submission 192426) | Soil microbial communities from agricultural site in Penn Yan, New York, United States - 13C_PalmiticAcid_Day30 | ecosystem: Environmental > Terrestrial > Soil > Agricultural land...
GGTTCCTTTATTCTGGTCGAGGAAATTGGATTCCATCAGGTTGGTATTGTCGAGCAAATGATCGTAATCCGCCACGGTCACGGGTATCAGCTTACCCTTTGGTTTTACGTCGAGATACTTCTTGCAGGAACTGATCAGCAGGACGCTGGCTATGAAAAAAGATATATTTCGGATGATCATGATAGTTAGTTTACAGGTTTACGGAAAATCCGATGTAGAATTCAGGCATCAGTGGCAGCCTTCTCACAACGGTAGCATTAAGCCCCTGCTCGATGGCTTCCGGATCGATCCCCACTTTGTTGGCTTTCACCGTCCAGAGATTACGGCCCTGGAAATAGATCCTGGCGCTGTTGAGTCCTGTATTTCCCCAGATCTTGTTATCAAGCCTGTAAGAGACTGTAACATCACGCAGTTTCATGAAGTCGGCCTTTTCCACCAGCATATCTGAATAGGGGTAGTACCAGGCATCTGAACTGAATGCTGATAATTTGGGATAGATGGTAGTGAGCTCATCGCCTGGTTTGCGCCAGCGCTGACCAACGTCCTTGTGATCTATATTGTTGCCGTTGAAAGCATCCCTGCGGAATACGCCGCCGAGCTGGGAAATGAACATGAAGCTCAGATCAAAGCGCTGGTAAGTGAAGCTATTGGTAAGGCTAAGCACGAATTTCGGTCTGGCCGTTCCTGCATATACCATATCACGGACTGTCACTTCATTACCATACACTTTTTCTTTGCCTTCTGTGTAGTACTGTGGTGTACCGGTATCATCGAGGCCCGCAAAGCGGTATGCGAAGATCGCATCCAGGGGATAACCCTGCTTCAGCACAGCCCCTGCATTATTGCCCAGTATGGCATTGGAAGCAACTGCACTGTAAGTCAGGAAGCCTGTACTTGGATAATCGAAATTGAATTCCTGCACCTTGCTTTTATTGTAGCTTCCGATGAAATAAACATTCCAGCCAAAATCCTTATTCCTGATCACATCTGATTCCAGGGAGAGCTCGATGCCTGTATTCCTTGCTGCACCTGCATTCCGTGTAACGGAGAACCTTCCATATGTAGGATCGATGAAGTCAGGAGAGAAGAGGTCTTTGCTGAGCTTGTTGTAAAAATCCAGGGTAAGGTTGAGCCTGTTACCGAACAAACTCAAATCTGTTCCTACGTTGGTGATCAACGTACGCTCCCAACGGAGTGAATTATTGGGCAATGATGAAATGGTATAGGGAATGCCGCCGGAGATCGGAGAATAGGTTCCAGGTGCCACCAGCAGGTAGGGTCCTTCAGTCAGGGAAATATTTCCATTGATGCCATAAGAACCGCGGAGGTTCAGCTTATCGATCCAGGGAATATGAAAGAAGGATTCCTGTCCGAGTTTGTAAGTACCACCTACTGACCAGTTGGGCTTGTACCTGTAGCGTGGATCGGTTCCAAATGTATTGGCCTGGTCCATCCGTACGCTACCGCTCAGGATGAAACGGTTATCGTATTCATAGGAGCCATTTGAATAAACAGAAACAAACCTGTTATCGCGGAACTGGTAAGAACCATTCGGTAGTGTTGCATAGTCATCTCCGAACAGCCAGTCGGCCGAATAAGCATAGCTGTTGTAATCTATGTAGTTGAAGGGCTGGGCAGATCCTGCCTGATCATTATAGCCGGGCCTTGCCGGAGAGATATTGTTATCCAGCACGTCTTTGTTGATCTCACCACCAGCAATAACCGAAATACGATGCAGCTTATTGAAGGTCTTTCCATAATTGGCCTGGGCTCTCAGTGTGTAAGACTCGCTCTGGCTACGTGTTTCATAAATGATGCCGCCATCGGGCAGATAATGCTTGCCCGGGGTAGCCCTCGATGAAGAAGCATTGTACTGGCTCCTTACATAAAATGAATTCACATCGCGGATACTGCGTAACAGTCCGCTCCCTCTCGTCCACACACCACCCACTTCGGCACTCAGTCCATCGATGATATTCACGGAAACGCTGGCGCCCAGCCTGGTGAGATATTGCTGGTTCCTGGTTGTTGCCAGCGCCTGATCGTTCAGCGGGTTGAAGTTCATGTTCTTGAGACCGCCGTAACGATTGCCGTAATCCGCATAGAGGTCCAGGATCTCAGGCCTTACCGCCGGAATATTCTGCGGATTGCCCGACTGGTCAACAAGATTGTAATAAGGCCTCATGATGCTCCAGGTAGTGAAATCGGTCAGATCATCAGCAGTGTTCATGGGCGACTTACTGGTATTGAAATTGATATTGGAGAACAGTTTCACCGTTACACCGTTCAGCGGCTTCCAATCGTTCTTCAGATCAAGGATCAACCTGTTGTCGCTGCTATGCTGCATATTGTTCTGATTGGTGATATAGCGGATGGCAGCATTGGTGGCGCTTTTATCGGTACTGGAAGAAATGGACAAATTATGCTGTTGCGTGAACCTGCTTCTGAACAGGTGACGCTCCAGCTGGTCCATGGTATTGTTCTGCCTGAGTTTATCCAGTTCAGTATTCAGCTCCGCCTCAGTGATCAGACCATCTTCATTCATCACCAGCAACTGCGTTACGCGGCCATAACTGGTATAGTAGTTATAGTCATCCCTTACTGATGCTGCATCACTGTTGTAATTGGCGATCTCCGCATCCACATAATCTGCTGCGCTGGTCTTATTGAGATAAGATAAACGCGGGCGCTGTGTAAGTCCGGTACTGCCTTTGTAGCTCAGCTGCAGTTTCCCTTTCTTCGCAGATTTGGTAGTGATCACTATCACGCCATTGGAAGAGCGGGCGCCGTAGATGGAGGCCGCCACCGCATCTTTCAGTACTGTGAAGGTTTCTATATTATCGATGTTCACCGATTCCAGGCCACCGGTAACAGGGAACCCATCCACAACTATCAGTGGCTCTCCATTGCCGAGGAAGGTAGACCTTCCGCGCACTTCCACTTTACCGCCTTTGGTGATGGCAACGCCTGCGGCCTGACCTTCCAGCGCGGTGAGCAGGCTGGGTTGCAGTTTGCCTTCCAGTCTTTTTGTTTGCACGGAAGCGTAAGACCCGGTCATTCTCTCCCGGGAGATGGATTGGTAACCAGTGTTCACTACTACGGCCACTTCATCCAGTTTGGTGGTAGCAGGACTAAGCTTTACAGTCAGGGGCGACTGGCCTTTCAACATGGCAGCCGTGATGCTGATCTCGCGGGGAGCATATCCTACAAAGGAGAACAGCAGTACATCGCCTTCATTTACGTTGATAGAAAAGTTACCACCGGCATCAGACACCACACCTTTACCTGAGCCTTTGATCTGGATATTCACGCCCGGCATTGGCATGCCATCAGTATCAGTGACCCTGCCTGTGATGGGCGGGGCCGCTTGCAATATCAACAACTCAGGTTGCGGCGGAGGCAATGCTTTACGGGAAAGGATGATGGTCTTTCCCTGGATCACATAATTCAGCCGCTGGTCTTTCAAAATCAGTCCCAGCGCCTGCTCCAGGGGCATACCGGCAATGGATAAAGAAACCTTCCCGGCATCGGCCAGGAGTTCCTTATTGCTGAACAGCACATAACCGGTTTGTTTCTCAATTACGGAGAATACCTGTTTCAGGGTCATGTCCCTGCCTGAGATGGTAACGGACTGGGCAGAGCCCGACGCATGTGCCGAAACCAGGGCAGTGAACAGGAAAATAGGTAGCAGCCTCATCACTTTAGAAATTTGTGCAGGCAGCCTGCATCCGTTCAGGGCACGGAGATACAGGCAACCATTCGCAGTTTTTTGCATAACTTGTGAACTGTTTTGGTTGTAAATAAAAGTGGTTGCGAAACCTTTTAGGATCAGCTGAAACGTTGCCGGAACCGAGGCCAATCGATTCCGGCTTTTTCATTATACATAGGAAGAAAGGCGGATAAGTATAATACTGTATCAGGGAGTTACCACAAGTGTTCTTCCTTCAAGACGGAAATGCACATTTGATTTCTCCAATGCTATGAGAAGACCGTTCAGTGGGATGTCCCTGGTCATTTTACCAACAAATTCAATATCGGGCACGCCGGATTCATACTTCACTTCTATATCGTACCACCTCTTCAACTGGCGCATCACTTCATCAATCCTGGCATCATCAAAATCAAACACACCATTCTTCCAGGCCATTACTTTTCCGGTAGCGGCTTTTCGTACACTCAATTCCTTAGCACCGGATTTTATTTGCAGGGAAGCCTGTTGCCCGGGCTCCAACACTACTTTCTGTTTTGTGCGCGCACCTGTTACGGCCACTTTACCTTCCAGCAGCGTGGTGTTCAGCAGGGGCTCATCGGCATATGCATTCACATTGAAATGAGTGCCCAGCACTTCCACTTCAAACCTGTTATCAGCATTCACTACAAAAGGGATCTTCTTTCCCTGCTTTGTGGCGGCAGCTGCTTCGAAATACACTTCACCGGTAATATCGACCCTGCGGATATCTTTTGTAAATCCTGTAGGATACCTGATGGAACTGGCTGCATTCAACCAGGCCACCGTGCCATCCGGGAGCACAATCCTGAACTGCCTCCCTTTGGGCGTTGCCAGTGTATTGTAGGTCTCGGTACCATCCGCTTCTCCGGAATTTTTGTATTCAAGCTGTCCGTTCTGCAGGTACAGCGCTGCTCCATTCTGATGGGTAAAAACTCCGTTGCCCATGGTATCCAGCAATACTTTTGAACCATCGGCCAGGGTGAGCACGGCCCCCTCCTGCCCGGGCGGGATCTCCGCTATCTGTGGCTGCTGCGTTTGCGCGGTCTGTTGCTGTTTCTTTTCGTTTGTAAGGAACCAGGCGCCGGCAATCAGCAGCAGCATAGCCGCAGCAGCGCCCCACCAATATCTTTGAATGAGCGGCGCTCTTTTACCCACACGGCTTTGCAGCTTATTCCGCATCCGCAGGTATGATCCTTCGTAATCTGCCTGCATGACATATCCCTGCTGCTGTTGCTCCTGCATGATCATATCCAGTTGCTCCTGGTATTCCGGCTGCATCAGCAGGCTGCCCAGCAGTTCCCTTCCCTCTTTATCGAGGGAACCATCCAGCCAGGCGGCGATCATATTTTTAAAGTCTTGAGGACCCATATTTACATCGGTTGCGCATCGCGCTATTTAATGGACGCATTAAAAAGGAAGGATAAGGGGTGGAACGAAAAATAATTTTTACTTCCTTCCCAGCCAGCAGGCTGATATGAGGAGCAAGGCATTGAAAAGGCCCGGATAACCGGCCATTTTCGATTTGAGGAAGCTTAACGCTTCAGTGATATGTTCATTGACAGTGGCTTTGGAGATCTGCAGTTGCTCTGCGATCTCCTGGTGAGTGAGGCCCTCCTGCCTGCTCATCCGGAAAACCTGGCGCCGCCTGGGAGGTAGCTGGTCGATCGCTTTCTGGAGCAGTTCCTGAGATTGCTTGTAATCCAGCATCATTACAGGGGAATCGCCCGAGAGGGCGGGCATGTCAGGGATGATGCCTGCCAGCTCATTGTCGGGTTCCCTGAGCAGTTTCCGGAGACCGGAGATGGTCCGGTTACGGGTAACCACATGCAGCCAGGGCTCAAAATCGGCCACTGTGGCCAGTTTGGAGCGGTTAAGCCAGATGCTGAAGAAAATATCCTGTGTGATATCCTCCGCCTGTGCTGCGTCTTTGATGTAAGTGCGGACATGTGCGAACACCTGCAGCCAGTACTGATCGAACAGGTGGGTAAATGCTTTCGTATCATCTTCGGCAATACGGATCAGCAGTTCTTTAGGGTGATATGCCATGTTAGCGGACAACAGCTGCAAACTAAATCAAAAATCAATTGGGAGGAGAATAATTACAGGGATGGCGGGGATTGAAAAAGGCGCCTCGGTCTCATTACCGGGCGCCTTCCAGAAATATTTATCAGCGTAGTTTCAGCAATTCCGCTTTCAACGCATCATACTCAGGTTCCATTAGTACACTTTCCTTTTTCAAATGCATAATGGAACGAACGGATTCCGGCAACGGAATATTGCTGCCGATCACCGGCTCCACCACATCATAGAACTTCACCGGGTGCGCTGTTTCCAGGAAGAAACCCTTCTCGCCGGGATGTGATTGCAGGTATTGCTGCAACGCTTTATACCCTACCGCACCATGCGGATCAGGTAAATATCCATATGAATTATACACTTCGCGGATGGCCTTCCGGGTTTCCACGTCGGTTACACTGTAACTGGTGAGCACTTTCTTCAGTGATCCCAGTTCCTGGTTGAAGAGTTCCAGCACACGCACGAAGTTGCTGGGATCTCCTACATCCATAGCATTGGAAATGGTAGCCACAGCGGGTTTTGGTGCATACTCCCCTGTTTGCAGGAACTCCGGCACAACTGCGTTGGCATTGGTAGCCGCTACAAAATGTTGCACCGGCATGCCGGAAGAATAAGCAAGCAGGCCCGCACAGATATTCCCGAAATTACCACTGGGTACACAGATCACAGGAGGATGTTGTTTATCCTTCCATTGCTGCCAGGCAAAGAGATAATAGAATTGTTGTGGCAGCCAGCGCGCCACATTGATGGAATTGGCAGAAGTGAGGAACAGCTGCTGTGTAAGGTCCGTATCAGCAAACGCCTGCTTCACCAGCTTCTGGCAATCATCGAAACTGCCATTCACTTCCAGTGCGCGGATATTTTTTCCGAGCGTGGTCAATTGCTTTTCCTGCACGGAGCTCACTTTGCCGGAGGGATAGAGTATCACCACTTCCACACCGGGCACATCATAGAAGCCATGCGCCACCGCGCCTCCGGTATCTCCGGAAGTAGCCACCAGCACCACTACTTTCTCCGTAATACTTTTGGAGAAATACCCCAGGCAGCGGCTCATGAACCTGGCCCCCACATCCTTGAAGGCCAGCGTGGGGCCATGGAATAATTCAAGTGTGCTGATATTTTCGTTTATACGTACCAGTGGTATGCTGAAGTTAACGGTCTCGCTGACGATCCTGCGGAGATCGGCTTCAGGAATGGTGTCTCCAACATAGGGACTGATCACGCGCCAGGCGATCTCCTCTTTGCTGAGGTCTTCAATATTTTCGATGAACGTTTTCTCAAACACCGGGATCCGCTCCGGGAAGTAAAGGCCCCTGTCCGGCGCCTGCCCCCTGATGGCCGCTTCCTTGAAACCAACGGCCGGTGATTGCCTGTTCAGACTATAGTATTGCATGATGGTTGTTTAAGATGTTTGGGAAGGCACAGGTGAAATGCGCACTCCTTCATAACTGATGCTTGTAACGTAGGTTTTGAAATCGATGCCCAGCCTGGTGTACACATCCTGCATCAGGTACTCCACTTCATTGGCAGTGGACTCTTTTTCACTCAGCATGAAAATGCTTGGTCCGGATCCGGAGATGCCGCCGCCCAGCGCTCCTGCTTCAAGGCTCTTGGATTTCACCTCATCAAAACCGGGAATGAGAATACTTCTCACCGGTTCGATGATCACATCCTCCAGTGAACGGCCGATCAGCGCATAATCCTGTTTCAGTAATCCGGCTACCAGTCCGGCTATATTGCCCCATTGTTTGATGGCGCTTTTCAATTGCACTTCCTTACGCAGGATCTGCCTGGCATCGGCTGTACGCACTTCTATCTGCGGATGCACCACCGTTACAAAAAGCGGAGGACCGGAGAGCTGCACGATGTCCAGCGGATGAATGGAACGTATCAATGTGATGCCTCCATAGATGCAGGGAGCGATATTATCTGCGTGTTTTACACCACTGGCTACTTTTTCTCCATTCATGGCAAAACGCACCAGGTCTTCATTGGAGAATGGATTGCCCAGCAGGTGATTGGCCGCTACCACAGCACCGGCAGAGCTCGCAGCGCTGGAACCAAGGCCGCTGCCGGGTTTGATGCGCTTATCCGTTACCAGGTGAAAGCCCGGAGGATTATCCAGCTCTTCCAGCATTGCCAGCAAGGCAGCCCCTGCCACATTCTTTTCAGGATCAGTGGGCAGCTGGTAAATATCTGTATGTTCGATGGTGATGCCCGGCTCTTCTTTCAGTGAGAGGGTCATTACATCATCGGGACGATGCAATGCCATTCCCAATACGTCGAATCCGCAAACGAGATTGGCCACTGTGGCGGGAGCATGCACCTGAACTGACTGACTCATGTGTTGTTTGTTTTATTTTTTTAATGCGCTGCGCGAAGGATATCCGCAAATACACCACTCGCAGTTACTTCGGCGCCTGCTCCTGCCCCCTTGATCACCATCGGCTGATCAGGATAACGATTGGTATAGAACAATACCACATTGTCTTTTCCATAGAGGTGATAAAGATTATGCTCAGGTCCGATATGCTGCAGCCCTACTGCCGCTTTTCCATTGTCAAAGCTCGCCACGAATTTCAGTTTCTTGCCTTCTTTGGCAGCTTCCTGGTAAAGGGCTTTGAAATGCGCTTCCTGGTTGGCCATCTCTTTGTAGAAATCAGCCACACTGCCCTGCATGCAGCTGGCAGGCATGAATGACTGATTGGAGATGTCTTCCATTTCAAGCTGCTCTCCGGATTCGCGGGCAAGGATCATGATCTTGCGCATCACATCGGTGCCGCTGAGATCGAGGCGTGGATCGGGTTCAGTATATCCTTCATCCTGCGCCTGTTTCACTACTTCGGCAAAAGGCTTTTCACCATTGTAATGATTGAACACAAAATTGAGAGTGCCACTCAATACGGCTTCGATCCTGTTCACCACATCACCGGTGCGCTTCAGGTCATTGAGCGTTCCGATCACCGGTAAACCTGCTCCCACATTGGTTTCATAGAGGAAGCTGGCATTGAACTCACGGGCCAGGTCTTTCAGCCTGCGATAATAGGAGTACACTGAAGAGCAGGCCACTTTATTACAGGCCACAACTGAAATACTCTTTGACAAAAGCTGGTCGTATACTTTCGCTACTTCATCATTGGCGGTAACATCCACAAATACGGAGTTGCGGAGATTGCGCGCTCTTACCTGGTCCACAAAGCCCTGCAGGCTCATTGCTTCTCCGGCTTCCAGCACTTCCTTCCAATTGTTCAGGTCCACTCCTTCTTCTCTGAACACCATCTTACGGCTGTTGGCCATTCCTATAACCCTCAGCTGTAACCGAAGAGTATCCATCAGGTACTGTTGCTGCTGTTGCAGTTGTGCGATCAGTTTTCCGCCTACATTACCGGTACCCGCCACAAAAAGGTTCACCTGTTTGTAAGTGGTCTCAAAGAATTCTTCATGCAGTACGTTGATGGCTTTGCGCACATCGGATGCCGCTACCACTGAAGTGATATTCCGTTCGGAAGAGCCCTGCGCAATGGCGCGTACGTTCACACCGTTGCGCCCCATGGCGCCGAACATTTTGCCGCTCACGCCGGGATGGCTTTTCATATTATCGCCCACAAGCGCCACTACGGCCAGTTCTTTCTCTATCACCAGCGGATCCACTTTGCCGGATTGTATCTCAAAACGGAAGGTTTCATCTATCACCTGCTTGGCTTTTTCTGCCAGTGCATCTTCAATGCCCACGCAGATGCTGTGCTCGGAGGAACCTTGTGTGATGAGGATCACGTTGATCTGCTCGCTGGCCAATGCCTCGAATAATCTTTTTGAAAAACCCGGGATGCCCACCATGCCGCCGCCTTCGAGGCTGAGCAGAGTGATCTTGTTGATACTGGCGATGCCACGGATATGATTGCCATTGAGACTTACCTCTCTTTCAATAAGGGTTCCATATGCCTCCGGCTCGAATGTATTCTTTACCCAAACAGGGATATCTTTCTTCATTACAGGTTGAATGGTAGGCGGGTAGATCACTTTGGCGCCGAAGTGCGAGAGCTCCATGGCCTCCTGGTAAGAGATATGGGGCAATGCCTTTGCATGCGGCACCAGGCGGGGATCGGCAGTCATCATACCACTCACGTCAGTCCAGATCTCCAGCACATTTGCATCCAGTGCGGCCGCAAAGATGGCAGCGGTATAATCGGAGCCACCACGGCCTAAAGTGGAGGTCTGACGCTGTGCGTTTGATGCAATGAAACCAGGCACAACGAACAGCTGATCATTCACTGAATTGAAGTATTGCTGAATGGCATGATCGGTGATATCCCGCACCACGGCTGCGTTTCCGAAGTTAGAGTCTGTAAGCAGCAGCTCACGGGAATCTTTCCATACTGCGCCCAGCTCGCTCATGCGGGCAGCGATCAGGTGAGAGCTCATCAGTTCACCGAAGGCCGCGATGCGGTCTTTGGTGCGGGCAGACAGTTCACCCAGCAGGAATACGCCATTGCAAACGTCTTCAATTTCATTGCAACGCTGTTTCATCCAGCTGAGTACGCCGCTCTGTTTTGAAACGGGGATCAGCGCTTTTACAGCCTCTAAATGACGTTGTTCTATGACCTGT
>Ga0247823_10005159_pt1 | contig 10411 bp, 3 predicted proteins | sample 13C_PalmiticAcid_2_FD_192426 | JGI IMG/M metagenome (GOLD analysis project Ga0247823, IMG submission 192426) | Soil microbial communities from agricultural site in Penn Yan, New York, United States - 13C_PalmiticAcid_Day30 | ecosystem: Environmental > Terrestrial > Soil > Agricultural land...
TCTCTGGGGTGGTGGTTTTTGTGGCGGTGACGGAGGGAGCGGATGCGGGTGAGGAGGGTGTGGGCGAGGAGGCGGTAGAGGTAGAGCGGCAGGCCGAGGAGGAGGGAGAGGAGGAAGGCGGCGGTGGCGTAGAGGTTGTAGGGCTGGATGAGGACTAGGAGGGTCAGCCAGGTGAGGGAGGTGAGGACGCGGCAGAGGGAGGTCCAGAGGGGGGAGGACGAGGCGAGGACGCCGTGGCCGTGGTGGCCTTGGCAGGAGGCGGCAATTTCGCTGGGGTTGTCGTGGGTTGCGGAGGGGTCGGTGGCTGGCTTGCCGCCGGCGCAGCAGCCGCCCGTCACGGTCGAGTAGTAGATCTTGGGGAAGAGGAAGCGGAGCAGCGTGCAGAAGCAGGTGGCTCCGCCGTGCTGGCCGGGGACGCCTGACGCTTGGATTTTGAAGATGGTTTCGGTGAGGAGCTGCTCGGCACGGAGCCGGTCGGCGGCGGCGTCTGCGGCAAGGAAAGCTTCCGATGCCGCTTGGTCCGCAACCAGCTCGTGGAGGCGGACTCGGCTGTAGTCCTCTTCTCGGCGAAGTCGGGTCTCGCGTCGCTTGAGGCTGGCGTGAAACACCGGGTCCATGTCTTCGTCTGCCGTCCCGAAGCCCCTCTCATGCAACCTGACAAAAGCGTCGACCCGAGCACCGGCGCTGTCAGCCAGCATCTTCATCCGCGAGATGTCCCCTTCCAACTCAGCCAGCCGGGGTTTCAGCGTTCTGATCCCGTTCTGCACTCTCCACCGTCCCTCGGCCAAACGAGGATCAGCCGTCATTTCCTGTATTTTCGTGATCAACTGGTTTATTGCCGCCCGCCCCTCCTGACTTGTAGGAGTTGAACCGCTCCACCTGCCGCCAATGGTCTCGAGCAAGCTGCTACACAGTCGGAAGAGGTCCTCTGACTGGCTCGAGGTAAGAGGGCGAGGACCCTGCTGCGCTCGAGATGCCTTGCACTCCTTGATCAGCTGGGTCTGCGCCTTCTGAAGCTTCGCCACGTTCGCGATCTTCTCGCTGATACCACCCAGCAGCTCCCGCTCCGCCTCTGACTGCTGTGGGGTAAAACGCTCCAGTTCAAGCAGGTTCCTGAGATGTTTGGTGTACTGCGCAAGCGTTAGGTAGAAGTCGGTATTGTTGACGATGCCTCGTTCCCTGACGCTCTTGATTAGGAATCGCCTCAGCGACTTCATGAGATCTTCACCTGGTGTATCGGGATCCAGCGAGTTGAGGTCGGTGATCGCCAGGGTGATTTGCTGGATGAACTTGTGGGCAGCTGTTTCCTCTCCATCTTTCTTCGAGTTTGCGTAAAACTGCTCAATGAACTGCATGGTACGCTGCAGATACTCGAGCTCATGGTCTCCTGCACCGAAGACCCCGGAACCGTGAGAGAGACTCTGCGGACGGGAGGTGGCGGAGTATGGTTTCGAGTTCTTGCTCTGCTGAGACAACGTCCTGGCCGTCTCAACCTGAGCGCGTTGTTGTTCGACCTGTTCTCCAATCTCCTGGAAGGCCTGGCGGTCTGACTGGACCCGTTGTTGAAGGATGTCAAGTTGTTCATGTATCAGTCCCTGATTTTCCTCCATGGTTTCATGATCTCGGGCCCACGAGTCGGCGGCGATGTTGATTCTTTTCAGCTCGTCCAAAATCTGCTGGGCTTGCTCGAGATGAAGGGCCTTCGCACCCGCCATCTCGGCTGAGACGTTCTTCACCATCTCGGCAATCTTTGCCTTGATTTCGTCCATGACGGCTTTACTGGACTGAATGGCCTGGTCCTGGGCAGCCTCAATGTCGCGGACGAGTTCTTCTGGCAAAAGAGACTCGCGATCATTGTCAGGGAACGACTCGGGGCGTGAATCGTCTTGGAGCTCACCAACGACTCCGGTAACTGTCGCAGCAAGATTCTCCACGGAGGTCTCGATGTCGTCCATGTTGTTCTGGTATTCCTTCTGTTCGTGCGCTGCCACAGCCTTGTCTGCCAGCTTCTGCTCCAGTTCCTCGACGGCCTGCTGAAGCGCCTCGCATTGGACTCTGTACACAGCGGCCTCTTTCTTCAAGCGGTCGACCTCTGCCGTATGCTGCCCAGACGGCAGTTGCTGGTGCCCAGCCGGAGGTGACATGGACTGGGTCGAACCTTTCCCTTTCTTGCCCGCCGCCCGTGCTCGTTCCGCCTGGAGTTCGCTTTCAAGATCTCGGACCCGGAGCTCCAGTTGCGTCGTGGAAAGCCTCCCTTCGGGGTTGGGACGATCGGCCGCCTCTCCTGTTTCTCTCTCCAGGGATTCGTACTGTTCCTGGAGCCGTCTGTGGCGGGCTTCGGCGGCCGCCGTCGCCGTACGGGCCTCCTCCAGGGCGTCTCGGACGGACCGGAACCTCGCCTCGTGACTGCGCTTGCTCCCTGGCGCTACACGCGCCGTTGCCGCACCGGTTAGCGTCTCCCAGTCGTTGACCATTCCTTCCAAGATCCCAAGCTGTGTTTCCTGCGCGTTCACGGTCCTAGCGTACTTCGTCTTGAGTGCAGCCCCATCGATGGTGAGAGTTCGATTCGCACGCTCCAGACTCTTTATGCGCTGCTGGTGTTTCGCCGTCTCCTTTTCCAGGCCTTCCATGTCTCTGATGTGACGTCTGATCTCTTCATTGAGGAAGGTCGTCTTCGCTCTGAACGTCGTGGCCACCTCCTGTTCTTCCCGGACCCGTTGATGTGCGGCACCGAGCGCGAGCAGCGAATCGCGCTTACCTCTCATGGCAATATCGTAGCAATGCATCAGCCTTTCCCAACGTCCATGGACGAGCGAGTTGGCGTGATTCATGTAGCTCTGAAGCATATGGTCCGAGTCCACAGCTGAGAGCACACCAATCCGAGGTGGTTCGGTAACTTCGCCGAGGCGGGATTTGATGTCGGCATCTGTCTCTGGTGCCCATGGCTGATACCCCGCAGCGTCTTCCTGACCCGAGATGGGGAGGTACGGGTTCTGTAGGTACACGTTGGTGAGGAGTTCGGGTTGCCGAACGCCATAAGAACGGGCAGTGCCGCCGCTGCTATTGCTGGAGATTGAGGAGCGGCGGCCAGGGATATCTGCGGCAGCGTCGGCTATGGTTTCAAGGTTCTGAGCGACGGGCGAACGAGGAGAGACGGGGCTGTCGGTGCTCTCGGTGCTGCTAGTGCGCTGTTCGGAGAAATTTGCGGTAGCCCGGGAGAAAAGCCCTTGTATGAATGCGGATGGTGCCGACGGGGACACCTCTTCGGATGGCTCTTCGGACGGCTCTTCGGACGGCTCTTCGGACGGCTCTTCGGACGGCTCTTCGGACGGCTCTTCGGACGGCTCTTCGGGTGAGTGTTCATTTGGCGCGAGACGCAGGCCCGGATGCTCAGACGCAAATGAGCAGATTCCCTCATCCTCTGGGGTGAGCCGTAGGTGCTCTTTCTCCTCCCCCCGATCTTCCGCCATGGTTTCGTCCGGTTCTATGCTGATAAGGGGGGATCGTGTGTCGTATATGATGGCTTAACGGGCCCAGAACTGGCGTTGAGACGGTCAGAAACGTTGATGTGATCCTGTCTCGCGAAATGGTAGTTGAGGTCTAATTTATGGCATTGAGGCCTGCGTCCTGAGCATGGCACGGGCGACGAACTAGCGGAGAGAGATGGCCAGGACAATGAAAGAAGGAGCCCTTTGTCCGGAAGGATGGCTGATAGCTATGCTAATAGCTACACAAAGACGTTTGCGTCGAGCTGCCGTTTTCGGTGTGGGCGTCGTGCAAACAGGCGTAAACAAAGGCCCCCTCTGTGAGCGGGAGGCTGTGGGGGGTTGAGTGTGCCAAAGCCTGTGAGTTCTTGTTTCCTACTCTGTGGTGACAGAAGGAGGCATCACTGGCGTGGTTCCAGTGGCTTCCGCAACTCCCATGACTGTTCAGATCTTCTGCCTTTATAGACGCAGCGAACCAAGCAAGTCGCCTTAAGCCCTGGGACCAGAGACAAACCATTTTCCCTTCTGTGTGCCTCGGCAGCTCAAGATACTGCTTGAAACTGACATCGGCAATCTCGAATGTCTGGACGGGCCGGTTTTGGTCTGGGCGTCTTTCGTCGCAGATGGCCGAGAGGCTTGCTTTGGTCGTCGGGGACGTCGGCGGCACAGATGGCAGCCGACAGAGATCGCGCAGGTGTTCTGCCGTCCGAACTGCGCCGTCCCCGCCGATAATGATAGGATACCGAGGTTCTGGTTTCGGCGATGAGTTGTAGATCGCGGCGGCCGCCCATGACCCGGGCGCCCACGTGTCCCGCATCCCATTCTGCCTTCCGTGTTCGGAGACGGCGACCGAGCGCCGTAAATCTTCTGCCATCTTGAACTGGTAAAATATGGCCTGGGTTGGATAGACGGTGCGTGCTGTGGTGACTATGAAGCGTTTGGTGTGAGAGTTGGGGTGACATCAAAGAAGTCGGGGTTCGCTGATTCCAACATCTTTGAAGGCCCCCTCGTCCCACCGGACCTGGCCGGGCCTGGTAAAGCCGTCTTGGGATCTGTGACATATCATCGGCAGATCCTCGCTGGAAGGCCGGATGGCCCTGCAAAGTTAATGGGCAGCTTGGTTGGTCCCAATCATAACATACGACATGACAACTCGCGAAGTGCGTTTCTTTGCACGGGTCGGCTACCAGTGGACCTCGACCATCCTTGTCAACTTGCCTCTGTCTCACCCCATGTCGAGAACTGAGATGACTCTCTTACCATTTCTTGATTATAAAGCACTGGCGAGATTGATAAATGCTAGTTGAATGGTGGTCTAGCATGAGAGTAGAATACGGCTGGGAGCATCAGCTATACCAGCCACGCGCGCCTGGACCTTGTTGTGCCTCCTCCTCTCTGTTCGGGATCATAGGTTGCGTAATGTTGAACGCGTCAATGATGTCCCTCCAGGTGGCCATGTCAATGGACATGATGGCTTGGTGCCGCATGGCGGCCTTGGAACGAGACGCTTCTGCCGACGAGTTTTTCCATACAGGCTCTGTTGCTTGCATTAGCCTTGCGCCGCCTCGTGTTGGCCAGGATTGCATACCTATAGCTGGGAGGCCGTCATCGTCAAAGTTGAGCTCGACGCTCCCTTCTCGAATCAAGAAGCTGACGTAGAACATGTTCTCGACCGTCTGCCCAAACGAATGGGGGTTTACAACAAATCGTATCAAGTCAATGCCTCCTGTCGACCGCAGCGCGTAGCGATCCATCAGCGCCTTCTGCTCCTCGTCCGTGACGTCCTCGTCGCACGCATCTTCCACAGCTTCTTGAGCTTCTTTCTGGGCTTGCTGTAACTGGACATGTATCTTTTTGCAGATGGAGGGCAGGTCGTTCTTGTCTGATTTCTTGAGATCCTCCGCCCTCAGTTCCTCTGGCCGGACCTCCCGCAGATTATTAACCTTGAAAGGCGCCGACCGCTTGGTGATCTTCCGGGCTTTTTTCTCAATCGAAAGGGGGCCGAGCAAGAACCCGGGAAGGGCAGGCCGGCGGACGGCGGGGATGCAGGCAAACCGGCCCAGATGGGCCCAGTTCAACATATCGCCTTCGTCGCCCACGCCGTCTTCATCGTCGCTGCCCAGTGCGCCGCGAGTCGGTTGCCTTCTCCTCCTCTGCGTACCGGACAGCTCGACCGCTTCGTCGTCCTCGATGCCACGGCCTTGGAGCATGTAGGTGATGCATTTCGAGACGAACTCGTCGACATCGACACCGTTCCCGACGTTGCCCGACGTCAGACGCTGCACCCGGCGGGCGGAGAGATCGGCAGCAATGACGAGGCCGCGAGAATCGATGGCAGCCTCGGCGGTTTGCTTGACGTTCTTGATGATGCGGTCCGACTGGTTGAGGTAGTCGAGCAGGGCCTTGGGGTCTGCTTGCATGTACTCGTCCGGGTTCTCGCGCATCTGTCGCTGCATCTCACGAAGGCTCTGCTGAATCTCTCTGCGCTGTTGCATTGACTGTTCCGGATCGTAGTCCTCAACATCGCTCTCGTCCCCACCCTCGGGAGAGGGATCTCGCGTCCTGCGTCGGCTGGTAGCCGGCTCGCTGCCGACATCTGATGTCCGCTTCCTGGCAGAGGTCCCGGAAGCGCCTGCAGCACCGGAACCGCCGCGGACTGCCAGGCTCTGGCGGTTGTCCATTTCTGCCGAGACGGGCGACAGCGGATTTCGCGTCGCGTTGGCTGAACGGCGGGAGGGAGTCGAGTTGGTCATGGGCATGCGCTGCTGTTTGTGACACGTGGGAGGGGTTCACGCGTGATTGGTGGTAAATCGAGTGTGAGATGGCGCAGCCGGTTTCCGCTTTGTTCTTCGTCAGTGCCTTGCCCTTGTGTTTTTTTACGTTGTTGGGAGTGTTCAAACGGGGAGGGAGGGGTGCCCAGGCTTTCCTTTTCGGGTTGTCGCGTTGATGAATTTGGGGACGCGACTGCCGGTGGGCCCTGACGGACCCACCTTCAGTGAGCCATGTGGGCTCGCGGGGCACTGAATCGGGACGGTGGGGCCAGAACAAGGCACCAGCTGAGCCCAGCTCTGTGGGGAACCCCACTGGGTGACAGCACTGACAGGCGTCGGGTCACTCATCTCAGGCCTGGATTGATTGAAGCTCGCACTCAACTTCGGCTTTTGGTGTCTCCAATCTTCAACTTCTCAACATCAGCTTCACGCAACTCGCTCCATCAGCGCGCTGCGGGATTGCACTCCTCACCATGGAGCCCTTTTCGTTTGCCAGCTCCGACTCGCTGGATTATCCTGTCAGCATCCGCATGTACGTTTCATACTGCCTGGTCCGCTGCCGCCTTGGAAAGCGGCCGGGATTCCACGCGCCTGGTGAATCCGACACTGACCCCAGTTATCTACAGCATCAACCTCGAGGGCTCCGAACCACCACTTCAGTTTTCCACGCTCCTCGAGCACCCAGAGCTCCGGCACATCGGATCCAACCAAAGGTATCGTCCTGTCTACTCCCATCCAGATGCGCGGAGACCTTGGCTGACCTCTGCACGCTCCTTCCAGCCCCCACTCAGACCTATACATCACGGTTCAGGTGTGGGCCGGGTCCAAGCCCCTGACGGTCCCTGTCCAGACAGCATACAAGTCCTTCCGAACTGAGAGGCGATGGAACGAGTGGCTCACGCTTCCCGTTACGTACGCCACCCTGCCCCAGAACGCTCGCCTCGCCATTACCGTTTGGGACCTGTCCCCCAGCGGAGGAGAGGGCGCCCAGGGGCACGCCGTTCCCTTTGGGGGGGCAACCCTTTCGCTCTTTGACAGGGACAACCAACTCCACAAGGGTCGCCAAAAATGCCATGTCTACAGGCACAGGCGGGCCGACGGCAACGATGATACGCAAACGCCCGCAGCCCTTCCCAAGAAGAAGGCCAGGAAAGGGGCATCGGATGAAACCGAGGTCGACGAATTAGACCGAATGGAAAAGCTGTTTAAGAAGCATGAGATGGGCGAGATCCCGCGTGTCGACTGGCTTGACCAGCTCGTCTTCCGTGGCTTCGAGAAGCGCGGCCTGCAGTCCGCCAAATCTTCCGCGAAGGCCATTCAACAACAGCAAGCCGCACAAACCAATGCCTCAAAGAGTCCCGATGATGCCAACTCTACGCCAGAACCCTCCGCCTTTCTGCTGAATGTCGAATTTCCGAGATTTGATTTCCCGGTCGTCTTTGCCGACCACGAATACCCGCCTCCGCCGGTCTCATCGTATCTGCATCCATCCTCCTCGCAGTCAAACATCATCCTGAAACCACCACCCGAAGTTCAACTTGGTCCGGGTATCAATGCGGTCGATGACGACGAGGGTTATGGCGGCCGCTTGATCCGGGTATACGACCCAGAGGTTGCGGCGAAGGATAACCCCGCCGAGAGCAAGCACCGAAGGCTCGTCCGAGGTCAACACCGCAACGGCATTCTGGACAAGGACTTGAAGCCGAACGCCAAGGTCCGGGACGAGCTGAACATGATAATGGGATATTCGCCGACGCACCCGCTATCGCCCGAGGAGAAGGATCTCATCTGGAAATTCCGCCACCATCTGACCCGCAACAAAAAGGCGCTCACCAAGTTTGCGAAGTCTGTCAACTGGCAGGATCAGTCGGAATCGAGACAGGCTGCTCAGATTTTGAGCAAATGGACGGATATTGATGTCGACGACGCCCTGGAACTTCTCGGCCCTACGTTTGATAATTCCGCTGTGAGGGCCTTTGCCGTTGACCGCTTGCGCAAGGCCGACGATCAAGAGCTACTTCTGTACCTGCTGCAGCTGGTGCAGGCCCTCAAATATGAACATATCTCGCCACAGCCTGGCCACGAGGTGACACAGGATTCATCACTGGCCCGCTTCCTCATCTCCAAAGCCGCCAACAGCTTCACCCTTGGCAACTACTTCTGGTGGTACGTCATGGTCGAGTGTGACGACAAGTCGCAGGACCAAGGACCGGACAACCAAGCCATATACGGCAAGGTGGCCTACGACTTCATGACGGAGCTGGTCAAGCAGCCGGGAGGCGAGGAAACACGAAAGACGTTGCGGAGACAGGCCGAGTGGATCTCGATCCTATCCAAGATATCTGGAGAGATCAAAGAGTCGAATGAATCCATCGCCAAGAGGACAGAGCGGGTGAAGCACTTCTTGGCCGACCCCAAGAATGAGCTTGTCACCATTGACCCGCCACTTCCGCTGCCTCTCGACCCATCTGTAGAGATTATCGGTGTCGTCCCCGAAGAGACCGTGGTCTTCAAGTCTTCGCTACATCCGATCAAGGTTTCGTTCAAGACGACCTCTGGGCGCAAGTATCCCATTCTCTTCAAGACCGGCGATGATCTGCGTCAGGACCAGCTGGTGATTCAAATCATCACTCTGATGGACGATCTACTCCGGAAGGAGAACCTTGATCTCAAACTTTCGCCATACAAGATCCTGGCAACCAGCACCAGCGCGGGCTTGTCGCAGTTCGTGCACTCGATGAGCTTCCAGGGCATTGCCTCCAAATACCGGAACAACCCCGCGCTGGCCTACCTCAAACAGAACAACCCCGATACTCAAGGTCCCATGGGCCTGCGGAAAGAGACACTGGACACGTTCGTCAAGTCTTGCGCTGGTTACTGCGTCATCACCTACATCCTCGGCGTCGGCGATAGACACCTTGATAACCTTCTCCTCGCTCCCGACGGGCACTTCTTCCACGCCGACTTCGGGTACATTTTGGGCCGCGATCCGAAACCGTTTGCGCCGGCCATGAAGCTCTCCAAGGAGATGGTGGACTGCATGGGCGGCCCCAACTCGGAGCACTACCGCCAGTTTAAGCAGTACTGTTTCCTGGCGTACAGCGCGCTGCGCAAGAACTGCAATCTGATTCTCAACCTGTTCACGTTGATGGCGAATGCGAATATCCCGGATATCAAGCTTGAGCCGGACAAGGCGGCGCTCAAGGTCAAGGAGCGCTTCCACTTGGAGCTGAGCGAGGAGGACGATGCGATTCGGCATTTGGAGAGGATCATGGACGACAACCTCAACGCGTTGGTGCCTGTTGTGATTGACAAACTGCACGAGTTGGTGCAAGCATTCCGTGCGTGAAGGGTTCTGTGGGATTTTGGTTTGGCCATTTTGGAGTTTGGACACATGGGTCATTCATGGGCGCCGGCTGATATCGGACGGAGTACGAGGTAGCACAATGTGGCTGGTTTATACGCGGCATCTATGGCTTTGGTTACTATGATTACAGGTAGAGAATTGGAGCTAGTTGCACTGCTCATGTCTCTCCAAAGACGAACAAGCCCTTCCCGCTCCGGAAGCCCTGCAAGGTGCCCTGGACAGCGTCCTTGAGCACCTTCTCTTCCGTGTCCCAGTTCCACTGAACCTCCTGGAACGGCGCCTCCTTGAATTTGCCCTCCCGCATCAGGTCCAGGATCTCATTCACCGTGTTGCGCTTCTCGAGCGGGTTCTCCTTGCCCCACTCGCTGAGCCAGAAGCCCTCGAACCTCAGCCGCTTGAAGATCTGCGGCCCCGTCGGGAAGGGGAAGCTCTGCCTGGACATGCCGCCATACGTGACCATGCAGCCCTTGGGGCTCAGTGACTTGACCATGGCCGACGCCGACTTGCCCCCGACGCAGTTCAGCCCCAGCAGCACCGGCTCCTTGCCGCCCCGCGTCCACTCCTCCTTCAGCCGCGCCCCAAACGACCTGTCCAAAAACTCGCCCTCCGTCACCACCACCGTCGCGCCCAGGCCCCGCAGCTCCTCCTTGAGCGCCTCCGTCTCCTCGGGCGTCGCCCGCTCGCGCACCACGTTGATGCTCCGCAGGCCCCACAGCCGGCCCAGCTGGATCGCCGCCCGCCCGACCCCGCTGTTGGCGCCGTTCTGCACGAACCACGCGCCCCCCGCC
>Ga0247823_10005160_pt1 | contig 10411 bp, 11 predicted proteins | sample 13C_PalmiticAcid_2_FD_192426 | JGI IMG/M metagenome (GOLD analysis project Ga0247823, IMG submission 192426) | Soil microbial communities from agricultural site in Penn Yan, New York, United States - 13C_PalmiticAcid_Day30 | ecosystem: Environmental > Terrestrial > Soil > Agricultural land...
CGATCGTCAACTTCGTCTGGTGGGTCGGGATCGGCCACGCCGGGACCCTGATCTCAGCCGTCCTGCTCCTGCTCCATCAGGACTGGCGGACGTCGATCAACCGCTTCGCCGAGGCGATGACGCTCTTCGCCGTGGCGTGTGCGGGGCTCTATCCCCTGTTCCACATGGGGCGGGTCTGGCTCTTCTACTGGATGTTCCCCTACCCCAACACGATGGGGATCTGGCCGCAGTTCCGCAGCGCGCTGATCTGGGACGTCTTCGCCGTCTCGACCTACGCCACGGTCTCGCTCCTGTTCTGGTACGTCGGCCTCATTCCCGACCTGGCGACGCTCCGGGACCGGGCCAAGAACCGTTTCGCACGGGTCTTCTTCGGGGTCCTCGCGATGGGCTGGCGGGGATCGGCCCGGCACTGGCACCGCTACCACGTCGCCTACAAGCTGCTGGCCGGGATCGCGACGCCGCTCGTGGTCTCGGTCCATACCGTGGTCAGCTTCGACTTCGCCACGTCGCTCCTGCCGGGGTGGCACAACACGATCTTCCCCCCGTACTTCGTCGCGGGGGCGGTCTTCTCCGGCTTCGCGATGGTCCTCACGCTCGCCATTCCGCTGCGGGCCATCTACGGCCTGGAAGACTTCATCACGCTTCGGCACCTCGACAACATGGGGAAGATCGCGCTGGCGACCGGCCTCATTGTGGCCTACGGCTACATGATGGAGCTGTTCATCGGCTACTACAGCGGGAACCAGTTCGAGTCGTACGCCATGCTGAACCGGATCACCGGGCCGTACGGATTCACCTATGTCCTCCTGATCCTGTGCAACGTCGTCACGCCGCAGGTCCTGTGGTCGAAGAAGATCCGCACGAACCCGGTCGCCCTGTTCGTCATCTCGATCATCATCAACATCGGGATGTGGCTGGAGCGGTTCGTAATCGTGATCGTCAGCCTGCACCGGGACTATCTCCCGTCGAGCTGGGACATCTACGTCCCGACCCGCTGGGACTGGGCGATGTTCGTCGGGACGCTGGGGCTGTTCTTCTCGCTCCTGTTCCTGTTCGTCCGGATCCTGCCGGTGATCTCGATCTTCGAGATGCGGGAGCTCGTCGAGAAGACCTCCGAAGAGACCGGAGGCCAGCATGCTTAAGCCGCTCGAACCGGTGGTCGAAACCCCCTACGGCGTCATGGCGTCATTCGCCGAGCCGCACGACCTGATCGCCGCCACGCGGGCCGCGCGGGCCGCGGGCTACCGGGCGATGGACACCTACACGCCGTTCCCCGTCGAAGAGCTCGACCACGCGCTGGGGATGACCCACACCCGGCTGCCGTGGATCGTGTTCGCCGCCGGTGTTCTGGGAGCCCTCGGCGGATTCGGCCTGCAGTACTACTGCGCCGTCATCGCCTATCCGCTCAACGTCGGCGGGCGGCCGCTCAACAGCTGGCCGGCCTTCATCCCGGTGACGTTCGAGACCACGATCCTGGCCGCGGCCCTGGCGGCGGTGTTCGGGATGCTGGCCCTCAACGGCCTGCCGACGCCGTATCACCCGCTGTTCAACGTCCCGGAGTTCGGCCTCGCCAGCCGGGACCGGTTCTTCCTGTGCATCGAGTCGACCGATCCGAAGTTCGACGTCGAGGCGGTCTCGGCGTTCCTGCTCACCCTCCACCCGCTCCAGGTCAGCATCGTCCCCCGATGAGTTCTCGCGTGTCGCACCACCGACCGTCCGACGTGTCTCCCCTTCGAAGGGAGGCGGGTCAGGTTCTGCGCCGGCGGATGTGGGCCGCGATCGTGTTCGGCACCGTGCTGGTGGCGGCCGGCTGTCACGACGACATGTACAACCAGGTGAAGCACGAGCCGCTCGAACCGAGCACCTTCTTCGCCGACGGCCGCAGCTCCCGGCCGCTGGAGCCGGGGGTGATCGCTCGCGGAACGCTCGAGACCGATGACGCCGTCGGGACCGGCAAGCGGGGCGACGCCTTCGTGGCCGAACTGCCGGTCGAGCTGACGCGGGAGCTGCTCGACCGCGGACACGAGAGGTTCAACATCTTCTGCACCCCCTGCCACGGCCTCGTCGGCAGCGGCGATGGGATCGTGGTCGAGCGGGGCTTCCGCCGGCCCCCGTCGTACCACACCGACCGGCTGCGGGGCGTTCCCGACGGCCAGGTCTTCGACGTCATCACCCACGGCTTCGGCGCAATGCCGAGCCTTCGCGAGCGGATCTCCGTCCGCGACCGGTGGGCGATCGTCGCTTATGTCCGGACCCTCCAGCTCAGTCAGGCCGCCGCGGTCAGCGACCTGACGCCGGAGGAGCAGTCCCGGTTGTCGACCGAACAGCGAGGTGGCGATGCCGCTCCCCCTCGCGAGTGACGCGATCTTCACCGTCGAGTCCCTGGGCCTCCTGGCCGCGGCCAGTGACGCCGTCTCCAGTGGCGAGGGAACCGCCGGCGCGTCGGTCCTGCTCCGCGGTTACCTGATCGGCTGGCTGTTCTGGCTGGGGCTGAGCCTCGGCGGACAGGTGCTGGTCTGGCTCCACAACCTGACCGGCGGCGGGTGGGGGAAGGCGATCCGCCGCGACTGCGAAGCGGCGGGACAGACACTCCCGCTCGTGGCCCTCGGGTTCCTGGTCATCCCGCTGAACCTCGCCGCCCTCTACCTCTGGGCCCGCCCCGAGGTCATGGCCCACGACGTCCTGATCGCGAAGAAACATCTGTGGCTCAACCCCACCGCCTTCTGCGTTCGGGCGGCAATCTACTTCGGCGTGTGGCTCTTCATGGCGTGGTCGGTCCGCCGGCTGGAGCGGCGGGCGATCGCGGACCCGACGGTCGAGAACGAACGGGAGGTCCGGGCCCGCAGCGCCTTCGGGATCCTGCTGTACGGCCTGACGATGACTTTCGCCGCCATCGACTGGGGGATGTCGCTCGAGCCCCACTGGTTCTCGGGGATCTACGGCGTGATCTTCCTCATCGGGCAGGCGCTGGCGGGGCTGGCGTTCGGGACCGTCCGGGCGATGTCCCGCGGGATGAACGACCTCCCGACACCGCGGCCCCCGTCGAAAGACCTCGGCAACATGCTGCTGGCGTTCACGATGCTCTGGACCTACGTCGCCTTCTCGCAGTTCCTCATCATCTGGTACGCGGACCTCCCGGAAGAGGTGATCTACTACCGCACCCGTCTCGACCGGGGCTGGCTGTGGCTGGGGATCGTCCTGCTGGCGTTCCATTTCGCCGCGCCGTTCTTCGCCCTCCTCAGCAGCGACGTGAAGCGGCTGGCCCGGATGGTGTCGATCGTCGCGGTGTGGCAGATCGTCCTGCGGTGGTTCGACCTCGTGTGGTGCGTCGAGCCCGCCTTCGCCGACTCCAGCGCCGCGAATCTTCTGATGTTCGCCGTCGTGACGCTCGTCCTCGGCGTCCCCTGGCTGGCGGTTTTCTTCTGGCGTTACGGAACGCTCGTCGACCGCTGGACCCCGACGCCGCCCGCTCTCGGTTCCGCTACGGCGCGGCCTCTGCACGGGGAGGCGCACTAGATGGCTGACCACGATGCGACTCCCGAGGAACTGATCCCCCCGCCCGCCGGCCCCACGGAGCCGGTCGCCCCGCATGCGACCGATCATGAGGAGACCGACGTCAGCATCACGGGTCTCGGCGAGTTCCTGATCGCGATGGCGGTCGGGCTTGTTGTCGTGGGGGGCCTGGTTTACTGGCAGTACCGCCGGTTCGAGTGGATCGCCCGCGCCAACGATCCAACTCCGATCCCGCGGGCGGACGAGCGCCGTCCTCCGCCGGAGCCGCATCTCCAGGTCGACGAAGTGGCCGACATGGCAACACTCCGGGCGAAGCAGGAGGCGATCCTGTCGAGCACCGCCTGGGTCAACCGCAATGAAAAACTCGTCCGGATCCCGATCGACCGGGCCCTGGCGATCGTCGCCGAGAAGGGCCTTCGCCGGTGGCCCGCCGTGAAGACCGATGCCCCCTCTGCCCAGGAGTCAGCCAAGGACAAGCCGCCGGCGTCCGGAACCGACGCGGACCAGAAGCCCCCTCCACCCAACGATTGACGACCGCGAAAGACCAACGCCCCCGATCAAACGAGAACCATCCGAGCCTTATGTCGCCCCTGCCCCACATCCTCGCCGTTGCCATCGCGCTGCTGACCCCGGCGCTCGCCGCCGCCCAGGTGCCGCGGCCGATGGCGATCGGCTCCGGAGAGATCCTGAAATCGGTCCGGTTCGAACAGCGGTTGGGCGGGACGCTCTCGCTCGACGAAAAATTCCGCGACGATCAGGGGCGCGAGATCCGGCTGGGCGACTGTTTCGGCACGCGGCCCGTTGTTCTGACGTTCGTGTACCACGAGTGCCCGATGCTCTGCGGGCAGGTCCTGCAGGGGCTCGTGCAGTGCCTCAAGGCGATCGACTTTACGCCAGGGCGGGAGTACGACGTGGTCGTCATCAGCATCTCGCCGACCGAGACGCCGCAGCTCGCCGCCGGGAAGAAGCGGAGTCTCCTCAAGCGGTTCGGCCGCCCCGAGACCGCCGCCGGCTGGCACTTCCTGACGGGGGACGAGGCCAGCATCCGGACGATCGCAGACGAAGCCGGCTACCGCTACGAGCCCGATCCCAAGACCGGCCAGTACGCCCATCCCAGCGGCCTCATCGTCGTGACGCCCGATGGAAAACTGTCGAAATACTTCTTCGGGATCGACTTCCCGACCCGCGACGTCCGGCTGGCGCTCGTCGAAGCGGCCGAGGAGCGGATCGGGACGGTCGTCGATCAACTCCTGCTCCTCTGCTTCCACTACGACCCGTCGACGGGCCGCTACAGCCTGACGGTCATGCGGACTCTTCAACTTGCTGGACTGCTGACCCTGGGAGTCATGGGGAGCGGAATCTACTCGATGCTCCGCCAGGAACGGCTGAGGGTGAAGGCCGTGGAGGAGACCGCTGAGCCGGAGCGGGAGGAGGCGGTCCATGGATAACGCCGAGTTCCAGCTCTTTCCGGACGCCGCCTCGACCGTCGCCTCGCGGGTCGATGCTCTCTTCCTGTTCATGACGGCCCTGACGATCTTTTTCACGGTCGCCATCGCCGGGGCGATCCTGTACCTCGGCATCCGCTACCGCCGCGGGGCGAACGTCAACCGCGCGCAGTATTCGCCCCCCTTGTGGCTGGAGCTGTCGTGGCTCCTGACGCCGGTCCCGGTCGTGATCTTCGTCTTCATCTGGAGCTCGCAGCTCTTCCTCGAGATGCAGCGGCCGCCCAAGGACGCGATGGAGATCCGGGTCGTGGCGAAGCAGTGGATGTGGAAGCTCCAGCATCCCAGCGGCCGGCGGGAGATCGATGAGCTCCACGTCCCGACCGGCCGGGCGGTCCGGATGACGATGATCAGCGAGGACGTCATCCACAGCTTCTACGTCCCCGCCTTCCGGATCAAACAGGACGTCCTCCCCGGCCGGTACACGACCACCTGGTTCGAGGCCGACACGCCGGGGACGTACCACCTGTTCTGCGCGGAATACTGCGGGACGAACCACTCCCGGATGAAAGGCCGCGTCGTGGTCCAGACGCCGTCGGAGTACGAGGAATGGCTCGGCGGCGGACGGCGGGACCAGTCGCCGGTCGTGGCGGGAGCCGCCCTGTATGAGCAGTTCCGCTGCGGCAGCTGTCACGCCCAGACCGTAACGCCGCTCCGCGCCCCGCCGCTCGAAGGGATCTACGGCCGCTCGGTGAAACTGGCGAACGGCGCGACCGTGACGGCGGACGACAGTTACCTCCGCGAATCGATCACCCGTCCCGCGGCGAAGGTCGTGGCGGGGTTCCAGCCGATCATGCCCGTCTTCGAAGGCCAGATCAGCGAAGAGGGTCTCAGCGACCTGCTGGCCTACCTCAAGTCGCTCGGGACTGCGGATGGCGTGACGGCTGACGGGAGCGGCGGCGCGGCCGAAGGAGGATCTCGGGAGGGTGCGAAACCATGAGTGATCCGCACGGCGCGACCGTGAGCCCCTCCACTTCGACTTCCCCGCAGCCGTCGTCGCCCCCCGGCGTCGTGACGGTGACGCGGCCCGCGGTCCGCGATCCGGTCAACTACCTGAACGTCGACTACAGCTGGAAGTCTTGGCTTCTGACCGTCGACCACAAGCGGATCGGGATCCTGTATCTCCTCTCGATCACGTTCTTCTTCGTCATCGGCGGGGCGGCGGCGGTCGCGTTCCGCCTCGAGCTCATGACCCCCAAGGCGGACCTCTTCGAGTCCGAGACGTACAACAAGCTCTTCACCATGCACGGCGTGGTGATGATCTTCTTCTTCCTCATCCCCTCGATCCCGGCGGTCCTCGGCAACTTCCTCGTGCCGCTCATGGTCGGGGCGCGGGACATGGCGTTCCCGAAGCTGAACCTCGCCAGCTGGTACCTGTTCATGATCGGCGGGCTGACCGCCGTCTGGACGATGCTCATCGGCGGGGTCGACACCGGCTGGACCTTCTACACCCCCTACAGCAGCACCTACAGCAACACGTACGTGATGGCGACCGCCGTGGCGGTCTTCATCACCGGCTTCTCGTCGATCCTGACGGGGCTCAACATCATCGTCACGGTCCACAAGCTCCGCGCGCCGGGGATGCACTGGTTCCGGATGCCGCTGTTCATCTGGTCGCACTACGCGGCGAGCCTGATCATGATCCTCGGGACGCCGGTCCTGGCGGTGACGATCCTCCTCGTGGCGATCGAGCGGGGGCTGGGGATCGGGATCTTCGACCCGAAGCTCGGCGGCGACCCGATCCTGTTCCAGCACCTGTTCTGGTTCTACTCGCACCCGGCGGTCTACATCATGATCCTGCCGTCGTTCGGGGTCATCAGCGAGATCATCGCCGCCTTCTCGCGGAACCGGGTCTTCGGCTACCGCTTCGTCGCCTTCGCCAGCCTGGGGATCGCGGTCCTGGGCTTCCTGGTGTGGGGACACCATATGTTCGTCAGCGGCCAGTCCGCCTACGCCGGGATGGTGTTCTCGATCCTGAGCCTCCTCATCGCGGTCCCGTCGGCGATCAAGGTCTTCAACTGGACCGCCACCCTCTACCGCGGCCGGCTGCGGTTCGACACCCCCCTGCTCTACGCCCTGGGGTTCATCGGCCTCTTTACGATCGGCGGCCTGACCGGCCTGTTCCTGGCCCTCCTGGCGATCGATGTCCACGTTCACGACACCTACTTCATCGTGGCCCACTTCCATTACATCATGGTCGGCGGGGCAGTGATGGGGTACCTCGGCGGGCTGCACTACTGGTGGCCCAAGATGACCGGCCGGCTGTACCCCGAAGGCTGGGCCCGGCTGTCGGCGATCCTCGTGTTCGTCGGCTTCAACCTGACGTTCTTCCCGCAGTTTGTCCTCGGTTATCTCGGGATGCCGCGGCGGTACCACATCTATCCCCCGGAGTGGCAGACGCTGAACGTCATGTCCTCCGCCGGGGCCTCGATCCTCGGCGTCGCGTACCTGTTCCCGATCACCTACCTGATCTGGTCCCTCAAGTTCGGCCCCCGAGCGTCTGCGAACCCCTGGGACGCGACCGGTCTCGAATGGCAGGTCCCGAGCCCGCCGACAACGCACAACTTTGCGGTGACTCCGCATGTGACGGAAGACGCCTATGCCTACCCAGACAGCGCCCTTGTCGGCGACGCCCACTGACGGGGCGGAGTCCGACGAGCCGGTGGCCCATCATTTCGACACGCTCCAGCAGCAGCAGGAGGCGGTGACGCTGGGGATGTGGGTCTTCCTGGCGACGGAGATCATGTTCTTCGGCGGAGCCTTCGCCACCTACACCGTCTACCGCCGCGAGCACTCCGCCGCCTTCCACGCCGCCAGCCGTGAGCTGGACCTCGTTCTCGGCGGAGTCAACACCCTCGTCCTGCTCACGAGCAGTCTTACGATGGCCTTTGCGGTCGCGGCGGCGGGGGCGCGGAAGAAGGGGCTGACGGTCCTGATGCTCGCGGCCACGATGGTCCTGGGGGCCGCGTTCCTGGGGATCAAGGGGGTCGAGTACCACCACAAGTACGAGCATCATCTGCTCCCCGCGTTCGGCCTGCCCTTTGAATGGCACGATCACGCTCAGGCCGGGGGAGCGAAGCTGTTCTTCTCCCTGTACCTGGGGATGACGGGCCTGCACGCCCTGCACATGGTGATCGGCATTGCCCTGATGGGGATCTTTGCCGTGCGGGTGTGGCGATCTGTAGACGTCGGCCATCGACGGCAGGGGACGGAAGTTCTCGGCCTGTACTGGCACTTCGTCGACGTGGTCTGGATCTACCTGTTTCCGCTGCTTTACCTGATCGATCGATCATGAGCGCTGCCACGACCAATCTTCCCGCTCCGCATGATCCGGCACACCCGCCGATCGGGCTGTACCTGCGGATCTATGTGTACCTGCTGGTGCTGCTGGCGGTCACCGTGGGGGCGGCTTACGTCCACCTGGGGCCGCTGAACATTGTGGTGGCGCTTGTGATCGCGTCGATCAAGGCGTGGCTGGTGGTGATGAACTTCATGCATCTGCGGGACAGTCCACGGTTGAACTGGATTGTTGCGGCGGGTTCGTTCTTGTGGCTGGTGATCCTGATCGTGGGCCTGCTGATGGATTACGTGACCCGCAGTCCTGGTGTCTGAAGCCCTTGCCGGCACGACTCCCATAGCTCAAACCCAACGTGCCACGGCAGCCTGGGGTCAAGGGGCCAAAGACACAACACAGGCCCCCTTGCCGCCGGAGGCACTTCCATGAGGAACTGTGGGACACAACGGACGCCCCCTTTGTGGGACCGGCATCGAGGACTCACCGCTCGCCTTGCAATCCCCGCGGGTTGATGTGGGGGCATCCGACACGGTGTCCGCGTTTGGACACGGGCTCCTTCAGACACCTCTCGACGAGAGGGCCTCCGGCGGGCAAGAGGGCGTTGCCCCCTTGCATCCCCCACCAGGGGTGACCCCCTGGACCCCCGATTTGGCGTGGCTTTAATCGCGCTTTGTTGCTGTGAACTGTCGCGTCGACTTACCACGTCGCGACCTCGACTCCGACACAATCCGATTCGGCAACGGAGCATGCGAAATCGCACCCGTCCACGCCGGCGGATCACTCGCCGGAAACGACTCCTCCGACGCCTCCTGAATCACATCGACGTCCTCATCCCGATCCGCCAGCCGCGACTCAAACACCTCCTGCTCCGCCTCCAGCCAGAACTCCTTGCCATCACCCGGCGGACTGCCAGCCTCCTCCCACTTGAAGTAAGCCAGCTCCCGGATCACCTCGCTCAGATTGTCCATCACCATGGAGACTCCCCCTTCGAAAAGATTCCAGCCCACACCAGGACCGGAGCACCTCTCCCCCGAACTCCCAGCACATGCCGGACCTCTCTCCATTCTAAACCGGCCCACTCCGCTCCCTTGAGCAAGATCCGATTCCCCGAACCGAGCCGACCCGCCGGTTTCCTTTGCAGGCAAAGCGTTTTCGGCCACGCCAGCAACGAAGACCCGGAACACGCGAACAGATCCGCTGTGGCTTCTCCCCTTCCGCACCCGCATGGCGGCAGTGCTGCCGTCGTGTTCAGTTTCCTCCTTGCGCCGCGCGGAGACCATTGCCCGGCGGTTCGCGGACCGAGCCCTGTCGGCCAACGGCGCGAACCCCTCAACCGGGGAGAGGGAAGATGAGAGCACGATTCTGGATGATGACGTTGACGATCGCCGTGACCGTCCTGGCCTTCGCATCGCCATCGGAAGCCCGCCGATGGCGACGGGGCGGCGGATGGTACGGCGGAGGCGGATGGGGCGTGGGCTGGAACGCCTCCCCCGGCTGGAACGGCGGTGGGTACGGCTACGGTGGCGGCGGATACGCCTATGGCAATGGCTACGGCTCCAGCGGCTGGTCCTCCCCCGGCTGGAACGGCGGCTATGCGGACTCCGGCTATGGGTATGGCGATGCCTGCAACCCAGTGATCGTCGGAGGAACAACAGTAGCGCCCGTCGAGTACGCCGCTCCCAGCGCGGGCTACTCCGACTCCACCATCTGCTGCTACTGAGGACGGACAGTGTCAAAGAAAGTGAGGCGGACGGAGTCACGCCCCGTCCGCCTCATCAGATCCACCGAGTGTCGAACGACCGATGAAGCCTTCCGCTCGAAGTTTCCCGTCAACCAGAGTTTTCCGGGGCCGTCACCCCGGGTTACCGGCTGACAGGACTCGATCGGCCAGCGACGTCACTTGGCCTTGTTCCGCCGCCGCTTGTTGGCCGGGCTCCCGCCGACTGCTCCGCCGGACGGACCGCTGGTCGCCCGATGAACCGCATCGACATCCCGGTCGTCGGGATCGAAGTCGCCGGCTCCCATCTCGGCCTCCAGCTCCTCCTCATCCGGGTCGCCGTGCCCCTCGGTACTCCCGGCGAGTCCTCCCGATAGCGTCCCT
>Ga0247823_10005161_pt1 | contig 10409 bp, 4 predicted proteins | sample 13C_PalmiticAcid_2_FD_192426 | JGI IMG/M metagenome (GOLD analysis project Ga0247823, IMG submission 192426) | Soil microbial communities from agricultural site in Penn Yan, New York, United States - 13C_PalmiticAcid_Day30 | ecosystem: Environmental > Terrestrial > Soil > Agricultural land...
CGACTCCTGCGGCGTCGGCTTTGTCGCCCATATCAAGGGTGCGGCGTCGCGGCAGATCATCGAGGACGCCGAGCGGATCCTGCGGCACATGACGCACCGCGGCGCCTGCGGCTGCGAAGAGAACACCGGCGACGGCGCCGGGATCCTGACCGCGCTGCCGGACGCTTTCCTCCGCAAGGTCGTCCGCCGCGACCTCAACAAGGATCTCCCTCCCGCCGGCCAGTACGGCGCGGGGCTGGTGTTTCTGCCGAAGAACGACGCCGAGCGGAACCAGTTCAAGAAGACGGTGGGCGACATCATCGCCGCCCAGGGGCAGACGCTCATCGGCTGGCGGACGGTGCCGCAGGATCCGGACGGGGCCGATATCGGTCCGTCGGCCCGCGCCGCCGAACCGGCGATGGAGATGCTGATCGTCGGAGCGGCCGCCGGTATCGATCAGGAGACCTTCGAGCGGCAGCTGTTCGTGATCCGCAAGCGCGCCAGCCACGCCATCCGCGAAGGGAGCGCCAAGTCCGCGCTCGCCTTCTACGTCTGCACGCTCTCGTCCAAGGTCCTCGTCTACAAGGGGATGCTGACGCCGGAGCAGGTCATCAAGTACTACCCGGACCTCCGCGATCCGGAGTACGTCAGCCATCTGGCGATGGTCCAAAGCCTGTTCTCGACTTACACCTTCCCGAGCAGGGACCGGGCCCACCCGCAGCGGCTGATCGCCCACAACGGCGAAATCAACACCGTCAAGGGGAACGCCAACTGGACCTATGCCCGCCAGGGGATGATGCAGTCGCCGCACTTCGGCGACGACATCAAGGCCCTCTTCCCGGTCTGCGAGCCCCACTGCTCCGACTCCGGGAACTTCGACAACGCCCTGGAAATGATCTACCAGTCGGGCCGCTCGCTCCCCGAAGCGGTCATGATGATGGTCCCGGAAGCGTGGCAGGAACACCACGACATGCCCGAGTACAAGCGGGCCTTCTATGAATACCACTCCGCCCTGATCGAGCCGTGGGACGGCCCCGCCTCGATCTCGTTCACGGACGGCCATTTCATCGGCGCGGTCCTCGACCGGAACGGCCTGCGGCCGAGCCGCTACTACGTCACGCATGACGACCGCGTCATCATGGCGAGCGAAGTGGGCGTGCTCGACATCGATCCCGCGACGGTCAAGCTGAAGGGCCGCCTCCAACCCGGCAAGATGTTCCTCGTCGACTTCCAGCAGGGCCGGATCATCGGCGACGAGGAGCTCAAGAAGGACGTCTGCCAGCGCCGCCCGTACGGAGACTGGCTCAAGACGCAGCGGCTCGAGCTCAGCGAGCTCCCGGCCGGCCCCGCCGTTCCGCACATCCGCGGCGAGGAGCTCCTCCAGCAGATGCAGGCGTTCGGGTACAGCACCGAGACGCTGCAGTTCATGCTGATCCCGATGCTGAACTCCAAGAAGGACCCCATCAATTCGATGGGGGACGACACGGCGCTCGCCTGCCTCAGCGACCAGCCGCGGATGCTGTACGACTACTTCAAGCAGCTCTTCGCCCAGGTGACCAACCCCGCGATCGACTCGATCCGCGAGGAAGTCATCATGTCGCTCGAGTGCTACATCGGCCCCGAAGGGAACCTCCTCGAGACGACCGCCGAGCAGAGCCACCGCCTCCGCGTCCCGCACCCGATCCTGACCGACGAGGAGACCTCGGCGATCAAGTCGCTCCAGGGCTACCGCGGCTGGACGACGAAGACGATCGACATCACCTGGCCGAAGAGCGCCGGCCCCGCCGGGATGCGTCCGGCCCTCGAGGCGGTCTGCGCCGCCGCCGAACAGGCGATTGCCGACGACTACGAGATCGTCGTTCTCAGCGACCGCACCAGCGGACCGGACCGGGTCGGGATCCCCGCCCTCCTCGCCGCCGGAGCCGTGCACCAGCACCTCGTCCGGAAGGAACTCCGGACCCGCATCGGCCTCGTCGTCGAGACCGCCGACGCCCGCGACGTCCACCAGTTCTGCCTCCTGGCGGGCTTCGGGGCGGACGCCGTCAATCCGTACCTCGCCTTCGAAGCGATCCGCGACGCCAAGGACCACGGCGAGCTCAAGGAGAACTTCACCGAGCAGAAGATCGTCGCCACCTACCGCGAAGCGATCCGCAAGGGGATGCTCAAGGTGATGGGGAAGATGGGGATCTCTACGCTCGCCAGCTACAAGGGGGCCCAGATCTTCGAAGCGGTCGGGATCTCGGCCGATGTCATCAACATTGCCTTCCGCGGGACCGCCAGCCGGATCAAGGGGATCGGCTTCGAAGTCATCGCCGAAGAGACCATCCTCCGCCACGAAGTCGGCTATCCGAGCCGGACCGAGACGGAGCGGCTCCCCGTGCTGCCGAACTACGGCAACGTCCACTGGCGGCATGGTGGCGAGAAGCACATGTGGAACCCGTTCACCATCGCCGAGCTCCAGGCCGCCGCCCGCAGCGGCGACAAGACCGCCTATACGCGGTTCGCCAAGCTCGTCAACGAGCAGACCCACAAGGAGGGAACGCTCCGCGGCCTGCTCAAGTTCAAGCCCGGCAAGCCGGTCCCGATCGAGGAGGTCGAACCGGCCCGCGACATCGTCAAGCGGTTCTGCACCGGGGCGATGAGCTACGGCTCGATCTCCAAGGAAGCCCACGAGACGATGGCGATCGCCCTCAACGTCCTCCAGGGCCGGAGCAACACCGGCGAAGGGGGCGAGGACTACGAACGCTTCGTCCCGCTCGAGCTGCCGCAGGAACGGCACGAGTCGATCGCCAAGCTCGTCGAGAAGTACCAGCTCAACGGCGACACCCACAAGAACGTCTACTCCAAGCGGTCCGCCATCAAGCAGGTCGCCAGCGGACGGTTCGGGGTGACGTCGTGGTATCTCACGAACGCCGACGAGATTCAGATCAAGATCTCGCAGGGAGCGAAGCCCGGCGAAGGGGGAGAGCTCCCCGGCCACAAGGTCGACAAGACGATCGCCGCGACCCGGCACTCGACCCCCGGCGTCGGTCTTATCAGCCCGCCGCCGCACCACGACATCTACTCGATCGAAGACCTGTCGCAGCTGATCTTCGACCTCAAGAACACGAACCCGAGCGCCCGCGTCAGCGTGAAGCTCGTGTCCGAAGTCGGGGTCGGAACGATCGCGGCCGGCGTCGCCAAGGGGCACGCCGACAAGATCCTGATCTCCGGCGACTCCGGCGGAACGGGAGCCTCGCCGCTGACGAGCATCAAGCACGCCGGCCTGCCGTGGGAACTCGGGATCGCCGAGACCCACCAGACCCTCGTCATGAACGACCTCCGCAGCCGGGTCCGCCTGGAGACGGACGGCCAGCTCAAGACCGGCCGGGACATGGTCATCGCCTGCATGCTCGGAGCCGAGGAGTTCGGCTTCGCGACCGCCCCGCTGATCACGCTGGGGTGCATCATGATGCGGAAGTGCCATCTCAACACGTGCCCGGTCGGGATCGCGACGCAGGACCCGGAACTCCGGGCCAAGTTCAGCGGCCAGCCGGAACACGTCATCAACTACCTGTTCATGGTGGCCGAAGAGGCCCGCGAGATCATGGCGTCGCTCGGCTTCCGCACGATCGACGAGATGGTCGGCCGGGTCGACGCCCTGGAGTGGGACGCCGCCACGAGCCACTGGAAGGCGAAGCACCTCGACCTCTCGCCGATCCTGACCCTGGCGAAGAAGCCGCACGCCAACGTCGGCACCTACTGCCAGATCAAGCAGAAGCACGGCCTGGAGCAGACGCTCGACCAGACGATCCTGATTCCGCAGTGCCGCGAGTCGATCGACAAGGCCGAGCCGATCATCCTCGACGTCAACATCCAGAACATCGACCGGGCGTTCGCCACGACCTTGAGCCACGAGGTCTCGAAGAAGTGGGGACCGCAGGGTCTGCCGGAAGACACGATCCGGATCCGCGCCCGCGGCTCGGCCGGCCAGTCGGTCCTGGCCTGGGGCGCCAAGGGGGTCACGGTGGAAGTCATCGGCGATGCCAATGACTTCTGCGGCAAGGGACTCTCCGGCGGCAAGCTGATCGTCTATCCGCCGGACGGCGTCACCTTCAAGCCGGAGGATCAGATCCTGATCGGCAACGTCGCCCTCTACGGGGCGACCGAAGGGGAAGCCTACTTCCGCGGCCGGGCCGCCGAGCGGTTCTGCGTGCGGAACTCCGGAGCGACCGCTGTTGCCGAAGGGGTGGGGGACCACGGCCTCGAGTACATGACCGGCGGCAAGGCGGTCATCCTCGGACCGACCGGCCGGAACTTCGCCGCCGGGATGTCGGGCGGGGTCGCCTACGTCTGGGCTCCGGACAAGGACGTCTTCCGCGAGAACTGCAACCTGGAGCTGGTGGACCTGGAGCCGGTGGAGGACGCCGACGACGTCATGGAGCTCAAGGAGATCATCGAGAACCACCAGAACTACACCGCCTCGACGGTCGCGAAGCACATCCTCGAAAACTGGGACACCTGTCTGCCGCAGTTCGTCCAGGTGATGCCTCGCGACTACAAGCGGGCCCTGACCGAGCTCAAGGCGGCGGCGGAAGCCGAAGCCGCGGGCGAAGAGGCCCCGGCAGCGCGGTAGACCCGACGCGAATCTTCCCGTGGATCATGAAGCGGCACCGGTTTCCGGCTCCCCTCCCAGGGAGCGGAAGCGGTGTCAGGCCACCGAGCGAAACCGACCACAGAACACTGACGACTGAAAACTGCCGCCATGGGTAAGCCGACCGGATTCAAGGAATACGCCCGCAAGACCGCCGACGAGCGGGGGCCCGAGCTCCGCATCCTCAACTGGAACGAGTTCGCCGAGCCGCTCTCGAACGACGATCTCAAGAAGCAGGGGGCCCGCTGCATGGACTGCGGGATCCCGTTCTGCCACACCGGCGACCTGATGGCCGGGATGGCGGCGGGCTGTCCGCTCCACAACCTGATTCCGGAATGGAACGACCTCGTCTACCACAACCTGTGGCGCGAGGCGATCGACCGTCTCCACAAGACGAACAACTTCCCCGAGTTCACTGGGCGGGTCTGTCCGGCTCCGTGCGAAGGCTCCTGCACGCTCGGCATCCACGAGCCGCCGGTCGCCATCAAGACGATCGAGCGGTCGATCGTGGACCGCGCCTTCGATGAAGGATGGATCGTTCCGGTTCCCCCGAAGTCGCGGACCGGGAAGAAGATCGCGGTCGTCGGCTCCGGCCCGGCTGGACTGGCCGCCGCGGCGCAGCTCAACAGCGCCGGGCACGAGGTGACCGTCTACGAGCGGGCCGACCGCATCGGGGGCCTCCTGATGTACGGCATCCCGAACATGAAGCTCGAAAAGCCGATCGTCGAGCGGCGGGTGAACCTCCTTCGCGAAGAAGGGGTGAAGTTCGTCGTCAACACGGAGATCGGCAAGGACCTCCCGGCCAAGGACCTGATGGCGCAGTTCGACGCCGTCGTCCTGGCGGTCGGATCGACCGCCCCGAACGACTTCTTCGGAAAGACTCCCGGGCGGCAGCTCAAGGGGATCCATTTCGCGATGGAGTTCCTGCACGCCAACACGAAGAGCCTGCTGGACTCGAACCTGGAGGATGGAAAATACCTCTCGGCCAAGGGGAAGCACGTCATCGTCATCGGCGGGGGGGACACCGGGAACGATTGCCTCGGCACGTCGCTCCGCCACGGCTGCCAGAGCCTCGTCAACTTCGAGGTCGTGCCGCAGCCGCCGAAGACCCGCGCCGCGAACAACCCCTGGCCGCAGTGGCCGCGGGTCTACAAGCCCGACTACGGCCACACCGAGGCGGCGGCCCAGTTCGACTACGACTCCATGCCCGGCAAGACCCTGAAGGGGGATCCGCGGGAGTACTCGATACAGACGACCGAGTTCCTGGGCGACGGAGCCGGGAACCTCAAGGCGATCAAGACCGTCCGGCTCGACTGGTCGAAGCCCGCCAATGGCGCTCCGTTTTCGCCGGTCCCCGGATCGGAGCAGGAGTGGCCGGCCGACCTGTGCTTCCTGGCCCTCGGTTTCCGCGGTCCGGAGCAGATCATCGCCGAGCAGCTCGGCCTCGAAAAAGACCCGCGGTCGAACTTCAAGGCGGACTACGGCAAGTACGCGACGAACATCCCGGGGGTCTTCGCCGCCGGGGACTGCCGCCGCGGCCAGAGCCTGATCGTCTGGGCGATCAACGAGGGCCGCGAGGCCGCCCGCGAGTGCGACCGTTACCTGATGGGGAAGACGGCCCTGCCGTAACCCATTCTCCTCCCCGCGTCCTGGCCAGAGGATCCGCGCATGGACTGGTTCACCGACCTGCCCGTCTGGGCCCGGTACGGCGCTGCGCTGGCGGTGCTCGCCGCGGCCTTTGGCCTGCAGATGGCGACGAACACAATCTATGTGTGGATCTACGGTTTCGGCTTCGCAATGCTCCTCGCCGCGATGATTTTCCGGGAGTAGCTCCCGGGGCATTCGCCGCTTGGTGGGCGCCCAATACGGTCATACCGGGTCCAGGGGCACCCTGGTCAGGGGGTGCAGGGGGCAGAATGCCCCTTGCCCGCCGGAGGCCCTCTCGTCGAGAGATGTCTGAAGGAGTGAGTTTCCAAACGCGGACACCGTGCCGTATGCCCCCTCACCAACCCGCGGGGATTGCAAGGCCAGCGGTGTGGTTGGAGGGAGTCCTCAACGCTCGTACCACAAAGGGGACATCCGTTGTTTGCCACGGTTCCTCACAGGAGTGCCTCCGGCGGCAAGGGGGCGTGGCCCCCTTGACCCCAAGCTGCCGTAGCACATTGGGTTTGAGCTATGGGAATCGCGCCGGCCAAGACGCGGCTCGAACCATCCCGTCCGTCGTTGACCGACCATCATCCAGCCAAAGCGCCCGTCTCACTGGCGGGCCGCTCGTCGAGCCAATTTGGCCATCCAAGCAAACTCTGCGGGCCCCCGGCGCCGGAACTGACGTCGCCGGGACGTGAAACCTTCATCGCAACTGGAGAAATCGCGACATCCCAGTACCATGAGCGCCATCAATCAGGCACAAACGTCACAAATGCCTAGTCAGTTGGATATCGCATCATGTCGACTCGATGGATGAAGTGGAACGAGCACCCGTGGCTGCACCGTTCCAATCCCGGCTCTTCACTCGCTCAATTGTGCGACAGACTGGCCTCGCTCGCAGTCGCCGCCACGACGGTTCCCGGCTACCTCGGGCAGGCGCTGCCGGAACTCGGAGCCTACTTCTCCGTCAACTGGACGGCGCTCGTCCGGCGGATTGATCAGCAGTGGAAGCTCGTCGCGGAACACGGGATCGCCGGGTCGGTCTCGCTCCCGGGACAGCTCCTTGATGAGGTCCAGGACCGGGAGAGCGCCGCCGCGGCTCCGGCGGGGGGCGGGATCGCCTCGCCGATGATCGTCGTCCCGATCGCGTCGCAGGATCGCCCGGTTCTCGTCCTCTCGGGAGCCAGCCTTTCCGAAAACCAGCTCCCAGACGCTCTCGTCATCGGCCGGCTGCTGGCGACGACGCTTTCGAGCGTCGCCTCCCTCGAGGCGACCGATCGGCGGCTCGGGCGGCTGCGGAAGATCCTCGAAATGGCCGGGACGCTCGCCTCCGAGCGGGAGACCCAGGCGCTCCTCGAACGGATCGCCTCCGAGGCGACGCGGCTCCACAACTCGGACCGTGCCAGTATCTTCCTGTGGGACAGGGAGATGAAGCATCTCGTCGCCTGTCCGGCCCTCGGCGTCGAAGGGGGAAAACTCTGGATCGCCGACAACAAGGGGATCGTGGGGGACGTCGTTCAGACCGGGAAGATCATCCGCGTCGACGAGGCGTATTCGGATAAGCGGTTCGACCCCAGCGTCGATAAGTCGACCGGGTACCGGACACGGAACCTCCTGTGCGTCCCGCTCGTCAACGCCTCCGGCCAGCGGATCGGGGCCTTCGAGCTCATCAACAAGCTCTCGGGCCCCTTCACTCCCGACGACGAGGAGAGCCTGCAGCAGCTCGGAATCCAGGTCGCGGTCGCCGTCGAAAACGCCCAGGAGCGGGACCAGCTCATCCGCAGCAACCGCCAGCTCACCGAGCAGCTCACCGGCGGGACGTCGATCATCGGCGAGAGCCCGGCGATTGCCGCCATGCGGGGGACGATCGAGCGGCTGGCGGCGACCGACCTTCCGGTCCTCGTCCTCGGCGAGAGCGGGACCGGCAAGGATGTGGCGGCCCAGTCGCTGCATTACCGCGGGCCCCGGAATTCCCACCCCTTTATCGCCGTCAACTGCGCGGCCCTGACCGAGACGCTCCTCGAAAGCGAGCTGTTCGGCCACGAGCGGGGGGCTTTCACCGACGCCCACGCCACGCACGTTGGAAAATTCGAGCTCGCTCAGGGGGGAACGCTGTTCCTCGACGAGATCGGGGACATGAGCGTCGGCGGGCAGGCGAAGCTGCTGCGGGTGCTGGAGCAGAAGATCATCACCCGCGTCGGAGGGACGGTCCCGATTCCTGTGAACGTCCGGATCATCGCGGCGACGAACGCGAACCTCGCCGAGCTCGTCCGCCAGAAGAAGTTCCGGCAGGACCTCTATTACCGGCTCAGCGTCGTGACGGTCGAGATCCCGGCGCTCCGCGACCGGCCGGAGGACGTGATCCCGCTCGCCGAGCATTTTCTCACGCGGTTCTGCCGACAGGCGAACCGCCGCCCGCTGGGGATGTCGGCCGAAGCCCGCAAGCGGCTGCAGGCCCACACGTGGCCCGGGAACGTCCGCGAGCTGCGAAACCTGATGGAGCGGGTCGCCTTCCTGTGCGCCGGCGACAAGGTCGAGGCGGACGACCTCGCCTTCATCCTCAGCCCCGAACGGGACTCGTTCCACGACATGGCGGACGGTTTAGGTCTGGCCGAGGCGACGGATCGGTTCCAGCAGGAGTACATCCGCCGATCCGTGAAGCGGGTCCAGGGGAACATGACCGAAGCGGCCAAGACGCTCGGCCTGCATCGGTCGAACCTCTATCGCAAAATGCGGCAGCTGGGGATGCCGGTGGACGACGTGAAGGAGTGAAAGCGATGATAACTCGCGTTCAATCGGTGGATGTCGGCTGTGAACCATCTCCTTCCGGTTCTGGCGAAGTTTTGATTCAGGATTACCTGGAAACGTACCTGCTATTCGCTGCCAGGTCGAAAGAAGTGGGAGAAAGAGGGTTCCTCACAAATTTAGGGGTCGCGGTCCTCCTATGCAAAGATTGTTCGGCGTCCAGCTTTGGCTATCCCAATGATGAAGGCCTCCAAGAACATCCACTCTATGCTCATGGGATCGCCGACTGCGGAAGCTCTTTTCTAGAAGTCGTCGATTCACCTTGGGTCGCGGAAATGGCGTCGCGGAAGCTGGCGTCTGCGCGCCGCATTTGGGGCGCCCGACAGATGGACTGGGAATGGGCGAAAGACCATTCGATGAGGCACTTTATTGTCACGCTGAACGAGAAGACGTTCGAGTGCCTGGCATCGGAGCTTCGTGTGGAAAAGTTCTGTCAGACCTATGACGAGGCGCTAGCGTTTGTCTGGCAGCGTTTCGGGGAGCACTGACCTTTTCTCGACAACACAACGAATCGGGCGGTTTCGCCCCCGACGCCGAGGCTTAGTCGCTATTTGTGTGCGTGCGACTCATCCGGGAAGCGGCCTTCGCGAACATCTTCGGCATAGGCCCGCGTCGCGTCCGTGATCGCCGCCCGGAGGTCGGCGTAGGCTTTCAGGAACTTCGGTTTGAACCCCGTCAGGCCCATCATGTCGGGCGTCACAAGCACCTGACCGTCACAGTGCGGTCCGGCGCCGATCCCGATCGTGGGGATCGCCACCACTTCGGTGATCGCCTTGGCGGCGTCCTGCGGGATCAGTTCAAGGACGATCGAGAACGCTCCGGCGTCGGCCGCGGCCCTGGCATCTTTGAGGAGCTGGTCGGCGTCCCGCTGGATGGCTGACATCCGGCCGTATTTCCGCACCGACTGCGGACGCATGCCGATGTGAGCCATGACCGGGATGTCGACTTTCGCCAGGGCGGCGATCGTCTCGGCCTGTCCTTCGCCCCCTTCGAGCTTCACCGACGACGCGCCGGTCTCCTTCAGGATCCGCCCGGCGCTCTTCACCGCCTGCCGCGGGCTGACCTGGTAGGACATGAAGGGCAGATCGACGATCACGAGCGCCCGCTTTGCCGCGCGGGCCACCATCTCGCCGTGGTAGATCATCTGGTCGAGCGTCACGGGGAGCGTGCTGCTGCGTCCCTGAACGACCATTCCGAGGGTGTCGCCGACCAGGATTGCGTCGATGCCGGCTTCGTCGAGGATCGAGGCCCAGAGGTGGTCGTAGGCGGTCAGGACCGAGAGCCGTCGCCCCTCGGCCTTCGCTTTGACGAAATCGGGAACCGTGATCGCACGAGCGGGTTTGGC
>Ga0247823_10005162_pt1 | contig 10407 bp, 7 predicted proteins | sample 13C_PalmiticAcid_2_FD_192426 | JGI IMG/M metagenome (GOLD analysis project Ga0247823, IMG submission 192426) | Soil microbial communities from agricultural site in Penn Yan, New York, United States - 13C_PalmiticAcid_Day30 | ecosystem: Environmental > Terrestrial > Soil > Agricultural land...
GGCTATATTCTTTCCCGGATATAGCCTAAGGCTCCGCATCCTTATAAAAGGACTTTTCTCCCGCTGGCCTGGTTTTGAATCGCTTGTGAACCCAAAAATATTGTTCCGGCATTTCTCGTACTCGGTCCTCGATGAAAGCGTTCATGCGCCGAGTATCTTCTTCCACGCTCTCGCCGGGAAAGTTTTCCCAGGCTGGATAAAGGCGGACTTCGTAACCTTCCGCGACGGAAAGCTGGCGAGCGATGCAGGGAACGACCGCCGCGCCGGTCAGCCTGGCCAATCGGGATACGGCGGGAACCGTGGCGGTCAACACGCCGAAGAACGGCGAGAAAATCGACTCCTTTTCGCCGAAATCCATGTCCGGCAAATAGTAAAACGGCAGTCCATTCTTGATGTGTTTGATTAGCGGACGCAGTCCTTGCTGTCTTGCGACCAACTCCGGATTTCCCCAGCGCATGCGGGTTTTTAGCAGCATGTCGTTCAATACCTTGTTTTTCTGCTGGCTGTACATCGAGCAGACCCGGTATTGAGACCCTATTCGCGCGCCGCCGAAGTCCAGGCCGACGAAATGGGGGGAGAGCAGGATGACGGGCTTGCCGGCGAGGCGATCCAGGTTCTCTCGGTCAACAAGTTTGACCATGTCGATGACCTGCTCGTCGGAGCCATACCAAAGAATGGATTGCTCCAAAACGCTGCGTCCAAGCGATCGAAAGTGCTTCTTGGCCAATGTTTCGCGTTCTAAATCCGATAATTCGGGAAAACAGAGTTTTAGATTGGTCTTTGTTACGCGTCCCCGCCCGAAGTGGTAGAGCAGTCCACCCAGCGCTTCGCCCAGGTGAGCGATAACCGGTCGCGGTAGAAAGTGCAGGAGCCACAGAAGGCCGAGGGCGAGTCGAGTCATTGCGCGTCTTTGGGTGGCGTTTTGGGCGCGCCAGCCGGAGCCTTGTAGCGGTTATAGCTCCACAAATATTGCGCTGGACATTGCCGGACGAGTTTCTCAACGGCAGCATTGATTTGACGCGCGGCTTGATCCGGCGCGGCGGCCAGGGGCGCATTCAGCGGTTCAATCCAGATGCGGTATCCGGCGCCTTGTGAAAGTCGCTCACCGAAAAACATTAGTACCGTGGCGTCGGTGGAATGCTGTAAGCGCCCGATGAGGGTCATGGTGTAGGCCGGCTTGCCGAAAAAATCTGTCCAGACACCATCGCCTTGCCCAGGGGCTTGATCGGGGAGTATGCAGATGTTTCCTCCCCGTTTTAGGGTTTTTAGCAGGCTGCGCACGCCGCGCATGTCCGCTGGAACCATAACGGCATTCGAATGTTCCCGGCCCTTGTCCATTAGCCTTGCAGCCCAGGCGAGCTTGGGCGGTCTGTGCATGATTGTGATCTCAAGCCGGTCGGCAAGGTAACGGCCCGCCAGTTCGAAGCAGCCCAAATGAGGGGTGACGAAAATGACGCCGCGTCCTCTCTGCAACGCTTGCTCCACATATTTCCATCCGTAGCATTCCCGAACCAACGATGAAAGCTCCTTCGGTGGGCGTAGCCATGCAATGACGACTTCAGTCGCCGCTTTTCCAGACTCAATAATGCTTTCACGTAGCAGCGCTTCGAATTCTCTTGGCGCTTTGGCGATTCCACTGAGGGCGAGGTTGTCGCGCATCCGTTTGGCGTAGGTTCGATCCACCTTGTAGATCAGCCGACCCAGCAGCGCGCCGATGCGGTGATTCCAACGCAGGGGTAGCATGGAGAATGCTCTTAAAAAAAGATTTACCAAGGGAGGCTCGGGCTTTTGCGGCGCAATGCTGAAATTGTTAAGATTCGGGATTCTGTAGATACCAACCAAAGGCGAGAGCACCGTGAGCGAATATCTTTTTACCTCAGAGTCAGTTTCCGAAGGTCATCCGGACAAAGTCGCGGATCAGATTTCCGATTCAGTGCTGGATGCGATTCTAACGCAAGACCCGCGTGCTCGGGTAGCTTGTGAGACTCTTTGCTCGACCGGTCTTGTTGTTATCTCAGGCGAAATTACGACAACCGCGCACGTGAATTATATCGATATCGCGCGCGACGCCATTCGCCGTATTGGTTACAACAGTTCGGATATTGGATTCGATTATCAAACTTGTGCAGTGCTGACGGCCCTAAACAGGCAGTCGCCCGATATCGCGCAAGGCGTGAACGAAGGCGAGGGGCTGGATCTGGAGCAGGGCGCCGGCGACCAGGGATTGATGTTTGGCTACGCTTGCGATGAAACCCCGCAGTTGATGCCCGCGCCGATTTACTACGCGCATCGCTTGATGCAGCGCCAAGCTGAATTGCGCAAGGATGGGCGGCTGCCTTTCCTGCGTCCGGACGCCAAGAGCCAAGTAACCATGCGTTATGTGGATGGCAAGCCGACCAAGGTCGAGACCGTTGTCGTCTCCACTCAACATGACCCGGAGGTTTCCCACGCTCAGTTATCGGAAGCGGTGATCGAGGAAGTTATCAAGCCAGTGATTCCCGCGAATATGTTGGCTGGGGATGTGCGATATCTGATCAACCCGACGGGTCGTTTCGTCATCGGCGGTCCGATGGGCGACTGCGGTTTGACCGGCCGCAAGATTATCGTCGACAGCTACGGCGGCGCAGCTCACCATGGCGGTGGCGCGTTTTCCGGTAAAGATCCATCCAAGGTTGATCGTTCCGCTGCTTACGCCTGCCGTTATGTCGCCAAGAACGTAGTAGCCGCTGGTTTGGCCAAGCGTTGCGAAGTGCAGGTGGCTTATGCGATTGGCATCGCGAAGCCTGTGAGTTTGATGGTCAATACGTTTGGAACGGGCGTTGTATCCGAGGCTAAGATCGAACAGCTCATCGGCGAATTTTTCGACATGCGTCCGAAGGGCATCATCAAGGCGCTCGATCTGCTGCGGCCGATTTATGCGAAGACCGCTGCTTATGGCCACTTTGGTCGCGAGGAGCCGGAATTCACCTGGGAAATGACCGACAAGGCAGCGGCTTTGCGTAATGCTGCGGGATTAGGTCAATTGCGCGCTGTTGGAGAGTAATGGCGGCCGAATAAGTTACTGCGCGGGCCGATTTTGAAGCTCCGGTACTCTGCGTACTATTCGTACGCGTCCGTTCCTCACTTCAAACTCCGCCCACTCGCTATACTTATTTAGTTATTTAAAAGGTCTGTGAATCTATTAGTTTGACTTCATTTCGAGGGGCGCTGCGACAGGCGGGGGCCATGACTCCCACTTGCCAGGCTCGAAACGAATCTGTCTTTAGTTGTAACGGCGCCCATTCAGTTAACACTTTGAATGGAGAAAGTAATGAGCGCTGTATTAAATTCCACGCCCAACCTGTCGGATTGTCACATCGCGGATATTAAATTGGCCGGCTGGGGCCGCAAGGAAATCGCCATTGCGGAAACGGAAATGCCAGGTTTGATGGCGATTCGCGAAGAGTATGCCGCAGCCAAACCCCTAAAGGGCGCCCGTATTACCGGATCGTTGCATATGACGATCCAGACCGCTGTTCTGATAGAAACCCTGCAAGCGCTGGGCGCCGAAGTGCGTTGGGCGTCCTGCAACATCTACTCGACCCAGGATCACGCCGCCGCCGCGATTGCAGCGACGGGAACGCCAGTGTTCGCCTTTAAAGGCGAGTCGCTGGACGACTACTGGGAATTCACCCATCGTATTTTCGAGTGGCCCGATAACGGCTATTCCAACATGATTCTTGATGATGGCGGCGACGCGACGTTGTTGCTGCATCTGGGCGCCCGCGCGGAGAAGGATGCGAGCGTTCTCAACAACCCAGGCAGCGAGGAAGAAACATCGCTTTTCGCATCGATCAAGAAGCGACTGGCTGCTCAACCCACTTGGTACTCGACGCGCCTCAAGCAAGTTAAAGGCGTAACCGAGGAAACGACGACGGGCGTGCATCGTCTTTATCAAATGCACAAGGAAGGCAAACTCGCTTTCCCGGCCATTAACGTCAATGATTCCGTCACCAAGTCCAAGTTCGATAATTTGTACGGTTGCCGCGAGTCGCTGGTGGATGGCATTAAGCGCGCTACCGACGTCATGATCGCCGGCAAAGTCGCGGTGGTTTGTGGTTATGGCGATGTGGGCAAAGGCTGCGCGCAGGCATTGCGTGCCTTATCGGCGCAAGTGTGGGTCACGGAAGTCGATCCGATTTGTGCATTGCAGGCCGCCATGGAAGGTTATCGCGTCGTTACCATGGACTACGCGTCCGACAAGGCCGATATTTTTGTCACCGCGACGGGCAATTACCAAGTGATTACGCACGATCACATGGCGAAGATGAAAGACCAGGCGATTGTCTGCAACATCGGTCATTTCGATAACGAGATCGATGTGGCGAGCCTGCGTCAGTACGAGTGGGACAACATCAAGCCTCAAGTCGACCACATTATTTTCCCAGCACAGAACGGGCAGCCAGCTAAACGAATCATTCTGTTGGCTGAAGGTCGTTTGGTGAACCTGGGTTGCGGCACTGGTCATCCAAGCTATGTCATGTCGTCTTCGTTCGCGAATCAGACGATTGCGCAGATCGAGCTTTTCGGTAACACGAGCAAGTATCCGGTTGGCGTTTATACGTTGCCTAAACACCTGGATGAAAAAGTGGCTCGGTTGCAGTTGAGGAAACTCAACGCAACGTTGACTGAGCTCACCGAGCAGCAGGCGGCTTATATTGGCGTATCCAAGCAAGGGCCTTATAAGCCTGAGCACTATCGCTACTAAAAAGGCGGTTCAATAAATTTACCGCGCGGTTCGGGATTGAGCGTTACGGGCTCAATCTCGGATTGCGCCGTAGCTTTTGCGGCGCCCTCTATTTGAGGGTGTGTTCCTTCTCTATTCATGCATGGGTATCTACACAAGTCGGCGTTGATTAGATGCACGCTTATAAAAACTGTCATTCTGAGGAGGTACGACGAAGAATCTGCTGGTCGAGGCACTTCTAACCACTGCAAAAGCAGATTCTTCGCTACCGCTCAGAATGACAATTTAACTCGTGTAGGTACCTGTGCTATCCATGGCAGCCATGCAATCCCAACAACCTTTTCCCCGCACTTTCAGCTTCGAGTTCTTCCCGCCGAAGACGCCCGAAGGCGTCGAGAAGCTGCGCGCCACGCGCCAGCAACTCGCTCAACTAAAACCGGCGTTTTTTTCAGTCACCTTTGGCGCCGGCGGTTCAACCCGCGACCGCACGTTGGAGACAGTACTTGAAATTCAGTCGGAAGGTTACGACGCCGCGCCGCATCTCTCCTGTATCGGCTCGACCAGGGAGAGCATTCGCGCGATCCTCGCACAGTATCGGACCAGCGGCATCCGGCATATCGTTGCGTTACGCGGTGATATGCCTTCCGGAATGGTCGATGCGGGCGAATTTCGTTACGCCAACGAATTGGTCCAATTCATTCGTGAGGAAACGGGTAACGCTTTCTCCGTTGAAATCGCAGCGTATCCAGAGTTTCATCCGCAGGCGAGAACGGCGCAGGAGAATTTGCGTCACTTCAAAATGAAGGTCGACGCCGGCGCGAACTCCGCCATTACGCAGTATTTTTTCAATGCCGACGCCTACTTCAATTTCATCGATGAGTGCGAGGCAATGGGCATTAATCTGCCGATTGTCCCGGGCATCATGCCGATTAATAACTTCTCCCAGTTGGCGCGTTTTTCCGACGCTTGTGGCGCGGAGATACCTCGCTGGCTTAGATTGAAGCTTCAAGGCTATGGCGACGATACAGCGTCCATCAAAGCGTTTGGGTTGGATGTGATAACCAATCTTTGCGATCGTTTGCTATCGGCCGGCGCGCCGGGCTTGCATTTTTATACGCTCAATCAGGCGGGGCCTGCTTCGACCATTTGGCAACGGCTGGGGTTATAGGCGCTCAATCGTAATCATGTCGCTTCCACCACCTTCGTCTGAAGCACTTGCGCATAGCCACCGCGTCGCTCAACACATCGCCCGTGAAATTGACACGCGAGGTGGATGGATCAGTTTCGCGTATTTTATGGAGTTGGCCTTATACGCGCCTGGCTTGGGTTACTACAGCGCTGGCGCCGCCAAGTTCGGCGGAGCGGGGGACTTTGTCACCGCGCCGGAAATTTCACCACTATTTGGCCGAACCTTAGCGCGTCCGATTTCAGCGATGCTTGAGCGTTATAACGGCGACATTCTTGAGTTAGGCGCTGGATCGGGCCGACTCGCGCTTGATGTGTTGCGCGAATTGGCGAGCTTGAACACATCGCCAGGTCGTTATCAAATTCTCGAACTTTCGGCAGATTTGCGGGAGCGTCAGCGCGCGCTTTTTCAACAACATGCGCCGGAGTTGTTGGACAGGGTTAGCTGGCTTGATGAATTGCCGGATTCTTTCTCGGGGGTTGTGCTGGCGAATGAAGTGCTCGATGCAATGCCGGTCCATTTGGCGCATTGGCGTGATGGCGAGATATGGGAGCGTGGCGTCGCTTTCGAGAACGGCGGATTTGTTTGGCGCGAAAGATTGATGCCCGACGGCGAATTGCGTACGGCGGCCAAGGGGATCGTTCCTGGCGAGGACTACATCAGCGAAGTCAGCTTGGCGGCGCCCGCGCTAATTCGATCCATTGGGAAAATTTTAAAGGTAGGAGCGGCGATATTTATCGACTACGGTTTTCGCCGAGAAGAGTTTTACCATCCTCAGCGCAATCGCGGCACGCTCATGTGTCACTACCGTCATCACGCGCATGACGATCCTTTTTATTTGCCAGGTCTGCAAGACATTACCGCTCACGTCGATTTCACGGCGATAACGGATGCGGCGGCGACTGCGGGATTAGAGGTGGCGCTGATGACGCGGCAGGCGAAGTTCTTAATCGATTCCGGCATTACCGATCTGCTCGGTCAAGTCAGCCCGCAGGATGCCGCGACGTACTTACCGCTAGCTAACCAAGTTCAGCGATTGTTGAGCCCCGCGGAAATGGGGGAGCTTTTTAAGGTTGTGGTGTTGGAGAAGGATGGTAATTTCGCGAACGACCCCTAGGGTTTTTCGTATGCAAATATCAGGGGCCTCCTGATAGCAACTCGATATTTGATCGCGTAGCCTCCCCAGGCGCAAGGAGGGAAGGTGAACTTAAACTATAAATATATAAATAATCGTGAGAAAGCTGTGCGAATTTTTGTATTGGCTTGCTTCCGGGGCGTTTGCGTCGCCTCGCTATTCCTGTCGTTTCCGGCAAGCGCACAGGAGTGGATTTACACTGTGCGTCCCGGCGATACGCTGTGGGACGTTAGCGCGAAGTATCTGAATAATCCAGCCAAGGCGTTCAAGCTGCAAGCGCTCAACGCCATCGATGACCCCTACCATATTCCCCCTGGAACCACGATACGTGTGCCGCTTCGGTGGCTTAAGGTTAAGCGTTATGACGTTCGCGTCATCAGCGTACACGGCGAGGTGGAGCTGATTTCATCCTCGCATGCGGGGGCTGCGCCTTTGGAAATCGGGACCTTGCTGAGTACGGGAGATACGCTTCGTACAGGCGCCACGGGAAGCGTGGCGCTTGAGTTGGTGAATAAATCCCAAATCTTGTTGAATGCCGGAACCCAGGTGACCTTGGGCGCCCTTGACCAATATGGCGCTTCCGACGTTTATCGAACCAAAGTTGATGTGGCGTCGGGCGGCGTGGAGAGCAAGGTCACGAAGCGACGGCAGCCTGCAACGCGTTTTGAGATCGGAACCCCTGCGGCGGTAACTGCGGTGCGCGGAACGGATTTCCGGGTTGGGTTCGACGACGCGACGCGCGCGGCGCGGTTGGAGGTCATCTCTGGCGAGGTGAGACTGAGCGGCGCGGGTGGCGGCGCCACCGTGCCGTCTGGCTTTGGCGTGGTCGCTAGCGCCGATGGTGTTCCAAGCGGCGTGACCAAACTTTTACCCGCACCGGATCTCGCCGGACTGCCCAGTATCGTGGATCGGGTTCCCATCGAATTTGTTTTCCGAAAGCCGCTGGCCGAGGATGGATGGCGGGCGCAGATAACGCCATTGAATGATCCCAGCACATTGATATTCGACCGATTGGATAAAGGCGAAAGAATCCATGGCCCGGATGCTCCCGATGGTCGCTATGTGCTTCATGTTCGCGCCGTCGATTCGCAGGGACTGGAAGGCCTGAATGCAGCGCATGTTTTCACCTTGAAGGCGCGACCGGAAGCGCCGATCCTTGTTTATCCCCCGCCCGATGCAGCTGTGCTTGAAGTACGGCCTGAATTCAAGTGGGCGCGAAACGAACAGGCCGCCACTTATCATTTTCAGCTAGCCGCGACTGCGGAGTTCTCCAGTGTGCTGGCCGATATTCCAGATCTCGCCGTAACCGACGCGGCGCCCGAACTAAACTTAAAGCAGGGGTTTTATTATTGGCGGGTAGCGGCGAGGAGCGCAACGGAAGGCATTGGGCCGTTCTCGGATGCGCAGCGATTTCGTATTCCACCTCCAGGTCCGCGAGCGGAACCGCCTCAAATGTCCGAACATGAGATCGCCTTTCGCTGGCGGGCAGGCGAACCAGGGCAGCAGTATGAATTTCAGTTCGCCAGCGATATGGCTTTCGCCGAATTGATTAACCAATCGACGAGCGTAAGCCCGGAAGCGAAAGTCAGTCGGCCCGAAGCCGGTCGCTATTACGTTCGAGTGCGCACCATTGATGTGGACGGCTATAGCGGGCCCTTTGGAACGCCGCAAAGCATCGATGTTCCCCCGCCACCGCCGCCCAAGTGGTTATTGTTGTTACCACTTGGACTTCTCCTCCCATGAATCTCAATTATGCAAACCCGCCCCGGCGGCGTTGCGTTTCCTTGCCGTACAAGTTCGTACTATCTGCCTTGACGCGTCTGGCTGGGGCGATTTTGCGTCAGTCCTTTATGAAAATATCCTGATGCGAGCCAAGACCCTAGAGCGCGTTGGTTTGCTTGCGGCGCTCTTACTCATTGCGCTAGCGCTCAGTTCGAGTAAGGCGTTGGAACGTTGGAACTTGCTTGCGTACGATTCCGCGCTTTGGTTGATGTCCGCCCCTGCGCCTGATGATGTCGTGCTTGCCGCGATTGACGAGCATAGCCTGGAGGCGCTGGGACGCTGGCCGTGGCCGCGACGAATTCATGCCGGTTTGGTGGATCGTTTGACTGAAGCAGGCGTCCGGGCAGTAGCCTTTGATATCGTCTTTTCCGAGCCGGATCTCAGCGATCCCGGCGGCGATCAATTGCTTGCGGAGGCGTTGCGCCGCAATGGTCAGGTCGTCCTGCCGGTATTTCCCATGTCGGATACTGTGGGATCGCAGATCCGCGCTAATTTGCCTCTAGTTGAGTTTCAGAGCGTCGCTAAACTTGGCCATGTGGACGCGGAGTTGGACAAAGATGGCTTGGCCCGTAGCGTTTATTTGAAGGCGGGAATTGGCTCGACCACATGGTCGCACTTGAGTCTCGCCTTGTTGGAATTGGGCGGCTCAATCACAACGAACGCGCTTATCGGAGAAAGGGCGAACGTTTTGGCGGCTGAGGCTTCTACGCTTACCTGGAGGCGCGATCACCGGGTGATGATTCCTTTTGCGGGATCGCCCGGACGATTCAAGCGCGTGTCGTACTCGCAAATTATCGAGGGTCATAATCTAGACGAGTTGCGAGGCAAGACGGTATTCGTCGGCGTGACCGCTTCGGGTTTGGGAGGAGAGCTGGCGACGCCGGTATCGGGCCATGTTGCGCCCATGGCTGGCGTGGAATTCGATGCGCATGTTTTTGAAAATTTGCGCAATGGTCGAATGATCGAGCCTCTTCCGTATGGGGTGGCGGCTTTATTGACAGCGTTGCTTGTCCTCGTACTGGTTTGCTTTTATACCCGGTTAAGTCCGCGCGGCGCGTTGCTGGCTGTGTTCCTTTTTATGCTCGCGATCACAGCGTTTACCGTTGTCCTGGCTCGTTTTTTTCAGTTTTGGTATCCACCCGCTGCGACGTTGATCGCGCTGACGATAAGTTACCCTTTGTGGAGTTGGCGACGTCTGGAGTCGGTTGCGCGCACCTTGCTTTTTGAAAGGGAGCGCACGAGCGCCACGCTGCGTGCAATCGGGGACGGCGTGATCGTGACGGATACGAAAACTTTGATCCGCTATCTGAATCCCGTGGCGGAATCCTTGACTGGCTACACGTTAGCGCAGGCGCGTGGTCGCCACCTGGATTGCGTTGTCAAAGTAGTGGATGGAGATGGCGCCTCCCGTTTGGCGTCATCTAATTTGAAGTCAATTGAAGGCGCGGGAACGTACTCTGAGGGCAGTGTCCTGTTTTTGAAGAATGGCCCTCAAATTCACGCAATCCGCATCACCTGCAGCGTGTTGCGCGACAAGCGTGAGCGGAATTGCGGGCATGTTTTGGCTATCAGCAACAT
>Ga0247823_10005163_pt1 | contig 10407 bp, 6 predicted proteins | sample 13C_PalmiticAcid_2_FD_192426 | JGI IMG/M metagenome (GOLD analysis project Ga0247823, IMG submission 192426) | Soil microbial communities from agricultural site in Penn Yan, New York, United States - 13C_PalmiticAcid_Day30 | ecosystem: Environmental > Terrestrial > Soil > Agricultural land...
GGCGATGGCGGCCAGCGGTCTCGCGCTCACCGCGCTCAAACATTCGCTGCCGGGCGATGCGAGCCGCTTCGGCCAGGCCGACATCGATGCCTTCCACGGCGGCGGGCTGGATGTCCGGCGCTGAGCTGACGCGGCGCGGCCTGCTCGCGGGCGGGCTGGGCCTCATGGCGTCGACGGCATGGGCCAGAAGCTATGTCGCGTCGGCCGCCGTGCGGTTCACCGTCAACACCCCCGCGGGCCCCTATATCGGTTCGATCGTCGCATCGCCGCGCGCGGACACGCCCGCTGCGATCCGTTTCCGCGGTATCCGCTATGGCCTCGACACTGCGCCCCGTCGCTTTCAGACGCCCGTCGCGCCGCCCGATCATCGCTCGGCCTATGACGCCACCGGCGATTTCGCGCCCGCCTGTCCCCAGCCGGGCGGGCACTATGTACCGGCTGGCGAGGATTGTCTTTTCCTCAATATCTGGACCCCGAATGCGTGGCCGAGACCCGCCGACAAGCGCCCCGTCATGGTCTATTTCCACGGCGGCGCCTATTCGACCGGCAGCGTGACCGATCCGGTCAACGATGGCGTCCGGCTCGCGGCGCGCGGCGACGTGGTGGTCGTGACGGTCAACCATCGGCTGAACGCGCTCGGCTATCTTTATCTCGCGCGCCTCGACCCGCGTTTCCCCGATAGCGGCAATGCAGGGCAGCTCGACCTGATCCTCGCGCTGCAATGGGTTCAGCGCAATATCGCGGCGTTCGGCGGCGATCCGGGTAATGTCACCGTTTTTGGCCAGTCCGGCGGGGGCGCAAAGATCGCGACCTTGATGGCGATGCCCGAAGCCAGAGCGCTGTTCCACAAGGCGATCACGATGAGCGGGCAGCAGGTCACCGCCTCGGGCCCGCTCAACGCGACCAGGCGCGCGGAAGCCTTTCTTGCCAAGCTGGGCGAGGGGGTCGATCCCGCGACGGCGCCGGTCGAGCAACTCGTTGCGGCGCTGGCCGCGAGCGATCCGATCCTTGGCGGCGGGGTCTATATGGGACCGGTGCTCGATATGACGCACCTGACCCGCCATCCCTTCTGGCCCGACGCCGCGCCGCAGTCGCGCGGCATCCCGATGATGCTCGGCAACACGGAGATGGAAACGCGGGCCTTCTACGCCTCCGATAGCAAGCAATTGTCGGGGCTGAATTTCGACAACCTCGCCGCGCGCATCGCGCCCGAGATGCGGATCGACATTGCGCCATCATGGGTCGTGAGAGAATTCCGCGCGCGTTATCCGCAAGCCGAACCGCTCGAACTCTTCCACCGCATCGTGACGTCGGCGCGCAGCTGGCGGGGGCAGGTCGAGGAGGCCGAGGCCCGCGCCCACGCCGGGCATCCGGGCTTCGTCTACCAGCTCGATTTCGAACAGGCGAAACATGCCGACGATATCGGTCTCAGCTTCGGGACGATCCCCGACCCGACCCCGGCGGAGCAGGCGATGAGCGACCGGGTGATGGACGCCTTCGTCCGCTTCGCGCGCACCGGTAATCCGGGCTGGCCCGCCTATGAGCTGGACAAGCGGCAGACGATGATCTTCGATGTTGAGAGTCGCGTCGAGAACGATCCGCGCAAATGGGAGCGCGAGCTGTTCGCGCGCGTGCCCTATATCCAGCCGGGCAGCTAGACGATCTTGTGCGAGGCGAGCCAGTTCCACAGCAGTTCGGGCCAGATCGCGACGGGTAGACCCGCAGTCTTCATCAATCCAAAGCCATGTCCGCCGCGCTCGAAGAAATGCGCCTCGCACGGCGCGCCGATGCCGCGCGTCGCCTCGCGCAGGCGAACGCTGTTCTCGACCTTCACGACATTGTCGTCCTCGGCATGGAGCAGGAAGAGCGGCGGCTGGTCGGGACGCGCATTGCGCTCGGGCGAATAAAGCTTCTCGCGCCCCGCATCGGGGTTCGCGCCGATCAGTTTCTCGCGGCTCACCGCATGGGCGATCGCAGGGTCCATCGACACGACGGGGTAGAAGCCGGCGAGCGCGTCGGGCCGCGCGGACAGGCCGTTGGCGGCATCGACCGCATCATAGGCCTTGGCATCGAAGCGCGTGAGCAGGCTCGCAGCGACCTGACCGCCCGCCGAGAAACCGCCGAAAGCGATCCGCGCCGGATCGATGCCGTCAGTGCCCGCGCGGCTGCGCACCAGCCGCACCGCTCGCTGGGCATCGGCGAGCGGGACGTCGGCGCCGTTGGCCCACCCGTCGCCGGGAAGGCGGTAGAAGAGGACATAGACGGTAACCCCGCGCGCCTTGAGCCAGCGCGCCAGCTCATAACCTTCCTTGTCGATCACGACGTAACGATAGCCGCCGCCGGGCGCGAGGAGTACCGCGGCGCCATTGGGCTTCGCCGGACGGAAGACATCGAGCCGCGGGCGCGTGATGCCTTGCAGCATCCGGTCGCTGGCATTGGGGTCGTCGCTGCGCTGGACGACCGCTTCGACGAGGCCCGCGGGTGGTTGGATATGTCCGTCGGGCCACAGCGCGAAACTCGCGTCGGGCCGGACGTTGGCGGGCCGGCTGTTGTCGGGCGGAGGCGTCGCGGACGCTCTCGCGGCGAGCGGCAGCGCGATCCCCGCAGCGAGCAGCGCGCGGCGGTCGAGCGCCATCACTCCGCCGCCTTGTTCGGGTAGGCGATGATCAGCACCAGCGGTTCGCTGCCCGTCTGGCGGATGCCCACCTTCGCACCCCGGTAGAGCCACGCCGCGGTTCCCGCCTTCAGCGCCTTTTCCTCGCCGTCCGAATGAACGACGCCGGTGCCCGATAGCACATAATATATCTCGTCATGGTCGATCGGATGCACGCCGATCGCCGCGCCGACATGCAACGCGCGCTTGCGGAATTCGAAGCTGCGCGGGGCTGGCACCGAATCGCTGATCCGGTATGCCGTCGACATGCCAATCGCGCCATGCGGCGGGGCTTCGTCGCGCACCGTCGCCGCCTCGTCGATGACGACCATGGCGGGCGCGGCGGCGGCGCTGAGCACCAGGGCAAGGAGCGCGCTCATCGTCAATTTCCTGTGCGCGAGGCGCGGTCGCGCTGCGACAGGTTTTCCTGCGGCATCGGCGCAGTCTGGCCGGGATAGGCGCCCGACTTCGGTTCCATCGTGACGAGATTCCAGTCGGCCTCGACAAAGGGCGTGCGCACTTCCTTGACCTTGGGATAGCCGCTCACTTCCTTCTCGTCGTCGATCACCTCGCCGCGCCCTTCGGCGACGAAGAAGAGCACGCGGATCTCCTCGGCATCGCGCGCCCAGGGGCGTGCGCCGGCGGTCGCGAGCACCGAGGTTTCGACATCGCGCACCGGCAGGACCTTGTATCCACCGACTGGCGCGAGCGGTGCCTTGGCGCGGATGAGTTTTGCCTGCGTCTCGCCATAGCGGCCGAATTCGGGAAGCGGCTGGCCGTGGCGGTCGACGAACAAATTGTCCTTTCCATAATATTCAAGGTCGCCGTCGCCGCCGAGCATCAGGAAGGGCAGGCCGGGATCGGTATCGTTGCCGCCGCGCATCACATTGCCGACCGCGGTGATCTGACCCGTCACATAGTCATGCCCGACCCATTCGAGGTTCATCAGGTTGTAATGCACCGCGCGGTGCTGCGGGTTGTAGATCAGATTGTTGATCATCAGCGCCTGTCCGCCGCCCTTGATCAGCGGATTGCGCTCGACATTATGCGCCCAGACATTGCGATAGAAAACGATGCCCGTCGCATTGTCGTGGATCAGCGACCCCTTGCTGTGCTCGCCCTTCGGGTGGCTCGCGTCGGCCAGCCCCTCGGCGGCGAGATTGTTCGAGAAGGTGATGTTGTGGCTGGTGCCCCCCCGCCAGTCCTCGACCGTCTTGCCGGTGAAGCGCGGCCCCGACGCCGACATATTCTCGTCGATCCCCCACATCAGCGTGCAATGGTCGACGATGACATTGTGCGCGGCGACGGTCGAGAAAGTGTCGGCTTCCCATCCGCTGCGCTTCGGCTGGCCGTCGACGCCGGTGTAGATGCGCAGGTGGCGCATCACGACGTCGTGCGTCTTCACATCGATGCCCGTGCGAATGAGGGTGATGCCGGGTCCGGGCGCGGTCTGGCCGGCGATCGTCAGATAGGGATGTTTGATCTCGATCGTCGTGCGCCCCATGTCGATGATGCCGCCGACTTCGAACACGATAATGCGCGGCCCAGGGGTCTCGATCGCCGCTTTCAGCGACCCTGGGCCATCGGGCGCGAGGGTGATCACGCGCAGGATCTGGCCGCCGCGCCCGCCGGGCGTCTGCGCCGCCGGCCCGACCGCGCCGGGAAAGGCGAGTACCGGTGTTTCGGCCGCGAGCGCCGGGCTCACAGGCACCGCAAAGGCCAGAAAAAGCGCGGTCAGCCAAGGCTTTTTGGGCATCCAGTCTCTCCTGTTCATTGGGGTATTGACACGACCGCCCATATCCTTCAATCTTTCTGACACCGGTTACCCACATCGGTCAACGAGAAAATATTTCCAAGGGAGAGGGTTATTGCCGGGCCAGTCGTTAAGGGCGACGGCGCTGCCATCACTCTCGAAAATTTTTGAGCAGGCAAATCGGATCGATTTGCCTGGCTCGCGAAAGTAACCGGTGTCATTCCTTGCGCAAGCGAGGATCCGGGGCGATCAAGGGAGGATGACGATGATGATTTTTGCAACGCGGGGCACGCGCACTTTGACCAGGCTGGCGTGCGGCGCATCGCTTGCCGTGCTGGCGGTGTCGCCGGCCTATGCGCAGGACGCGGCGCAGGATGCCGCCGCGGCGGAGCCGGTGGGCGGCGAAGACGAGATCGTCGTCACGGGCTTTCGCGCCTCGCTCGAGGCCGCGCTCAACGTCAAGCGCGACTCGGTCTCTGCGGTCGATGCGATCGTGGCCGAAGATATCGCCAAATTCCCCGATCAGAATCTGGCCGAATCGCTTCAACGCATCCCGGGCATCTCGATCCAGCGCGACGGCGGCGAAGGTCGCGCAATTACCGTTCGCGGTCTCGGGGCGCAGTTCACGCGCGTCCGGCTGAATGGCCTCGAAACGGTCGCGACCTCGACCGATGGTGCCTCGTCGAACCGCGACCGCTCGTTTGACTTCAATGTCTTCGCGTCCGAGCTGTTCAGTAGCATCGTCGTCCACAAGACCGCCGAGGCATCGCTCGACGAGGGATCCCTGGGCGCGGTCGTCGACCTCAACACCGGCAATCCGCTCGGCGCAAAGGACGGCTTCCACGGCGCGCTTTCGGTTGTTGGCTCGTACAACGACCTGTCGAAGGACCTCGGGCCTCGCGTCGCGGGGCTGCTCAGCTGGCGTAATGTCGATGGCACCTTTGGCGTTTCGGTTTCGGGCGCCTATTCGAAGGGCGACACGCTCGAGCTTGGCAACAACAGTGTTCGCTGGGCACAGGCGCGCTTCGATTCGGTGAACGGGACGAATTGCTTCACGACTGCGAACAGCGGTGGCACCTACCTCCCGGGTGCGGCCTGCACGAAGGCCTCGCTTGCCTTTCATCCGCGCATTCCGCGCTATGGCGAAATCGAGCATCGCCGCGAGCGTATCGGCCTGACCGGGTCGGTTCAGTTCGCGCCGACGGAGCATACCCGCATCTCGCTCGATGCGCTTTATTCGCGCTTCCGTGAGGATCGCGAGGAAAAATGGGGCGAGGTGCTGCTGCGTTCGAACGAGCGCGCGATCAACGTCGTGAATCCGGTCTATGACGATAACAACAATATGATCGCCGCGACGCTCAACGACGTCTATGTCCGGACCGAGCATTATTTGCGCAAGTCGGAAACCGAGTTCACGCAGCTTGGCGGCAGCTGGGACCAGGATCTGGGCGACAGCTTCCGCTTCACGCTGCTCGGCGGTTTTTCGAAATCGAACGCCGATATTCCGGTCGAAACAACGATCGTTTTCGACGATCGCGACGCGCAGGGCTATCGCTACGACTATAGCGATATGAAGCGCCCGGTACTGACCTTCGGCACCAGTGTCACCGATCCGGCGAACTTCCAGCTCGCCGAAATTCGCGATCGCCCGTCGAACGTCACCAACAAGTTCAAGACAGCACAGCTGCGCACCGAATGGGATGTGACCGACGGCTTCCAGGTCAAGGCGGGCGCCATGTGGCGCCGCTTCAACTTCGACGCCGTCGCGTTCACTCGCGATACCGCGGTGTGCGGGAATGGCGGCACCAGCCTCGTCACCAGCACGTCGGGAACGATCGCCTGTTCGCCATCGAGCCTGTTCGGCCCGACGGCGGTCTATGGTTTCCCGGTGACCTCGCAGCTTGCCGAGCTGTTCACGCTCGGCCGCGCCGGCCAGCCTGACGGTACGACGACGCAGTGGCTGATCCCGTCCTTCCCGGCGGCGACCGATTTCACCCAGCTCTATGGCCGCACCGCGGCGCGCGATAACGGCAATACCCGTTCGGTGCAGGAAACGACCTCGGGCGGCTATCTGCAGTTCGATGTGAAGGGTGAAATCTTCGGTCTCGAATATGCCGGCAATGCGGGCATCCGCTACGCGCACACCGGGCAATCGTCGACCGGCGTCCTGTCGGGGAACAGGGTTACGGTGAAGCGCAGCTATGACGACTGGCTACCGTCGTTCAACGTCGCGCTCTATCCGCACGAGGATGTCATCGTCCGCGGTGCGATCGCAAAAGTGATCACTCGGCCGACGCTCGGCAATCTGACGCCCGGCGGTACGATCGACGGCTTTCAGTATCGCATCACATACGGCAACCCGCAGCTCGCGCCTTATCGCGCGACCAACTTCGACCTCGGCGTAGAATGGTATTTTGCGCCGCAAGCGGTGCTGTCGGTCGCGGGCTTCGTGAAAAAGGTCGAAAGCTTCCCGATCAGCCAGGCTTTTTCGGCGACCTATGCGTCGACGGGCCTGCCGAAGGAAGCGCTGCCGCCGAGCTCGCCTGCCTTCATCAATTTCGATCCCAACCAGCTCTATACGATCACCGCCAACATCAATGGCTCAGGGGCGACGCTGAAGGGGGTCGAACTGGCGGCGCAGATACCGTTCAGCGCATTTGTCGACCAGGGCTTTATCAGCCACTTCGGCATCCTGGCCAACGCGACTTTCATCAGTTCGGATGCGACATACCGCGTCCAGGGACCGGTGGTGAACGATTGCGTGCCGCCGACTTGTACCTTCGGTCCGTTCGTCAACCAGGACCGCAACTCGACCCTGTTCGGCGTTTCGCGACGCGCCTATAACGGCACACTCTATTATGACGACGGCACATTCAGTGCGCGCGCGTCGGCGAGCTACCGCAGCCGCTATGTCGACGCAAACAGCGGCACCGGCAACATCTTCGAAGGCTATGGCGCGACGTGGAACGTCGATGCGTCGATCCGCTACAAGCTGACCGAGTGGATCGAACTGTCGATCGAAGGCAACAATCTGCTCGACACCTATCGCTATCGCTTCACCGATTTCGACGCCGATCGCAATTACGAGAATAACCATTTCGGCCGCACCTTCCTGTTCGGTGCGCGCGTCAAGATCTGATGCACCAGGTTGGTCCCGGTGAGGCCCGGTCTTCGCTTGCGGGGGCCGGGCCTTTCTTGTTTTGAGGAGAGAAAAGTGACCGATCGCCGCGACATGCTCAAACTGGCCGGAACCGGCCTTACCGGAGCGATGATCGGGACGCCCATGGCGTTCTCGGCACGCGCGCAGGAACCGGCGAGGTCCGGGTCGTCCGATGCGGCGGTGTGGGGCAAGGGTTTCGATCGCCAGCGCAAGGCCGACCTGGGTGACGGGCGCTTCCTCAACCCGATCATGGCCGGCGACCATCCCGATCCGTCGATCCTGAAGGACGGACACGACTATTATATGACCTTCTCGACCTTCGACAGCTATCCGGGGCTGGTCATCTGGCATTCGCGCGACCTGGTGAACTGGCGGCCGATCGGCCCTACGCTGACGAAAAACATCGGCTCGGTCTGGGCGCCCGAACTGTGCAAGCACAAGGGCCGCTATTATCTCTACATTCCCACCAAGGGGCCGAATACCAGCTGGGTGATCTGGGCCGACCGGATCGAAGGGCCGTGGAGCGATCCCGTCGACCTCGAACTCCCCAATCATATCGACCCCGGCCATGCGGTGGGCGAGGACGGATCGCGCTGGCTGTTCCTGTCGGGCGGCGACCGCGTGCGGCTGGCGGATGACGGCCTCAGCCGCATTGGCGAGCCCGAGCATGTCTATGATCCGTGGCGTTATCCGCCCGACTGGGTGGTCGAGGGCTTCGCACCCGAGGGGCCGAAGATCACGCGCCGGGGCGGCTGGTATTATATGATCACCGCGGTCGGCGGGACAGCGGGGCCGCCGACGGGGCATATGGTGATCACGGCGCGATCGCGCTCGATCCACGGGCCGTGGGAAAATTGCCCGCACAATCCGCTCGTCCGCACGGCATCGGCGGCGGAGAAATGGTGGTCGCGCGGCCATGCGACGCTTGTCGAGGGACCGGCGGGCGACTGGTGGAGCGTCTATCACGGTTATGAGAACGGCTATTGGACGCTGGGGCGGCAGGCGCTGCTCGACCCGATCGAATGGACCGGCGACGGCTGGTTTCGGATGAAGGGCGGCGACCTGTCGCAGCCTATCGTCAAGCCGAAGGGCGGGGCGGCGGGGCCGCACGGCATGGCCTTGTCGGACGATTTTACGACCCTCGCGCTCGGCGCCAAATGGAATTTCTTCAAGCCCGCCGCTGACGAGTGCAGCCGCGTGCGTGTCGAAGACGGCGCGCTGCACCTCAAGGCGCGGGGCGTAGCGCCCGTCGACTCATCACCGCTGCTGCTGATCGCGGGGGATCAGGCTTATCGGTTCGAATGCGATATCGAAACCGCGCCGGGCGGAACCGCGGGGTTGACCCTCTTTTATGACGAGCGGCTCTACTGCGGGCTCGGCTTCGACGGCGAGCGGTTTGTCACGCACCAATATGGCATCGAACGCGCGCGGCCGGCCAATCCGCACGGCCGCAAGATGCGCATGCGCGTCACCAACAACCGCCATATCGTCACCTACGACACGAGCGGCGATGGTGGAAAGACCTGGGTCCGCTTCGACCGCGGCATGGAGGTGTCGGGTTACCACCATAATGTGCGCGGCGGGTTTCTGATGCTGCGTCCCGGCCTCTATTCGGCGGGGCAGGGCGAGGCACGCTTTCGCAATTTCACCTTCAGCGCGCTCGATTAAAGCGTCACGCCCGACTTCCAGATCGCAATGTCGCGTTCTTCGTTGCGTTCGGCTTTCGTGGCGGCGCCCGAGGCTGTCGCGACGATCAGGTCGAGCAGCGCATCGGCCGCCTTGTCGAAACCGGCCTCCAAAACCTGTCCCGCGTCGAAATCGATCCAGCCCGCCTTGCGTGTGGCGAGCGGGCTGTTCGACGCGATTTTCAGCGTCGGTGCCGGGAAACCCAGCGGGGTGCCACGGCCGGTGGTGAACAGGATGATCGTCGCGCCTGCTGCGGTCAGCGCGGTCGACGACACCGCGTCATTGCCCGGCGCTTCGAGTAAGGTGAGGCCGGGGAGCGTCGCCTCGCCGCCATAACGCCGGACGTCGACGAGGGGCACCTTGCCGCCCTTCTGCACCGCGCCCAGCGACTTCTCCTCAAGCGTCGTGATGCCGCCGGCGATATTGCCGGGCGAGGGATTCTCGCTCACCGGTTCGCCGTTGCGGACGAAATACTCCTTGAAGTCCCGAACGAGCGCGACGGTCTCGTCGAAGACATGCCGCGACGCCGCGCGGTCCATCAGCATCTGCTCGGCGCCGAAGATTTCCGGAATCTCGGTCAGCACGACCTTGCCGTCCGCCGCCGCGACCGCATCGGCCATGCGCCCGACGAGCGGATTGGCGGTCAGCCCCGACAGGCCATCGGACCCGCCGCATTTCACCCCCAGCACGAGCCGCGACAACGGCACTTCGGTCCGCGGCATGTTCGCGCAGCCCGCGACCAGTTCGTCAACCAGCGCGAGGCACGCCGCTTCGTCATCCTCGACCGCCTGCGCCGACAGCGTGCGGATGTTCGCGCGGCGTTCGGGCGCGATCAACTCAAGCAACGGACCGAGCTGGTTGCTCTCGCAGCCGAGCCCGACGATCAGCACCCCGCCGGCATTGGGATGCTGTGCGAGCGCGGCGAGCAACGCGCGCGTATGGCCGAGGTCGTCGCCAAGCTGCGAGCAGCCGAAAGGGTGTTTGAACGCATGAACCCCGTCGATGCACCCGGCATGGCGCTCGCCCGCAATCCGCGCGACGCGCGCGGCGAGGTTGCCGACGCAGCCGACCGTCGGGAGGACCCAGATCTCGTTTCGCGTTCCCGCGCGCCCATCGGCGCGGGCATAGCCCATGAAGCTGTGCGATGGTGGGGTA
>Ga0247823_10005164_pt1 | contig 10406 bp, 9 predicted proteins | sample 13C_PalmiticAcid_2_FD_192426 | JGI IMG/M metagenome (GOLD analysis project Ga0247823, IMG submission 192426) | Soil microbial communities from agricultural site in Penn Yan, New York, United States - 13C_PalmiticAcid_Day30 | ecosystem: Environmental > Terrestrial > Soil > Agricultural land...
TAGTTGGATGCCGCGATAGAACGGGATTTGCGTTGCAGCGCGACCTGCCTTTGAAGAGGCGCAAAAGATTGCGGGCGCACCGGATCAACGGGAGAACCAAAGCTGATGGCAATATATGAATTGATTCTTCTGGGCGTGCGGGATGCGGGCCGCGATGAACAGCTTCTAGGCGCGATGAAAGTAGCGCTAGCTGATTATCAATTGGCGTTGGGGGAAGAGTTTCTTGTCCTCGAGAGCGGTCAACTCTCCCAAAGCGAAGGCAAGGCAACCCGGCTCGCGCTCTACTTTGGCGGTGCGCCAGACCGGGATGTGGCTCAGGTTGATCATCTAGAAGATCAAAAAGTGCCGGTCATCCCCGTCTTGGCGAGTGAGGCGGATGTTCAACTATCTATCCCTGAGACGCTCCGATCGGTGAACGCTCAGTTCCTCGACGGCGACAACGGCATCGACTCGTTGGTTGCCACGATCCTCGAAGGGCTTGGCCTGCTTCGGCAGCAGCGGCGTATCTTCGTGAGCTATCGGCGTACGGAGTCGCGGGATGTCGCGGTGCAACTCCACGATGAGCTAAGCGCGCGTGGGTTTGATGTCTTTCTCGATACCCATGATATTCGCCCAGGGGATCCATTCCAGGAGATGCTCTGGCACAGGCTAGCTGATTGCGATGTTGTGATCATGCTCGACACGCCGGGCTATTTTGATAGCAAATGGACCGTTCAGGAGCTGGGCCGCACGCTTTCCAAAGGCATTTTGGTGCTGCGCATTGTTTGGCCGACCCATTTGCCCACGCGCTTGCTCGACCTAAGCGAAACGGTCCAACTGCAGACTGCTGATATGCACGAGGATCGCCTTGTGCCAGAAATGATCACCGAAGTGGCACGCCGAACGGAGCGGCTCCGCAGCCGCAGCGTTGCTACACGGCATCTCGATCTTGCCGGCCGAATGTGTCTGGAGATTGAGCGCATCGGCGGCAAGGTCGAAGGTATCGGCGCCTTTCGAGCAATCGCGGCAACTCTCCCCAACGGCCTTGAGCTCCAAGCTTATCCCGCCGTTGGTGTTCCGACGGCTGAGCTTTTGCATGATATTGAGGAACGTGCACGAAAAATGGCACGCGGTCGGTTCCCGTGCGTTGTATACGACGAGCGCGGGATCCGGCCGGCTTGGATCGAGCACTTGAAATGGCTCGATGCAAAAATCCGTGACGTTCGTGCGCTGAAGATTTACGATGCTGCATGGGAGTTAGCCGAATGGGACAGCTGAATCCAAGCGGGGCGATTTTCTTGTCCGCGGGTGTCCCGAATCCCAGCGCAAAACACTTTGTAAGTGAAGGTGATTCCGCAGCAATTTCTGCCGCCGTTTCCGCGCTCCTTTACGTTGTACTGGGCAGGCGCCAACTCGTTTGGGGCGGGCATCCTGCAATCACGCCTATGGTGTGGGCGTTCGCCACTTCGATGGAAGTGGATTATGGAGCATGGGTGAAGCTCTACCAAAGCGCCTTCTTCCAGGACGAATTCCCCGAGGAGACCGCACACTTCAAAAATGTGGTAGTCACGCCCAAAGTCGCTGAAAGCCTGCCCGAGAGCCTGTTGCTGATGCGCCAGAAAATGCTCGATGAGAGCAATTATGCCGCCGCTGTTTTCCTGGGCGGCATGCAGGGCATTTTCGAGGAATTTGAACTCTTCAAGGAGCGAAGCCCTTCGGCGGCCATCCTTCCCGTTATGACGACGGGAGGAGCTGCGGCGAAGCTTGGTGAACAAATCGACGCAGAAGTCGGTCTAGCGAGCGAGTATGATTATATCGCGCTCTTCCACCGGTTACTTGAAATAGATCCGAATGAACGGCGCTACGCATCGCCCGCTGTGCAGCCCGCCAACGTCGCCGACAGGATTCTTCGGCCGACGGCAAGCCCTCCATCCGACTAAGCTGACGGTTCAGAAGGAATATGCCGGCTCTTGTCCGTCATTGTTCCTGAATGAGCTGACGCGATTTACCTGTCCGGACCCGCGGTGCGGCTGCCCGCAGTCGGTTCGCCTTGCATGCTCAGCTCTTCTTTCGGATCGTGATCGCCTCTTCAATCCACGTATCAATATTGGCGGCGATCGATGCGTAAACCTCTCTGCTATTTGCACCCGCGGGTGTCTTGAGGGATGCGACATCGGCCAGTGTGCGCGTGGAATTTTTGAAGTTCACTTTTCCCAGCGGATTTTCGCCAGCGACGCTGCTGTCGCCTGATGAGTCTAGGAGCTTGTTGATGCGAATGGCCAAGACTCCCAGACCATCATTCCAGCCTTTTGATATTTCGTGCTGGACCCACGGACGGGACGCGGTTGCGGCGCCAACAAGCACCACGACGCATGTGCGGTTGGTCATATTGTCGGCGATCCATTTCTTGATAGAGGCGTCGCCCTTCCGCTTGATTTCTTCCCAGGCGTTCGCATTGCACAGAGTCTGGCCATCAAGCGCGTTGATGTTGCGCACCTGCTGAGTGCGCCAGAAGTCATTGGCAAAATGAAAGCTATAAAAGACGCGTCGTGCCATCGCACCAATCCCCTAGTCATATGAGCGCGAGGCCCGCCTAAGCGTAATTTAGCTATTAGTACGATAAAAAGCCAGCTTGGTAACTCAGATTTTGTCGAAGATGAGAGACTGCAATGGCAAGTAAGGAAGGCGATTGATTTTTAGTTATCAATCCGAATCTCTGCTTCTTCTACCCGTTGGTCACTATCTTATGGAATGTTCAAGCGATCCACTCGCGCGAACTTCACGGCGTTGCCCGGTCAGTGGCCTATTCAGTTTCCAGCGCGAAGCGCACCTCGGGCATATCCCAGTTCGTTGTAAGGATGTCACTCCACGGCAAAGACACTAGCCGTCGGTGATGATCACTAGGGTTCCATTTTTTGTCGGGAACAAGTTCGCGGATGAGGTTTTCGAGCGCCGGCGCGCCAAGTGCTGCTCGATACTCCTCCGCGAGCCGCAGCGGGTCGTAGGGCGCTCGCGTCGGGTCAGCCGGGTATAGTTCCTCTGCCATGCGCTGCGCAAAATCTGACCAAAGCGGAAGAGGCATAGTATTCGCCGAGGCCGGGGTGGCTAGCCGACTGAAACCTGCCCCGACCATAAGCGCCGCCCCACGAACCTCGGATTGCCCCCAGAGGGCGCGAAGCACATCACGCAATGCGGGATAATCGGGCAGCTGTTCTAGTTCGCTCAATTTGGGCCTCTCTGTATGGTATCACGGGGGGGGGAGGTGCAACGGCCTCGATTAGTGGCGACGCGCGTGGAGATGACCCCAGTAAGCTCGTTCTTCTTGGCATCTACTCCCGGATCGAGGCGTAACATCGGCGCCGTGCGGGCGAAAGCCAGTTCCATCAGCTTATCTTAGCCGACACCGACCCTGTCCGCGGCACACCCTGAAGCTCGGCTTTAGCCCAGGGGACGTCGGCGGTCCGACGGGTGCGATCATCGTGCACGATCAGCCCGCCATATTGACGTGATAGCGCGCTCCGTCGCGTTCAATAATCGGTGGTAGGTACTATTGGGGACTTATCGCCCGACAATGTCAGCTTTTCACGATTTGCGCCGGAAAGCTGTCAGTCCGCAACCGGCCAGTGTGGGACAGAAGGCACCAGTTTTGTAATAGCTGCCCGTAATCGGCCTACGTCACGGCGTACGATGTTTTCGATGGCGAGGTATGTCGGCTCGCCGCGTCCGTTGCACGACCGATCAACATCGCATTTGGCGTGCTGCCGTGCATTGCGGCACGGGCAAGCATTCTGGTTCGCTAGGAGTGTTTCATGCCCAAACCATTCGCCTCGATTGCCGCGCTGTGCCTTGCGGGCGCGATGCCGCTCGCCGGCCCCGCCGCGCAGGCGCAGGAGGCAGCGCCTGCTGCTTCGCTTGTGGTCGGTGCCAAGGTCTATGATCAAAACGGCGAAGAAGTCGGCAAGATCGCTAAAGTGTCCGGAGACAGGGTTGCGGTATCGATCGACGGCAATGGGCTTGTGGTCCCGAGGAATGCCTTTGTGAAGAGCGCCAAGGGCCCGGCGCTGAAGGCCCCGAAGGCGAAGATTGTCGCCGTCCTGAGGCAGGCGGAGGCCGATGCGGCAGCAGTCGACGGAGCATTGAAGCCGGGAGCCGAGGTGCGGAGCGCCGACGGCGCTACGGTGCTTGGCAAGATCACGGCGATGGCACCTCAGGGCGCGGTGCTGACGACCGGCGAAGGCAATATCACCATGCCGCGCGCCGCATTTTTCCTGTCGGAGAAAGGACTCGCGGTGAAGGTCAATGAAAAACAGTTCCTCGCGGGCGTCAGGGCGGCGCGGGCGCAGAAGAAGGGCGGTTGATGGCGCCGCGCCTCGCTGAAAGGAGAAGATGAATGGCGCTCGAAAAGGAGCTTTACGACATCGAGCAAGGATTCTGGCTCGACGGAAAAGAGTATTTCCTGAACCATGTCGATGACCAGTGCCTGCTCGCCTTTCCACAGGCGGGAGAGATGCACGGCGTGCATTCGCGCGAGGAGGTCGCGGCGACGGCCACCAACGCTAACCGTTGGCGTGACTTGACGATGAGCGGTCGTCAACTCCTGGAGAGCGGCGAAGATTTTGCGATCATCAGCTACCGGACGGATGTGACGCGTGCCGATGGCCAACCCTATGCCGCGCTTGTCAGCTCGGCCTATGTGCGACGCCCGGACGGCTGGAAGCTGCTATTCCACCAGCATTCGCCGATCTGAGCGATGTCCGATCGTCGGCTTTGCCTTCTTGGCGCCCAAAAGCCGGCGGTCCGCAAGCAGCCATTTCTAGACAGGAGACTGTGTCGCAATCAAACGCGATTGCAGCGCCTTCTTGTAGCGCCGGCTCAAACGTAATCGCGTGCCGGAGCGCAGGATGACGGCATAGTCTCCCGAGCTTTGCAGCTCGAGCCCGCCGACGTGATCGAGGTTCACAATGGTCGAGCGGTGAATGCGGATGAAGGTGTCGCCGAGATCGCGTTCGAGCTCGGCCATGGTGCGGCGGATCACATGCGTTTCTCGCCCGACATGCAGGCAAGCATAATAGCTCGCGGCTTCCACCCAATCGATGTCCGGCACGTCGATGAAGTGCAACTGGCGCGGCGATTTCACGACAAGGCGTCGCGGCGTCACTCGATGCGGCGCATAGTGCGCGATCTTTTCCTTGGCGCGGGCCAGCGCCCTCATGAAACGTGCGTCATCGAACGGCTTCAGCAGATAGTCGAGCGCACCAGCCTCGAAGGCGCGCAGGGCATATTCATCGTGCGCGGTGACGAAGATGATCGTCTGCGGCAAATCGGTGCCCAGCAGCTCCAGGACGTCGAAGCCCCCGCACTCGGGCATTTGCACGTCGAGAAACAGCAGATCCGGTCTCCGGCGCCGAATGGCTTCGACGGCCTCCGCTCCCGACGCGCACTCCTCGATCGATCCGATGTCGGGGTCGCGGCGCAGCAAGACCGTGAGATTACGCCGGGCGAGGGACTCGTCGTCGACGACGAGGGTGCTGATGGGCGCAGGGCGCCTGTCCGACAGCATCATGCCGCTTCCTCCAGCGGCAGTGTCACAACCACCTCGACGCCGGCGCCCTCGACGCTCCTTGTGAGGAGATCGGCCGCATCGCCGTACATGATGTGCAGTCGCGTGCGCAGGTTCGCGAGGCCGACGCCGGCGCTCTTCGACTCCCAACCGGCCGCGAAGTCAGGGCCGTCATTATAGACGCTGAGGGACAGGACCGCGCCCTTTCTTGCCGCTGCGACGCGGATATTTCCGCCCGCCACCCGCTCCGCGAGCCCATGTTTGATGGCATTTTCGACGAGCGGTTGCAGCAGGAGGCTCGGAACCCGCGCGTCCATCAGCGCCTCCGGAATGTCGACGCTGTATCCGAGGCGCTCGCCGAAGCGGACCTTCTGGATGTCGATGTAGCGCTGAAGATATTCGACCTCCTCCGCGAGCGTCACCTCCGGCTTGTTAAAGTCCTGCGAAGCACGGCGAAGGATTTCGCTGAGGCCGACGATCATATTCACGGCCGCCGCGTTGCGATTGTCGCGCACGAGGCCGGCGATCGAATTGAGCGTGTTGAACAGGAAGTGCGGCTCCATCTGGCGACGCAGTGCCGCGAGCTGGGCTTTCGAAAGCTCCTCGCCCAGCTGCGCAGTCTCGGTCATCTTGCGCGCAACCTTGTCCCGCGAGTCTACCAGATAGGTGATGGCCAGGATCAGCGCATAGGCGAATACGCAGATCAAGCCGTGAAAGATGAGCGTCGCGCTCAACGTGTCCCAGAAGGTTGGCGCCTGCCGATGGGCCCAGGGATTGAAGAGCATGTGGAGGGCCGCGGACCACACCTCCGCTGCCATGGTGATGGCGACTAACAGCGTCAGATGAGCCGCGATGCCGCGCGCCGTCGGGGCGGGAATGATCGGACGGCGCCGCGCGAGGTCGATGACGAAGGGCGTGGCCAGCGCCCAGGGCAGCCAGCCCGCCACTTCGATCACGAAGAGCAACACTTCGCCGCCACGGCGTCCCATGGCGTGCTGGATGAAGATCGATTGCGTGGCTTCGAACACCGCGCTGGCGGACCAAAAGACAGCGATCCATCGCCAGCTGATCATCGGCGCGGAAGGGGCGGCGGAGCGGGTCATGCCGGCACTCTTAGCCCAAGTCGTGAAAAACGCCTCATCGATGCAGCGAATCGCCGGATGGCTGCAGCGAGCTGTCTTCGTCCCTGTGACCGGTGTCCTTAGGCTGGACCGGCATGGCGAGAGGAAGCACTTATGAATAGCGTCGCGCCCCTGGCACGCATCAGCGGGATCGTTCTGGCATTCACCGCGGTTGCGCCGGCGGCCGCGCAGGACAACGCCGTGACCAGCGCGGTCGACGCGTTCGGCGAGCGCGCCGGGATCGAGCAATCGGGTCTCTATACCGAAAGCCAGGTTCGCGGTTTCGACCTCAACGACAGCGGCGCCTATCGCATCGACGACGCCTATTTCAGCCGCGGCGGCGCGCTCGACGACACGGTGCTGTCGGGCGTGAGCGTTCGCGTCGGCGTCAATGCCGCGCGCCTTCCTTATCCAGCGCCCTCGGGCGTCGTGAACTATCGGTTGCGCGAGGCCGGACCGGCGAACGAGCTGCGCCTGGGCGCGGGCTTTCGCGACTTCGGCACGCGCGTGGTCCAGGGCGACGTCTCGCTCCGCGACGGGGCGCTCAGCCTCGCCGGCGGCTTCGTATGGAGCCCCGTGCGGCAATATGCGCAAGGCTACAACGGCTCGAGCCTCACCGCGGGCGCCGTCGTCGGCTGGAACCTCGGGCCCGGTCACCGGCTGCGGGCGTTCGCGTCGGTCAACGACCGCCAATATGACGGCGACTATTATGTGATCGCCAGCGCGGGGGCGATGCCGCCGAACCCCAGGAAGCTGCACCAATATTCGCCGGACTGGGCGCGAACCGCGGCCACGACCACCAACCTCGGCCTTCTCTACCGCGGCGAGCTCCATGGTTTCGCCGTCGACGCCTCGGCCTTTCGCTCGGTCTGGGTCCTCGACAATGCCGACAACACGCTGATCTCGTCGGACGCACAGGGGAACGCGACCGCCACCACGCTTCGGACCCCGCAGCGCAGATGGAAGGTTTCGAACACCGGTGAAATCCGGCTGGGATGTGCGTTCAGAACCGGCGACTTCGAGAACCACGTCGCATTGTCGCTGCGCGGCCGGCGCACCACCACCGAACTCGCCTCCGCCCTCGCCATCCCGCTGGGCGCCTTCGACCTCGCCACGGGCGACCCGCCGGATGTGCCGGAGCGACCCTGGTCCGGTACGCGCGGCGAGGATGTCGTCAGGCAACATATCGTCTCGGTGGGTTATGGGCTGACCTGGCGCGATCGCGTGCAGCTGCGCTTCGGGGCGCACCGGACCCGCTACGACAAGACGGGGCGCTCGACGTCCGGCGTGACGAGCGAGCGCATCAGCAACACGACCAACTACAATGTTTCCGCCGTCGTCAACCTGACCGACCGCGCCGCGCTGTTCGGGAGCTGGGTGACGGGGCTGGAAGAAAGCGGGTCGGCGCCCGCGTCCGCGATCAACCGCGAAGAAGTCCTGCCGCCGGTGGAGACCGAGCAATTCGAGCTGGGCGCGCGCTACACCCTTGCCCCGAAGCTGACCTTGATCGCCGCGCTTTTCGACGTTTCGAAGCCTAGCCAGGGATTTCGCCTCGACCGGTCGTTCGGCATCGTCGGGGAGGTTCGCCACCGCGGCTTCGAGGCCTCGATCGCGGGCGAGTTGACCCCCAACACCAGCATTCTCGCGGGCTTCGTCGCCTTCGAGTCCGAGCTCACCGGCACGCTTGTGGATGCCGGCCTGGTCGGTTCGCATGACGCGGGCGTCTCCCAGATTGTCGCGAACGCGACGATCGCGCGCCGGTTCGGAAGAAATTGGTCGCTGGATGCGACGCTCAGCTACATGGGCGAACGCTGGGTCGACACGGCCAACAGCTTCAAGGCGCCGGCCGTGACCACGCTCAGCCTCGGGCTGCGCCATCGCTTCATGCTGGGCAGCCGCCCGGCCGACGTGCGTATCCTGGGCTCGAACCTCCTCGGCGACGAGGGCTATCTTGTCGCGTCATCCGGGCTTCTGTCGCCGATCCCTCCGCGAACGGTGCGCGCCGTGCTCACGGTCGCCTTTGGCGCAAAAGAATAGGATGATCCGCGCGAGAGCTGGCGGCTTTAGGGGGCAGATCAGGCCTTGCGGCTTCTATCACAACGCGCGACCGCGACGAAGGTCGCTGCGGTTGCGCTCGCGCTCGCGGACAAGGCCGCGCACATGATATGGACGCTGATGACCCGCGGTGAAACCCATGACCCATGCGTGCAGTGATCGTGACCTCGGTGAAGAGTGCAACGACAACCAGACCGCATCCACTCATATGCGCCGAGCCATCAGGTTGCCATTTTGATCATACTTATATTATAAATGTTGATCAGGGCATGGGAGGAGAAGCGTATGTATTTTTCGGGTTCGGCCAACCGTCTTGCGCGCTGTTTCGCCCGATGGGTCGCGTGGGGCGTTGCAATGGGGGCAATGGGCGGATTCGCATTGCCTGCGGCAGCCTATGCGCCCGGTGCCGCCACATTCGCCAACCCGTTGCTTCCCTCTGGCCCCGATCCGTGGATCCTGCAGGTCGGCGGATATTATTATTACACCCATACGCTCGGCGACCGGATCGCCTTGTGGCGGACCGACAATGTCGCCAGGCTGGGCGATGTCGAGCCCCTGGTCGTCTGGACGCCGCCGAAGGAGGGAGCGAACGCCCATTCGATATGGGCGCCCGAGCTGCATCGCATCGACGGAAAATGGTTCCTCTATTATTCCGCGACCGCGAGCGGTTTCACGGATGATGATCATCGCGCGATATTCGTGCTGGAAAATGCGGGCCCCGATCCGATGCGCGGCGCGTGGATCGACCGCGGCCGCGTCAATACGGCGCATGCCGGGATCGACGGCACCATGTTCGATCACGGCGGCAAACGCTATTTCGTCTATTCGCCCTACATCGGACCCGACAGCGCCATCGCCATCGCCCAGATGGAAAGTCCCTGGACCCTGAAAGGGCACGAGACCGTGATCGCGCGGCCCGATCATGTGTGGGAAAGATTCGGAGGGCGGCAGATCGTCGAGGGGCCCGAATTCCTGCCGGGGCCAAAGGGAGACCTGTTCCTGACCTATTCGGCCAGTGCTTGCTGGTCGGACGACTATTCGCTGGGGCTGCTCCGCGCCCCGCCTGGTGCCGATCCGTTAGACGCGGCGGTGTGGAGCAAGTCGCCGCAGCCCGTCTTCAAAAGCGCCAACGGCGTTTATGCGACCGGGCACAACGGCTTTTTCCGGTCGCCCGATGGTCGGGAAAACTGGATCATCTACCATGCCAATCCGGCCCCGGACATGGGATGTACGGCGAAACGCGCACCGCATATCCAGCGCTTTGGATGGACGGCCGCAGGTTGGCCGGATTTCGGCGCGCCCGTCGCCGCCGGAACGCCATCGCCTGTCCCGACCGGGTCGCGCGTTCGCCGGTCCGTCCGCCCTTGAAGAAGCCGCACTTGGGTCAGAAGGCGAAGGGCGGCGAAGGGCGCTGCACCCCAATGCGATAAGCCTGTTCGACGAGTTCGAGCGGAGCAGTGTCGGCGTCGATTTCCGCGGCTTCGACAAGCGCGTGGAAGCGTCCGTAAAGACGAGGATATTCACAATTCGGTCCGGCATGCGGCGCGGCGCCGGGCAGCTCGATCGTCGCTCCGCCGTTGCGCAGCGCCAATGGCCCGGCGTCGGTCGCAAGTTCGATGTCCCAGCTTGGCGAACCGCCGAACAGGAAATCGAGGTCGGCTTCGATCGCATAGCCTTCGGCGCTGCGCAAC
>Ga0247823_10005165_pt1 | contig 10402 bp, 10 predicted proteins | sample 13C_PalmiticAcid_2_FD_192426 | JGI IMG/M metagenome (GOLD analysis project Ga0247823, IMG submission 192426) | Soil microbial communities from agricultural site in Penn Yan, New York, United States - 13C_PalmiticAcid_Day30 | ecosystem: Environmental > Terrestrial > Soil > Agricultural land...
TGGCGAATCAGGGATTTGAACCCCGGACCAACGGATTATGATTCCGCTGCTCTAACCACTGAGCTAATTCGCCACGCTTTAGGGAGGCGAATTTTCACCCTTTGCTAGCTGGGTTGTCAAGGCGGGCAAACGAGGATTGATACGTTGGGGGAGAAGTTCGTCAGATACCCGCCTCAACCAAATTTTACGATCGGCCCAATTGGCATGCCTCGTCAGTCCTAAGGTTTCGCTTCAAGCTCGAACGCCCTTGCCCTTCGCCTCGTATTTGGTCGTTCGCTACAGACGGACTATTAGACGTTGAATCGAAAATGCATAACATCCCCGTCCTTGACGATGTATTCCTTGCCTTCGAGTCGCATCTTGCCCGCCTCCTTGGAGCCCTGCTCGCCTTTGTTAGCGATGAAATCGTCGTAACCAATCACCTCCGCGCGGATAAAACCGCGTTCGAAGTCTGTGTGAATGACTCCGGCCGCCTGAGGCGCTGTCGACCCCTTATGAATCGTCCATGCCCTGACTTCCTTAACGCCAGCGGTGAAATAGGTCTCAAGCCCAAGTAGGGTATAAGTGGCGCGAATTAGTCTGTCCAGACCAGCCTCTTCCAATCCCATATCGGCCAGGAACACCAATTTATCTTCCTCACCCAATTCAGCAATCTCAGCTTCCATGGAAGCGCAAATGGCCACCACGGGCGCGCCTTCCTTGGCTGCGTAATCGCGAACCCGGTCCAACAGAGGATTCGACTCAAAGCCGTGGTCATCGACGTTGGCGACGTAAAGCGCCGGCTTTGCTGTGATTAAACACAAGGGCTGAAGCAGCTTCATTTGCTCGACATCCAAGCCCAAGCTTCGCACAGGATTGCCTTGGTCCAGATGAGCGCTAGCCTTCTCTAGAACGGCGGCTAGCTTGATGGCTTCCTTATCGCCGGATTTCGCGAGCTTGGTGTTACGGATAATGGCCTTCTCTACCGTAGCAAGATCGGCGAGCGCCAATTCGGTGTGTATGACCTCTATGTCGGAAAGCGGATCTACTTTCCCTGCGACGTGCACGACGTTGCTGTTTTCAAAACACCGCACGACATGAGCGATTGCGTCTGTTTCTCGGATATTGGCGAGGAACTGATTACCCAGCCCTTCGCCCTTCGAAGCCCCAGCGACCAAACCGGCTATGTCTACGAACTCAACGATCGCCGACTGAATTTTCTGCGGATTGACAATCGCCGATAGCGCCGCCAAACGGGGGTCTGGCACTTCAACAATCCCGATGTTTGGTTCAATAGTGCAGAAGGGATAATTTTCCGCTGCAATCCCGGCTTTAGTCAGAGCGTTGAAAAGCGTGGATTTACCTACGTTGGGTAGACCGACAATTCCGCATTTGAGACTCATGTTTTTTACCTTTGCATCTTCATTAAGCGCTTCAGGAATCAGATTTTTCTGGTCCTCGAAGTCTAAGTTGGGTGATGGATTTGATAAGTCATCACAGCGGAGAGACTACTCCAATTGCCCGCAGCCGAACTCCATTGCCTGGTGCTCGCCACATTACGTACGCAAACTCACCCAGCAACTAATTAATACGCGGGCCAAGTGATCACTCCTCAACCCGTCAATTTTCTTATGGGGACTTGGTATGAAGCTTGAGCATGGCCGCCTCAAAATTTCCTGCAATCATTAACGGCCAAGTGGCTAAACTTCGGTCAATCGCCTCATCAAGTGCGCCCTGTTCTTCTCGCCTTGGCGGATGCAGCACATAGTCCGCAACCATATCACGATGCCCAGGATGGCCAATGCCTAATCGAAGCCGCCAATACTCCGGCGTGGTTAGACAGGCGGATATGTCTTTGAGACCATTATGCCCACCGTTTCCGCCACCCTTTTTGAGTTTGGCAACGCCGGGCGCCAAATCCAGTTCATCATGAATGACCAGGATTTCATCCGGCAATATGCGGAAAAAGTTGGCGAGAGCAAGCACTGAGCGGCCACTACGATTCATAAATGTGGTCGGCTGCAGAAGCCAAATATCCTGCCCCGCATGCTTTCCCCTAGCGGTAAAACCATGAAACTTGGATTCGTTCGACAGACGTACGCTCAATTCGGACGCAAGCTTATCGACCCACCAAAACCCTGCGTTGTGGCGAGTGTCCCTATATTCGAGGCCCGGATTGCCCAGACCCACGATGAGCCTGATTGGTTTCATGCGATGTTTGGAATATTAAAAGCCATTTACGTAATGCAGGAAGTTGCGGAATGAAACCCACGGCTGCGGCAATTTAAATCGCCATACATGAATCTGCCAGGCGACATTGAAGATGCCAACACATCACCCCACGGATCAAATTCTCGGAATTACGTTCACGCATAATCCTAGAAACGGCGATTGACCGCTTATTGCCTGCATTAAGGTATTGCATGCGCGAGCATTTTTGCCTTTTTTGGCATTCAAAAATTAGGTGAGCACACTACACACCCGATTGCACATTTTTCGAGCCGCCCGGCGTTGTTGCTCCTCCTTGCATGGAATGGCCATGCCGCGTCGTCGCGCCTAGCCGGACGGGCCCGACAACGAAGTTTCGGTGAAGGCTAACGTGAGTGAAGCGAACGTTAAGCGTAGCGGCCGAAGCCAAAAACGCACACTCGGGCGCGTCCAATCGCCGTTTCTAGGATAATCAAAAACAAAGCCCGCCGGGGTTTGCCGACGGGCCTTCGGGTAAGAAGCAATAGAAAAACTTACTTCTTATCTTTCCCTTTGCTCGCGGGCGGAGCAGCTTCTTTTTCTTTCTGCTTGGCCGCAGGTACTTCAGCCGCCGCAGGAGCCGCGCTAGCAGCTGCATCTTCAGCAGCAACAGCACGAGGAATAATAATCGTAACCACTGTCGGATCTTCACCTTTAGTCGCTACAAACTCAACACCTTCCGGCGCGTTAAGCTGCGAAAGATGAATGGAATGGCCGGCCGTCAGGTCTTTGAGATCCACCTCGATAAATTCGGGCAAATCTTTTGGCAGGCAACTGACATCCACTTCGTTCATCACATGACTGACCAAGCCGCTGGAAAGCTTCACACCCGGTGCGATATCCGCATTAACGAAGTGCAACGGCACCTTCATGTGCACCTTCTGGTCTGCAGCTACGCGCTGGAAATCCAGATGCAATACAAGCTGGCGGAAAGGATGCATTTGCACGTTGCGCAGCAGCACTTGCTGCTTCCCACCATCCAACTCCATGGTTAAGATCGAAGAGTGGAATGCTTCCAGCTTCAGCTTGTGATAGAGGTCGTTATGTTCGAGATCAATAAGCGCTGGCTCGTGACCGCCGCCGTAAAGAATAGCGGGAATTCGTTCCGCACGACGCAGGCGGCGGCTCGCTCCGGTGCCCTGCAATGTGCGAGATTTGGCTGTGATACTGATTTGCATGATGTAACTCCAAAGTTATGCATCTACCCGCGACCAGGTGATGCGGTTAAAAAGCCGCTTACAACATTACTGCGGCGGTACTACTGAATTAAAACTTGTTCCACACGGCTACATTTGCAAATAGCTCACAAGCCAGAATGAGATGGCTAGATCAATCCAGCGCTATCTCACCTGCAAAAAAGAACAGTTTCGTCAGGTCCATCCGACGAAATGGGAAGCGCAATTGCCGCAGACTCCCCGCACTCGCCAATATCTTCGCTACTGCCCTACTCCGCAAAAAGGGAACTAACCGAGTCCTCGTCCGAAATACGCCGAATTGTCTCGGCCAATAATTCAGCAGTACCCAGTTGACGTATTTTTTTACACTGCTGCGCCGCTGCGGTGAGAGGAATACTATCCGTCACTACCAGTTCATCCAGGACAGAGTTTGTTACTCGTTCAATGGCGCTTCCCGACAAAACCGCGTGCGTACAATAGGCCAGCACTCGCGAGGCGCCTTGATCTTTCAAGGCTTGAGCGGCTTCGCATAACGTATTGGCGGTGTCCACCATGTCATCCATGATGACGCAGGTACGATCGCTTACGTCGCCAATGACATTCATAACCTGGGAAACATTGGGTTTGGGACGACGTTTGTCGATGATGGCCAAATCAGCTTCCAGCCGCTTGGCGATTGCGCGAGCGCGAACAACACCGCCAACATCGGGTGAAACGACCATCAAATTGCGGTAATCATGCTTCCACACATCCGACAATAGAAGCGGCGCAGCATATATGTTGTCCACGGGAATATCGAAAAATCCCTGTATTTGGTCCGAATGCAGGTCCATCGTAAGCACGCGGTCAACGCCCACCTCGGTAAGCAAGTTGGCAACCACCCGAGCGCTAATAGGCACCCGCGCGGAACGCGGTCGGCGATCTTGACGGGCATAACCGAAATAGGGAATAGCTGCTGTAATCCGGCCAGCTGACGAACGCCTTAACGCATCCGCCATCAGCAACACTTCCATTAGGTGATCGTTAGTAGGCGCGCACGTGGACTGCAGAATGAATACATCGCGACCACGGACATTCTCCAGTAACTCGACAAACACTTCGCCGTCGGAGAAACGGTTTACTGTAGCCCGCCCTAGATGAATATTAAGATGCTTGGCGACGCCTTCCGCCAGCTTCGGGTTTGCAGACCCCGTGAATACCATCAGGTTTTCGTAAGCCACCTGGTGAACTCCGTTCTACGCTTTAGCGCTTCTAATAAACCGCAAGGGCGGCATCAAGCCGCCCTTGTAGGGTGACGCCGACAGATGCGGCACTTCCATTGGGTCGCCTCGTAAATTCACTGGACAATCCGACTTTGAGTCTGCTTTGTGACCCAACCTTCAGATTGCTCGCTACGCTTTTTCGAGACGCCCCTCATTTTGGCTGGGGAGGTAGGGATCGAACCTACGAATGCCGGAATCAAAATCCGGTGCCTTACCACTTGGCGACTCCCCAAAAATCTAACTTTCCACCAACCCAAACAGAGGATGGCGATCACAGCCTGCTGCGATAAAACCCCGCATACCCGATGGTAACTGATCAAACGCTTGGTGCGCCGACGCTTTCGTCGCAAACGCACAAAATACACTTGAACCAGAACCTGTCATGCGCGCGGGACCAAATTGACGTAGCCACTCGAGGTGAAGGGCAACTTCTGGATAGCGCTTAAGCGCGATCGGCTCCAGATCGTTACGCTCATTTACGAACGCTTCTTGGCCCGCAGAAAAGGCCGCCAATTTAATGGGTTTCGTGTCTCGTGTCAATTCAGGATCGGTAAAGATTTCTCTCGTGGAAATCGCCACCGATGGCGTTAAAACCACATACCAGGCGGGCGGAAGCTCAATTGCCTGCAAACGTTCGCCCACCCCCTCCGCAAAACTCGATCGACCATAAATAAATACAGGTACATCAGCACCTAAACCAAGCCCGATTTCCATTAACTTACGGCGTGAAAGTCCCGTTTCCCATAAGTGATTGAGCGCGAGCAGCGTTGTGGCCGCGTCTGAACTCCCCCCACCGACGCCACCTCCCATCGGCAAATACTTTTCGAGCTCAATGTCGGCGCCGAGCGTGACGCCAGTAGCTGACTGCAGCGCGCGAGCGGCGCGAACCGTAAGATCCAACTCAGACGGAACGCCATCCAGTGAATTAACACGATTGATAACACCATCCCGTCGCACCCGAAACCGCAATACATCTCCCAGGTCGAGCAAACGAAACGCCGTTTGCAGAAAATGATACCCGTCGGCCCGCTGGCCAACGACGTGCAGAAATAGATTCAGCTTAGCAGGCGCAAGATAATCCGGTCCGTCAAGAATCATTTTGCCGGTCCACCAAGAGTCCATTGATCGATGACCAAACGAATTTCCAAATCGCCCCGAGCGAGCACAATGCGTCGCGGCAACTCGAGTCCGCCAGTTGTAGCATAGTCGATATATTGAATCGCCCATCCGCTTTGATGCAGCCTTTCAAGCAATCCATCCGAACGAAGAACCTGCTCCGCAGTCACGCCATTGGCAGGTAGACCCAACACCCAATCATTGAGTCCTCGCACCGGGACGGTGTAGCCAAGCACCTGTCGAGTCAGCGTTTCCCCATCCTCCGCCCAAAATTTTCGCCGGTCCGCCAGCGTCAACGTTACGCCACCTAATCCACTGTCAATTTGCGCGACTATTTGCCCGAGCGGCGACACGAGCGTAATTTCGGTATCGTTTCCATTTTTTATCCAACGAATATTGCCTGAACTGCCTTTCTCATCCTGTTTTACAGCAATACGGCCGGCGAACTCGTACGACGTAAGCTGCGCTGAATCAGGGCGTGCGCCCGACGGGACCGTAACCTGCGGAGCGGTGGCGCAACCGGAAACAAAAACAAAGACCAGCCAGACAAGGAGGGAATATTTGAACAATTCTGAAAAATGCCGAAAAGAATAAAGATAGATCGATAAACTAAAAACGCCTCAATTTTTCAATCACCAGCCAATTTTAAGGCGGTGAATGGATTATTGAAGCGCTTTAAGCGTAGCGTATTGTCACACAGAAAGTTGACTACCGAACCTCCAACTTCTTAGCCACAGCCAGCAACGCCTCATTATCCGGATTGTCGCGTAGCGCTTGCTCGGAAATTGTTTTCGCTTCGCCTCGTTCGCCCAACGCCAGCAAAACCTCTGCAAGATGAGCGGCAATCTCCGGATCTGGCCGCACCGCTAGCGCTCGTCGAAGATAATCAAGACTTTTATCCAGATTCCCTAAACGATAATTGATCCATCCCATACTATCCAGAATGGCGGCGTCCTGAGAGTCCAACTCATAAGCTTTTTCGATCAAATCCAACGCTTCCGGAAGACGGATATTACGTTCGGCGAAAGTGTAGCCGAGCGCATTGTAGGCATGAGCATGATCCGGTTTCAGAGTAATTATCTTGCGCAGGTCCGTTTCCAGCACATCCAATCGATTCAGTTTCTCTGCAGTCATTGCGCGGTCATAAAGCAACTCGGGCGAATCCGGTTCTGACTTAAGACCTTCGCTAAGTGTATTTAGCGCATTCTCATATTGCTTGGCCTCCCGCAATATTTGCGCATTAGCGATAACAACCAGAGATTTCTGCTCTGAACTCACCGCCCTTATTGTGGAAAGGTGCGCGCGCGCGCCCTTGAGGTCACCCTGCTTAGCCATCAACGACGCAGCTCTAAGCTGACTGGCGAAATAACTTTCCCCATCCTGCACCTGACGATACCAGCCGATCGCTTCTCGAATGCGTTTCCGATCTTCGTTCATTTGCCCCAAATAGGTACGCACGGTATCTTGGTCGCGGAAGTTTAGCTCCAGGGTGCGAGTCAGGTGCTTCTCAGCCGCCGCATAATCCTTCAACTCCACACAAAGAATACCTAAAGCAAAATGATATTCAGCCATAGTCGGCGCAGCGGCCAGCAAAACCTCGAATTCCTTACGTGCGCCAGCGAAATCTTTCTCACTCGCCAATTGACGAGCCAAAGTGGTGCGCACATCTCTGGCCGCTGGATATTTCTCTAAAAATTCTCTATAGAACTTGATGGCCTTGCTTGGGGCGCCCTGGAGAAGCACATCTCCGTGCAGCAATGCCGCTAACTCCCAATCCGGCCGCAGCGCAAGCGCCGCTTTACTTTCCGCCAACGCCACTGGAGATTGTTGAGCCGCACGAGCCGTTTGGGCCGTGACAAAGCGGGCCTCGGGAACATCCTGATAGTCGGCAGCCAATTCTGTGATCGCCTTCAATCCCGCCAACTTATCCGGATAACGCGCCATAAGCGCGCCCAACTGCATAAAGGTGCGCCCAACAATGGCGGGCTGACTATTCAGCAATGATTTGATATGGGGGGTTGCATCATTGATTTTGCCAGTGGCAAGCAACAGACCGATGAGTGTTTGACGCGCGGTCATCGACTCCGGCTCCAACTCCAGCCATAGGTTCGCCGCTCTCACCGCCAGCTCGACGTCGCGGCTCGATAGCGCGGTCTCAACTGCACGTTGCGCAATGCGCGGATCGCGTAATTTGCGAGCAAGGTCTGCATAGGCCGCAGCGGCCACGCCTCCTTGATCACGCTGACTGGCGATCTCCGCCAACAAAAACTCGTATAACATCTCTGGCGTCATGCCTTCGCTAGACGCCTCGGTTTCACCGGGGGAAATGGGATCTACGGGATTAGTGTCTCCCTGCGCAAAGACAGGGGATATCATTAGCGCGGCGGCAGCCAACGTGGCCACGATTTGGGAGATCATAAGTTTTCCCCTTTTTTGGATCCGTAACCTTAGGACTTTTGCTTTGGCCAATAGTTCTTAAGGGCGCCCAAAGGTCACTAAAGCGTAGAGTGGTTAAATTATGTTAGGTATTTTTTAGTCACTCCAACAGCGCACTGGTTCACTTACCGCCACTTTAAAAAGTCGCGTGGCGATAAAATGTCTTACGCACACACAACTTAAAAAATCATCGCCTCAAATGCCAGAATTACCAGAAGTCGAAACCACTCGCCGAGGGCTTGCCCCACACATCATCGGACAGCGCATTGAAGACGTCGTGGTGCGAGATCGGCGCTTACGTTGGCCCGTCGCGTCCAGCATCGAAAAACAACTCATTGGACATATCATCCGCGCGACGGCGCGACGCGGCAAGTATTTGTTGTTGGATTGCGAAGTCGGCTGGCTTCTATTGCATCTGGGTATGTCTGGAAGCTTGCGCTTGGTCACCCAGGGCGTTCTGGCGGAAAAACATGACCACGTGGATATCCTACTCAGCAATGGCGTGGCTATTCGCTTTACCGACCCACGCCGCTTCGGCGCTATGATTTGGGCTGGGCCCACGCCGGAAATGCATCCGTTACTTGCCGGTTTAGGCTTGGAGCCGCTGGGAGATGACCTATCAGGTCAATGGCTATACGAGGCCACACGAGGCGCAAAAGTCGCCATCAAACTTTGGCTCATGGATGCAAAACGAATTACTGGCATCGGTAATATATACGCGAACGAAGCATTATTTCGCGCTGGCATTCGTCCGACCAGTCCTGCAGGCGGAATTTCGCTTAAACGCTTTGAACGGCTGGCTGTTGCAATTCAAGAGACGCTTCTTCGCGCCATTGAAGCTGGCGGAAGCACGTTACGCGACTTCGTAGGCGCAAGCGGCAATCCGGGATATTTTCAGCAGGAATACTTTGTGTATGGGCGGGCGGGGGAAAACTGCCATGTCTGTCATCACAACATAAAGCTTATTCGCCAAAGTGGCCGAGCCACTTTTTATTGCTCGAACTGCCAGCGCTAGCTTTTTCCGCTTACCAGCTTTAAGTATTTCTGATAAAGCGTTTCCTGCGCTTCCACCACATCGGGATTTTTAGGGATACAGTCCACTGGACACACCTCAACACATTGCGGCGTATCGTAATGACCAACGCATTCGGTGCACTTTGAAGGATCGATGACGTAAATCTCAGCGCCTTGTGAAATGGCCTGATTAGGACATTCCGGTTCGCAAACATCGCAGTTGATACATTCATCGGTAATCATTAAAGCCATAAAACTTACCTATCTCTTTTCCGCCAACGCCTTCTTGATACGCTGGGCAGTGATCGGGTTAACGAATTGATCCACATTGCCTCCCAGCATGAAAATCTCTCTCACCATAGTAGCGGAAATGAACATGTACTGATCCGACGGCGTCAAGAATAATGTTTCGACGCCGGGAAGCAGTGCGCGGTTCATGCCCGCCATCTGAAACTCATACTCAAAGTCCGACACCGCGCGCAGGCCCCTAAGAATTACACCGCCCTGCTCTTTTCTAAGAAACTCCGAGAGCAGGCCAGTAAAACCGGCCACGCGCACATTGGGACAATCGGCGAGCACCTCTCTCGCCAAGTCCATCCGCTCCTGCAATGAAAAGTACGGGCGTTTAGCCTTGCTGTCCGCCACGGCTAAAACCACTTCGCCGAATAATTTTGACGCCCGTCGCACCAAGTCTTCATGGCCGAGCGTAATGGGATCGAATGTTCCCGGATATACCGCCTTGATCATCTTTAAACCTACCTATGGGATATGGATTCTACAGGTCACATGCAAGCATCAAGCCTGAAACCCGCCTAAATGATGACACACCCCCATGCGTCGCGCCTAGAGCGCCATTTCAAGCATCATTTGCCCTCGCCCCAGCTGGCGATTTGAAAATGAACCACGCCAGCGCGACTTTCCTTGAGAAAACGCCAGCCAGGGGGCGGCTCCGCCGCTTGATCGCTCTCAAAATACACGACGCCTTCCGGTTTAAGTCGGTCAGGAAGCAGCGGAAATATCTGTGGCAGCAATTTGGCCCGGTACGGGGGATCTAGAAAGATCACATCGAACCTTTCCTGCGTCGCGGCAATAAATTGCAGCGCATCGCGACTCAGAAGCTCCAATCGCTCGGAGCCCAAAATCGCAGCGTTTTGTTTCAACGACGCCATCGCC
>Ga0247823_10005166_pt1 | contig 10401 bp, 5 predicted proteins | sample 13C_PalmiticAcid_2_FD_192426 | JGI IMG/M metagenome (GOLD analysis project Ga0247823, IMG submission 192426) | Soil microbial communities from agricultural site in Penn Yan, New York, United States - 13C_PalmiticAcid_Day30 | ecosystem: Environmental > Terrestrial > Soil > Agricultural land...
ACGCCCGGCGCAGCATGCCCAAGGGCAGCCTGTTGCCGGTGCCGCTGATCTGCACGGTGCGCTTCGGCACGCCGTTGGCGACGCAGCCGGGCGAAGACAAGGCCGGCTTCCTGCAGCGCGCACGCGACGCCGTGCTGGCGCTCGCTCCCTGATCCGACGAAGGACCGCGACCATGGACTCCCTGCCCTTCAACGGCTTCATCCGCACCGCCATCGCGCAGGCGCCGGGCAAGTTCTGGTGGATGATCGGCGGCGTGATCGCCCTGCTGGTGGTGGCGTCGACCATCGGCTGGCTGCTGGGCAGGCGCAGGCCCTCGGCCGTGGTCGACAACCTCAACGCGCGCATCAACGCCTGGTGGGTGATGGTCGGCGTGCTGCTGGTGTGCTTCCTGATCGGCAAGATCGCCACCCTGGTGCTGTACGCACTGCTGTCGTTCTTCGCGCTGCGCGAGTTCCTCACCCTCACGCCTACCCGACGCGGCGATCACCTGGCGCTGTGCCTGTGCTTCTACGTCGCGATCCCGCTGCAGTACTGGCTGATCGGCGTGGACTGGTACGGCCTGTTCGTCATGTGCATCCCGGTCTACGGCTTCCTGCTGCTGCCCGCGATCACGGCCTTGCAGGGCGACACCGAGGATTTCCTGGAACGCAACACCAAGGTCCAATGGGGCCTGATGCTCACCGTCTACTGCCTGAGCCATGCGCCGGCGCTGATGCTGTTGAACATCCCCGGCTACGAAGGCCAGAACCTGATGCTGCTGTTCTACCTGCTGCTGGTGGTGCAGTTGAGCGACGTCCTCCAGTACGTGTTCGGCAAACTGTTCGGCAAGCGACTGCTGGCGCCCAAGGTCAGCCCGTCCAAGACCGTCGAGGGCCTCGTCGGGGGCGGCCTGTCCGCGGCGCTGATCGGTGCCGCCCTGTGGTGGGTGACGCCGTTCACGCCGCTGCAGTCGGCCCTGCTGTCGCTGCTGATCGTGCTGTGCGGCTTCCTGGGCGGGTTGGCGCTGTCGGCGACCAAGCGCAGCCTGGGCGCCAAGGACTGGGGCACGATGATCGAAGGCCACGGCGGCGCCCTGGACCGGTTGGACTCGGTGGTCTTCGCGGCGCCGGTGTTCTTCCACGTGGTGCGCTACAACTTCCAGTAAGCCGCCGCGCCCCCCGCGCCGGCTACAATGGGCGCATGTCCCTGATGCAATTCCAGCGGGTCGACTTCAGCGTCGGCGGGCCGCTCCTCCTCGAACACGTCGACCTGTCCATCGAACCCGGCGAGCGCGTCTGCATCGTCGGCCGCAACGGCATGGGCAAGTCCACGCTGATGCGGCTGATGGCCGGCGAACTGAAGCCCGACGACGGCGAGATCCGCGTGCAGAACGGCGTGGTGGTCGCACGCATGGCCCAGGAGGTCCCGCAGGACACGCAGGGCACGGTGTTCGACGTGGTCGCCGAAGGCCTGGGCGACCTGGGCCATCTGCTGGCGCGCTACCACCATGCGCTGCACGACGGCGACATGGACGCGATGGGCGAGGCGCAGGCGCAGATCGAGGCGCAGCATGGCTGGGACCTGGACCTGCGCGTGCAGCAGGTGCTGACGCGCCTGGAACTGCCCGAGGAAACCGACTTCGCCGCGCTGTCCGGCGGCATGAAGCGCCGCGTGCTGCTCGCGCAGGCGCTGGTGCGCAACCCCGACATCCTGCTGCTGGACGAACCGACCAACCACCTCGACATCGAGGCGATCGCCTGGCTGGAAGGGTTCCTGAAGTCCTTCGGTGGCAGCATCGTGTTCGTCACCCACGATCGCAGCTTCCTGCGCTCGCTGGCCACGCGCATCCTCGAGATCGACCGCGGCCAGCTGACCAGCTGGCCCGGCGACTACGACAACTACCTGCGCCGCCGCGAGGAACGGCTGCATGCCGAAGCGCAGGAGAACGCGCGCTTCGACAAGCTGCTCGCGCAGGAAGAGGTCTGGATCCGCCAGGGCATCAAGGCGCGCCGCACCCGCAACGAAGGCCGCGTCACCGCCTTGAAGGCGATGCGCCGCGAGCGTGCGCAACGGCGCGACCTGTCTGGCAACGTCAGGATGGAAGCCGCCGCCGCGCAGTCGTCAGGCAAGAAGGTCATCGAGGCCAAGGACATCACCCAGGCCTACGACGGCCGCACGTTGCTGGACGACGTGTCGGCGACGATCATGCGCGGCGACCGCGTCGGCATCGTCGGACCCAACGGCGCGGGCAAGTCGACGCTGCTGAAGATCCTGCTGGGCGAGCTCGCCCCGCAACAGGGCGAAGTGAAGCTGGGCACCGGCCTGCAGATCGCCTACTTCGACCAGCACCGCAGCCAGTTGGACGATTCACGCACCACCCTGGAGAACGTCGCCGAAGGCAGCGATTTCGTCGAGATCAATGGCAGCCGCAAGCATGTCATCGGTTATCTGCAGGACTTCCTGTTCTCGCCCGAACGCGCCCGCGCGCCGATCACCCGACTGTCCGGCGGCGAGCGCAACCGCCTGCTGCTGGCCAAGCTGTTCGCGCAGCCGTCCAACCTGCTGGTGATGGACGAACCCACCAACGACCTGGACGTCGAGACGCTGGAACTGCTGGAAGAACTGCTGCTCGACTACAAGGGCACGCTGCTGCTGGTCAGCCACGACCGCGACTTCCTCGACAACGTGGTCACCAGCACGCTGGTGCTGGAAGGCGAAGGACGACTGGGCGACTACGTCGGTGGCTATTCGGACTGGCTGCGCCAGCGCCGCATGCCGGCAGGTACCGTCACAGCGTCCGCGCCGGTCAAGCCGGGGTTGTCGAAGCAGCCCGAACCGGTGGCCGCGAAGCGCAAACTGGGGTTCAAGGAGGCGCGCGAGCTGGAACAGCTGCCGGCGCGTATCGAAGCGCTGGAAGCCGAGGTGGCCAAGCGCACTGAAGCGATGAACGACGCCGCCTACTACCAGCAATCCCCGGCAGACCTGCAGCGTGCCAACGACGAGCTCGCCGCGAAGCAGGCGGAATTGGACCATGCGTACCAGCGCTGGTCGGAGCTGGATGGATAAGCCCAGGACGGTGGGAGCAGGTGTGGGAGCGACGCAAGTCGCGATGGCACGCCGCTAACGCCTCATCGCGACTTACGTCGCTCCCACACCACAGATCTCGCGCTCAGCCGGTGTTCTGCACGCCCTGCGACACGCCGTTGATGCTGGCGACGAGCGCATGCAGCAGCGCGTCGTCCTCGCGGTCGCTGGCGCGCCAACGCTTCAGCAGGTCGGCCTGCATCACGCTGATCGGGTCGATGTAGGGATTGCGCAGCCGGATCGACAGCGCCAATCGCTGGTCGTGCTGCAGCAGCCATTCGTTGCCGTTGAGTGCCAGCACCCAGCGCACCGCGGCGGCATGTTCCTGCTGCACCTTCGGGAAGAATTCCCCGTGCAGGTCGCCGGCCATCTTCGAGTACATCTCGGCGATGCTGAGGTCGCCTTTGGCGAGCACCATGGAGACATCGTCGAGGAAGGTCTTGAAGAACGGCCAGTCGCGCGCCATCTCGCGCAGCGCGTCTTCGCCGCAAGCGTCCACCGCGGCCTGCAGGCCCGTGCCCACGCCATACCAGCCCGGGATCACGGCGCGCGCCTGGCTCCACGCGAACACCCAGGGAATCGCGCGCAGGTTGCCCAGTGCGGCGTCCTGGCCCAGGCGGCGCGACGGACGCGAGCCCAGCGTCATCCGTTCGATCACGTCGATCGGGGTGGCGCTGCGGAAATAGTCCATGAAGCGCGGCGATTGCACGAAGGTGCGGTAGGCCTGCGTGCTCTCGCCCGCCACCAACGCCATGATCTCGCGCCAGCGCGCTTCCCGCGGCTCCGGCGGACGCGGCCGCAGGCTCGACAGCAGCACGGCGCCGACCGACTGTTCCAGCGAGCGCAGCGCCAACGCACGAATGCCGTACTTGCGATGGATCACTTCGCCTTGTTCGGTCACGCGCAGGCGCCCGTCGACGCTGCCGCGCGGCGCGGCTTCCAGCGCCCGCGTGGTCTTGCCCCCGCCGCGGATGATCGAACCGCCGCGACCGTGGAAGAACGTCAGCCTGATGCCCAGTTCCTGCGCGGCGTCCACCAGCTCGACCTGCGCCCGCTGCAGTCCCCAGCGCGACGCGGCAATGCCGCCGTCCTTGCCGCTGTCCGAGTAGCCCAGCATCACCATCTGCACGTTGCCGCGCGCCGCGAGGTGGGCGCGATAGACCGGATCGGCCAGCAGGTCGCGCAGCACCTCCGTGCCGTGGCCGAGGTCGTCGATGGTTTCGAACAGCGGCGCGATGTCGAGCGGCACCTGCCCGAAGTCGTCGACCAGGCCGCCCCGGCGCGCCAGCGCCAGTACGGTCAGCACGTCGGCACGGCTGTGCGCCATGCTGATGATGTAGGTCCCCAGTGCATCGGTGCCATGGCGCACGCGCGCATCGGCCAAGGCCTTGAATACCGCATCGAGCCGCTCGTTGCCTTCCTGGTCCGACGCCGGCAGCACGCTGTCGCCGCTCGCATGCGGTCCAAGCAGCGCGGCGCGCTCGACGGCATCGCGCTGTTCCCAACCTTCATCGCCCAGCGCAGCGGCCACCGCACGCGCGTGCACGCTGGACTCCTGCCGCACGTCCAGCCGCGCGAGGTGGAAGCCGAACGTGCGCACGCGCCACGCCAGCCGACGCACCGCGAACCAGCCGGCATGGATGCCCCGGTTGGCCTCGAGGCTGCGCAGGATGAGTTCGACATCCTGCGCGAGCTCCTCCGGCGCCGCGTAGCGTTCGGGGCGATCCTCGAGCGTGGCCTGCAGACGCGCGCGCATCAGGTCGTTGAGCAGGCGGTACGGCATGTCGCCGTGCCGGGGGCGCGACTTCTTCGCGGCATCCGGCATCAGGGCGCGATAACGTTCGACCTGTGCGACCACTTCGTCCGACACCCCGACGACGGACGTCGACTGGCTGAGCAGCGTGGTCAGCTGGCGCAGTTCCTTCAGATAACGCGTGAGGATGGCGCGCCGCTGCGCGTCTAGCGTGGCGGTCACGGTGCGCGCATCCACGTTGGGATTGCCGTCCATGTCGCCACCGACCCAGGTGCCGAAGCGCAGCACGCGCGGGAGCCGCGCGGTGACCTCGGGCGCGGCGCCGTAGACGTCGGTGATCGCGCTTTCGAGCGTTTCGTAGAGCACGGGGATCACCCGGTACAGCACTTCGATCAGGTAGAAGCCGACATGCTCGCGCTCGTCTTCCACGCCCGGACGCACCGGCGAGGAATCGGACGTCTGCCAGGCGGACGTCAACGCCATGCGGAAGCGCGCCGTGTCCGTCGCCAGTTCGCCCGGCGTGCGCGTGCCGTCCAGCCCGTTGATCAGGCTGGCCACCATCAACTGCTCCTTCTCCAGCAGCGCGCGACGCACCGCTTCGGTCGGATGCGCGGTGAACACCGGCTCCACGTCGATGCGCGGCAGCCAGTCGGCGAGTTCATCGAGGGTGACGCCCTGCGCCTTCAGGCGGACCAGGGCATCGTGCAGGCCATCGGGCTGCGGCCGTTCGCTGCCGGTCCGCTGGTAGTCGCGGCGGCGGCGGATGCGGTGCACGCGCTCGGCGATGTTCACCACCTGGAAATAGGTGCTGAATGCGCGGATCAGCGATTCCGCCTGCGCCGGCGACTGGCCATCGAGCAGGCCCGCCAGCGACTGCGGCGGCTCGCCTGCCTGGCGCCGGGCAATGGCGGTGGTGCGTACGCGCTCCACATCGGCCAGGAACGCCGGGGAAACCTGTTCAGCCAGCATCTCCCCGACCAGCGCACCCAGGCGCCGGACGTCTTCACGGAGCGGGACATCGGGGGGGGCGAACTCGAGGCTGCGGGGGCTGTTCATGCGTGCGGCGTGGTTCCCGTCGATCGTTTGGCCTGGATTGGTATTGTCCTTGCGGGCAATTGGTCTGCTGCAGGGCAGCATCGAAGCCTACCCGATCAGGCCCGGGCGTGCCTCATCGTTTCATCCGGAACAAGCGATATAATGCTGGCCGCCGAGGGGCGCTGCGACCGTGATGTCTGTTCAACAGGCAAGCACGGCCAGGCTCGGCAGGATTTTTGCAACGGCGCCCGGTCAAGCTGCGAGCCTCGCTCGCCACCTTTCCCGGAGCCAACACGATGAACGCCGTACGCAAGTTTTCCACCGAGGGCGACTACAAGGTCGCCGACATTTCCCTGGCCGATTGGGGCCGCAAGGAACTCGACATCGCCGAGCACGAGATGCCCGGCCTGATGTCCATCCGCCGCAAGCACGCCGCCACGAAGCCGCTGAAGGGCGTGCGCGTGACCGGCTCGCTGCACATGACGATCCAGACCGCGGTGCTGATCGAGACGCTGAAGGACATCGGCGCCGACGTGCGCTGGGCCTCGTGCAACATCTTCTCGACGCAGGACCACGCCGCCGCCGCGATCGCCGCCACCGGCACGCCGGTGTTCGCCTGGAAGGGCGAGACGCTGGAAGAGTACTGGGACTGCACGCTGGACGCGCTGACCTTCACCCTGGCCGACGGTACCCAGACGGGTCCGGAGCTGGTGGTGGACGATGGCGGCGACGTCACCCTGCTGATCCACAAGGGTTACGAGCTGGAACAGGGCGACGACAGCTGGGTCAACAGCGCCTCCGGCAGCCATGAAGAGCAGATCATCAAGAACCTGCTGAAGCGCGTGGCCGGCGAGCGCCCCGGTTTCTGGACCCGCGTGGTCAAGGACTGGAAGGGCGTCTCCGAGGAAACCACCACCGGCGTGCACCGCCTGTACCAGATCGCCGAGCAGGGCAAGCTGCTGGTCCCGGCCATCAACGTCAACGACTCGGTCACCAAGTCGAAGTTCGACAATCTGTACGGCTGCCGCGAATCGCTGGCCGATGGCCTGAAGCGCGCGCTCGACGTGATGCTGGCCGGCAAGGTCGCGGTCGTCTGCGGTTACGGCGACGTGGGCAAGGGTTCGGCGGCGTCGCTGCGCGCCTATGGCGCCCGCGTGATCGTCACCGAGATCGATCCGATCTGCGCGCTGCAGGCGGCGATGGAAGGCTACGAAGTGACCACGCTCGAGGATACCCTCGGTCGCGCCGACATCTACGTCACCACCACCGGCAACAAGGACATCATCACCCTCGCCCACATGCAGGCGATGAAGGACCAGGCGATCGTCTGCAACATCGGCCACTTCGACAACGAGATCCAGGTCGATGCGCTGTATGCCAGCGGCGCGGTGAAGACCAACATCAAGCCGCAGGTCGACAAGTTCACCTTCGGCAACGGCAACGCGATCTTCCTGCTGGCCGAAGGCCGCCTGGTGAACCTGGGCTGCGCCACCGGCCACCCCAGCTTCGTGATGAGCAACAGCTTCTCCAACCAGACGCTGGCGCAGATCGACCTGTGGGCGAACAAGGACACGTACGAAGCCAAGGTCTACATCCTGCCGAAGCAGCTGGACGAGGAAGTGGCGCGCCTGCACCTGGAGAAGATCGGCGTGAAGCTGACCACGCTCACCAAGGACCAGGCCGACTACCTGGGCGTGGCGGTCGAAGGCCCGTACAAGCCGGAGCACTACCGCTACTGATGGCTGCGGCCATGCCGTTGTAAGCAAGGAACGGGCGCCTCAGGGCGCCCGTTCTGCGTTTGAACGTGCGTGGCATACGTACGATGACGTACGGCGACGAAGCGCGCGATCGCCTGGTCCGATCCTTGGGAGCCGGGCGCTTGCCTCCCTGTTGCGGTCATGGCGAGGTCGCCGTACCGTCGCCCTGGCCCGGCATTTCGCTTGCGGCGCAACGACCCAACACCCGGAGTGGACATGCGACGCGATCAGGGAAGTGGCGACGCCATGCAGCCCGCCCGCCCGACGGCACCCGACACGGGACCTCGCCTGGGCGAAAAAGTGGGCTACGGCATCGGCGACTTCGGCTTCAATCTCTACTGGGCCAACATCTCCGCTTTCCTGCTCATCTTCTACACCGACGTGATGGGCCTGGCCGCCGCCGCCGTCGGCACCATGATGCTCATCACCAAGATCGTGGACGCCATCACCGATCCGCTGATGGGGGCGCTGGCCGATCGCACGCGCAGCCGGTTCGGCCGGTTCAGGCCGTACCTGCTTTATGCGGCGATCCCGATGGCCCTCACGGGCGTGCTGACCTGGACCGTCCCCGACGTGGGCGAAGGTGCACGGCTGGTATGGGCCTATGCGACCTTCACCCTGATGATGCTCACCTATACGGTGCTGAATATTCCGTACTCGGCGCTGTCCGGCGTGATCACCGCCGACAGCCAGCAGCGCACGCAGCTCATCAGCTTCCGCTTCATCGCCGCGTTCGCCGGCACGATGGCGGTGAACTGGCTCACGCTCGACCTGGTCCGATGGCTTGGGCGCGGCGATGACGCGCTCGGCTGGCAGCTGACGCTCTCGCTGTACGGGGTGATCGCCACCGCGGCCTTCGTCACGGCGTTCCTGACGACGCGCGAGCGCGTCGCACCGCCGCCCGAGCAACGCAGCGCCGTCCGTCAGGACGTGATGGACCTGCTGCACAACCGGCCATGGATGGTGCTGTTCGCACTCGCGCTGATCATCATGGTCACCATCGTGATGCGAAGCGGATCGCTGGCGTACTACCTCAAGTACCACATCGGACGCCCCGACCTGACCGGTCTTTTCCTGGGCACCTATGCCCTCGCCCTCGCGGTGGGTGCGGGCCTCACCCCGTTGATGACGCGCTACGTGGACAAGCGACGGCTGATGGCATGGCTGATGGCGGGCGTCGGCGTGGTGAGCTGCGCGATGTTCCTCGTCCCGCCAGAATCGGTCTGGCTGATGCTGGCGCTCAATCTTCTGGTCGGACTGATGCTCGGGCCCAAATCGCCGCTCGCGTTCTCGATGTACGCGGACTGCGCGGACTACACCGAATGGAAGACCGGTCGCCGCGCCACCGCGATGACGTTCGCCGCCGCGGCGTTCTCGCAGAAGCTCGGGGGCGCATTGGCATCCGCCACGATCGCGTGGATCCTCGCCGGCATGGGATACGTGGCCAACGCGACGCAATCGGACGGCTCGCGCCTGGGCATCGCGCTGTTGTTGACGGTCATCCCGGGGGGCATCGCCCTGCTGGCGGCGTGGGTAATGCGGTTCTATCCGCTGGATGCGACCACCCTGTCGCACGTCCAGGCGGACCTGCGTTCGCGTCGGGAGGCGACGGCATGACCGAGGGTCCATACGGCTTCGAGGAAGACGGACGCCGCTTCGTCCTCACCAGCGCCACGGCGATGCCCGCGGCGTCGACCTTCCTGTGGAACCGGCGCATGCTGCTGCAACTGAACTGCCGCGGCTTCGCCACCGCGCAATTCATGCAACCGGAGCCGGCCAAGTACGCGCACGCGCCTGCGCTGGAAGCCAAGACGTTCATGCAGCCGGAGCAGCCGTACTACGCCCACCATCCGGGCCGGTTCTGCTACGTCAAGGACGAGGAGGACGGCGGCCTGTTTTCCGTGCCGCACGAACCCGTGCGCCGAGCACCGGAGGCGTTCTCGTTCTCCGTAGGCCTGAGCGACGTCGCCTGGCGCGTGCGCTGCGCGGGCATCGAAGTCGACATGGGCGTGACGTTGCCGGCCGACGACGTGGCCGAACTGTGGACGCTGCGTGTGCACAACCGCTCGGGTCGGCCCCGGCGCCTGAGCCTTTATCCGTATTTCCCGGTCGGATACATGTCGTGGATGCACCAGTCCGGCCGGCACCGTCCCGATCTGGACGGCATCGTCTGCGACAGCGTCACGCCGTACCAGAAGGTCGAGGATTACTTCCGCCAGCGCGACTTCAAGGACCGTACGGTCCTGCTGTACGAGCGCGCGCCGGACGCATGGGAAGCCAACCAGGCGCAGTTCGAAGGCGAAGGCGGGCTGCAGGCGCCGCATGGGGTCGTCGCGCAGGCACGCCTGGGCGGCGGCGACGCTGCGTACGAAATGCCTACCACGGTGCTGCAGTACTCCGTGGCGCTGGAAGACGACGAAGTCCAGGAGTATCGCTTCGTTTTCGCGCCGGCGCGCGACGACGACGAAATCCGGCGACTGCGTGCACGCCACCTGTCGCGCGCAGGCTTCACGGCGGCGCGCGACGAACATGCGGCGCACATCGACGACGGTGCGGGTTGCCTTCGCATCGAAACGCCGGATCCTTGGCTGGATGCGTTCGCCAACCACTGGTTGCCGCGCCAGGTGTTCTATCACGGCGACGTCAACCGCCTGACCACCGATCCGCAGACGCGCAACTATCTGCAGGATCACATGGGAATGGCCTTCCTCAAGCCCGAGGTCGCCCGGGCGGCGTTCCTGCACGCGCTGTCGCAGCAGGAATCGTCCGGGGCGATGCCGGATGGCATCCTGC
>Ga0247823_10005167_pt1 | contig 10401 bp, 8 predicted proteins | sample 13C_PalmiticAcid_2_FD_192426 | JGI IMG/M metagenome (GOLD analysis project Ga0247823, IMG submission 192426) | Soil microbial communities from agricultural site in Penn Yan, New York, United States - 13C_PalmiticAcid_Day30 | ecosystem: Environmental > Terrestrial > Soil > Agricultural land...
GCCCACAACTGCGGCCTGATCGACCAAGTCAGCGTGGGCGACCTTCGTGCTGATGCCATCGCGTTTGCTCGCCGGCTGGTTGAAGAAGGGCGCGGACCCAGGCGCACCAGCGAACGTCAGGTGGCGCCCGTCGATCCGGCTCTGTTTGAACGCTTGCGCGAACTGGCCCGCCGTCGTCAGCCCGGCTATCTGGCGCCTTTGAATTGCATAGCGGCGGTCGAAGCCTGCGCGTTGCCCTTCGAGCAGGGGCTCCAACGAGAGAAGAAGCTTTTTTTCGAACTGTTTGGCTCGGACCAGGCCAAAGCCATGCAATACGCGTTCTTCGCCCAGCGCGAAGTCGGTCGACTCCCCGCGGGCGCACCTGGGTTGGCCTCACGCCATGGAATCGTGCTGGTGGGCGAGGGAGCCGAGGCAGACCGCCTGGCCGCTGTACTGGGCGCCAAGGCGGGCATGCTCACCCGGCTGTCCGCGCAAGCACTGAAGGCGCGTCCTTTGTCCGAGGCCCACGCCCTTCAGATAGCCAGCGCTGCGTGGGTCATCGATGCCTGCCCGGATGCGTCGACAGACCGCGGGGCTCTACTCGAGGCCGTGGTCGACGCAGGTGCCCGCAACGTGTCGACCATCGCGTTGAAAGACTTGCCCCAGCTGGCGTCGCGATGGGGCTCGAGGGCAACTCTCAGCGGCGTGCGCGCCTCGCCGCTTTCCGCATCGAAGCTGGTCGAGACCTTCCCGGGCCCGGGTGGCCCGGCCGCACTGCAACCCCTGCACGAGGCACTGCGCGCTGCCGGAGCCACGCCGATGGTGCTGGAGAACCAGGCCGAACCCCTCCAGCCTCGCCTGCTGGAGCCGGCTAAAGTTCTTCTTGACCGGATCGGCGACAGCGGCACCGCACGCTCCGCGATTTCGGGTGCCTTGCAGGCCTATGGCATGCAGCCAGGGGTCTTTGGTTTCGACATGCCCGACGCCGAAGTCGGCTCGTCCGAGGATGGCCAAGCCGTCATTGACGCGCTGATCGGCGTGATCGCCGATCACGCGCTCACGCTCGTCGCGACCGGCGGGCTGGGCGCCGTCCAGATAGATGCCGCCTGGACGTTGGGCCTGAGTTTTCCGGCCTACCGCGCAGGACCGTGCCGAATGATCGACACAGTGGGCTGCCAGGTCATCGCAGCGAGCGCCCAGGCGGCGGCTCGACGTCTTGGTGTGCCCCTGCCGCTGCCATCGCTCGCCTGATTCCGCAACCCTACGAACAAAGAGAGACAAACATGCAACGATCACCCACTCGACGCACCTTCTGCGCAACGCTGTTGGCCTGCTGCAGCATGGGCGTCGCCGCGCAGACCTGGCCCGACCGCCCCATCCGGTGGGTGGTTCCCTACGCTGCAGGCGGGGCGAGCGACATCGTCACGCGTATCGTGGCGCAACGCATGGCGGAGCGCCTTGGCCAGCCCGTCGTCGTGGACAACCAGCCTGGAGCGGCCACGGTGCTTGCCACGGAGGCTTTCACACGCGCCAACCCGGACGGATACAACATCCTGACCGCAGCTGGCAGTGCAATGACCTTGCATCCGGAGCTGCGCCGCAACCTTCGCTACGACGTAGAACGCGACTTCAGCCCCATTGCAGGCTTGGTGCGGCTGCCGATGGTGCTGGTCGTGGGCCAGAATTCACCGTACAAGAACCTGGCAGAACTCACGAGCTTTCTCAAGAAGAACAAGGCAACCTACTCCTCCGTGGGCGTTGGCAGTCCTCATCACCTGGTCAGTGAGAGTTTTCTGAAGCAGATCAACGCGAAAGCCGTGCACGTCCCATTCAATGGGACCGTGGCTTCGCTGACCGACGTGACGCAAGGATTGATCGATTTTTCGATCACCGATCTCGCCAGCGCCCGCGCCCTGATTCAAAAAGGTTTGCTTCGACCTCTGGCGGTACCCAGCGATAACCGCTCTGCCGCTCTGCCGGAAGTGCCTACCTTCAAAGAGTCGGGCCAACCGTTGACGGGCTTCGCCTGGCATGGCGTCGTCGTCCCAAGAGACACGCCCGACGCGATTGCCGAACGCATCCATCGTGAAATCGTGGAAGCGCTCAACGACAAGGGCATTGCCCAGCGTCTGCGGGACATGGGCACGGAGCCTCAGCCCGAAACCACTCCCGCGCAGCTACGTGCATTCATCAAAGCCGAACGCGCCCGCTGGGGCGAGCTGATCCGCGAACGGAAGCTGACCCTCGAGAACTAGAAGCCATCGAGCGATGCCCTATTCCGAAGACCATCAGCTGTTTCGCCAAACATTGCGCCGCTTCGTGGCGCGGGAAATCACGCCGTTCGTCAACGACTGGGATGAGCAAGGTGGCTTTCCGCGGGAGCTCTACCAGAAGGCAGCCGAGACCGGGCTCTTCGGTATCGGCTACCCCGAGGCGTACGGAGGCACCCCCGGCGATATCTATTACGTCATGGTTGTGGCAGATGAGATTGCCCGCGCCGGCAGCGGCGGCGTACGGGCCTCATTGCTCTCCCACGCGATTTCCATGCCAATCGTTGCCTCGCACGGCCCCGACTGGATGAAAAGAGAAGTTCTTACAGCGGTCATGTCCGGCAAGAAGGTCTCAGCCTTGGCGATCACCGAACCGGCGGGCGGCTCTGACGTCGCTGCATTGCGTACGCAAGCCGTTCGGGACGGCGACGACTACATCGTCCACGGAGAAAAGACCTTCATCACCTCCGGCCTGCAAGCGGATTACTTTGTCACCGCCGTGCGCACTGGCACCCCGGGCGATTCGCGCAGCGGCCTGTCACTGCTGCTCATCGAAGGAAACACGCCAGGGCTGACCCGTGCGCCGCTCAAGAAGATGGGCTGGTGGGCCTCGGACACTGCCCATCTCCAGTTCGACGGGTGCCGCGTTCCCGTGCGCAATCTCATTGGTCCGGAGCATCAGGGCTTTGCGGCCATGATGGCCAACTTCAACAAGGAGCGCATTGGCCTTGCCGCCAGTGCGACCGCCTTCGCGCAGGTCTGCCTGGACGACGCAATCGAGTGGGCGCGCCTGCGCAACACGTTTGGCAAGCCTTTGATTGAGCGACAGGTCATTCGGCACAAGCTGGTCGACATGGCAACACGCATCGAGGCCTCTCGCAGTTTCCTCGAGCAGGTCGCCCAACGCTTCGAGGACAAGAGTGTGGACGACAAGACCTTGTCGGCGCAGATCGGAATGCTCAAGATCTTCGCAACACGGTCGCTCCAGTTTTGCGCAGACGAGGCCGTGCAGATTCTCGGAGGAATGGGCTATATGCGTGGCAACCGCGTCGAGCGCATCTACCGCGAGGTGAAAGTCAACATGATCGGTGGCGGTTCGGAAGAGATCCTGAAGGATCTCGCCTCCCGCCAGTTGGGATGGTAGCCATCCCCTGCATTTCTACAGCATCAACCCGGAAAGAAAACGAATGATTTATACCGAAGACCACCTCCAGATGATGACGAGTATCCGTCGCTTCATCGACGCAGAGGTGAACCCCTTCATTCAGGAGTGGGAGGACGCCCAGTTCTTCCCCGCGCACGAGTTGTTCCGCAAGATGGGCGCATTGGGATTCCTGGGCGTCAATCGCGAAGAAGCATATGGCGGACTGGGGCTGGATTTCACCTACTCCATTGCAGTTGCCGAGGCCATGGGCCATGCAGCGGCAGGCGGTATCGGCATGGCGGTGGGCATGCAGACGGACATGGCGGTTCCCGCCCTTGCACTTCATGGCAGCGACGAGCTGAAGCGCGACTATCTAGCACCCAGCATCTCGGGGGAGTACGTCGCCGCTTTGGGTGTGTCCGAGACGAATGCCGGCAGCGACGTCGCTTCGGTCAAGACCAGCGCGCGCCGTGACGGCGACGACTATGTGATCAACGGACACAAGATGTGGATCACCAGTGGAACGCAGGCGGACTGGATCTGCCTGCTGGCAAACACATCCGAAGGCCCAGCGCACAAGAACAAGTCGCTCATCGTCGTTCCACTGAAGGAAGAGGGCGGCAGGCGCCCCAAAGGGATCGAGATGCAAAAGATCCGCAAGCTGGGGAACTGGTGCTCCGATACTGCCCAGATCTTTTTCGACAACGTTCGCGTGCCGCGCCGGAATCTCATTGGCGAAGAAGGCAAAGGTTTTGTCTACCAGATGCAGCAGTTCCAGGAGGAGCGTCTGAATGGTGCAGCGCGACGGCTCGCGTCTCAGAACCTCATCGACGCGACTGTGGAGTACCTGCGCCAACGCATCGCCTTCGGAAAACCGATTCTTTCGAATCAGTTCGTTCAGTTCAAACTCGCCGAGCTGAAAACCGAGCTCTGCGCGCTTCGAGGGCTCGTGTTCCTGGCGACCGATGCCTACATGCAGAAGCAGGATGTCACCGAGATGGCATCCATGGCCAAACTGAAAGCGACTCGTCTCTCGCGAGAGATAGCCGACTGGTGCCTCCAATTCTGGGGAGGCATGGGCTACACGTGGGAAAGCAGTACGGCGCGCGCGTTCCGTGACAGCCGCCTGGGCTCGATCGGAGGCGGGGCCGACGAGATCATGCTCACGATCATTGCTCGAAAGATGGGCCTTGAATCCATGGCTTGAAGCAGAGCGACGCGGCGACTTCGCCTGACCGAGTGAACACCTCATGAAAATTCTAGATACCGCGTTCGCCACGCGCAATATCCTCGAGCTGCCCGAGCCCGAACCCAGGCGCCCATCCGCACCCTCACCCCTGGACGGGCTCCGTGTGCTGGATTTCACGCACTTCATCGCCGGTCCCATGGCGACCATGATCCTCGCCGATGGCGGTGCGCAGGTGATCAAGGTAGAGCCTCCTGGTCGCGGTGACGACTTTCGCTACTACCCTCCCGCGGATCCGCGCGCGCCACGCGATGGTGTGCCCTTCCTGTGGGTCAATCGGAACAAGAAGAGCCTGGTCTTGGATCTGAAGAATCCAGCCGGCCTGAAGGTCGCCAAGGATCTGGTGCGCAACAGTGACGTGCTGGTGGAGAATTTCTCCAGCGGCACACTCGATCGTCTCGGCCTGGGGTATGAGACATGTCGCGCGCTCAACCCGCGCCTGATCTACGCCACGGCGTCTGCTTACGGAAGCCGTGGTGAGGCCGCGGATCGAGGGGGCTTCGATGCGATCGCACAGGCGGAAAGCGGCTTCATGTCGATGAACGGCTATGCGGATCGCGAAGGCGTCAAAACAGGCGCCACGGTGATGGACATGGCGACTGCCATGATGTTGTCCAACGCCATTCTGATGGCATTGACGGCGCGGCAGCGCGACGACCAAGGACAGCGGCTTGAAGTCTGCCTGTTTGACACAGGACTATTCATGACCGGCTTTGCCCCGATGCAGTACATGTTCACGGGTGTGCAGCCTCCCCGAGGAGGAAACACCCCGCCGGACACGAGCCCATCGGGCGTGTTCCAGTGTCGCGACCGCTCGTTCATGCTCAACAGCGGCAACGCGCGCATCTTCGGTCGACTCGTGAAGGATGTACTGGGTTGTACCGAGCTTCAGGAAGATCCAGCCTGGGGTGACGTCGGCTACAGGATTACGCATCGAGACCGCCTGAGCGCGATACTGAACCGGGAGTTCGCCAGGTTCGAATGGGCTGAATTGCAGGGGCGCCTGCGTGCGGCCAAGGTTCCTCACGGAGAAGTGCGTACCCTCCCGGAGGCCCTGAACTCGCGTGAGGCAACCCAGCGCCGCCGAGTGACCAGAATTCGTCACAAGAAACTGGGATGGGTGCCCAACTATCCGCTGCCGTTCGAGCTCATGTCCACGCCGCTTCGCGAGGCGACGGCATCTCCGGGCCTCGGAGAACACTCCATGGAAGTGCTGTCTCAACTGTACAGCCCAGACCACATCCAATCTTTGTCGGCACAGGGCGCTTTCGGAGCAGCGGGCTTGCCCGATCTTGACCCGTAGTGAGATGGAGCGCGCCAAGTCGCCTTGTTCAGGATGCCCGACGACCTCTGGAGGTCTGGAGGCGTTCCTTTTGGCGCGATGATCGCGTAGGTTGATGGTCGAGTACAACTTCTGATTCTTCGACCCGAGGCCGCGGTCGCAGAGAGGTCTACAAGGTCTTGAGCCCCAGCCAAGCCGCCGCGATCACCGCATTCACCGACACGCTCAAGGCACTCGGCACATAGATCAGCGCCGATACCGCCGGCGCGCCAATCAGGATTTCGACAATCCCCCCCAACCCGTACAACAGCACGGCGCACCACAGCCAGCGTCGCATGTAAGTGGGAAGCCAGTGAGCTTGAGATTGGTTGTGCCGCCAGGCCGCCGAGCGCTCGATGAGACTGCCTTGTGTGACGTCCAGGAAGAGCCACTCGAAAAAGAAGTAGCGGTACAGGAGAGTGTGGAAGGTCAGCTCTTGCACGATCCATTTCCTTCTGATGGCAGTGGTTCGCCGCAGTCGATTCTGACAGCGTATCGGGAAGACCGATACCTCTTGCGGGCCGGCGACTTTGCCAAGATGGACGTCATCGACTGCAGCGCTGACTCAATCTATGCAATGCTGGGTTCCATGGCAGCGCCTTCGCACTGCTCGCGGCCTATGCGGCCTCGGCCTTCTGCATTGCCGCCACGGGTGCCTGGTACGCGCTGCGGGGCCGGTATCGAGAGGCGGCCCCGCACCATGCTTCGCATGGGCCTCGGCCTGGTCGCGGTACTGGTGCCGCTGCAGATCGGTTTCGGGCACCGGACGGGCGACTACGTACACGCCCCCAAGCCAGCCAAGTTCGCAGGGCATCTCGGCGAGCCAGGTGACGCTCGCGGACCGAACCGAGGCACCGGCCATGCCACTTTTGCGCGAAGTGTCAGGGAACGCGCTCGGCGCTTCCTAGCGTCAGTCTCGCCAACGCACGCGCAGGGCTGAGGCCTTTGCGTGTATTTCGAGATGAAGCGCCACCGCGGCTTGGGGTGACCAACGGGTTGTCCCAAAGCGTCGCGGCCCCGGGCGACCGTAAGCGATCAGTGAACCTTTCAATTACCCACAAGTCTGGCGTCTCGGCGGTCCACGGAATGATCGAGATTCCCGTTGTTCCTCGCGAGAGGACTCTACCAACGGGAACGGATGACAAAGTTTGTGCGGATTGATGGAGCCAGCAAGCCATCCGATAATGGGTCATGGATAGCCGGCGAGGTCGCCGGCTGCGACTTCCGCGACGCGCGACTGGGCAAGAGATTGAGCAGCCTGCTTCATAAACTCGGGGGCAACATCGGAGGCACGATTCCGTTCGCATGCCAGGACTGGGCTAACACCAAGGCTGCCTACCGGTTTCTGTCCAACGACGATGTCGACGAGCATGCCATTCTTGCTGGGCACTTCCAGGCCACGCGTGATCGGGCCCAGGCGAGCTGCGGCCCATTGCTCATCCTTCAGGACACCACGGAGTTCTCGTACAAGAGAGACAAGCCGGAATTGATCGGCTTCAAGGGGGTGACTCACAGCCGACGGGATGAAGCGGGCCGTCCCCAACCGCACACTACCTGCGGCATCTTGATGCACTCGAGCCTCGTCGTGACGGCACAGGGGCTGCCGCTAGGCCTGTGCGCGATCAAGTTCTGGAGTCGTCAGAAGTTCAAGGGCACCAGCGCGCTGAAACGCAAGATCAACCCGACGCGTGTTCCGATTGAAGAGAAGGAAAGCGTCAAGTGGCTGCTGAACCTGCGCCAGTCGAACGCCTTGATCGACGAGCCCGAGCGCTGCGTGCATAACGGTGATCGCGAGAGCGACATCTACGAGTTGTTCTGCCTGGCCGATGAGCTCGGAACTCACTTCCTGGTGCGAACCTGCGTCGACCGACTGGCTGGCGATGGCGGTCACACGATCGCTGACGAAATGGCCGATGTTCGCGTGCGGGGTCTGCATCGCGTCGAATTCCGCGACGAGCGGGGCCAGCCTTGCGAAGCCACCCTGGAGATCCGATACCGCCGTATTGGGGTGCTGCCGCCCATCGGCAAGCAGAAGCTGTACCCGCCGCCCGAGTTAACGGTACTCCACGCGCAAGAGCGTGAAGCGCCAGCCGGTCGTGCCCCGCTGCAGTGGAAGCTCATCACAAACCTTCCGGTGCATTCCAAGGCCGAGGCCATCGAGATAATCGACTGGTACGCCATGCGCTGGAAGATCGAGACCTTCCACAAAATCCTGAAGTCGGGTTGCCGAGCCGAGGACTCCCGACTGCGAACAGCCGACCGCCTGACCAATCTGATCGCGATCTACTGCATCCTGAGTTGGCGCATCCTCTGGTTGACGATGCTCAACCGCGCCGACCCAGACACAAGTCCGAGCGAAGCGTTCACCGGCGTCGAGATCGCGGTGCTGGATCAGCTGTCACCGACGACGACTATCCCGGAGTTCTTGCCTCGGACGCTGTCACACTACACCATCAAGTTAGCCAAGCTCGGTGGCTACCTCGCGCGCAAAGGCGACCCTCCGCCCGGCAACATCGTCATGTGGCGCGGGCTCACACGTCTAACTGACATCGTCCTCGGGATCCGACTCGGGGCGAATGTTGTGGGTAATTGAAAGGTTTATTGACGGCTTACGTTGTTCGAACAATTGCACCGCGATGCCAACGCCGAGCGAGCGAGCAAAATCACCAACGAAGACGCCCCCATCGCCGGAGGCGACTTGGTCGCGTTGCTGGAACGGCACCTGTCCAAACGGCATGGCGTATCCACAATCAACGCACGCCGAAGCGGCAACGACGCCGAGGTCGTCCGTGCATTTGACCCTTCAAGCCGCACCTTGAGCCTCTCGGCCGACATAGAGCTAGGCCAACGGGCATTTCAACTCGCCACACAGATCGCGCGACTCGATGCGGCCGATCTGATCGAATCGTTCGCAACCCATGAAAGCTTTGGCAGCGACGAAGCCCGCGCGCTGGCCCGCATCGGCTTTGCCAGCTACTTTGCGGGCGCCCTGCTGTTGCCCTATCGCCGCTTCCTGGCGGAGGCGGAAGCCTTGCGCTATGACATCGACCTGCTCAGCCAGCACTTCAGAGTGAGCTTTGAAACAGTGTGCCACCGCCTCTCAACCATGCAGCGACCGGACGCGAAGGGAATTCCGTTCTTCTTCGTGCGTGCGGACCGCGCCGGCAACATCTCCAAGCGCCAATCCGCCACGGACTTCCACTTCTCGCGCACGGGCGGCACCTGCCCGCTGTGGAATGTGTACCAGGCATTCGCCCAGCCCGGTGAGATCCTGACGCAACTCGCGCAGATGCCCGACGGGCGTACCTACTGGTGGATCGCCCGGTGCATATCACGCCGGCGAGGGGGGCTCGCAGCGCCCGCGCGCACCTTTGCCGTCGCGCTGGGACGCGACGTGCGGCACGCTCACCGGCTCGTGTGCGCAACCGGACTCGACCTCCGAGATCCTGCAGCCGCAACGCCGATCGGCGCCGGCTGCAAGGTCTGTGAGCGCGAGGACTGTGCCCAGAGGGCGTTCCCAGCCATCGGCCGAGAGCTTCAGGTCAACGAGAACGTGCGCTAGTTCGCACCGTATGCCAACGCGCCTCAGACAGAGCCGAAAGCGATGCGCACGGTGCGACCGGAGCCACTTGCACGCAAGCAACGCACCTGAGAAGCACGACTGGATTGCTCCAAAGTCTGCTTCTTGCTCTGAGCAGTGCCCGGGAGATTGGATGCCGCGCACGCTCCTGCCGCTCGCCTCAGGTCAGCTCCGCAAGCGCTTCACTGACACCTTGCTCCCGCAGCGGAGAGTCCGCGCCGTTCCGATGCAGCGCCGCGTCGGAAGGCATCGGCGTTGCGCAGTCCTTGTGGATGACCCCATCCTTCATCACGAGCTGAATCTTCGCCGGGTCCGTCAACAGCGCGAGATTCTTGAGGGGATCGCCATCCACCAGAACGATGTCGGCCAAGTAGCCCGCTTTCAGTTGGCCGAGTTCGTCGGGCCTTTGCATGATCTGGCCGCCGAGCTGAGTTGCAGCGAGCAAGGCCTCCTTGGGCGTCATGCCGATGTAGTCGACAAAGTACTGGAGATCGCTGGCATTGGTGCCGTGAGGCATCCATGCAAAGCCATAGTCGCCGCCCGGAAGGATGCGGATTCCGCGCTTGTGCATTTCGCGCAGCGAGGCTGACGCAATTTCCAGTTCCCGCTTGTAGCCCATCTGCGTGGCCACGGCCTCGGTAATTCCGTATTCGGCGGCGTTGTAAGTGGTACGGATCAACCAACCGATGCCCGGTGCGACAAAGTGCTTGCCCTTCGCGGCTTCGAGCATGTCCAGCGCCTCGGCATCGGCAAAACTGGCGTGGTAGACCATTTCGATGCCGTGGCGCACGCACTGCTTGACCGATTCGCTGGACCGGGCGTGCGCTGCCATGCGCTTGCCATAGCGCTTGGCCTCCTGCG
>Ga0247823_10005168_pt1 | contig 10400 bp, 17 predicted proteins | sample 13C_PalmiticAcid_2_FD_192426 | JGI IMG/M metagenome (GOLD analysis project Ga0247823, IMG submission 192426) | Soil microbial communities from agricultural site in Penn Yan, New York, United States - 13C_PalmiticAcid_Day30 | ecosystem: Environmental > Terrestrial > Soil > Agricultural land...
GATCCAGCAGCTTGTCATCGCAAAGAATATGATCCGCGATTTTGCGGGCTGAGCAGTCGGGAAGGTCGCTGGTGGAGCCGAGGGGAATCGAACCCCTGACCTCTGCAGTGCGATTGCTCCGAACGCTAGGTTTTCTCGCGTTTTTCTCCGCCACTTGCGGGGAACGCTAGGTAAACCTACCGCGAACGGCTCGGGAACATTTCGCCCCGTTACCGCAGAAATACCGCACACAAAAGCGGGCCGCATCAGTGCTGGAAACACTGCGCGGCCCTGCCAATGGAAGGGTATTTCCAATGGGTAGCCGTATTATGGCCTCTGCGCAGGCCGCTTACAACTACGACGCCGAGCAGCGCTCCACCGCCAAGACACGGGCGACGCTCGAAAAGCTCTTGAGCAGGCATGGCTACGACGCCCTCGTCATCGACACTCAGAAGTCCGTTGATGCGATCCGTGAGGGCGTGCGAGCATCTAGTTCTGTCTCTGTCGACGACGACGAAGTCGATGCGATCATTCAGGTTGTTCTTCGCGGGCTAAAGCTTGCGGTTAAGCGAACCGATTGGCGGCTGGGCTATGGCAAGGTCCGCGATGACGCCACGGTGCCTGAGGTGGCCGCGACGCTGGCGTGTGACGCGGTGACCCTACTGGAAGAGGCGTTTTCGCCTCGCGGGATGCAGGCCTATCGCAATCGCCACAGAGACTTCATCGACGCCATGGCAGAGTTTGCCGAACAGGCGAACGGCGGCATCGCTGGTCACATGGACTTCTACGGCAAGCTCGGCCGCCAAGTGGCGCAAGCCGTGCTGGACCACAATATCGCGCCTAGCGGCCCTGAACTGGCGCCGGTCAGTATCCATTACCCGGAGATCACCGCTGCAGCTATGGAGCAGATGGTCTACTTCATCCGCGCGGGGGAAGATGGCCCGATCAAGATCGGCATCGCCCGCGACCCTGCCAACCGATTGGCGACGCTGCAGACTGGCCATCACGCCACGCTTCGCATCGTTGCCCTGACCGCAGGCGGATCGGCGCAAGAGGCCGCTTATCACGCTCACTTCAAAGCGCATCGACTCCGCGGCGAATGGTTCGACCCGCACCCGGATATTCTGGCCGAGATCGAACGGCTGTCCCCCACCCCCACCAAGGACTCCTCTCATGGCTACTGATTTAGACCCCAATAACAGGGCGTTACCTACGGCCCGGGCCACCCATGAACCGATCCAGCAGGCTGTCTCGGCCGTCCCGGTGGGTGTCCCTAACGCAATCGCGATCCGCTGCCCGCAGTGCAAATTCACCATAACCGGCGAGCGTTGCCAGACCGACCCCAAGCGGGCCGCCGTGATGGAAATCATCTGCCCTAGCTGTGACGACGGCGACCGGCACGAACCGCGCTTTTTCAGCGAGAACGGCGAGGAAGTGCCGTGGCATGAGGGATTGGAACGATGACCGACGAATTGCGCAATACCAGCATTCTCGAACAAGCCCGCATCGAAGCATATCGCGATGGGTTTGGCCAAGGAATGATGGTCGCCGAGTGTGATTGCCCTGACTGCCCGCCCGCGCCTAGCCGGCTGACATGGTGGCTGATCGGTACGGTCTGCGGCTCGCTTCTCTCATGGTGGTTCGCATGACGCCCCCTCCCATGCCTGACCGTATGACCTCATTACCCCAACCGTTTCAGGGCGTTGCCGACAAGTCGGCCCGCGCTGCGACCCCTTCGGGGCTCAGCCGACTGGCGTCGTCTTCGGCCAAGCTCGCATCGACTAACGCGGAGGACGCGTTGCGCTCGCTCATCAGCTTCCTTGAGGCTGACAGCGGATCGTCGAAAGCCGTGCTGCGGGCTGCCGAGATTGCAGGCGCAGCCCTCCCTCCCGAGCCCGACCAACCCCTTGAGAGCATCGTCTTCTGGGCGACCGACTTCGGCATCTACGGGAAAGTGTCGATCACCCTTCCTGTGAATAATGGTGGCGACGAGCAGTTTGACGCCGACTTTGAGGACACCATGGCGTTCGTGAAGGCCGTCGTCGGTCGGCGTAAAGAGGCACGCGCAAAAGCGATGGAAGCCCGTCAGGGCCGAGACGGCGAAGCTGGCTCGGTCGAAGACGACAGCGCGGCCCGTCAGGGTTTGCCCGAGGAACCGCGCTCATGACCAAGGATAGCTCTGTACGGTCGGGAGAGACTTACGACGCCGCGGAATATCAGGTCGAGCTGGTCGAGGATCGGCCCACCGCTGGCATGTGGCACACCGGACCTAACGCCGCATGGATCACCGTCACGCACCTGCCGACGATGATTAGCGCCCGCGCGTTCGATCAGTACCACCACAAGGCGCGAGAAGCGGCGTTCACGTGCTGCCAGATGATGGTCGAGCAATCTCGGCTGCTCAAGTGCCAATTCCCCGAACGCCTCGCCCTCCACAAAGGAAACACCAATGTCCAAGGATGAAGCATTGAGGGATCTGATCGAGAGGGTGGAGCGGGCGGAAGGGCCGGCGTTCGCGCTGGACTGTGCGATTGGCCAAGCCCTCCGTCCGGACCGGGATAGCTGGCCCGCCTATTCCGCCTCCATCGACGCCGCCCTGACGCTGGCGCCTCGGGGTTGGATTGTCGCGTTGCGCCGGTACTTCAACAGCGACGGCGAATATGTCTCTGCCGTGTGGCTGACCGACAGCTCCACAGTGGGTCGCGGCTGCGAACCAGACGAAGAGCTTACTGTCTCTTCCCGCATCGTCGAGCAGCGGGAAGGCGATGACCCGACACCGCGCGCAATCGTCGCCGCCTCCCTTCGCGCTCACATGGGGACTGGGGGATGAGCGGGACCGTTGCAGCGCTTTACGTCGAAACCGATGGCTGTTACTTCGGTCTGCCTGGCGTCGATCCGTGGGACGAGGCGAGGGATGCCAGGAAGTATGGTGGGCCGCACCCAATCGTTGCCCACCCTCCGTGCCAGCGGTGGGGGAAATATTGGGCCGGCTCACCAACCGTTATTTCACGAACCGGGAAACGCCTGAAGAAAGGCGACGATGGAGGGTGCTTTGAAGCTGCGCTCGCTGCCGTTCGTAAATGGGGTGGCGTGATTGAGCATCCGGCGGACAGCTACGCATGGAAGCACTTCGGGTTGAACCTTCCGCCCCGGGATGGTGGATGGGTAAATGCTGATTTCGAGGGCGGATGGACGTGCTGCGTCGAACAAGGTGCCTACGGGCACCTCGCCCGCAAGGCTACATGGCTTTACGCGAAGGGGGTCGAAATCCCATCACTCTCCTGGGGGAGGACCGAAGGCGAGTTTCTGAAACTGGAGCACGGTTATCACTCCGCTGAGGAGAGAGCGCGCAAGAAAGCGTTGCACAAAAAGCACGGAGCAATCGAACTACTCGACCATAAGGCGCGCGCCCGAACTCCGATCCCCTTTCGCGATCTACTTTTGAGCATGGCAAGAACCGCACGCCAATCCCTCGCCGCCTAACAGGAGAACCCCAATGGAAGCCAATGAAGCGATGAAGGTGATGGCGCGGAGAATTTGCAGCGAAATGGCCACCACCGATGTTGACCGGACGCTGTTCCTCAATGGCGAGTTTGACAGGTTCCCCGAAATGCGATCCGCCCTTGCTGCCATCATGGAGACGCAGGAAGCTTGCGCGAAGCTGGCGGACCGCCGCGTTGCCAAAATCAAATCGTTCTACGCGGACGATATTGGGATGAGCGACATGCGTGTGACGTGCGAGATGGAAGCCGAAAGGTTCGCCACCGCCATCCGCACCGGTGAACACTATGCCCTTGCGGGTGAAGATATTGGAGGTGGGCGTGGGTGAGGTGGACGGTTCGGGCTTTGGGTTCAAGATGAAGGAACGCCGCCTTGCGCTCGGCTTCACCCTGCGCGACGTGGAGGCGATCACCGAAAACTCAATCAGCAACGGCTATCTCAGCCAGCTTGAGAACGGCAAGATCAAGAACCCTTCCGCTCATGTCGTCGTCATGCTTGCCGCCGCCTACGCGGTAAGTTTCGAGGATGCTTGGCGGTGGCTCAAGATACCGGTCAAGATCATCCCACCGAAGATCTGCGGTGAGTGCGGTCAGGTTATCCCCAAGCCGAAGGCCCAATATGTAATCGATGCCCCAACAGCGGGGCGGCGGTGTTTCGTTCACTGTGGCGATGCTTGCGACTGTGAAGCCCGCGAAGGCCTGCTAAGGAACCCTGATGCTTGAAGCCCTCGCCCTGTGAACCGCTACCTTAACTCAGGGCGGCGCTTTGCCATTGCTTTAGGGCTGGCCTTAATTGTGGGGATCGTGGTGGCCGTTGCGCGGTGAGAAAGAGCGAAGGCGGCGAGCCGGGTCTTCTATCCAAACTCGCGGCAAGGGCGCGCTAGTCGCCGCCCCAGCCTTCGATCCATGAACCGCTCATATTGGCCTCCAAGTTAGAGCGCGGAGCGGTGCGCAACTACCGCCTGTCGACGCGGGGCCGGATTGCTCCGGTTCGTCCGCTCAGCTTTCGCCGCCGCGCACATTCTTATCGCACAAAACGCGCGGAATCGCTAGCTTTTTCTCTGGATTTGAGGTAGAAAATCTAATGGAACAGACGCCTCTCGAACGCGCCGCCCGAGCCCTCGCCAAGGAGTTGGGCGCTACCACTGTCGCCGGGGAGCCAATTCAATCAGCTGACGATCTGCATGACGCGATGCTCGGCATCGGTCGAGTGGATTTGCCCGCGACAATTTGCGCCGTACTCACCGCAATCCGCGAGCCGAATGACGCAATAGTTTATGCAGGAGCAGGCGAGGCTCGTGGCGAAAACTGGGCCCCAAAAGAATGGATGGACGAGGCATGGAAAGCCATGATCGACGCCGCACTTGCTGATAGCCCATCCAAAAGGAAGAGATGATGGACCCCAGCAACGCGTTCGTCGAAATGTACGAAGCGGAAGACGTAGCCAAGCGAGTGATCGCAAACGCCGAGGGCTGGCGGCGGCGCTTTTCGCAGGATGCGAGCCATTCGCGCAGCATGGCTTGGTGGAACCCGTTTCGTCGCGGGCATTGGTCGTGGACGGTGACGCGAGATCAGTACCGGCGCTTTGTCAAAGCCGAAGACCCGATGGCCGCCTACCCCGATGAGATATTTGACGGATGGGTTTACGACGGGCTGCTTGGTGCAGGACGTGACGAGCAGAAGCGAGTGTACGACGGGTTCGTGGCTACTCTGGCAGTGCATCGCTCCATGCCCGAACGCCCGCCAGTTGTGACGAGCAAGACCCCCACGCCTGCCGAAACGCCAGAAGCCAGTCGATAACGATCCGGTCGCGCTCGATTCCCGGTGGCGGCAAGATCGGCGCCTGAGGCTCGCCAGCGCACGTCAGGAGCGACGCAGGAGGCTTAACGGCTACCGCGAGCACCTTCTTCTCGCAGCCGCTTAGCAACGGCGTCGAGAGGATCATCAGACTGGCGAGCATCATCCCGCGCTTGTTCGGTGACAGCATCGACCTGTCCTTTCATATCATGGGCTACATCGATAGCTTCCGCATCGGCGGCAGCGTCGGCTTCTTCGAGGTGTTCGGCGGCTGCTTCCCACTTGGCGCGCTCGGTGTCCTTGCCGTTGTCATATGCCCAGCAATAGGCAGCATAGAGCGCCCCGGCGATGACGAGCAGAACCAACCCGCGCGCTACCCACGCTGCCCGCTTGGGCTTCATGACGTAGGCGAGCAGGTTTGCGATAAAGCCGATGATCATAGCGGGGTGTCCTTTTCCACGTTCACGTCGCCAGTTTCAGTTGAAGCGACGGGACTACGAAGCGAGGGGATGCGGAGCACGCCGATTAGGCCGCCAGTGACGGTGCCGATACCGAACACCTCCAGCTTGCCGATCAGGCCGGGGACGACGGCGGCAGTAATGAGAGAACCCATCACGACGACGACCAGCGCGACCAGCGTCGCGATATAGGCTGTCAGTTGCTCGCGGGCGTTCATGCGCCCTCCTTGGCCATCACGGCCTCAATGACGGGCAAAAGGTTCACCGGATGCGGGCGCACAGGATTGTACGATGGCTTGGCGACCTGAAAGACCGGAACCATGTTGAAGTCCGCCGGCCACTTGCCGTCGAAGAACAGCGCCTGCTCGCGCTTGCGGCGCTTGGTCAGCAGCCCCTTTGAGGTCCACTGCATGATGTTCGCGCGGGCGTCGGCTTTCCGTCCCGCCACATAGTCCTTTACCCAATTGGCGCGCTGAATGGCCCCGGTGTTCCAGTGGAAGGAAAGCGCGGCCGCAATCTGGCCCTCATTTAGCACAACGCCGCGGAACGCCTCTTCGACGTCGGGCAGATATTTGTTGCGCATCAGCCAGAGCGAGACTTCGACGCAGCGATCGAGTTCCTGCGGCTTGTCCTTGTACCGGGGGTGGACCGTGTGCCCGCTGGCGTTGGTGACGCCCAGCGCCCACGTCCAGACGCGCTTGCTGTCCAGATATGCCTCTAGCACTAAGCCCTCTTCGTGGGCGGCGTAACAGGCGGATTTGGCGGTTAGTTTCATCGTATCACATCCCCTTTGAAGGCGGCGAACAGGGCGGCGCCGGCAGCGACCGCCCAAGCGGCGACAGGTGAGCGCATGACGCCAAGGACGAAGCCCCTGACCCCGTCGCTGCGGTGACGTTCGGCTTCCAGCGCCTCAACGCGCTGTTCCAGCTTCTCGAAGTCGGCTCGGGTCGGAGAGGTCAGCATTCGCTCGGTCAGACCATCGAGCTTCATCGCCATGTTGTTCTGCTGGTGGATAAGCTCGCGCAGTTGTCCGCTAATTTCCCCGACCTTTACTGCCAGAGTGCCGATTTCAGTTTGGGCGGTCATGCGATCTCTCCCGCCATGATGGCAGCGATAACCGCCGACGCTTGGTCGTTCGGGTGGACGTAATCGGGGTAGTCATCGACCCCCGTAGGCATTCCCCCGGTCGCGCCTTCGACGAGCGTGGTGTAGGCGTCTGCCTGCTCGGAAACCCCGTCACGGCAAGCCTGACGGAAAGCCTCTGCCGTGGGGCTGTTGCCATTGTACGGGCCAACGCCACCGTCCTGCCCTGTCCACGTCAGGGTCATGTAATAGAGGGGTGCCGTGGACTTCCCTGCGGCGATGCTGGCAGCGCGCCAGTTGGCGATATCAGTCTTGACGTTATTCTTCGCGGTCGTCGTCGATTGACCATTCACAAGATAGTCGTTTGCGAGGATCAACCGGACGCCGTAGTCACAGCCATAGGCGCCGCATGTCGTCGCGTCCGAGGGAACGATAGCGCGCCCGCCGTAGCCGTGGTTCAGCACCTGAGAGGCCTTCGCCAGCCCGGTGAGGAACGGCCAAGACAGCATCGTCTTGCTGGCAAAAAAGCCGTGCGTGATGCTGTCGCCGAAGAACACGCCGCGTTTGGTCGGACGAGCCGAAGCAGGAACTACGGAAGCACTCGCCGGGATACGAATGCCTTTGAAATCCATGCTGGCGCAGTAGGGAAAGATGATCTCGACTTGCTTCGTTCCCGCCGTGAGCGGGACTGTAATTGTGCTCGATCCAGTGGGGTGAGGATCGGACGGCCCCTTTGACGGGCCACCGAATTGTGCCGCGTTGCTGCCGTTGATCCATATCTGCCCAACTGCGTTATAAGTCTCGTCGCGGGTGACAAGCCCGGTCCATTCGACGTCGATCTCTATCTTACCGGGATCAAACAGGATGACGGCGAAACGCACCCTTGCCCCCGGCGCGCAATGCTCGAACCCCTGCCCGTCCGAGGTCGAGCGGGTCAGGCGTATTTTCGCGCTGTCCTGAACATATGTCCCGGCAAGATCACTGACCGAATAAACGGCACTACCCGGCCCAACAGGAACCACCGCGTCCTGATAGGACAACGGCGGGCGCACGCCGTAATACATGAAGCTCACCGGATAAGCTCTTCGACTACGATCCGGCTCATCAGGGTGGCGGAATCAACCACGGAAGCGGCCGACACACCGCCAATAGCAGCGATATTCAGATAGAGCTTCTCCCCGGCGTTCATGAAAAACTCGCCAGTGAAGTTGCCGGTCTTGAAGGTGGAGGCGTCCGCGTAGACGCGCTGGAAACCCGTGGCGGACGGAGAGCCCCCGGTTGTCGTTCCCACAACAAAGCCGATGTCATATTGGCCGGTGCTGGAATTGGTCAGCCAGATGTTTGTCGTGACCCTGACCACCATCGGGCGGCAGGCGGTGAAATACCCGCCTGAATAGCCCCACAGCGCCTTTAGGTCGGTCAGCATCAATTGCGTGCCGGCGGTGGGCATGGGGACTTCTGTCCACGACCCCGACAGCGACGTTGCACCGCTCTTGCGCATTTCAGCGATGATCGGAACGCGGGTCCGGTCCATGATGATCCAGCCCGTACCATCGTATACGAACGTGCCGCTTTCACCCGAGATGAGGTAGACTGCGGACTGGCCGTCAACGGTCAGGCCAGAGGCGAACGCGGCCTGAATCGTCGCCACGCCCGTATACGCCCGGGACACGTAGATCTTGAGCGCCTGACCCGCTGCGCTGGCTGGGGGAAGGTTGGTCAGGAAGCTTGACGAGCCCGAGATAATGACGGTCTTATTGAGGTCGTCGGCGTCGAGCACCGTAGCGGACGACAGGGGGATAATGTTCGAGAGGTCCAGAAGGCCGTCGACCGACTCATTCAGCGCCGCGATATCCGCCGAGAATTGCGTTAGCGCGCTGGAGTTGATGGGGTCGATATCCATCCCCGGCACGATGTTGCCGAGCGAGTCCTTCTGAATGCCACGATATGCGAGGGCAGCGTTGAAGTAGATCGGGACGAACCGGCCCCCACTGTCCGCAGTGACCTCCGCCCCGAGCGAAGTGGAAAAGTCGGCATCGGCATAGACCGCCTGCGGCGTCAGCGTGCCGGATGCATAGAAATACCACTTCGCCCCGGCGAAAGGCGAAGCGTTGCCGTCCAGCGCCCGGGAGGCGTCGGTGAGAAGTTCTGCTGCTGCCATGGTAGCCCCAAATAAAAAGGCGGCTCGCAATGGCCGCCTTGTGTGCTAATGATGAGGGATGCTCAGAATTTGGTGGCGGGTTGCCGCGCTGGTTATCGTGTGGCTATTTGCGCCGGTCGTTTTCGGTATTATCTTCGGCTGCTGCACGGCCCGTACCTTTTGATACTTGGCCGGCGAGGAACTCTTGCATGGCCTTTGCATCCATCAGGAAAGCCTGCTCGCGGGATGCCACCTTGTTCAATCGGTCAAAATAACGATCAATAGCCGCCGGATTGGCCGTGTTCGGCGCCTCCTTGAGCCACTTGGTGAAGTTCGGATTGAGGAGCAGGCGAGAGCGCCAGGCGTTAGCCCCCTTCTCCCCCAAACCGCGGGCAGCTGATCCGAGGATCGCGCCGCCGATGCCGCCCTGTGTATAGCCAAAGACCGTCAGGATCGTATCGAGCAGAGCGTTCCCCTTGTCTTCCACGATAGAGCCGGTGTTGCTGTTGTTTAGGCCGCGCTGGGTCTGATTCTTGCGGCGTGCAATGAGCCTGAGATCCTTGAGCGCATCGACCCCGTCGCTGCCGAACACGGTCCGCAAGGTGCGATAGTTCACCTTATCCGGATCAAGGTTCGCTGCCAGTTTCGCGAAAGAAAAGTCATCCGCGCCCCCGGCGAGATTTTCGACCAGTGTCGCGGTAACATCCTTGCGCTCTGCATCATCGAGGGCATTCCAAACGCGGCCGAAACCAGCCTCATCCCCCTTCTCGGAGATTTTGGACATCATCCGCGTGGCCGCCTTTTCCGCGTCTAGGGGATTATTGGGCGTGCCGAGCAGTTCGCGGGCAACCTCTCGGCGAAACGCAAGACGTTCGGCATGCGACTTGTTGGCGTTGCGGAACGCGCCGACCGCTTTGGGACTGGCGGCGCCTAGCGCCTTCTCCAATTCCACCGTCGCTGCGTCATCAACGCGCGAGAGAAGCGCGTCACCTGAACGGGGATCGAGATTGTTGTCCTGCACCCGCTGGCGGATACTGCGGCGCAACGATTGCAGGCTCTCGACGCTCAGGCCGGTTTCGGCGATGTCATCGCGCATGTCCTGCAATGCCTTCACCTGAGAGGCGTTGCCCCGGCGACCCGCCCCATTGAGGCGCGCGATCTCGCCATCGATAAAGCCGAGCGTATCCTGCGCATCCGACCGCGCTCCTGGCGCCAGACGTTCGACACGCGTGTAAAGGGCGCTGGTCGCATCTTTGGCTTTCGTGTTCGTGCGCTCCATCGCCTGCTGTAGCGTCTTGCCGAGTTGAGAATTCCCCCTCGCGGTAGCTCCTTCGGGCGATAGCCGACCGAGCGCCTGCTGTGTCGCCGCTACGTCCTCCGCCTTCGCAGCGGCAACGCGCGGGGCGCCTGTTTTAGTTTTTTCGAGCGCGGCAAGATTGGGGC
>Ga0247823_10005169_pt1 | contig 10399 bp, 7 predicted proteins | sample 13C_PalmiticAcid_2_FD_192426 | JGI IMG/M metagenome (GOLD analysis project Ga0247823, IMG submission 192426) | Soil microbial communities from agricultural site in Penn Yan, New York, United States - 13C_PalmiticAcid_Day30 | ecosystem: Environmental > Terrestrial > Soil > Agricultural land...
CCCCCAACGGCACCCTCGCCACCATCCCCGGCGGCATCCAGCCCACCCTCCCCAAATACAAAGTCTACGGCTCCTGCAGCTACCGCTCCCCGACCACCGGCAAGCAGTACCTCTTCGTCAACTCCAAAACCTCCCAATACCTCCAGTACGAACTCACCGCCACCCCCTCGGGCTCCCTCGCCACGACCCTCGTGCGCTCCTTCTACGCCGGCTCCGGCGGGCAGGTCGAGGGGTGCGTCACGGACGAGCAGAACGGGTGGATCTTCATCGGCGAGGAGCCGCACGCGCTGTGGCGGTACGACGCCGAGCCGACGGACCCGACGCCCCAGGGGGTGGCGGTCGCGACGGTGGGCGACGGCCACCTGCGCGCCGACGTCGAGGGCGTGACCATGGTGTTTGGCAAGACGAAGGAGGAAGGGTACATCCTGGTGTCGAACCAGGGCGTGAGCGCGTACAACGTGTACCGGCGTGCGGCGCCGCACGCGTTTGTCATGACCTTTACGATTGGGGTGGGCAAGGATGGGGCGGTGGATGGCGTGACAAATACGGATGGGATTGCGGCTGTTGGGACGGGGCTTGGGGAGAGGTTCCCCAAGGGGTTGGTGGTTGTGCATGATGATGCGAATGAGTTGCCTGGTGGGAAGGGCACCAGCGCGGAGGCGAGCTTCAAGTTGGTGCCGCTGGATAAGATTCTGGGGGCGGAGGTGGTGAAGAAGCTGAACTTGCTGGATCAGGTGGATAGCAACTGGGACCCGAGGGCTTGAGGGGTGATTTTGGGTGGAAAGAATTTTGGATATCGATTTTCTCTGTCCATTAATTTGGTTCTATTATTGGTGGTTAATTACAGCTCACTAGTGCTGCCCCTCTCTAGCTCTCGCCTGAATATCATATTCCAATGGATCGGCCTCCTTCCACTCGCCTTCTACCTTGCGGGTGACGGGCTGTCGTTCAGGTATTATTCGGCAGCGCTGGCCTTCGGGAATGAGCCGACCCCGTTCCGGGCTCGGCGGAACATCGCAGCAACACCCCCGTTTGCAACCACAGAATGCTCGCTGGCTCGAAATGGCCTCCCTTACTGAATGGATGCTCCCCTCGCTCTTCGTTCACAGAGGGAAGCATCGAGGCATCAGATAGTAATTGGCTGCCGGGTTCCCTGACAGTCCAAACTTGCGGGTAAATCGCGTCCATTCCTCGTAGCCCTCAGTGCCGTGCATGTGTGGTTTCAGGACAAACCGCTGGAACTACCAAAGTTCGGTATGTAGGCTCGTAGTAGGTACTTCGTTCGTGTATAGACCCACAATCGAGTTCGTAACGATTCAAGCCCGGCGCTCCGAGCCAATGAGCTTTAGTAAATGCATGTTGGATTACGGGAAAGATTGCTGGGAAAGGTAACAGGGAAAGTTGCTACTTACGTAATGTCCTCATCCATTCAACAAAACTACCTACCAAACCGCATGTCCGTTGTCAATGGAAGCTACACCATTCTTGTTTATAATGGATGTAGCCCTGAGCCTGCAGGTCGTTTATGTCTGCCAACCTATTATTGCCCCTCGTTGGATGTACGCCGTCGACACGCCGCTGTCGTCAGACCCAGCTAGTTAACTCAGCCATCGGTTCAGCCACCGACGGACATGTACATGTCTTCCCGCAGTGGACGCCCGGGGGCTGGGTGGCTGCTGAATATTTGTGAGCAAGGCACCCATCATTACAAAACAACCCTCGAATCCTTGTAGAATTATGATCTATTTAAAGTTCACAGGTGTAGATTGCTACACAGCGTTCGTTGTCATATCACACCAATCTTCAAGTGGGTATATCAGCGGTAGCGCTGCTGATTGAGAAGGTAGAATCAATCTTATTCACAAAGTAACTAACGTTAACTTGCGCCTCATTATCCTACCATGCTACGATGTCAAATCAGTGGCGTTCAAGAGAGCGCTTGATACGACAAGCCTGCTGCAGGCCGTATTTCTGCAACTTGGAGCTCACCGATGTGATCGTCTGTCCAACCTAAGACATCATACGGCTCGTCTCATGCGGGACATCTTCAACCGGACATTGAAGGGGGCGGCGTAGCGGGCTTCCCCAGTCTCTCATCGAAAAGTTAAGGTCCGATGCGGGTATCCGCCAGTCAATGACGAGGGGGCCCGATAGAGGTATGGGTGAGTCGATGGAGGATTTAAACAGCCTTCATTCGCAACTCTATCCAGCAACTTGCATCCTCGTTTCTCACAGCTCCCGAGTCTCTAAGGCAATCTATCTACCTTTATCACTTGTTTTAGTCCCAACGCTTGAACAGTAACCAACAATGTTCGTCGGAACACTTCTCACCGCCACGATTGCGGCCCTCTCTAGCGTCGCCATCGCTGCCCCGAGTGGCAGAGGCAGCGGCGTGGCCCCGTTGAACCGCCGCGGCCTCGTGGACGGCGAAGAATTCTGCAAGTACGGTACGTAAATGCGCCTCAAGTTGCCTTGCAGAATCAGGGGGCATAGCCAGTTGGGTCGATGGAGACTAACAAATCATTGTGGACAGATAAATTGCACCCCAATTGCAAAGACAACGGCTACGGGCACAGCGGCGACAACTGGCAAGGCGAAAGCCACTGGCCCGGCGATGACAACGGGCGCGGCGACGACAACGGCTACGGGCATGGTAGCGCCAACTGGCGACGCGACGGCTACGGGCACGGCGGCCGCGACGGGTATGACAACGGTAATAGGTACGGCGATGACAATGGGCGTGGCGAGGACAATGGACGTGGCGAGGACAATGGGCGTGGCGAAAGCCACTGGCCCGGCGGCGACAATGGGCGTGGCGATGACAACGGGCGTGGCAAGGACAACGGCTACGGGCATGGTAGCGTCAACTGGCGACGCGACGGCTACGGGCACGGCGATGACAACGGGCATGGCAACGACAATCGGTACGGCAACGACAATCGGTACGGCAACGGCAATAGGTACGGCGATGACAATGGGCGTGGCAATGATAATGGGCGCGGCGAGGACAACGGGCGCGGCGAGGACAACGGGCGCGGCGAGGACAACGGGCGCGACGAGGACAACGGGCGCGGCGAGGACAACGGGCGTGGCGACGACAATAGCTACGGGCATAGCAGCAACAACTGGCGACGCGACGGCTACGGGCACGGCGATGACAATGGGCATGGCAACGATGATCGGTACGACAATGGCTACGGCGGCCGCAACGGGTATGGCAACGGCAACAGGTACAGCGATGACAACGGGCGTGGTGAGGACAATGGGCGCGGCGAGGACAACGGGCGTGGCGAGGACAATGAGCGCGACAACGGCGACAAGCATGGCGAAGGCAACAAATACTCTTGGTCTTGAAGGGGACCGCGGCAAGGATAGTCGCCCACTTTCGGGTGGCTCCTGGTTACCTAGGTTTGGTTTCAGGATGAAAAGGGGGTGTCTTGGGTCCCTAGGCAATTATCAGGGGGTTTTCTCTCATTGGCGATGCCCTTCAGGTTTGCCTTCGCTACCCAACCACACTATCACCACTTCTCTTCATGTCACTCTTTCAGGAACGTAATCTAAGTAGTTAACAATCAATCATGTCTGTGTGGCCCCAAACTACCTACGGGTACCTTGGAGCTTCCAAGTCGAACCATGCTGGGCAAGCAAGATGTCTCCTCGGCTTGTTCGGTTCTGCGAGAAGTACGGCAACGATAACCTTAGCAATCCCAGCCGATAATCAAAAGCAATACCACCTTCTTGAATTAATGTCAACAATAACTCGGATGATGTCGGATGCAGCGGAGGTTCCCGTCCACCGTTTTCACATGCCACGAGCGCAGTGGCAGTGACGTCACGGCTGATGTCCCACATCCAGGCTTGGCAGGGACAGGAACATCAACTGTGAAGATCAACCTCAGGTCTCAAAAGAGCACAGACTTCGTATTTAAGGTCTTCCGATTACCCTTGATAGCAACTGGATCAGGCATTCCAGAACTCATCAACGACAACCCAACCAAAATGGCATCCGAATCGGGGCTGTACAACCCCCTCCTCCACCCCTTCCTCTTCCTCTACCAGCTCTTCCAATGGCTCACAGACAAGATCCTCTCACCCAACCCCCCCGGTCCTAGCACGCGCCTGGGCCGGCCAAAGATTGCAGTCATCGGCGCCGGCATCACCGGCGTAACAAGCGCGGCGCACTGCATCGGGCACGGCTTCGACGTGACCATCTTCGAGGCCGGCGGCGAGGACGAGCTCGGCGGCATCTGGAGCAGGGTCAACAACACCTCCGCCCTGCAGATCCACTCCATCATGTATCGCTTCCACCCCTCGGTCAAATGGGAGCGTGGCTACCCCGACCGCCAGCAGATCCTCAGCCAGGTCCGCGAGCTGTGGCGCCGCTACGGCCTCGACCGCCGCACTCGCTTCCACACCAAGGTCGAGCGCGTCTCCCAGGACGACAGCGGCCGGTGGATCGTCAACGACCCGTCCCTCGGCCGCTTCGACGGCATCATCTCGGCCATCGGCACCTGCGGCGAGCCCAAGATCCCGCACATGCCGGGCATGGACACCTTCCAGGGCGAGATCCACCACTCGAGCCGCCTGACGGGCGCCTGCTCCGCCAAGGACAAGACCCTGATCATCATCGGCGGCGGCGCCAGCGCCGTCGAGGCGCTCGAGTTCGCCCACGCCGAGGGCGCCAAAAAGATCTACATCCTCGCGCGCAGCGACAAGTGGATCATCCCGCGCAACCCCATCTGGAACATCCTCCTCGCGCTCAACATCTTCGGCCGAGAGACCCTCCTGAGCTGGATCCCCGAGCTCCTCCTCCGCAAGATGTTCTACCGCGACCTCGAGGACCTGGCCCCGGCCAACAAGGGCATCTTCACCGACACGCCCATGGTCAACTCGGACATCATGGACAAGCTCCGCTCCAACACCGCCGAGTGGGTGCGCTGCGACATCGAGCAGTTCACCGCGCACGGCGTGCGCGTCAACCGCCGCGCCAAGGGCGTCCCGCCCGGCGGGCAGGGCCGCCCCGACGAGATCACAGGCGACGTGGTGGTCATGGCGACGGGGTTCGCCCGGCCCAAGCTCGACTTCCTGCCCGACACCTGCTTCGCCAAGCCGTACGACCCGCCCAACTGGTACCTGCAGACGTTCCCGCCGAGCCACCCGTCCGTGTCGTGCATCAACTGCACGTACATGAACGCCATCGGGACGGTGGGCAACTGGCACATTGGCATCTACACGCGGATCCTGCTCATGTTCCTGGTGGACCCGCTGACGCGGCCGAGCCCGTTCTGGATGAAGCGGTGGATTGACATGACAAGGCTGCTCAAGATGGCGGCGCCGACGGGGCCGTTTGAGTTCTTTACGTATCTCGAGCTGGTGTGGTGGTTTGCGTTTTGCGTGGCGTTTAACCCGTTCCGCTGGAAGTGGGCGCTGTTTGTGTTTTTTGGGTTGGGGTTCATGCTGCCCAAGCGTGTGGTGGCCGCCGAGGATAGGATCCGCAACGGACTGGGAGCGGGCGGTGATGCAACCAGGGGGGAGGATGTCGGGGCAAGTTTCTGATTTGGGGGCTGAAGATCAAAAAGTGTCGGGTCTTGATGGCTAGGTGTCAAAGAGTTGACAGGAAAAGGGTATAGCAGTGGCATTAAAAACCCAAGAAGCCGAAACTTGAGATTCGATGGTGGCCAAAGGTCGCCAAATTCGTATGTGTTTGAGATTGTTGTTCTACCGCCCCTTGCCTCTTGTGCCTCGCCCATTCTCCAACACCTTCAACCGCTTCTGGAATCTCTCGCCCATGTTCGCCCCACTTCCGCGCGGCCCATCCGTGGCGTCGATGCCTCTCTTGCGGCTCTTCTCCAGCAACGCCTTGGTGCCACCGCCTGACGCCTTGCCCTTGGTCAACCGGGAGATCCTGTCGACACCTTCGCTGAGATCTCTCCATTCCTCGCCGCCAAAGTTCATCCGCCCGCTGCGACCTTCCTGCCTGGCCATCTTGGCGCGGTCCTTCTTGCTCTCCTTGGGAAGACGGACAAAGTTCTTCTCTTCGAACTCGCGCCGCTCGTCCTCCTTGCGCCGCTCGGACGCCGTCTTGGTCCGGCGGCCAAAGTTTACAATCGTGGTACCGATGCTGGGCTCGGCGATGGGCGCAGTCGACATCTCGTCGGCAATGAACTCGTCGAGCGTGGCCGACTTGATCGGCCTGCGGTCCGTCTTCTCGCGCCGTTCGGTAGTCGGCATCACGACTGGCGCTATTTTTGGCGGCCGGTAGACACCCGAGGCATCCTTTTCCTTTCCGACGTATGTCGCAGCGGCGGGGCGCTGGAAGCCGGCGAGATTGGGGCGATGTTGGAGATCCGCAATCTTGCGCCCGTCCATCGTGCCGTCTTGTCCATCCTCCTCGTCCGACTCGCCTGCGTCGCTGCCCGACTCGGACTCGGAGCCAGACGCGTGTCCGTTGGCCTTGGCGGCTTCTTCGGCGGCCTTTGCGTTTCGCTCGGCGTCGTCGGCTGCACGAAGCACCTTGTCGATCTGGAACCGGAGTTTGTCTTCTAATGGTCGTGCACCCTTCTCCAGGTACAGCCTCAGTTCGACGAGCTTGGAGACGACGAGGTCGTCCAGACTCTGGTCATCCGCCTTGCTGTAGGCGCCCCCATTCTTCGCCTGCCGCAATTTCAGGAGGATGAGGAAGACAAGGTTCTGGAGGTATGAGAGCAACAGCTCGTTCTTGACGTCGAGCAGCGAAATACCGTCTTTGGGGAGCTCGATGTTGGCCAGTTTTGGTGCTGCTTCAGACGTCGAAGTCAGGGACTTGGTAAGGGAGTCCAGCAGTGCTGGAAGAGTCGCTGGAGCTGCCATTGTGGTCTGCGATCTGAATTGGCAAAGTCCGTCGCAAGGCTTTCGACTTTAACGTGCAGCGGGAACAGAAGGAAATTCTTTGAAGACGGCCCCGCCAGAACTTTTTTGTGGTCCCTGCAAGGCTGCTGCCAAGGCTGCCGAAATCCTGTCGAGACGCAGGTCCCTTCCCCAATCAGTCCCAAGTTCAGACCCACAGGGCGGGCCACATCATCAAGGCTGCACGGGCCAGCTGTCTTTGTTCCAGAGACCAGGGTCTTGGTGGCTTGGTGCAGTTTTGTAAGACGACAACTCGCCGACTTTGATTCCCAGTCTGACAGTTTTGGCGCCAATGCCGAGATCCACCACGCGCCGTGGCCTCGCAACTTCGTAACGCCTCTTGCCGGAGACCCGATCATCTGCCTCATCCCGTGTTTTCCACAGGTGCATGATCCATATTTTGGTGGTGTAGCGCGGATCCTTCGGGGCGGGTCGAAGCGAAAAGTATCCAAGGTAATGTAACCTGTTGGGTCTGCGTCTGCTTCCCCTGACTTTGGACTTTTTGAGTTCGGGCTCACCAAGACCTCTCCCATTGCGCACCCGCCCTGCGAGCCCTTGCGGTTTACACCCTCCCGCGTCCTAACACTCTTCTCAACAGATAACACGTCGACATGCAACTAAGGAAACACGCGCCCTCGGGGGCGCTCCTCGCGTCGCTGCTGGCCGCGCCGCAGCTCGCATCCGCCTTCTACCTCCCCGGCGTCGCGCCAACCACATACAAGCAGGATGAGCCGGTACCGCTCTACGTCAACACCATCCGGCCGGTCGCCGGGACAGACGCCATGCTGCACTCGGTCGTCTCGTACGACTACTACCACCCGCTCTTCCAGTTCTGCCAGCCGCCAAACGGCCCGGAGGATGTGGGCGCAAGCTTGGGGAGCATACTGTTTGGAGACAGGATAAAGACGTCGCCCTTCGAGCTCAAGATGGGGCACAACGAAACATGCAAGACGCTCTGCGAGACGACATACCAGAAGGGCGCGGCGCTGTTTGTGAACCAGCGGATCCAGTCCGGCATCGCCCTCAACTGGCTGGTCGACGGCCTTCCGGCGGGGCAGAAGATTGTGGACGAGCTGACGGACTCGGAGTTCTACAGCCCCGGCTTCCTCCTGGGACAGGAGACACAGGATGGCAGCGAGGTTCAGTTCAACAACCATTACGACATCATCATCGAATACCACGAGGTCACGGGGAGCAAGGGCCAGTACCGCGTCGTGGGCGTCATCGTGCAGCCCGAGTCGAGAAAGTACACGGGCGCCGTCGAGGGCGACACGTGCAACATGGACCTGGAGCCCGTGGTCCTGAACGAGGCCGGCGATACCAAGGTCCAATTCACCTACAGCGTCTACTGGATCCCCTCCACGACCGCCTGGGCCACGCGCTGGGACAAGTATCTCCACGTCTTCGACCCCAAGATCCACTGGTTCTCCCTCATCAACTCGGCCATCATCGTCGTCTTCCTGGTCCTCACCGTCATGTCGATCCTCGTCCGGGCCCTGAAGAAGGACATCGCGCGGTACAATAGGCTTGACCAGCTCAACCTCGAGGACCTGTCGGGCACCTCGGCGCTGATGGAGGACGGCGTGCAGGAGGACTCGGGCTGGAAGCTGGTGCACGGCGACGTGTTCCGCACGCCGTCGCACCCGCTCCTCCTCTCCGTCTTTCTCGGCAACGGCGCCCAGCTCTTCGTCATGGCCGGCTTCACCATCGCCTTTGCCCTGCTCGGCTTCCTCTCGCCCTCGAACCGCGGCTCCCTCGGCACCATCATGGTCCTCCTCTACACCGTCCTCGGCTTCGTCGGCGGCTACACGTCGTCACGCATGTACAAGTCGCTGCAGGGCGAGAAGTGGAAGCTCTGCATCATCCTGACCCCGCTGCTGGTCCCGGGCATCGTCTTCACCACCTTCTTCCTGCTCGACCTGTTCCTCTGGGCCAAGGGGTCCTCGGGTGCCGTGCCCTTCACCACCATGCTGGCCATCGTGCTCATCTGGTTCATCATCAGCGTCCCGCTGTCGTGCGCCGGCTCGTGGCTCGGCTTCCGCGCCTCCGCCCTCGAGCCCCCCGTCCGCACTAACCAGATCCCGCGCCAGATCCCGCCCGTCACCACCTACCTCAAGCCCGTCCCCAGCATGCTGCTCGTCGGCCTGCTGCCCTTTGGCGCCATCTTTGTCGAGCTCTACTTCATCATGAGCTCCATCTGGTTCAGCAAGATCTACTACATGTTTGGCTTCCTCTTCCTGTGCTACGGCCTCATGATCATGACCTGCGCCGCGGTTACCGTGCTTATGGTGTACTTTCTGCTGTGCGCCGAGAACTACAACTGGCAGTGGCGCTCGTTCCTGGCCGCGGGCACGACCTCGGGGTACATCTTCCTCAACGCCCTCATCTACTGGGTCAGCAAGCTCTCGCTGGGCGGCTTTGCGGGGAGCGTGCTGTACATTGGCTACAGCCTGCTCGTCTCGTTCTTGTTCTTCATCCTGACTGGTACGTTCTGTTCTTCGCCTGGTATTTTGGGGTTTGATGCTGACACATTTGCAACAGGCTCGATCGGCTTCTTCGCCAGCTGGCTGTTCGTCCGCAAGATTTACTCCACCATCAGGATTGATTAAGGTAGACGGAGTTGGGGTTGGGAAAAGGGGGCGGGTCATAGGAGGCGGGTGCGGGTGCGGGTGCGATTTAGCGTCCATGTACCAAAATGGAAAACGGGGGGGTGGAAGGCGCAGAGTGTGTTGTATCATTAATGGTTATCCGGCAGCGATGCTTCAGAAGCGCGGGGTTTCTCAATATTAGACTTGCGACGGTTTTAGCATCATTCTTTTTAGTACCACTTCCCTGGTCTCATCATTGACTGGTGGTGCGTTAAGGTTGCACAGAGACAGAGCAAGCAGCCGTCTAGCTGATCATTATTAACTACCGTAACCCATTGAATGCGTGCTCGATAAATAGTTGGTCAAGCAACCCTACCACTCCAATGCTCCGTCCTCACCAACCCGGACCATGCGCCGGAAACCTTGTAACGCCGTCCGTACTCCTCTAGCCAACTGTATTCAGTTTCCCAACAGACCCAGGTGTTTCACGATCGCGGCCATCACCCCCTAGTCGTTTTCGGCCTCGTGATCATGGTCTCCTCCGGCAATTGCAGGGCTTTCCTCGTCCATCGTTACCTCCATCATCTCAATCAACGGTGGTTGGTCCTGCTTCTCGATACCAATCATCCCGAAGTCAACGCCCTGTTTCTCGGGCTCTTCCTTTCCGATACCGTTCATCCTGATGGGAAGATCTTGTTTCTCGGGATCCTCCTTCTCGATCCCGATGTGAACATCTTGTTTCTCGGGGTCGTCCATCTGAATAGCATTCATCCCGATGTGAACACCCCGCTGCTCGAGAGAAACAACCTCCCACCCAACCACCGTAGACACCGACGCAGACACCTAGTCGTCCTCGTCCTCGTCATCATCATCATCCGCCCCCAGAAACGTAAACTGCTTCGGCTTGTGCCCTGCCGCCCCCGCCC
>Ga0247823_10005170_pt1 | contig 10399 bp, 8 predicted proteins | sample 13C_PalmiticAcid_2_FD_192426 | JGI IMG/M metagenome (GOLD analysis project Ga0247823, IMG submission 192426) | Soil microbial communities from agricultural site in Penn Yan, New York, United States - 13C_PalmiticAcid_Day30 | ecosystem: Environmental > Terrestrial > Soil > Agricultural land...
GTGCTGAACGCCCTTCGTCCCCACGCGACGGGCAAGCTGATCGTCGTCTTCGGCGCCGGCGGCGACCGCGACCGCGCCAAGCGGCCGATGATGGGCGAGATCGCCGGGCGTCTGGCCGACGTGGCCATCGTTACCGACGACAATCCGCGCTCGGAGGACCCCGCCGCCATCCGCGCCCAGGTCCGCGCCGGCTGCCCCGACGCTCTGGAAATCGGCGACCGCCGCGAAGCCATCCGCCACGCCGTATCGCTGATGCGCGAAGGAGATGTGGTGGTGATCGCCGGAAAAGGGCATGAACAGGGACAGATCGTCGCCGGGGTCGTGCATCCCTTCGACGACGCCACCGAAGCGACCGAAGCCCTGCGCGATCATGCCTGACACCCAAACGCCGCTCTGGACCGCCGAAGCCATCGCCTCGGCGACCGGCGGCCAGCTCCACGGACCCGATGCTGATGTCTCGGGCCTGATCTACAACAGCCGTGAAATCCAGCCGGGCGACCTCTTCCTGGCCCTGCACGGCGCGCGCGACGGGCATGAGTTCGCCGCCGCCGCCTTCGCCGCCGGGGCCACCGTCGCCCTGGTCGACCGCCCGGTCGAGGGCGGGCCCTATGTTCTGGTGCCCGACACCCTGAAGGGGCTGGAGGCCATGGGCGTAGCCGCCCGCGACCGCGCTCGTCTGCGTGGCGCTGTCACCGGCAGCGTCGGCAAGACCAGCGTGACCCAGGCGATCAAGGCGGGCCTCGATCTGGCCGGCTCCAGCCACGCCTCGATCAAGAGCTACAACAACCACATCGGCGTGCCGCTGACGCTGGCGCGGATGCCGCACGGCACCGACCGCGCCGTGTTCGAGATCGGCATGAACCATCCGGGCGAGATCGGGCCGCTGTCGGCCTTCGTCCGCCCGCATGCCGCCTGCGTCACCACCGTCGGCCCGGTTCACATCGAAGCCTTCGCCGACGGAGAGGCGGGCGTGGCGCGCGAGAAGGCCGCTATCTTCCAGGGTCTGGTCCCCGGCGGCGTGGCCGTGGTCAACGCCGCTGACGCCCATGCCGACATCGTGCGCCAAGGCGCGCTGGGCGCCGGCGCCGTCGTCCGCACCTTCGGACACGACGCGGGCTGCGACGCCCGCCTGCTAGGCTTCACGCCCGACAGTGAAGGCGCGACGGTCACGGCCGAGCTGGATGGACGCCGCATCGAATATCGTCTGGCTCAGTCAGGCGTGCACTGGGGCCTGAACAGCCTGTGCGTCATCCTGATGCTGCAGGCGCTGGACGTGTCGCTGGACACCGCCTTGCAGGCCTTGGCCGGCTTCCAGCCTCTGGCCGGACGCGGCCAGATGAAGACGGTCGCCATCCCCGGCGGGGCCTTCACCCTGATCGACGAGAGCTACAACGCCAATCCCCTGTCGATGAAGGCGGGCTTCGTCAGCCTCGGCGCCAAGCCGGTCGGGCAGGGCGGTCGCCGCGTCGTCGTCCTGAGCGACATGCTGGAGCTGGGCGACCATAGCCGCGCTCTGCACGAGGGGCTGGCCCCGGCTATCGCTGCGGCGGGTCTGGATCTGGTTCATGCCGCCGGACCGCAGATGCGCCAGCTTTACGACATCCTGCCGCCGTCGCAGCGGGGCCAATGGCGCGAAACCGCCGCCGAACTGGCCGCCGAGGCCGTCAGTCTGGTCCAGCCCGGCGACGTGGTCATGGTCAAGGGATCGAACGGGTCGCGCGCCGCTCTTGTCGCGGCCGCGCTTGCAAAACTCGGCGTCGCCGAACAAGAGGCGCGCGTCGCCGCCGAGGCCCAAGGGAAGCCTGCCTGATGTTCTACCTACTCTATCTCTATTATGCGGACATCGCGCAGGAATATCCGCTGCTGCACCTGATCCAGTATCAGACGGTGCGCGTGGCCCTGGCCATGGCCACGGCCATGATCGTGGCGGTCGCCATGGGCAGCCGCTTCATCAACTGGATTCGCGCCAAGCAGGGGCGGGGCCAGCCGATCCGCGACGACGGCCCGGTTTCGCACCTGTCCAAGGTCGGCACCCCCACCATGGGCGGCCTGATGATTCTGGCCGGCATCGGCGTGGCCGTGCTGCTGTGGGGCGACCTGACCAACCCTTATATCTGGATCGTCTCGGGCGTGACGGCGGCCTTCGGCGTGCTGGGCTTCATCGATGACTACGCCAAGGTGACGAAACAGACCTCGGCCGGGCTGACGTCGAAGCAGAAGCTGGCGGCCCAGGCAGTGGTGGCCGTGATCGCGGGCGTTCTGACGGTCGTCTGGATGACCTATTCCCCGACCTCGCCGGGTCTCGAGACCTCGATCGCCTTCCCCTTCCTGAAGGCCATCCTGCTGAATATCGGCTGGTTCTATGTGGCTTTCGCCGCCTTCACCATCATCGGCTTCTCCAACGCGGTGAACCTGACCGACGGTCTGGACGGCCTGGCCATCGTGCCGGTGATGATGGCGGCGGGCGCCTTCGGCATCATCTCCTATCTGGTCGGCAACTTCCTGTTCGCCGACTATCTGCAGGTCCACCACGTGCCCGGCGCGGGCGAGCTGGCCATCTTCTGCGCGGCCATGATTGGCGGCGGCATGGGCTTCCTCTGGTACAATGCCCCCCCGGCCAAGATCTTCATGGGCGACACCGGTTCGCTGGCCCTCGGCGGCGCGCTCGGTTCGATCGCCGTCGCCACCAAGCATGAACTGGTGCTGGGCATCGTCGGCGGCCTGTTCGTGATCGAGGCGGCCTCGGTCATGATCCAGGTCGGCTACTTCAAGCTCACCGGCAAGCGCATCTTCCTGATGGCGCCCATCCACCACCACTTCGAAAAGATGGGCTGGCCGGAATCGACCGTCGTCATCCGCTTCTGGATCGTCGCCGCCATGCTGGCGCTGCTCGGTCTGGCTACGCTGAAGCTGCGCTGATCCGATGATCCCGGTTCCGGGCTTCGAGGGCAGACGCGTCGCGGTCTTCGGCCTGGGCCGGTCCGGGATCACGGCGGCGCGCGCGCTTCAGGCGGGCGGCGCCATCCCGGTCCTGTGGGACGACGGCGTCTCGGGCCGGATGCAGGCCGAGGCCGAGGGCTTCATGGTCGAGGACCTGACCCGCGCGGACTGGTCGAGCTTCGCCGCCCTGGTCCTGTCGCCCGGCGCGCCCCTGACCCATCCCAAACCGCACTGGACCGTCGAGCGCGCCCATGCGGCGGGCGTGCCGGTCATCGGCGACGTCGAGCTGTTCGCCCGCGCCCTTCACGCCCTGCCCAAGGATCAGCGCCCCCGCGTCGTGGCCATCACCGGCACCAACGGCAAGTCGACGACCACAGCCCTGATCGGCTGGGTGCTGAAGTCGGCGGGCCTGAGCGTCCACATCGGCGGCAATATCGGCATCGGGGTTCTGGCTCTGCCCGCGCCGACGCCCGACGCCGTCTATGTCATCGAGGTCTCGTCCTATCAGCTGGACCTGACCACCAGCTTCGCGCCCGACGTGGCCATCCTGACCAACATCAGCCCGGACCATCTGGACCGCCACGGCGGCATGGAAGGCTATGTCGCCGCCAAGCGCCGGATATTCCAGACGCAGGGGCCTGGGGCGCTGGCCCTGGTCGGCGTGGACGAGGCCTGGGGGCAGGGGATCGCACACGACCTGCGCGAATACGGCCACCGTATCTGCACGGTTTCCACTTCCGCTCATCCCCGCGGAGGCGGGGACCCAGTTCTTCGGCTTCAAGGACTCGGTCGGCGTGGTGGATACAGCTCTCACTGGGTCCCCGCCTCCGCGGGGATGAGCGGGATAGAGGCTGAGCCCGGCGCATTGCTGGCCGATGGCGACGTGCTGGCCGACCTCTCCGCCGCCCGCTCTCTGCCCGGCCGTCACAACGCCCAGAACGCCGCCTTCGCCTATGCCGCCGCCCGCGCCCTGGGACTGTCGCATGAGGCGGCGGTCGAGGGTCTGCTGACCTTCCCCGGTCTGGCGCACCGCATGGAGGCCGTGGGCCGCCTCGGCCCTATCCGCTTCATCAACGACTCCAAGGGCACCAACGCCGACGCCGCGCGTCAGGCCCTGGCCTCTTATCCGTCCGTCTTCTGGATCGCCGGCGGCAAGGCCAAGGAGGGCGGCATCGACAGCCTGCGCGACCTCTTCCCCCATGTCGCCAAGGCCTATCTGATCGGCGAGGCCGCCGACGCCTTTTCCGTCACCCTGGCCGACACTCCGCACGTCGTGGCCCACACCATGGAGCGCGCCGTCGAACTGGCCGCCGCCGACGCCGCCAAGGCTGGCGGCGAACAGGTCGTCCTGCTGTCGCCCGCTTGCGCTAGCTTCGACCAGTTTCCCGACTTCGAGGTGCGGGGCGAAGCCTTCCGCGCCGCCGTCCTGGCGCTGGGCGCCAAGCCGGAGCCCGCCGCATGAGCCACGGCAGCTACAGTCATCCCTTCTCGCGCAACGACCAGAGCCTGATTGCGCGCTGGTTCTGGACCGTGGATCGCGGCCTGCTGGGCGCGGCTTTGACGTTGGTGGCGCTGGGGGTGTCGCTCAGCTTCGCTTCCAGCCCGGCGGCTATTCTGGCCGATGAATCCATCACCGATCCCTTCCACTATTCATGGCGGATGATCGTCTGGGCCAGCATGGGCACGACCCTGATGCTGACCACTTCGCTGCTGTCGCCGCGTGGCGTGCGGCGGATCGCGGTCCTGGCCCTGTTCGGGGCCATCGTGGTCATGGCGGCCTTGCCCTTCATCGGTGACACGGTGAAGGGCGCCGCGCGCTGGGTGAACCTCGGCCCGTTCAGTCTTCAACCTTCCGAGTTCGCCAAGCCCGGCCTGATCGTCTTCGCCGCCTGGATGTTCGCCGAGGCGCAGAAGGGGCAGGGCGTCCCCGGCGTCAGCATCGCCTTCGGCTTCTGGGCCCTGACCGTCGGCCTGCTGCTGATCCAGCCGGACATCGGCCAGACCCTGTTGATCACCACCACCTTCATGGCTGTCTTCTTCATGGCCGGGGTGCCGTTGAAATGGGTCGCCGTCATCGCCGCCATGGGGGCGGGCGGGGTGGTGTCGCTCTATTTCACCTTCAGCCACATGCGCGACCGTCTCAGCCGCTTCCTGTCGCCCGAGACGACCGACACCCATCAGATCGACCGCGCTTCCGAGGCCATTCGCGCTGGCGGCCTGGTCGGGCGGGGCATCGGCGAAGGCGTGATGAAGCGCCACGTGCCTGACCTGCACACCGATTTCATCTATTCGGTCGGCGCCGAGGAGTTCGGCCTGGTCCTGTCGCTGATCCTGATCGGCCTCTACGCCTTCATCGTCATTCGCGGGATGAAGAAGGCGATGAAGCTGAACGACCCGTTCGAGCAGACGGCGGCCGCGGGTCTCTTCATGCTGATTGGGCTGCAGGCCTGCATCAATGTGGCGGTGAACCTGAACCTGATCCCGACCAAGGGCATGACGCTTCCCTTCATCAGCTATGGCGGCTCGTCGATGATGGCCATGGGTCTGACCATGGGGTTTGCCCTGGCCCTGACGCGCCGTCGTCCGGGGGCCTATGAGCCGGGCTCCAACATCTCCCCGCCGCGTCGTCGCCTGCTGCCGTAAGAGAGTATCCGCATGAACAAGGTCTGCGTCGTCGCCGCCGGAGGCACTGGCGGTCACATGTTCCCCGCCGAGGCTCTGGCTCGCGAACTGGCGTCGCGCGGCTGGCGCGTGGTCCTGGCCACCGATGCGCGCGGCGAGCAATACGCCCACGCCTTTCCCGCCGAGGAGCGTCTGGCGCTGGACGCCGCCACCGGCCGCGGCCCCGTCGGCCTGCTGAAGGCCGGTCTGGCGATTTGGCGCGGCGTGGGCCAGGCCAAGTCGGCCTTTGACCGCACCGGCGCGGACGTGGTCGTCGGCTTCGGCGGCTATCCGTCGGCCCCCGCTCTGGTCGCCGCCATCCTGCAAAAGCGCCCGACCCTGATCCACGAGCAGAACGCCGTCCTGGGCCGCACCAACCGTATGCTGGCCCCGCGCGTCGGCGGCGTGGCCTCGGCCTTCCCGACCCTGGGCCGTGCGCCCGAGGCGGTGAAGGCCCGCGCCCAGGTCGTCGGCAATCCGGTCCGCCCCGACATCCGCGCCCTGTTCGACCGCGCCTATGTCGCGCCCGAAGGCGACGGCCCCATCCATGTCCTCGTCACCGGCGGCAGTCAGGGCGCGCGCATCCTGTCCGAGACCGCGCCGCGGGCGCTGGCGGCCCTGCCCGAGGCCATCCGCAACCGGCTGAAGGTCCAGCAGCAGTCCCGGCCCGAGACGCTGGAAAGCGCCCGCCAGATCTATCTGGAGGCCGGCATCAACGCTGAGGTTTCCCCCTTCTTCCGCGACATGGCTGACCGGCTGTCGAAGGCGCATCTGGTCATCGGCCGCGCCGGGGCCTCGACCTGTTCGGAGCTGGCGGTGGCGGCTCTGCCGTCCGTCCTGATCCCGTTGAAGATCGCCATGGACGACCACCAGACCCTGAACGCCCGCGCCCTGTCCGAGGCCGGCGCCACCCGCGTCATCGCCGAGGACGATCTGACGGTCGACAGCCTGACCGCCGTCCTGTCCGAGGTCCTGGCGGACCCGGCGGAGCTGGCCGCCATGTCCGCCGCCGCGCGTTCAGTCGCCATTCCCGACGCGGCCGCCCGTCTGGCCGATCTGGTGGAAGCGGCGGCGCGCTGAAGCGCCGCATGGCCTTGGGTCGCGCGGCGAAGCTGGCTAGGCTGCGGCCATGCCTCAGTTTGTCGTCGATCTGACCAACAACGTCTTCGCCCTGTGGAACCAGTTCTACTGGCTGCCGGAATGGGCCGTGATCACCATCATCATCGTCGTCTTCGTCTTCATCGGCTGGGCGGCCAACCAGGTGGTCTTCGCCCTGTTGAAGCTGGCGGTGCGCAATCGCGACGTCTTCTGGAAGGGCATGCTGGGCCGCGCCCGGCTCAAGGTCCGCATCGCCGTCATGATCATCGCCCTGGCCCTGGCGGTGACGGTGTCGCCGCTGGATCCCGAGCCGTCGCTGCTGATCCGGCGCACCCTGCTGTTCGGCTTCATCCTGGTGTGCGGCTGGATGATCGCCGGGGCGGTGGACATGGGGGCCGTCGTCCACCTCAAGAAGTTCAACATGGACACGGAGGACAACCTCCTGGCCCGCAAGCACGTCACCCAGACGCGCATCCTGCAGCGGGTGGCGGCCATCCTCATCGGGCTGATCACCCTGGGGCTGGCCTTGATGACCATTCCGGGGGTGCGTCAGTGGGGTCTGTCGCTGTTGGCTTCGGCGGGCGTGGTGGGCATTGTCGCGGGTCTGGCCCTGCAGCCCTTCCTGACCAATCTGATCGCCGGCATCCAGATCGCCACGGCCCAGCCGATCCGCCTGGACGACGCCGTCATTGTCGAGGGCGAGTGGGGCCGGGTGGAAGAGATCACCTCGACCTATGTGGTGGTCAAGCTGTGGGACTGGCGGCGCATGGTCCTGCCGCTGACCTACTTCATCCAGAAGCCGTTCCAGAACTGGACCCGCGACGACAGCCGCCTGATCGGCGTCGCCTTCCTCTATGTGGACTACGAGGCGCCGATCGACCGGCTGCGGGTCAAGCTGGAGGCCATCGCCCACGCCTCGCCCCTGTGGGACGGCGACGTGGTGTCCCTGCAGGTCACGGACATCACCGCGCGAGTGGCCCAGGTCCGCTGTCTGACCAGCGCCAGGAACGCCTCCGTGGCTTTCGACCTGCGCTGCGAGGTGCGTGAAAAGATGCTGGCCTTCATGCGGGACGAATGCCCGCAGGCCCTGCCGAGGGATCGGGTGGATCTGGATCGGAACAGCTGGCCGTCAGGCGAGGTTCGCTAACCCGCCTCATTTCACGCCGTCATCCTCGGGCTTGACCCGAGGATCGAGGCTAGGGGCGCGCTCGAGCTTGCTGACGTCGCGCAGTCGGACAAGCCGATTCCTCGGGTCAAGCCCGAGGATGACGGCGCGAGGAAGAAGAAGCTCACTCCTTCATCCGCTCGCGCCCGATCCGCACGGCGTCGGCCGTGCTGAGAGCATCCGCCGTTTGCGGCTCGTGACTGCAGGCCACCGCCGCCAGTTCCGCCGCATCCCCGCCCGGCGCAATGGCATAGGGCGAGGCGTTCTCCGGCGTGATCGGCCCCTCGGACCCGTCGGCTTCCAGCGAGGCGAAGTCGAGCCGATCCGCCGTCTGAGCGGCGCAGTCGAACCGCCACCAGGACCAGCCGCCGGCATAGGCGACGCCGCCGATGACCATGTCTTCCTCGCTGACCTGCAAGGACCGCATCCGCACCCCGTCGCCGTCTGGCGTCAGCGAGGCCGCATCGGCGAAGACGGCGAACCGTCCCACGCCGGTCAGGACCAGGGCGTGATCCTGGGCCGTCGCCGTAGTTGCGGACAGGGCGAGAGCGGCCGTCAAGACCGTCAGGGCTCGCGTCATCGTGGCATCCTGTGTTTCGTTAACCGCATCCGCAAACCACGTGTTGAGACGCCGCGTCTAGAACCAAGCCATGTATCAGGAACCGCTCGGAGTCGATCTCGCCGTCGCCCCGCCCGACCGCCGGGCGCGTGAACGTCGCCCGTTCCGGCAGAAGCGCCGTCCGGAGGAGCGCGTCCGCATCCTGGGCGAGACCGTCGATCTGATGCGGCCCGAAGAGGTCCTGCTGCACGTCGAGCGCTGCATCGAGGCGGGCGCGCGCAGCATCATCGCCAACCACAACCTGCACAGCCTCTATCTGCTGCCGCGCACGCCGGGCATGCGACGGCTCTATGATCTGGCCGACGTGGTCGAGCTGGATTCGACCCCCCTGATCCATTTCACCCGACTGCTGGGCCTGCACAGTCGACCCTTCCACCGCTGCACCTATCTGGACTGGCGCGACCAGTTCTGGAGCATGGCCGACCGTCAGGGCTGGCGCGTCCTCTATGTCGGCGGGGCCGACGGCGTGGCGACGACGGCGGCCGAACGTCTGGCCGCGCGTTATCCGGGGGCCGTGATCAAGGGTCTGTCCGGCTATTTCGACGCCACGCCGGGATCGGCGGGCAATACCGCCGTCCTGTCCGCCGTGCGTGACTTCCAGCCCAATGTCCTCTTCGTCGGCATGGGCATGCCGCGTCAGGAGCTGTGGATCGCCGACAACATCGACGCCCTGCCGGACGCCGTCATCCTGCCGGTCGGCGCGGCCTTCGACTATGAGGCGGGCGTCCAGAAGGCCGCGCCCCGCTGGATGGGGGGGCTCGGCGTCGAATGGCTGTTCCGCCTGTTCGCCGACCCGAAACGCCTGTTCACCCGCTACTGCGTCGAGCCCTGGTTCCTGATCGGCCCGGCCTTGGGCGACGTGCGCGAGGCGATGCGGCGCAAGAAAAAACGTTGACGCTCTCTTTCCTCCCCACTTCGTGGGGAGGGGGACCGCGCAGCGGTGGAGGGGGCGGCGCCAGGTCTGAAAGTTCGGGCGCATCTAACAGGCTGGCCGCAGCGCCGCCCCCTCCGTCACGTCGCTTCGCGCCGCGCCACCTCCCCATGTAATGGGGAGAAAAGACTAGCTTCAGGCCGCCACGATCTGCTCGGCCTGCTTCAGGTTGACGCTGACCAGCTGGCTCATGCCGCGTTCGGGCATGGTGACGCCGTAGAGGCGGTCCATCCGGCTCATGGTCACCGGGTTGTGGGTGATGACGATGAAGCGGGTGTCGGTGCGCGACCGCATCTCGTGCAGCATACGGCAGAAGCGATCGACGTTGGCGTCGTCCAGCGGCGCGTCCACCTCGTCCAGCACGCAGACGGGGGCCGGATTGGCCAGGAAGACGCCGAAGATCAGGGCCGCCGCCGTCAGGGCCTGCTCACCGCCGCTCATCAGGCTCATGACCGACAGCCGCTTGCCGGGCGGGCAGGCGTAGATTTCCAGACCGGCCTCCAGCGGGTCGTCGCTTTCGACCAGCTTCAGTTCGGCCTGACCGCCGCCGAACAGGGCCTCGAACAGGGCCTTGAAGTTGGCGTTGATGACGTCGAAGGCCGCCACCAGCCGCTCGCGGCCCTCGGCGTTCAGTTCGTCGATGCCGTCGCGCAGCTTGGCGATGGCCTGGGTCAGGTCGATGCGTTCCGACTTCATGGCGCCCAGACGCTCGCCGTATTCGGCGGCCTCTTCCTCGGCGCGCAGGTTGACGGCGCCCAGGGCCTCGCGCTCGCGCTCCAGCCCGGTCAGCAGGCTTTCGGCGCCGGCCGTGTCCGGCGGGCGGGCGATGGCGTCGTCGATCAGCTTCTGGCCCAGCTCGTCCGGCGACATCTGCGCCGTTTCGCGGACATTGGCCTCGGCCTCGGCCAGACGTTCGCTCGCGGCCTCGGCGCGGGCGGCCAGACCGGCGCGGGCTTCGCGCGCGGCCCCCGCGGCGGTCTGGCCG
>Ga0247823_10005171_pt1 | contig 10399 bp, 8 predicted proteins | sample 13C_PalmiticAcid_2_FD_192426 | JGI IMG/M metagenome (GOLD analysis project Ga0247823, IMG submission 192426) | Soil microbial communities from agricultural site in Penn Yan, New York, United States - 13C_PalmiticAcid_Day30 | ecosystem: Environmental > Terrestrial > Soil > Agricultural land...
CTTTTTTAGCGAAGTCTGCGAACGCAGCTGCGCTCGATCTCGTCCTGACGCCGCGCCCCGAGCAGCGCCATGTCGCGCTCATATTCGGTCCGCAGCAGCTGTAGCGCCCTCGTCGCGCCCGCGCGTCCGCCGACCGTGAGCCCGTAAAGCCCCACCCGCCCGGTGGAGCAGGCGCTTGCGCCGAGCGCGACGGCTTTGAGAATATCGGTGCCCCGCCGGATTCCCCCGTCGACGATCAGCTCGGCTCGTCCGGCCATTCGCTCCGCCGTCTGCTCAAGCATGTCAAGGCCGCTCACCGCGGCGTCCAGCTGGCGTCCTCCATGGTTGGACAGGAAGATCGTCGACGCGCCGGCGGCGACCGCGCGTTCGACGTCGTCGCCGTGGAGCAAGCCCTTGACCGCGATCGGGCCGCCCCACAGCCCGGCGACCCACTCAAGGTCGGCCCAGCTCAGTTGCGGTTCGAACTGGCTATTGATGAAGTTCAGCAGCGTGGTTCCAGGTTCGGCCCGCATGTCGCTGAAATTCGCCAGTTTCACCGGCTGGCGGACAAGAGTGTTCCAGCACCAGGCGGGATGGCGTGCGAATGCAAGCAGACTGGCAAGGTCAAAGCGCGGCGGGATTGTCATCCCGGTTCGTTTGTCCCGCTCGCGATTGGCCGGGACAGGCACGTCTATCGCGAGAATCAGCGCGGCATATCCGGCAGCCTTTGCGCGAAGGACGAGCTCCCGGGTCAGGCCGCGGTCCCGAAAAATGTAGAGCTGAAACGCCTTTGGCGCGGTTGTGCTTTGAGCCACTTCCTCGATCGAGCGGCTGGCCATCGCAGAAAGGCAGTAGAGTGTCCCGGTGGCGGCAGCCGCCATGGCCAGGCCGATTTCGCCATCCGGATGAAACAGCCCCGCCCCCCCGGTGGGGCTGACTATCAAGGGCCATTCCAGATTTTGACCGAGAATCTTGACTGCCCCTGAAACCTGCGACACGTCGCGAAAGGCGCGGGGGACGAGCCCCCATTCGGAGAACGCCTCGCGGTTGCGGATAAGGGTCGCCTCATCTTCGGCGCCGCCCTCGAGAAAGTCGGATACCGGCGTCGGCAGTCGCCTCCGCGCGCGGCTGCGCAGGTCGGCGATGTTGAGCGAACGGGAGAGGGCGCGGTCATTCGGACGCATCGGCGGTGGCCTCCGGAGGCAGGTTGGGTATCAACGTGATCAGACCAGCCGGTTCGCAGGCGTGCCGCCCGCCGCCCAGCAGTGGAGCGCCGCGACGAGCGAGCGCCCCATGCCGAGGCGCGCCTCGACCGTCGAGCTGCCGATGTGGGGAAGCATGAACACCCCGGGTATCTCGAGGTAGCGCTTGTCGAAGTGCGGTTCGCCCTCGAAAACGTCGAGCGCCGCGCCGGCAATCCTGCCTGCCGCCAGCGCAGCGAGGAGGGCATCGTCGTCGACGAGGTCTCCGCGCCCGACGTTAACGAGGATCATTGTCGGGCGCGCGCGGTCAAGCAAAGCCCTGTTGACGATGTGCCGCGTCTTGCTGGTCGACGGACAGGCAAGCAGGAGAAAATCGCTTTGCGTGGCGAGGTCTTGCACGTCCGCCACGAAGCGTGCGCCCCGCTCCAAATTCGCAGGCAGGCGCCCGCGGTTTGTATAGAGGATCGACATGCCGAACGATCTTGCGCGATCTGCAATCCGCTGCCCGATCGCACCCATTCCCAATATGCCTAGCGTTTTGCTTCGCAGCTCGATCCCGTTCAGCTGCGTCGGGGTCCATCCGGTCCACGCCCCGCTACGGATCAGCGTGATGCTTTCGGTGATACGGCGCGCGGCACCCAATATCAGCAACAGGGCAGCATCCGCCACGCTGTCCGCCAGCACGTCCGGCGTGTTGAAAACGGCGATGCCCGCGGCCTCGCAGGCCGGCAGATCGATATGCTCGTGTCCGACCGAATAGGTTGCTAGCGCCCGGACGTTCGGATCGAGGCGCGAAAGCGTGGCATCGTCGAACGGGATCGGGCCGGGGGAGCAGAGGATCGCGTCTGCCGGCCAGTCAGGCAGGGTTTTGGGACCATCGCACGGCTCGGACCGGAAGTCGAAGTCGCTTTCGAACAGCGCCTCGACCGCTCGCGGCAGCGCGGCGAGCGACAGCAGCCGTAAGCGTGGCGGTCCGTCGGTTGCGTCGTGCCTGACCATCAAGCCGATTGGGCGGTGCGGCGCTGCTTGGCCTCGCAGGTGATCTTGAGTCTCAGCAGTTCGAGCGACATGAGCAGCAATATGCCGTTCCAGAACGTCAGCGAATAATTGCCGAGAAGGATCGAGTTGACGGTCCAGAGGATCATTCCCCCGGAGAGCAGCACAAGGTAAGGAAGCGATAGCGAAGAAACGATGCGCGTCCTGCGCGTCAGCAGAATCTGCGGCAGAAAGGTCGCCGCCGCCAGAAGGCCGTAGATGAAGGCAACCTCCTCGGCCCAGTGCGGGGTGAGCAGTCTCGGGATGAACCAGGGTGCCACCAAGAGGCTTCCGACAGCCAGTGCCGTCGTCGCGAGCAGGAAGGCGGAAAAGACCCGGCGTGACAGAAGGAACATGATCGCGAAATTGGCAACCAGGCCGATCGCGTTGAGAATGATCATCGCGTAGATCATGTACTGGATTCCGATGAGGACGGTAAAACTGCCCATGCACAGCAGTAACAGATAGGAGCTGACGGAAAGTCCGGCCGTGTCCCTTGTTCGAAAGGTTCTGAAAGCCTGGGCCAAGGGCGCGCTCGATGTCATGATGCCAGCAAAAAACGATAATATCTCGACCAACTCTTGTCTCCTCCGCCCGCGGCGCTGGTTCGGCCAATCGATGAATACTTCGTAACGGCGCGCGAATGGCGCGCGGAGCAAATGGACCGTCCGAACCGGGGACTTTGCTCCAACGTCAGCCTCGCTGTCGTCGGCGTATCGCCGAAGGCGCGCTGCCTCCATTGGGGTAAATATCTACATTCCCACCGCCGCGCTCGTTACCCCGATGCGCGAAGCCGCGTGCAGCCCGTTTTCGATCGCCACCCGGCTTGGTGTTTCCACCAATTGAGCCTGTTTTCGCTCCTTCCTAAGTTTCTGGCCTGGGCGGATGGCGCGCGAGCCTGCTTTGGTCCCTTCGCGCAGGGTTAAACGATGATCGCAATCGCAACCTGACGTCGATTTCGCGAGAGCGTTAAGAGATATTACACGGCAGGAAATGCCAAAAGCTGATTTCCGACAATAATCTAAAGCCATGCATAAAGATTAATTGCTTCAATAGTTATAGCTCATGAATAACATGTGCTGAGGTGTTGAATACAAATAGCATGAAGCGCCGTATTATTATTCAAGAGGGGAAATCGTGATGATGAATCGTCAGGCTCGGGCGAGATGCTTGGTCGTTCTGTTGCTTTCTACGGCTGCCGCGACCGCGCGCGCGCAGGATATGCCGCAAGACGCCGCTTCGGCCGATGCTGGCGATGAGATCATTGTCACGGCCCAAAAGCGCTCCGAGCGCCTCGTCGACGTTCCGATGTCGGTTACGGCCGCAACCGGCGAGCAACTCTCCAAACAGGGAATTGTCGATACGTCGCAGCTCGCGAAGATCGTGCCAGGCTTCACCTATCAACAGAGCAACTACGGCAATCCGGTCTTCGCGATCCGCGGGGTGGGTTTTGTCGACAATTCGGTGACCGCCGGCTCGACCGTGTCGGTCTATGTCGACCAGATTCCCTTGCCATTTGTCGCCATGACCCGAGGCGCGACGCTCGACCTTGAGCGCGTCGAGGCGCTGAAGGGTCCGCAAGGGACGTTGTTCGGACAAAATTCAACCGGCGGTGCGATAAACTATATTGCCGCGAAACCGACAAGCGAGCCAAAGGCCGGGATTGACCTCAGCTTCGGGCGTTTCAACGAAATCGTCGCCAGCGGCTTTGTGAGCGGACCCATCGCGGAAAATATGCGGGCGCGGCTTGCTCTCCGCTCGGAATCGATGAAGGGCTGGCAGCAGAGCCTGACGCGTCCGGGGGACACGCTGGGCCGGAAGCGTTTCTTCACCGGGCGCTTCCTTCTCGACTGGGATCCTTCGGAGAACCTCAAGTTCGCACTTCACGCGACCGCATCGCACGATGGGTCGGAGAGCCCGGCCGCGCAGCTGGTTCGCGCTTTTTCGCGCGGGTTCCCCAACGCCAGGACCGCGCCGCTTATCGCGGCCTATCAGGCGAGCGCCATTCCAGCGCGAGGGCCGCGCGAGGCGGACTGGGATTCCGGCTTCGATTTTTCCCGCGACGATGATTTTTATCTGATCGCGCTGCGCGGCGACTGGCAGATGGCCGAGCAGCTGACCCTGACATCGATTACCGCCTATTCGCACATGACAACGCACCGGCCGATCGACCTCGACGGCGTGGCCGTCGAAGGCAACGGCTTCAATTTTCGTTACGATCGGCAGGATGGCCTCTTGAAGTCGTTTTCGCAGGAGCTGCGTCTTGCGGGGGATATGGGACCCCTGAAATGGGTGGTTGGCGCGAATTATCAGAAGCAGACGGCGAACGAGTTTCAGCTCCTGTCGAACCCCGGATCACAGGGCTCATTCGACTTTACCAACCTGGCGCCCATCCTCGGCCCTGACATAGGCCGCATCTATTACTGGAATCAGTCGACATATCTGAACAAGCAGCGACCGATTTCCAAAGCGGTTTTCGGCGGCTTCGATTATGAGGTCACCGATAGCCTGACGGTGCGGGCGTCGGCGCGCTACACCGACGAGAAGCGCAGGTTCAGCGGGTGCCTTGCCGACGGCGGCGAAACAACGACAGCCCAGTTCGACGCCATTCGCGACGCGTGGTCCGTGCTGGCCGGCGGCGTGCCAATCTCGCCGGGCGCCTGCCTCACCCTGAACGACACCAGTTTTCTTCCCGGATTGGTCAGCAGCCAGCTAAACGAGGACAATGTCTCCTGGCGCGCCAGCATCGACTATAAGCCCAGCAGCGACAGCCTGGTCTATCTTGCCGCCGCGAAGGGTTACAAGTCGGGCGGATACAGCATTGTGCCAGCGATTTTCGCGTCCCAGATCGCTCCCGTGACGCAGGAAAGCTTGCAATCCTATGAGGCGGGCTTCCGGGTATCGCTCGCCGGGCGCAGGCTGCAGCTCAGCGGTGCCACCTTCTACTACGACTATAGCGACAAGCAGCTTATCGGCTGGGCCAATACCGCTTTTGGGCCGCTGCCCCAGCTCGTCAACATTCCCAAATCACGTGTCATCGGCGCCGAGCTCGAACTGACGGCGCGTCCGATCGAGGGGCTGCGCCTCAACGCTGGTCTCACCTACATCGATTCGAAGGTGAGGCGCGATCCGAATCTGCCGCTGGACTCGTTCGGTCAGGCCGCCTCGTACCTCGGCGAGTCCTTCCCGAACACGCCTGACTGGAATGGCCTGGTCGATGCGGAATACAGCTTTCCGATATCGGGCGCGATGAATGCCTTCGTCGGCGGTTCCGCGACATTCAGAAGCGGGACAAACTCCTTCTTTGGAGGGCTCCCGGATTTCAGAATTCCTGGTTACAGCCTGTTTGACGTTCGCGCCGGGTTCGAAAGCCCAGACGGGGAATGGCGAGTCCAGGCCTATGGACGCAATATCACCAACAAATGGTATTGGGTGAATGTCGGCGTCGAAACCGACGCCATCCACCGTGCGCCAGGGATGGGGGCGACTTACGGTCTGGCGGTCTCCTATCGCTTTTGATCGCACATCCGCTTCGGTGGGGGGAAGGCGGGCAGCCTCGCTGCCCGCCTTATTCCTGACCATGGAAACTCGCCTCGGAGCGCGCGGCTGATGGGACGAACTGACCGGGCGCTGAGCAAAAAGGCTGCACGGTCGCGGGAGATCCAGGAGAAACGGCATGCAGGATTTCGAGGGAAGAATTGCCGTCGTTACCGGCGCGGCTTCGGGAATTGGGCTGGCAATCGCCACGTCGCTTGCCGCGCGCGGCGTGTTGGTGGCGCTCATGGATATCGAGCATGACGCGTTGCATGAGGCTGCCGCGACGCTCTCGGGCGCCGGAGCGACCGTTCTGCCTTTGGTGGTCGACGTCTCGAACCGCGAGAAAATGTACGAGGCGGCGGCAACTGTCCGTGACAGGTTCGGCGGCCTCGATATCCTCGCGAACAACGCCGGCGTCGTTCACAACTCCGCGCCGCTGTACGAAGTCCCCGACGAGGCCATCGACTGGAGCATCGACGTTAACGTCTATGGCGTGCTCAGTGGCATCAAGGCCTTCGTGCCGCTGATTATCGAGACGGGGAGGGGCGGGCACGTTGTCAATACCGGCTCGATCGGCGGATTTCAGGTACGCAGGAGCGAGCATTGGCATCAGGCCCTTTATGCGGCGACCAAATATGCCGTGACGGCGCTTTCCGAAGGGCTTCGCATGGATCTCGAGGACCTTGGGATCGGCGTTTCCGTGCTCGCGCCCTCGGCGGTTGCGACCAATATCGGTACGTCTGATCGAAATCGGCCCGGTCGCTTTGGCGGCCCCGCCGAAGGAAGCCTGAACCCGGTGGTCGATCATATGCTCCGTCAAACCGGGGTTGCCCCCGAGGTCGTCGGCGAGCGGGTAATCCAGGGGATTATCGACAATGAGGCTTACATCTTCACGCATCTCGATGTGCGCGAGTGGCTGGAGGAGCGCCATCGCGCAATCGAGGCGGCGTTCGATGCCACGCGACGCTTTCTTGCAGCGCGATGAGCAAGACGAGAGGAACAAGGCTTTGACCGGATATGCGCACAAAATCTGGCTCGAAGTGGCGCTGAACGGCGGGTGGGGACGAGATCTACAGCCGCGGATTCCCGTCAGCACTGACGAACTTATCGGCGAGGGGATTGCCTGCGCCCGCGCTGGCGCGGCGATCGTTCATTTTCATGCCTATGATCGCGAAGGGCAGCCGAGCGATGACGCAGGAATCTATGCCGCCGTCATCAAGGGCATTCGCGCCGACGTCGACGCGATCGTCTATCCTACAATCGCTTTTGATGGCGCAGACCGCTATTCCTTCGTGGAGACGCTCGCGCGCAAGGGTCTGCTCGAATGGGCTGCGCTCGATACCGGCTCGGTGAACCTGAGCCGCTTCGACGATATCGGGATCGGCAAGCCGGGGTCGGTCTATAATAATGATGAGGCTGGAATGCGCCGCGGGCTCGACCTCGCCCGTGATTTCGGATTTCACCCGTCCTTCGCAATCTATGAACCGGGCTTTGTCCGGCTCGGGGCCGCGCTGCACGCGGCATTTCCCGAGGTGCCGCAGCCGATCTACCGCCTGATGTTCTCGAACGGGATGGCCTTTGGCTTCCCGCCTGAGCGTTACGCGCTCGACGCGTATCGATTGCTCCTGGCGGCAGAGGCGCCCGATGCGCCCGTGATGATCGCGGGTCTCGATGTCGATCTGTCGGAACTGATCCCGATTGCGATCGCGGCCGGCTATCATTTGCGGGTCGGCCTCGAAGATGCTCGCCTTGGAAACCGGCGCGGCAATCTCGAACTCGTCGAGGCTGCCGCCGCCTTGCTCGGAAAAGCCCCGGCGACGGCAACGGAAATTCGCGGCGCGCTCCAGCGCGGGAGCCGGGCAGTGACATGATATCCAGCGATGCATCCGAGAAAAGGCGGCGATGAGCAGCAATATCTTCAAGCTTGGCACCTTCGGCTCCAATTGTGCGAGCGGCATGTCGATCACAAAATCGCCAAGCCGCTGGCCAGGCGGCTGGGACGACAATCTGCGCCTGGCACAAATGCTCGACGATGCGGGCATCGACTTCATGCTCCCGATCGCACGATGGCTCGGCTATGGCGGCGAGACGAATTTCCACGGCCGTGTCCTCGAGACGATGACATGGGCGGCCGGTCTGCTGGCCGTCACCAACCGCATCAAGATCGTGGCAACGCTTCACACCGTGGCGCATCACCCGCTGGTGGTGGCGCGCCAGATTGCGACGATCGACGCGATCGGAAGCGGGCGGGCCGGCCTCAACATCGTGGCGGGGTGGAATGAACCCGAGTACCGTGCGCTGGGACTGGACCTGCCGGCGGATCACGAGACCCGCTACGCCTATGCGCAGGAATGGTTCGACATTATCGCATCGCTATGGACCAGCGCCGCGCCAATTGACTATCATGGAAAATTCTTCGATCTGCAGGGCGCATTCTGCGATCCGAAACCGGTCGCGGGCCGGCCATTTATCATCAATGCCGCCGGGTCGGGTCCAGGCCGCGATTTCGCCATCCGTAACGCCGACATGTTGTTTACCCCTGCGATCGATCTGATCCGGTCGAAAGAGGAGGTGCGCGCGTTCAAGGCGCAGGCCGCCCGGAACGGGCGCGACATCGATGTCCTGACCGGGTGTCACGTCATTTGTCGCCCGAGCGAGAAGGAGGCGCGCGAATATGCGGCGAGCTTCATGGGAGATATGATCGATCAGGACGCGGTGGATCAGTTGGTCCGGCTTCAGATCGCGCATGCCAAATCCCTGCCTCACGATGCCTTGGCGGCTATTCGCGACCGCATGGCCATGGGCCATGGCGCGCTGCCCCTCATTGGCACTCCTGAGCAGGTCGCCGAGGGACTGATCGCGGTTCATGACGCCGGCTTTGGCGGGGCGACGCTCAGCTTCTTCGATTACGCCGAAGAATTCCCCTATTTCCGTGACACGGTGCTCCCGATCCTCGAACAGGCGGGCCTGCGTGCGCCGGCTCCGAGCCAGCGAGGGGGCGGGGGTGGATATGCCTGAGTGCGCTCTTTAGCCGCTGGCCCGATCGAGGAGGCGCACCGCTTCGGAATCGAGCGCGAGTTCGGTGGCATTCACCAGATCTGCGATCTGGCTTATGCTCGTCGCGCTCACGATCGGCGCATGGATAGCGGGCTTGGTCATCAACCACGCGATCGCGATTGTCGCGGGGCTCGCGGCATACCGCGTGCCAATTTTGTCCAAAGCAGCAAGGACAGCTATCCCGCGTTCGTTAAAATAGGGCGCGACGCTGCTCTCGCGCGGACGATCGGCAAGGTCGGACAGCCGCCGATATTTGCCGGTGAGAAAGCCGTTCGCCAGCGAAGCAAAGGGAAGGACGCCGATGCCGCGTCTTGCGCAAAGGTCCGCTGCCTCGGCCTCGTAATTCGACCGCTCCACTAGATTATAGTGCGGTTGGAAAGCGGCGTAGCGGACAAGCCCATGTCTTTCGCTGCAGTCGAGCGCTTCGGCAAAGCGCTGCGCGGTATAGTTCGATGCGCCGATGGCGCGGACCTTTCCAGCTCGGACGAGATCGTCATAGGCTCCGAGTGTCTCCTCGAGCGGAACGCCTAGATCGTCGAAGTGCGACTGGTAGAGATCGATATAATCCGTCCCGAGCCGCATCAGCGATGCCTCCACGGCCTCCTTGATGTAGCGCGCGGACAGTCCGGCCCCGCCGTCCCCCATATCCGCGCCGACTTTCGTGGCGATGACGATCCGGTCCCGTCCACCGCGCGAGCGCAGCCAGTGCCCGATGATGATTTCTGACTCGCCGCCCGAGTTGCCGCTTGCCCATCGGGAATAGAGGTCCGCCGTATCGAGGAAATTCAGCCCCGCGTCCCGCAGCGCATCGAGCAGCAAAAAAGACTGTTTTTCGTCGGCGGTCCATCCAAAGACATTTCCGCCAAAACAAAGATTTGGTGTCACGACCGTCGACCCGCCGATTGCACGATATTCCATATCGAACCCTTACCAGCGCCGTGCCATGCAACGGGATCTCACTGGTCGACGATGCTGAAGGCGACCCATTTGGCGTCGGGCTCGGTGAGCCCGAGCAGGTCGCGCCCGCACTCCTGGACGACCTGGTCGGCAAGGTGGATATGCTGCGTGCCCGAATGGATATCGCGATAGATGCGCTGCATCAGTCCATCGTGGAGCGATGTGCCGCGTGCGGTGCGATATGCGAATGTACCCGTCTCCGAAATCACATCGTGGATATGGCGCATGCCCATTTTCGCAAGCGTGATCTGGCGCCGCGAAGCAGGCTGATTGGCCGCCAGGCTATCGGCGATGCCCTGCCAGCTTTCCAGCAGGAACGCGCGCGCCGACCGGTATCGGGCCTCGGCTTGCGCCAGCTCGAACCGAAACGTCGGTCCGTCGCAAACTTTCCCGAAAACATCGGCCTTCTCGCGCGCGTAGACAATGAGCTCGTCCAGCATTCGCCGGCCGACACCGAGCGCCCAGGCGCTATGGGCCCAGGTGGCGATACCCACGAGGCCCAATGTTCCTTGAATGCCGCCGCGGCACGGGACGACGCTGTCGGAGCGATAAGTCATGCCATGCGGTACAAACAGTTCCTCTGCCTCTTTCAGTCCATAATCGAAACTGCCCGTGGCGCGCAGGCCCAGCAC
>Ga0247823_10005172_pt1 | contig 10398 bp, 8 predicted proteins | sample 13C_PalmiticAcid_2_FD_192426 | JGI IMG/M metagenome (GOLD analysis project Ga0247823, IMG submission 192426) | Soil microbial communities from agricultural site in Penn Yan, New York, United States - 13C_PalmiticAcid_Day30 | ecosystem: Environmental > Terrestrial > Soil > Agricultural land...
CCTGTGGACCGCGCCGTCCCACGCGCTCACCGCCAGGCGGGCGCCGTCGGCCGAGGCCTGGACGCGGATCGCGTACTGGCCGGGCGGCGCGGTCCACAGGATCCGGGTGGCGCCGGTGGTGAGGTCGCGCCGGGCCAGGCTCCAGCGCGCGCCGTCGGCGATCATGTGCACGTAGGCGCGGCCGTCGGCGAGGATGGTGCCGCCCGGGCCGAGGCCGCGGGCGACCTCGTCGAGGTCGCCGTCGCGCCAGCGCAGGAGCCGCGTGGTCTGGTAGGTGCCGCCGAGATCGACCGCGGTCAGCCACAGCGTGCCGTCGCCGGCGAAGCTCATCCCCGAGATCAGGATCGGCGCGGCGATCGCGAGCTGGCGCGGCGCCAGCAGGTCGGTCAGGTTGCGGCGGTCGCGCACGCGGCCGTGGGCGTCGAGGACGGTCAGGCGCGTCGGCCGGTCGACGTCGCGGTCGACGATCGCGACGTCGCCGGTCGGCGACCACGCCCAGCGCGCGTCGGTGCCGAGCCGGTGGACGATCCGCTCGCCGGCCGGGCGGGCGCGGACCGGGAAGCGCCGCGCGACCCACACCCGGAAGTCGTCGATCAGATCGCCGAGCCCCTTGCCGTAGACCTCGTCGAAGCGGCCGCTGACCGAGGTCACGATCAGGGTGGCGTACGCTTGCGCCTCGATCACCCGCCACAGCGCGGCCTCGCCGTAGGTCTCGGCCAGGAACTCGATGAACATCGCGCCGACCAGGTAGTGGTGACCGACCGCGGCCAGCCGCTTGTGCTCGGACAGGTCGCCGCCGCCGAGGTCGCCGCCGGCGTAGGCGGCGTGGAACATGCCGGTGAACACCGGCCAGCGCGGGCGGCCGCCGCGCTGCAGCCGCGCCTCGTAGTAGGTGGCCAGCCCCTCGATGAACCATGGGTCGAGCCCGACCTGCGGCGAGACCAGGTCGCCGAAGCCGGTGTTCAACAGGCCCCATAGCCCGGCGATCTGCATCAGGTGCACGTAGTGGGTGATCTCGTGGCAGCCGATGTGGGCCGGATCGGGCGGCAGCCCGTACAGGGTGGTGAAGTCGAGCGTGTTGGTCGCCGGCACCACCGCGACGTCACCGAGCCCGAGCGCCGGCGGCATCACGTAGGCGTTGTTGAACGGCACCTCGGGGACGACCACGACCATCTTGGCGCGCGCCTGGCGGCTGGCGACGCGCGCGTGCGCGCGCAGCTCGGCGGCGCAGCGATCGACGTGGGCGGCGAACCGGTGGGCGTCGTCGCGCCGCGCCGCCGGGTAGTAGACGATCAGCTGATCGGTCTCCAGCCGGCGCATGGCGTGGCTCGCGAGCGCGGCCTGGACGTCGCTCGGGTATCGCCCCTGCACGCCGGCGCAGCCGGCGAGCAGGGCGGCGACCGCGACGGCGATCGCGGCCGGCAGCGTGATCGTGCGCATCGCGGCGCACGATACACGAGCTGCTGTCAGCGGCGCTCGACGTGGGCAGGCTGTGGCACGCTCGGTCTGCCCGGTCGGTCAGCGCCTGCGGCCGCGGCGGCGATCGGCCCACACGTGGCCGACGACGATCAGGCCGGCGAGCACCAGCAGGACGGTGGCGAGGGTGCCGTGGCGACCGACGAGCAGCAGGGCGGTGCCGGCGCCGAGCGTCGTGGCGGTGAGGATCGCCGCGAACAGGCGGCGGCCGAGGCGCTCGGTGGCCAGGGCCAGCTCGGGATCGCGGGTGGCGACCGACAGCCGGCCGGCGCGCAGGTCGTCGAGGATGTCGTGGACCTGGCCGGGCAGGTCGGCGGCGCCCGAGGTGAGCTGGCGGGCGGTGCGCAGCAGATCGCGGCCGAGCCGGCGCGGGCCGAACCGGTCCATGACCAGGCGGGTGAAGTACGGCCGCAGCTCGGTCCACACGTCGAGGCTGGGATCGAGCTGCTTGCCGATGCCCTCGACGGTCATGAGCGCCTTGCCGACCATCAGCATCTCGCTCGGCATCTCGATGTCGTACTTGATCGCGCCCTGGACCAGGTCGCGGATCAGCGCCGACAGCTCGACCTCGGCGAGCGGGCGGCCGAGGTACTTCTCCGACAGCTCGGCGACCTCGGCGCGGAAGCGGGGCAGGTCGACGCGGCCGCGCGGCCGGCCCATGGCCAGCAGCGCGTCGGCGAGGCCGCCGGCGTCGCCGGTGACCGCGGCCAGCATCAGCGAGATGGCGTGGTCGCGGGTCTCCTCGGTCAGGCGGCCGACCAGGCCGAGATCGATGAGGCCGAGCACCGGCTCGTCGGCGGTGCCCATCATGATGATGTTGCCGGGGTGGGGATCGGCGTGGAAGAAGCCGTCCTCGAACACCATCTTGGCGACCACGCCGAGCGCGCGCCGGGCGATGCGCGGGCCGGTGCCGGGGCCGCCGGCGGCGACGAAGTCGTCGAGGTGCTGGCCGACGAACCGCTCCATCACCAGCGCGCGCTTGCCCGAGGCGTCGCGGTACGGGGTCGGGAACCGGACGGTGGGGTTGCCGGCGAAGTTCTTGGCGAAGCGGAGCGCGTTGTCGGCCTCGAGGCCGGTGTCGAGCTCGGCGGTGATCGCCCGGTCGAACTCGCCGATCATCGCGACCGGCGCGAACGCGCGCGCCTCGGGCACGTGGGTCTCGAGCAGGCGGGCCAGCAGGTAGAGCAGGTCGAGGTCGCGCTCGATGGTCGCGCGCGCCCGCGGCCGCTGCAGCTTGACCACGACGTCGACCTCGCCGCGGCGGTCGGTGGCGCGCAGCCGCGCGGTGTGGACCTGGCCGATCGACGCCGACGCCAGCGGCGCGCGATCGAAGCGGACGAACACGGCGTCGAGATCGTCGTAGGTCTCGGCGAGGATCTCGTCGACCTCCTCGACCCGCATCGGCGGCACGTCGTCCTGCAGCTTGCGCAGCTCGACGACGACGTCGGCCGGCAGCAGGTCGGGCCGCGTCGACATGACCTGGCCGAGCTTGACGAACGACGGCCCGAGGTCCTGCAGCGCCTCGCGCAGCCGCACCGCCAGCGTGCGCGGCTCGCCGCCGGCCGGCGGCGCCGGGGCCAGCGGACCGAGCGGCAGCCGCGACACGATCTCGCCGAACCCGTGGCGGGCCAGCACCAGCGCGATCTGCGCCAGGCGCTCGGTGTTCTTGACGGTCCGGACCACGGAGACCATGGCCGGATCCTATCCCGTCCCGGCGCCGCCCTGCGCGCTCGGCGGTCAGGACGCCAGCGCCACCACGTCGTCGACCACCGCGCCGACGCCGCGCCGGCTGGTATCGACGGTGTGGTGGGCGGCGGCGTACAGCCGCTCGCGGGCGGCGAGCAGGGCCTCGAGCTCGGCGAAGGCGTGCGGGTTCTTGGCCATCGGCCGCTGGTCGCCTTGCTGGATGACCCGGTTCCAGTGATCGATCGGCCGCGCCTTGAGCCACACGGTCAGGCAGCGGGCGCGCAGCAGCGCGAAGCTGTCGGGGTCGCCGACGATCGAGCCGCCGGTGGCCAGCACCATCGGCGCGCCGCTGTCGAGCAGGCGGCGGAGGACGTCGCGCTCGACCCGGCGGTAGTAGGCCTCGCCGTGCAGCTCGAAGATCTCGCCGAGGCGCAGCCCGGCCGCGCGCTCGATGTGCTGGTCGAGCTCGACGAACGGCACGGACAGCCGGCGGGCCAGCTCGGCGCCGATCGTCGACTTGCCGGCGCCGCGCACGCCGAGCAGGGCGATGGCCCGGTGGCGTGGATCGGGCGTCAGCCCGGCCAGCAGGTCGGCCGGGGTGGTGTCGAGCGCGGCGGCGACCTCGGCGAACCGCGCCAGCGAGATGTTGCCGCTGCCGCCCTCGAGCTGGGCGAGGAAGCGCTCGCTGACCCCCGACCGATCCGACAGCTCGCGGCGCGACAGCCCGAGGCGGTCGCGGGCGGCGCGCACCCGCGCCCCGACCCGGGTCAGCAGCGAATCGCCTCTCGACGACACGGGTGAAATATACTGCATCGAGTTGGCCGCGACAAGCACTAAACTGCTTGCCAGGTCCGGGCCACTCGGGATAGATCGTCCGCATGGATCCGACCGCGTTCGAGACCCATCCCGACCGCTACCACCACTGGAAGCTGACCGTCGACGGCGAGCTGGCGACCCTGGTGATGAAGGTCGACGCCGACCACCCGCACCGCCCCGGCTACGAGCTCAAGCTCAACAGCTACGACCTGTCGGTCGACATCGAGCTGGCCGACGCGATCAACCGGCTGCGCTTCGAGCACCCGGAGGTCCGCTGCTGCGTGGTCACCGCCGACCTCGACCGGGTGTTCTGCTCGGGCGCGAACATCTACATGCTCGGCCAGTCGACCCACTCGTTCAAGGTGAACTTCTGCAAGTACACCAACGAGACCCGCCTCCACCTCGAGGAGGCCAGCGCCGCCTCGGGGCTCAAGTTCCTGGCCGCGTGCAAGGGCACCACCGCCGGCGGCGGATACGAGCTGGCCCTGGCCTGCGACGAGATCCTGCTGGTCGACGACGGCAACTCGGCGGTGTCGTTCCCCGAGACCCCGCTGCTGGCCGTGCTGCCCGGCACCGGTGGCCTCACCCGCCTGGTCGACAAGCGCAAGGTGCGCCGCGACCGCGCCGACGTGTTCTGCACCGTCGCCGAGGGCATCAAGGGCAAGCGGGCCAAGGACTGGGGCCTGGTCGACGGCCTGGTGTCGCGCTCGAAGTGGGACGTCGAGGTCGCCGCCCGCGCCAAGGCGCTGGCCGCGACCACCGCCGACGTCGCCAAGGGCCCGGCGGTCGCGCTGCCGGCGCTCGAGCCGGCGATCGGCAAGGACGCGGTCGACCTACCGCCACGTCGCGCTGAAGGTCGACCGCGCCGCCCGCACCGCCGAGCTGACCATCACCGGGCCGACCGCGGCCCCGCCCGCCGACAGCGCGTCGGCCGGCGCCGACTTGTGGGCGCTGCGCGCGTTCCGCGAGCTCGATGACGCGCTGCTGCGCCTGCGCTTCGATCACCCCGAGGTCGCGGTGGTGCTGCTGCGGACCAAGGGCGACCGCGCCCTGGTCGTCGCCCACGACGCCGCGCTGGCCAAGGACCCGTCGGGCTTCGCCCGCGAGGTCCGCCTGCTGCAGCGCCGCGTGCTCAAGCGCCTCGACAACACCGCGCGGTCGCTCTACGCGGTCGCCGACGCCGCCGACAGCTGCTTCGCCGGCGTGCTGCTCGAGACCGCGCTGGCCGCCGATCGCCTGTACATGCTGATCGACGGCGACGAGGCGATCGCCCTGCAGACGTCGGTGGCCAACGACGGCGTCCACCCGACCGCGACCGGGCTGACCCGGCTCGAGGCCCGCTTCTACGGCGAGCCGGCCCGGGTCGCCAAGGTGCTCGGCCGCGGCGCCGACGGGCCGATCGCCGGCGAGGAGGCCGAGCAGCTCGGCCTGGCCACGATCGCGCTCGACGACATCGACTTCGCCGACGAGCTGCGCATCGCCGTCGAGGAGCGGGCGTCGCTGTCGCCCGACGCGCTGACCGGCATGGAGCAGAGCCTGCGCTTCGTCGGGCCCGAGACCCTGGAGACCAAGATCTTCGGCCGGCTCAGCGCCTGGCAGAACTGGATCTTCACCCGCGCCAACTCGACCGGCGAGCACGGCGCGCTCACCCTCTACGGCCGCCCCGAGCGCCCGTCGTTCCAGTGGAACCGGACCTAGCCAGGAGCCCACGCGATGTCGCTCTCCGACGAGAAGATCCCGAACAACGTCAACCTGTCGTCCGATCGCCGCCTGCAGCGCGCGCTCGAGGCGTGGCAGCCGCAGTTCCTCGACTGGTGGAACCAGATGGGTCCGGAGGGCTGGCAGGCCCGCGACATCTACCTGCGCACCGCGGTCTCGGTCGAGGCCAACGGCTGGGCCCACTTCGACTACGTCAAGATGCCCGACTACCGGTGGGGCATCTTCCTCGAGCCCAAGCAGGAGGGCCGCACCCACGGCTTCGGTGACTTCCACGGCCAGCCGGTGTGGGACGAGGTCCCCGGCGAGCTGCGCAACCTGCTGCGCCGGCTGATCGTCACCCAGGGCGACACCGAGCCGGCGTCGGTCGAGCAGCAGCGTCACCTCGGCCAGACCGCGCCGTCGCTGTACGACCTGCGCAACCTGTTCCAGGTCAACGTCGAGGAGGGCCGTCACCTGTGGGCGATGGTCTACCTGCTCCACACCTACTTCGGCCGCGACGGCCGCGAGGAGGCCGAGGAGCTGCTGGCCCGCCGCTCGGGCGACCGCGATCGCCCGCGCATCCTCGGCGCGTTCAACGAGCCGACCAGCCACTGGCTGTCGTTCTTCATGTTCACGATGTTCACCGACCGCGACGGCAAGTATCAGCTGTCGGCGCTGTCGGAGTCGGGCTTCGATCCGCTCGCCCGCACCTGCCGGTTCATGCTGACCGAGGAGGCCCACCACATGTTCGTCGGCGAGACCGGCGTGCAGCGGGTGGTCAAGCGCGCCTGCGAGCTGATGAAGCAGGCCGGCGGTGACGTCCGTGCCCAGGGCGGCATCGATCTCCCCACGATCCAGAAGTACCTGAACCTCTGGTACACGCTGTCGCTCGACCTGTTCGGCGGCGAGATCTCGTCGAACGCCGCCGACGCGTTCGCCGCCAGCATCAAGGGCCGCCACAAGGAGGACCGCTACGAGGATCACCAGCTCCTCGACGGCACCTACGGCATGGACGTGCTCGAGGACGGCAAGATCGTCCACAAGGACGTGCCGATGCGCACCGCGCTCAACGAGGTGCTGCGCGCCGAGTACATCAAGGACTGCCAGCGCGGCGTCGACCGCTGGAACAAGACGATCAAGGACGAGGGCATCGACTTCACGCTCGTCCTGCCGTCGAACCGCTTCCACCGCCAGATCGGCATCTTCGCCGGCCACGCCTTCAGCCCCGACGGCGCGCCGATCTCGAGCGACCAGTGGGAGGCCCGCCGTGACGAGTGGCTGCCCAACGCGGCCGACGAGGACCACGTGAAGAGCCTGATGCAGCCGGTCTACGAGCCGGGCAAGATCGCCGGCTGGATCGCGCCGCCGGCCAAGGGCATCAACGGCCTGCCCCAGGACTTCGCGTACGTGAAGCTGTAGCCAGCCCGCCGAAAGCAGCAACGGCGAGCCGGGAGGCTCGCCGTTGTCGCCACGTGACGGTTGGCTAGTGCAGGATCACTCGCCACCGGCGCAGGGATCGGCCTCGCCACCGGCACAGGGATCGGCCGGAGCGTCGGCGGCCGGGTCGCCCGCGCCGTCAGCGGCGGGCTCGGTGGCGGTGTCCGGCGCGGGCGCGGCCGGGTCCTTCTTCTTGCTGCAGCCCATCGCCAGGGCCGCGAGACCGATGGTCAGAATCGCAATACGGAGGGTACGCATCTGAGGCTCCTTCGTTTCGTTTGCCGGCGCGCCAGGCAGGACCGGTGGCGGCCATGAGTGCGCGGGGCCAATCCCGACGCGCGACGCCACGCACCGTAAACCAACGGCCGGACCGCTTGCTACGTCTTGCCGGCCGAAAGTGAACGTCGCCAGATCGTCGATGACTGTCGCGACGCGCTTACAAGACGACGGTCGCTACCGCTCGACCTTGAGGCCCTTGACCAGATCGACGAGCGGGCCGAGGCCGCCGCGCGCGGCGTGGCGGAGGGTGTCGGAGTGGTCGATGGTGGCGGCGAACGCCGGGCCGACGGTGTAGTAGGTCTCGACGAACAGCTCGCCGAGCACGCTGCGGCGGAGCACGCCCTCGCGGAACGCGCGCAGCATCGACACCTCGTTGGCCATCACCGAGCCGTAGGCCGCGGTGGCGACGAAGCAGGCGTCGACCTCGCCGGCCTTGCGGTCGAGGGTGGTGAAGCTGCTCACCGTCAGCGGTCCAAAGTTCTTGCAGTCGTCGTAGGCGCGGACCGCGACGTAGTAGGTGGTCTTGGGCAGCAGCTGGCCGACCTCGAAGCCCTGGACCTGGCCGGGCTCGTCGGGCTGGATCGCCTCGCTGACCGGCGTCGCGTTGCCGACGTTCTCCTCGGTGATCGGGATGCCGGCCTGGATGCGCACCTCGTAGCCCGACACCTTGCCGAGGTCGCCGTCCTCGCCGGACGCGACGAACGTCACCGTCGCGCCGTAGGCGTCGACCTCGACGGCCTTGAGCTCGGTGACCGCGCCGGGCAGGGCGGCGTCGAACTCCTGGCGCGACACCACGCGCAGGCGGTAGCTGTCGGCGCCGTCGGTGTCGAGCAGCAGGCGCGCCGCGCCCGAGCCGGCCGGGCTGCTCGAGATCGTGCTGTCCGGTGGCCGGACGTCGCCGTCGAGCCCGTCGGGATCGCCGTAGCCGGCGTAGGTCGAGGTCAGGCCGGTGCTGGTGTCGGTGCCGATCGTGACCGCGGCCTTGTACACCACCGACGGCTGGCCGCGGTACGGCTCGCCGTAGGCGCCCCACGCGGCGAGCACCGGCGACGGGTAGGCCTGGGTGCTGTACGTGCTGTTGTGGTCGAACTCCTTGGCGACCTCGACCCAGACCACGTAGTCGCCGGGCGGCAGGTCGGCCGGGATCGCCCAGGTGACCTTGAACGGCGTATCGCCGACCGGCGTCGCCATCGACACCTCGTCGAACGGGTTCATGTCGTCGTACATGTCGACGGCCGCGTCGTCGATGCCGGCGACCCGGGCGATGTCGGCGCGCGGCGGGTACAGGCTGGTGGCGTTCGCGCCGACCTTGCCCTTGTCGGTGAAGATCGGAGACGCGCACGTGCCGGTGTCCCACCCCTGCTCGTTCGACTGCAGCGGCCGGCAGAAGTGGTTCTCCGCCGACGACTGGTTGAACGGGTGCGACAGGTTGTCGTCGTCGAGGTTCTGGAAGACGATCTGCGGGAAGCTCTCGCCGTGGCGGTGGGCCCAGATCGGGAAGGTCGTGATGCGGCGGCCGTACGGCCAGCGCGGGCCGCTGTTGAAGTCGAAGCGGCCCGGGCGGTTGCCGAGGCCGCGCCGGCCAACCCCGTCGGTGATGAACAGGGTGTCGACGTAGTTGCCCTGCGCGTCCTCGAGCCAGGCGACGATCTGCAGCTTCGGTGATGGCTTGAAGTCGACATCGACGACCCGGCACTCGCCGCCGGCGCTGGCGCGGCCGGGTGTGAGGGCTAGCGTGGCGGCCGCAGCGACGAGCAGGGAGGGCAGACGACGCATCCGCGCCATTATCGGGGGCGCGGCGCCCTGCTTCCAAGCGATAAGCATCACAGCAGCTTGCACGTCGAGGTGTCCGGTTCCGTCCGACCGTCCCCGAGCGGCGCGCGGTCTGGCCGATCGAGGCAAGTGCGCGGAGCAGCGTCGTATTGCAGTGCTAGGTTGCGAGCGTGGCGCGCGGCCCCGGCCCCGAGTATCTCGTCCTCGACATCGAGACCGTCCCCGACCTCGCCCGGTGGACGCGTCCGGAGACGCCCCACGGGGTCGAGCCCGGGTTCCCACCGACGTGGGCCCATCGCATCATCGTGGTCGGCTGCCTGTGGTTCGGCAGCGATTACCGGCTGCGCCGCATGGGCGTGATCGGCGAGGGCGCCGGCACCGATCCCGACGAGCGCCACATCCTGATCGAGCTGTCGCGCTTCGTCGGCCGCGCCAAGCCGGTGCTGGTCACCTACAACGGGCGCTCGTTCGACCTGCCGGTGATCGCGCTGCGGTCGCTGTCGCACGGCGTGCCGCTGGCCTGGTACTACCAGGAGCGCGGCGTGCGCTATCGCTACAGCGAGGAGGGCCACATCGATCTGTGCGACTGGCTCGCCGATCACGGCGCGACGCGCTCGGGCAAGCTCGACGCGGTCGCGCGCCTCATCGGCCTGCCCGGCAAGGTCGGCGTCGACGGCTCGCAGGTCGAGGGCCTGTTCCAGGCCGGCCAGCTGGCCAAGATCCAGCAGTACTGCCTCGCCGACGTGGTCCAGACCGCGTTCCTGCTGCTGCGGTTCCGTCTGCTGCAGGGCGTGCTCGCGCCGCGCGCGTACACCGAGGCGGCCGGCGCGCTGCTCGAGGCGCTGCGCAGCCAGCCGCGGGTCGCCGAGGTGGTGGCGCAGATCGACCACGCCCAGCTCCTCGCCTGCGCCGATCCCACCGCCCGGCCAGCGACGGTGACCGCGGCGCCGGCGACCGCGGCGTCCGAGTCATGACGCCGTCGGTCGTCGACCTGCGCGCGCGCCGCCTCGCCGCCCGCTTCTTCCAGCGCGATCACGCCACCGTCGCGCGCGCCTTGCTCGGCTGCGCCCTGGTCCACGGCGACCGCGCCGGCATCATCGTCGAGACCGAGGCCTACCTCGGCCCGGCCGATCTGGCGTCGCACGCCCGCTTCGGCCCGACCGCACGCAACCGGGTCATGTTCGGCCCCGGCGGGGTCAGCTACGTGTACCTGTGTTATGGCGTGCACGAGAT
>Ga0247823_10005173_pt1 | contig 10398 bp, 9 predicted proteins | sample 13C_PalmiticAcid_2_FD_192426 | JGI IMG/M metagenome (GOLD analysis project Ga0247823, IMG submission 192426) | Soil microbial communities from agricultural site in Penn Yan, New York, United States - 13C_PalmiticAcid_Day30 | ecosystem: Environmental > Terrestrial > Soil > Agricultural land...
GGCGAGGCGCTGGTGGCGCTTCGCATCGACATCGACGGTTCGACCATCTCGCGGCTCGCGGCAGCGGGCATCATCAGCAAGGCGGTCGCGGTTTCCGCGGCGCGCGCAGCGTGAGGAGGCCGGGATGTTGGTTCATCCGGACTTGGCGGGACGGCCCGCCCACCATTCGACCGCGGGACGTGAGCTGCTCGAGCAGGGCTATACCATCCTGCGCGGCGCGGCACCCGCTTCGCTGATCTGCGGAGTGGCGCACGACCTTGAACCGCGGTTCGCCGCGACCCCCTTTTGCGAGGGCGGCTTTTACGGCGAGCGCACAAAGCGCTTCGGCCGCTTGCTCATCCGCTCGCCGCTTATGGGAGAGCTCGTGATGCACCGGGAGATCCTCGATCTCGCCGAACTCGCGCTCGGCAATTGGTGCGAGCGGATCCAGCTCAACCTCGCCCAGGCGATCGAGCTCCATCCGGGCGCGCTGGCGCAATTTCCCCACCGGGATCAGGATATGTGGCAGGGTGCACTGGGCGACGTCGAATATCTCATAAATGTGATGTGGCCGCTCATACCCTTCACCGAGGATAATGGTGCGACAATCATCTGGCCCCGGAGCCATGGCGTCGAGGCATTGATCGAAGAGCCGAAAGAAGCTCCGGTCGTTGCGGAAGCCGAACCCGGCGATGCGATCATATTTTTGGGATCGACCTTGCATGGTGCGGGCGGCAATCGCACTATGGATGTCAGGCGCGGGATCATCATCAGCTACTGCCTTGGCTGGCTCAAGCCATATGAAAATCAGTGGCTCGCCTATCCTCCCGCCTTAGCGAAGGATTTCCCGGCCGATCTCGCGGCGCTGGCGGGATATGCCCAACACCGACCCAATCTCGGGAATTTCGAGGGGCAATGCCCGTCTGTCCTGTTCGGCGGATATCCGGCCGAACCTATGGCTGCAATCGATGCGCTTCGTCCCGATCAGGACGCGTTGCTTGCAGACTATGTGGCGGCTCAACGAGAGGGTGGCGAGGACCTCGCGGCATGAACGCGGGCTCGACCATGGAGCGGGTGTATCTCGACCTGAAGGCCAGGATTGTCGGCGGGGCTTATCCGCCCGGCACGCGCCTCGACCCGTTCCACCTGGCGAAGCGGCTCGCGGCAAGTCCAACGCCCGTGCGCGAAGCGCTCCACCGCCTGTCGGGTGAGCGTATTGTCGATAGCTGGCATCAGGAGGGTTTTCGTCAGCCGATCTTCGCCGAGTCCGATCTTTGCGATCTTTATCATTGGTCCGGCGCACTTCTCGGGCTCGCGCTTCGCGATCCAGCGCTTCAACAATCCGAGACCGCGGCAATGCTCCCGATAATGGAAGTCGAAGACTATCCGGCGCGAGTCGCGCGGTTGTACCGGGCCGTCGGTCTCCTCAACGGCAATCGTGAGATTCGCGTCGCGATCGCCAATATGATCGACCGCAGCGAGTTTTTCCGCGCGGCCGAGGCGCGCACCGACCCCGTTGCCAGTGAGGAACTCGCCTCGATGGAGGCAGCCTTTCTGCGGGAATGCTGGGCCGACTTTCGCAGGAAAAGCGCGGCTTTTCACCGCCGTCGCGTCGCTCGAGCTGGACGGGTTGTCGCCGAACTTCGGCCCCGGTCGCAAACAATCGAATGATATTCTTCAGATCGGGAAAGCACATAAACTCTATTTTTTCCAGAAGAGTAGCTTCGTCAATGCCGCAATCCCGCGGCATTTTGAAAGGAAGCGATCATGGATCGTGAAACCAATGAACTGATCGAACTCGGCAGCGTCAGCTCCGACACCGCTGGCGGCATCGAGCTCGGTGTCGAGCCGGGCGGCAAGGAGTTCGTCACGGGACTCCGCCAGGACTGAACCGGTCGACCGGGGGCCGGCATTTCCGACCCCCGGCAACCGCTGAAACCCCATCCGAAAGGACTGAACAATGAACATCGTAACAAACGACCTCGTCGACCTCGGCACCGTCAGCCAGGACACCGCGGGCGAGCATGGGCTGCCGGTCGAAATGGGCGGTCGCGAAGACTGGGCCGGCCTGACCCAGGACTGAAGGGCCCTTCGGGAGACGGTCTCTTGGCCGGTCTCCCGACATGCCGGAGAGCATCTCATGGGCTGGACGTTGGCACCCCATACGGGATTCTGCGAGACAGGGGGCGAGCTGGTCTTTCTCGATCTAGTCCGCGACAAATATCTCGCGCTGCGGGGCGAGGACCGTGCTGCGTTCGAACGTCTGCGCGCCGGCGAGCCGAACGACAGCGATATGATGACGAGACTGGTCGCGACCGGATTGCTGGGTCGGTGCGATGGCCCCACCTCGATCGAGCCGGCATCCGTCGAGATACCCTCACGCGATCTAGCGGCGGCACGCTACAATGGCTTCGACCTGCGCATGACCGTCGCAGCTGGCTTGGCGCTGCGACGAGCGCGGCGTGCCATGCGATCCGAACGGATCGCACAAACCATCAAACAGGCGCGCCGCCGTCGGTCCATGATCGAACAAGATTGCGATGAAGATGCCGCGGAAGCGACGGCGGCGTCCTATGCAGCGAATCGTTGGCTTCACCCGGTGCCGCAACGGTGCCTGATCGACGCGCTCGCTCTCGATGACATCATGTTGGCTCGTGGCCTCCGTTCGACGCTCGTGTTCGGTGTGCGGTTGTTGCCCTTCAGGGCTCATTGCTGGCTGCAGACCTCGTCTGTCATCCTGACAGGCACAGCGGCAGAGGCCCGCAACTTCGTGCCGATACTGGTCGTGAAATGAGAGGGGAGTTTCTCGCATTCTTTGGCGAAGTCGAAAGCGCGGCAAATGTCATCGATGCGGCGGATCAGCGAAGCCTTCGCGCGATCGACATTTCACCCGGCAGGTTGATTTTTACGAGCGACGAACTTCCCGTGCAGCGCCTTGGGGACGGCACATTGATCTTGGGAGATTGTTTTCCGCGTTTTCCGGTATCGGGCCAATCCCTCAGCGAATGCTGGGGCAACTATGTCGCATTCTCCGCGCAGGGAAGCTCGCTGCGTGTTGAGCGCGCGGCGCTCACGGGAATGCAATTTTACTGGAGCCGACGCCCGGACGGACTCCTTTGTTCGTCGGAATCGGGAGTGGTTCAGGCATTGATCGGTCGACCGGCGATCGACTGGGAATTTGTGTCTAACTCGCTCGCCTACATCAATCTTCGCACTGAACGGACGGGCTTTTCGGCTATTCGCGAACTGCTTCCCGGGACGTGCCTTTGTTTTGACGGCGTCGCTTTGTCGGTAGAACCGACCTGGTTGCCCGGGAAGCACATCTTGTGTCAGCGCTCCGGAGAGGTCGCCGGAATCGCGAACGAGCTTCAGCGGCTAATCATCAATTGCACAGCCGCGTGGAGCGCGTCGCGCTCGCAGATTCTCGTGGAACTTTCGGGTGGGCTCGACTCATCGATCGTGACCGCCGCGCTAAAGAGCGCCGATGCCGATTTTTCGGCGATCACCTTTGCGACGCCCGATGCCGAAGGCGACGAGCGCGTCTATGCGCGCGCTGTCGCGGCACGTTGCGGAATTGCCCTCGCCGAAGTCGAACATGACGATCATGCGATCGATCTGATTTCTCTCCCCGATACCGTGTCCGCGAGGCCCGGCGCCTACAGTCTCCTCAGTGGGCTCGATCACGCGTTTGCGGCGAATGTGTCCGATCTAACCCGCCCGATATTCGGCGGGATCGGCGGTGACAGCGTCTTCCAATTCGACACCACGGTGGGCCCCATCCTCGATGTCTTCGGAAGGTTTGGCCTATCCAGACGTACACTGGCGACGATGCGCGACGTTGCCCGTGCGAGCGGCGCCACGGTCTGGGAAGCCGCACGATTGAGCTGGCGTGCCCACCATGCCGGTCCGCGCGTCGGATGGCGGCGCGACCTGACCTACTTGCACGAGGCCGCGATGCCCTGCGTGCCGTTCGTGCACCCATGGGACGCGAGCGCGGCAGGCGTTAGCCAGGCGAAGCGCAACCATGTCGAGTCCATCCGGCGCATTCTGGACTTTCTGGATCGGCCGGGTCGTTGGCAAGGCCGAGACGTGATCGCACCCTTGCTGTCGCAGCCGATTGTCGAACTCTGCCTGTCGGTCCCGAGCGAACATTGGTTCACTGGCGGTCGCAATCGAGCAGTTGCGCGGGCTGCCTTTGCAGACCGCCTACCGGCAGAAGTCGTTTGGCGACATGGCAAAGGTCGCATGGAAGCGATTTGCGCCGCTGCCTATCTGCGGCAGCGGTCGCAACTGCGGGACCTGCTCCTCGGCGGCCGCCTGGCCGAGCTAGCCATGCTCGACCGGCCTGCCATCGAAGCCTATCTTGCGCGCGATCTCGCTGATGGTGAATTCGACTACTTCCGCTTGATCGAAATCGGCGATGTCGAACGCTGGGTGCGGGCTGTGGAATCCGGGGCCGCCTTTGGTCCTAGCTTTACCCAACGCTGATACTGCTCGGCCTTCGCGGGGTCAGGATCGATCTCGCTCTTCAGCCAGAAGCGGAACCAGTCGAGGTTTCGCTCATAGGCCGCGAGTTTCTGACGGGGTTCGACCTTGATATGCGGGGCATAGGGGAAGATGTGCGTTTCACCGATCCCCGCCGTTGCGAGCCGGCTAACCAGTTCGATCGACAGCCGCGCTTCTTGTTCGGGGAACTGCATCAGGATCGGCGCGTGCATGCGATCGACATTGAGGGCTGGGGAAAGCGTCTTCCACAACTCGGGGGTCTCGTCGGGCGATCCCGCACCCCATGTCTTGCGCACATTCTCCGCGAACGTCTCGCGGCCTGGTCGGGCGTTAAACCAATAATAAGCGGCCTCCATTTGGACCGATGCGATCGAGACGGCCTTGAGCAGATCGCTATTGGTCGCCGTCCACATCGTCACCTCGCTGCCGAAGCTGAGGCCTCCCATTCCTACGCGGCTGGCGTCAATGAGACCGCGGCCGGAAAGAAGCTTGGTCGCGCTCTCAACGGCCGCCTGTGCTCTCCGATATCGCGCGTCCTTTGTGGTATCGCCCGGAACCGCGTTGATGCACAGCGCGGCGATGCCATGCGCGGCGAGGGCGCGCAAAGGCCATTCATTGCCGGTCCCGCCCCGAACATAGCCCGCGCATGTATAGTAGGTGATGAAGAGCGGCAGCCGCCCGGGGATCTTCGGGCGGATCAAAATGCCCGACGCACGGCTGCCGCCCGCCTGCCACACGATCGTTTCGGTAAGGAGCCCGTCGTGGTCAGGATTCGGATTGGGAGAATCTATAACCTGCTTCCTTCCGCTGTGATCGATGCGGACGAGGCGCGGTGGCAGCGCAGCGGCCGCCTCGACGCAGAAGATCGCTTCACTGACGGCCGTGCATGGCGCGAAATAGCGCTCATCGCCCGACAGCTGTCCATCCGACGACACCAGTTTCGATAGCTGCCCAGGTCCTTGAGACCAGCGTCGGAGTGTCTGTCGGAAGTCCGCGTCGTGAAGCGCGACGATGGCATCACCGCCGGCCAACTTCACCCACCAGGAAAGACGCGGACGCTCGGCGGCGCATCCTATTTTGGTCGTACAAACGCCTTGCGCCTCGACCGCGGTGCGGAGGTCCGGTGTGAGGTCGCTGGTCAGGAGGCGCACAGGGTTCGGCGGCGGTGCAAGTAATGCCTCCTCGCGCTGATCCGCTGGACGTCGTTCGCCATTCGGCAATTTCACCGAGATGATGCGGGGGGTCGTAGCAAGCAAAGGGACGCGGTCAAACCAGTCGTTCGAGAAGCGCTGGCTTGCCGCTCGGCCGTTGATAAGGGCGCCACGGAATAAGGGCTGCGCGAGATCGGTCTTCCCATCGACGAGAATCCCGCCCTCACGTTCAGCTTCTTCGGCCCGCGCAATCAGGTCGCGAGGCGGGCCTTCGCTTGTGACGAGCGCCCCATCCGCGTCGAAGGCGAAAGCCTCGATATCGCCTTGACCGGCTGCGATCGGACGAAACCCCGAGCCGTCGACGGCACTCGACCAGAGCGCGACCCGGCCATCGACAATGGCGCGAACAACAAGTTGCTTTCCGTCGGGCGACCATTGTCCTTCGCCGGGCAGAACCACGCCCGCATCGTTCCACATGGCCGTCCCGGTGCGCCCGAGGGAGCGCGGCGCCGACTGCCCGTCGGCGGCAACGATGTACCAATCGACGTCGATACGGTTGGTCAGAGTTGATGGACGCTCGATACGATACGCAATCCATTTGCCGTCCGGCGATGCCGCGATACCCGAGATATCCGCAGTCTCGGCGATCCCGCGCGATGTGGTCTGGCCCGCCGCGGACGGCGCCGCGGCCAGCAGGGCGACGAGAAGGGCCGCGCGGCTCACCATCGGATGACCGCCTGGACCGAGATCATGCGACCAAGCGGGCTCGCCTTTTCCGGATCATAGCCGAGCGCTGACGTCTGGCTCTTGTTGTTCACATAGGGCGGATCGCGATCGAAAAGATTTTGGAGCGCGAGGTGGAGTTGCAGGCCGCGCCCATCCGTTTCGTCGGATTTCTGTCCGATGCGCTGCGACAGAGTTAGATCGACCGTAGTCCACGACGAGACATGCTCATTGGGGATCACGACCTGGTTCCGATAGCCATCGGTGTAGTTGATGAACGCATTGGCAGCGAAGCCGCCCTTGGCCCATCCAATGCGGCCGCGAAGCCGCCATTTGACCGGGCTCGCATAAAGACCGACGAAATCGCTGCTCACCGAGCCGGGAGATAGCTGCTTGATGATCGAGAAGATATGCGTGCCGCTGACTCCGAGGTCGAGCCTTCCTCCCGCGAACTCGGGCGCATAGCCGAGATCGATGTCGATGCCCTTCTGATGCTCGCGTGCGAGATTGCGGGTCTGTCCGTCCAGAATTGCGACGACCTGGTTCGGCGCAATGGCGATCGGGTTCGTGAAGCTTGGCTGGTCGTAGTAGAACTGGACGAGATCGAGCGGTGGATTGTCGAGGACGACGCCCCCGAACACGTCGCGGTTGGTGAGGAAGCGCAGATAATCTTCGGTGAGGGTTCCGATCCGATCACGATAATCGACGTCGAAATACGTGAGCGAAGCCTTGAAACCGGGCATTGACGATGGCGCAATATCGAAGCCAGCAGTCCAGGTAGTTGCCTTCTCCGGCTGGATGTTCGGTGCATAACCAAAGAGCGCCAGGACGTTAGAGCTTCCGGTCGGCGACGCAGGATCAGGAACCGAGAGCGTCGTGTAAAGCGACAGCGCCGGGCCTATCAACTCGTCGAACTGCGGCGCTCGAAAAGAAGTGCCGTAGGAACTACGTAGCGCGATGCCCTCGACCGGCTCCCAGCGAAGGCTAAACTTTGGATTCTCGGTGCGGCCGAATTGATTATAATCCTCGATGCGCCCTGCAAGCGTCAGATCGACCTTGTGGAAGCCCGGCATTTCATTGTCGGGTCCGAAGACCGGCACGAGAATTTCCGCATAGATCGACTTCACATGACGCGGCCCCGGGAAACCCGGATAAGGTGCGGCCACGGGAGCGAGAGTACTCTGATCCTGAATGCGGAAATAGTCATTGGCTTCGCGGCGATACTCGGCGCCAGCCGCGAGACGGACATCGCCTGCGGGCAATCGAAACAACGGCCCATCGGCGCGAAGAGCGGCTGACCATGTTTTAAAAGTGTCGATCGTCTGGTTGCTGCCGCGGATATAGTCGATCGTCGCCTGGTTGTTCGCGGTGCCGTCGCCGAACACGTTGAACGACGTCGCCGGATTGGTGTCGGCGAGCGCGACCGCGAGCCGCGCACTGTTCACGGAATTGCGCGTATAGGCTTTGCCCTTCTGGATCCCATAGGCCCCGCCGAACTGAATGCGCCAGTCGCCGATCGCCTTTTCGAGGCCGGCCGACGTCGAGAGCGCACGAACGCGGCCTTCGTTGATCTGTGGCCCGACATCGCTGACGAAATTGTAGGTAACCTGCACCGGCTGCCCCGTGCCGATCGGATCTACATAAAAAGGGTTCGTTACGGGAACGCGCGCGGTGCGGAGCGCGGTCACGTTGCTGATCCTGCGATAATTTCGCTGCGCGGCGAGAACGCTCGCGCGAAAGGTCAGGCTGTCGGTGATATTGAACTCACCCGCGGCATAGAGACTGTGAACCCGCTGGCGCGGCAGCAGGTCGGTTTCAGCGCGATTGTCGCGTCGATTCTGGACGCCGGGAAGCAGCTGCGCGGCCGTCAGGGTGCGGCCATTTTGACCGGCGGGAATCCCGAAGAGCTGGCCATTCGCCGCTCGGATCGTGCCGGGACTCGCGTAGATCGAACGATAGTCGGGACCGCCGAAGGGACGGAGGTCCTCGCGCGCGAAGTCGCGCTCCGATGCCGCAAGAGCGCCACGGTCGCTATATTGATAGGCGAGAACGAGGTGGCCGCCACTCCACTTTCTCCCGAGGAGCTGGCTGAACTGGACTTCGGTCATGTCGCCGTCGGCGGTGCCAGCGCGCAGGATCGTTTCGGCGCCTTCAAACCGGTTGCGGAGGCGAAGATTGATGACGCCCGCGACCGCATCGGCACCATAAATCGCCGAGGCACCGTCGGTCAGCACTTCGATTCGTTCGACCGCTGTCATCGGGATGAGAGAAATGTCTGCGAATAGGCCGCCGGTGCCGCCCAGCGCGGGTCGCGCGCCGTCGATCAGAACGAGCGTCGAATTGGTCCCGAGGCCGCGAAGGTTGATGCTCGACCCGAGCGTCGAATCGTTGCCGGTGCCGTTGCGCGTTGTCGCGCCGGTCGTCGTCTCGTTGGAGCCGCCCATAAAGGCTTGCGGCAGCGACTGAAGTATCTGCTGGACGGTGCCGTACCCGCTTTTCTCGATCGCCTCACGGTCGATCATCACCACCGGCGAGCCGGTCGGCCCAGCGCCCCGGATACGCGAGCCAGTTACGACGATCGCCCCATCCGCGCCGCTTTCAGTCGATCCATTGTCGGCCGCAGCGCCGTTTCCCGCGCGCAATATGAGAGCGCCGTCGACGAGTTCCGGCAAAAGGCCCGATCCTGCCAGCAGCCGCGAGAGGGCGCGGTCCGACGACATTCGTCCGCGCACCGTTGTCGAACGCCGCCCCTTGACCAGGTCGGTCGCGAAAAGGATCTGGCGTCCCGAAATTTCCGAATATTCCCGGAGCGCGTCGCCGAGCGGCTGTGCCGCAATGTCATATTCGCGCTGCTCGGTCTGCGCATGCGCAGCGATCGGACAAAACGCACCGATTGCGCACCCCGTGGCCAGAAATGCCGCCAGCAAACTTTTGTTCATCCTATCCTCCCAGCGGCCTGCATGGCCGTCTGAGGGGGCAAGACGGATCGGGTCGGAAAACTCCTAGTGGGCTATTTTCGGCATCAGGACATAGCCCCCCGCCTGCTCTTTCACATCGAGGTCGAGCGCGGCCGCGAGCTGGCGCGCGAGCGATCGCGCCTCCGAAACATCGAAGCGACCGCTGACCAGCCGTCCGCCAATCGCCGTATCGGCGATCCCGATCTTAACGCCATTGATCCGATTGGCACGGTCGATAACGGCACCGAGCGGGAGCCCCTCGGCAAGGAGGAGGTTTGGCCCTTCGGCTTCGCCGACGGGACTGGCCATGCTGACGGTCTCCTTAACCGCCTTGGTCTCGATGAGCACAGGCGCGTCCTCCTCGATCGCCGCGCGCTGGCCGGGACGGAGGCGGAGCGGGGCTTGGGGGTTGGCGGTGGCGCGTACCTCGACCGAGCCCTCGACAAGATGGACGACCGGCCGCCGCCCCGTCAGGTCGATCTCGAAGATTGTCCCGAGGGCGGTGGTTTCGCTTCCCGCGGCCTCGACACGGAACGGCCGCGCGCTGTCATGGGCGACGGTGAACCGGGCACGGCCGCCCACAAGATGTACGCGCCGTTCGCCCGACGTGAACTCCGCCTCGACGCGGGCGCCGTCCGTCAGCGCGACGCGGGTGCCGTCCTCGAGCACGAGCTCGCCGGTCGCATTGTCCGCGACGATCGGCTCGGCGCCGCGATTGCCGAGCAGCACCCAGGCAAAGGCCAGCGAGATCGCGAGGACCAGCGCAGCGGCAAGCGCCCAGTGCGCGCGGGACGGGGGTGTCGCCTTCGACGGCACTTGGCGGTGCGCGGCGAGATGTTCTTCCGCCACGCCGCCCGTGATGAGCCAATCCTCTTTGGCGTTCGCATAGGCCTCGGCATTTTCGGGATCGGCATGCCAAGCATCGAACTCTGCCCGGTCCGCCTCGGCGCCGGGTGTGCGCATGCGCGCAAACCAATGCGCGGCCTCCGTGTCGCGGTCGCTCACTTAGTGTCGGCCCGCGCCTTGCGGATTGCGATCATCGCCTGTGCGATATGCCATTCGACGCCCTTCACGCTGATTCC
>Ga0247823_10005174_pt1 | contig 10397 bp, 5 predicted proteins | sample 13C_PalmiticAcid_2_FD_192426 | JGI IMG/M metagenome (GOLD analysis project Ga0247823, IMG submission 192426) | Soil microbial communities from agricultural site in Penn Yan, New York, United States - 13C_PalmiticAcid_Day30 | ecosystem: Environmental > Terrestrial > Soil > Agricultural land...
GGGTGGTGTGCGGGAACGGGAGCGGGAGTAGGAGGAGTAGGAGGAATAGCTGGAGACCGATTCGGAATCCGAGTCGGGTGGAGGGGCGGGCAGCGCGGGCTTTGGGATGTTGGCTAAGAAGGTACGCATTTCGTCGGTGAGATAGCCCATTTTGATGGCGGTGAAGTAGTTGATGGCGAAGCGGATGTTGCGCGGTTCGTCGTGCGGGAAGATGCCCTGGAGACTGGGCTGCAGCATCGGCTCGCTCATCCGTGTCTTCAGTTTCGCCGTGCCCATGTTCTCCTGGATGTCTTCGAACAGGATCTGGAGGAAGATGCGGCTTGCCGCTGTCGTTTCATCCTCGTTCAAGTGGATGACAGAGAGAACGTGCCAGCCGATGGAGTCGGAGGAGAGCAGGTGACCAAAGAACCTGGCGATATTCCGCAGCTTGTTCGTCTCGTATCGGTGGATCGTCGAGTAGTACTTCATGAACGACTCCTCGAAGAGTTCCGTCCACATCCGGTTCAGGCGCGCGAACCGCTCTCCCAGCAAGCCCATGAATTTGAGGTACACCTTCTCCTGGGCGCATGATTCGACGATCATGGACACCAGCTCAGGCTCCTGGCCGGGAGGAAGCCGCAGCTTCATCAGCTTGTGCGCGGCTTCTTCAGGGTCTGCGCTGGACTGGATGGTGAGGTATATTGTCCGTCTGAGGTTGACGAGATCCGCATTGCTCTGGTCCTTGATCTCGATCGCCTTCTGCTGCTCATCCTCCTCGTCCGACTCGCTCTCCGATTCGTCCTCATCCTCCTCGTCATCACTGCCCTCGCCCAAAATGTCGGCCTTCAGTTTCTTGTATTCGGCCTCGTTGGCCTCCCAGTCGGGGTCAAACTTGAAGACATTCAGGCTGTCTTGGGTGTTGATCTCGTCGTCCAGCCCGATCCGGTGCGTGATCTGATCCTCCTCTTCAACCAGGTCCAGCTCCTCCTTGATCACCGGGTTGTCCTTGTACTTGTCCTTGCGCACCTGGAACAGCACCTCGATCATGTACTGCGTCCGGCGATCGATGTCGGCTTCGTGCAGAATGCTCCTGAACTGATCGAACACGACGTTGCTGATCCTCGACGACATCTCTTCCAGGAACAAGCCGACCTCGCGCATGAGGGCAACCGCAATTTCGACGCTGTCGTCTGTCGGCTTCGAAAGCAGCAGAATCAAAATCTGGGCGGCCAGCGTCTCGTGCACCACCTGGTTGTTCACCAGATGGGCGATGAACATGGTGGAGGACAGACACACAGCCTTGTCGTTACGCTTGAAGGCCTTCCGGAACCGCATGATCAGCCGCTTGACCAGTAGCTCGCCCACCTGGGGTAGCTTGGTGTTGCAGATGGCCGCCAGGCAGGCATAGATCGGGGTAAAGGGCAGACTGGCATGCTGCGCCTTCAGCAAGCTCTGGCAGAACAAGCCGCGGCCGCGGATGAGGTTCTCGCCAAAGAGCTCGGGCACGACAAATTTGATGTTTGCCGTGTTGACCTTGTTGACCAGACCGTTGATGGACTTCTTCAGGGCATCCCAAGCCATGCGCTGGTACTCCTTGGTGGTCTTGTCCGTGATGGCAGCCTGGAGAGCGCGCAACTTCTGCGGCGGCAGGTACACACCCTGACTTCGCAAGCTGAGAAGCTTCTGATACTCGGCTCTTGCGTCAGCCAGCTTCTCCTCCTCTGTCTTGACTGGAGGTGCGGGTGGCGGCGTGCGCTCCTTCTTCGCTGGTCGGTACCTATCGGCATCGCGGCGTGCGGGAGGCGGCGGCGAGCGCCGTCTTGGGGGGGACCTAGCGGGAGACCGGTCGACGGAGCGGGAACGAGAGTCATCGCGAAGAGGAGGGGAGCGCCTGCGGGGTGGAGATCTGGCGGGTGGTCTCGCGGGCGATCCGTCGCGGGAACGGGAAAGCGAGCGCGAACGGGAGAGGCTCTGATCGCGCATGAGCGGCATGATGTCGCGCTTAGCTCGTATGTCTGGAGAGCCACGAGATGGAGATCGGTCGCGACGAGGACTGGGGGAGCGAGGTCGGCCGATGGGTGATGGAGCTGGAGATAGCGATGGCGATGGATTGTCCGAATGGTCGCGCGACGGCGCCTCTCTATCCGCAGACGCCATCTTTCTTTCGTTGTCAATTAAAAACTAACTTTGAAAGACGACTTCCAAGGACTTCTTTCTGGATTGACGGGTGGTATGCGCGATGACCAGTCCCGAAAAAAGGGCGACGTCGGCTACCTAATGGAGGAGGGTAGCCTGGGACGTTGGTGTTCGCAGCAAGGACCAAGGAAGCAACTGAGCAAGAGCTAAAATGTTGAACGAGGCTGGTGTAGCCAAGCCTTTCCGGTGCAGCGCCAATGCGCCCCACTCGCTGCCCGTTGCCTGCCGGGGTCTACCACAGCAGAGGCTGAACGCGCTAACCGCGAACCCTGACCACTTTTCCGGGGAGGTCACCGTGGCGCAACGTCCATCGTGGGACCTCGACGAGCTTCGTTCAGGCCATGTAATCCACCTCACCAACCGACTGCAGCCCGATCGTATCATCGCATCCGCAACACCACACGCCCAACACTCCTTCCAGCACCCCAATCCCCATTTTGACAATGGTGCGTCCCTCAATCGAGAAATCCCACCCCTAATCACCGTGCCGCAAGCTAATTATTCCACAGCTCGACAAACTCGTCGGCCTCGCCATGCTCGTGGCCGCGTCGGTCGTCTTCCTCTACTACACCATCTGGACCCTGATGATGGTATGTCTTTTCTTCGCGACCCTACCTCCCCCCTCTTTCTTATCCCCGCGACACCACTAACAACAAGAAAAAAAAACAGCCCTTCGTCGACTCGGACCACCCCCTCCAAAACTTCTTCCCCCCGCGCGTGTGGGCGATCCGCATCCCCGTGATCCTGGTGCTCCTCGGCAGCGCCGTGGTCGGGTCCTTCCTCAGCGTCGTCATGATCCGCAGCAACAGGAAGAAGGCGGCCAAGGCTAAGGCGGCGGCCGCCAAGAAGAAGGCGTAGATCTATCAATGGGCTGTGGTTCTGGAAAAGGGGAGGGAGGCAAGGGGAAAAGATAGAATTGTTGGTTGGCTGGTTGGTTGGTTTGTTGCGTTGTGCTGTGTCGTCAGGGGGCTTGTAAGGGTGATGGGGGGCGTTACATAGCAATTCGAGTGTACGAAGAGCATTGCTCAGGATGAGTAACAAACCGTCACCAGTTTTCAAGACCAACAGGAACAATCCACACAGACGCAGGAAGGGGACGACACCAGGCGCATCCAGTTCCAGCCAAAACGGACAGATCCATCTTGGTTCGCCGCATACAGCATGTCACCTCGGGAGCGATGCGAATCACGTTCAGGAACCCCTAATCCCCAGCGAATGTATTCGATTATGAGTCCAGGTACCGTAAACAAGCACCAAAACAGCATAGGTATGCACAAACCGTTTCATAGGTATCTATCTACCTACTCAACTTCCACCACCCCAATCCCCTGCTCCATGCCCGCGATGGTGGTGATCGAGCCTTGTCCAAGAACAAGCAGCAACAACTCGCGAACCCCCAAACGGACCCAATCCCGGCGGCCCACCCAAGCGCCAAATTCATAACCCAAACAGAGAGCAGCAGTAGAGCAAAACCCCGTTCAACTGTCAACTGTCACTGTCACCAACAATTCACTGCCTTCCCCAATGGTGAGATGAAGCTTTCCCAAAAATGCCCAACGAATGCATATGCCTCAAAAACATCCAAAGCTCCAAGGCTCCTCCTATCTATTACAAATCCATAGCACGCAGCTCAAGTGAGTCGAAGTGGGTCGAGAGAAGTTGGGCGGACCGTTCCGCAAGGACAACGCAACCCGCGACCGGAAAGCAACGCGCCCTCAACCCCCCCACCACTCAAAAACACCAATGACCGACTCTTAAGTTGCCCGCTCAAACCCGCTGATCCGCAAAGTCAAGCACCTCGCAGTCATCCTCAAAGAACCCATCATCCTCCTGCGCCGGCGCCAGCCCCCGCCTCCGACGGGTCGTCACCACAATCTGCGCGTCGTCATCCCCGGTCCGCTGAAGGATCCTCTCCATTGCCGACGCCGGCAGCGCGCGCGACGCGTCGAGAGGGATGTTGAAGGAGTCGTCCTCGAGAAGGTGGGGCAGGCCGAGGTCGAGCTTGGTGGCCTGGATCGGCTGGCCAAAGACCCACGCACCGGACGGTTTGGTGGTGCCGGAGGGGGTTGACATGTCTTGGGTAGGAGATTGTCGAGACCCCTTCTTCTTGCGCGGGGCGGTTTCGGTGGGGGTTTCCTCGAGTGAGGTTGCTGCCATGAGGGCGGTGAGATCCACCTCTTGCTGAGACGGCCCCAGCTCATACAGCGCCACCCGTCTATCCGTGTGGAACGGCTGATACGGCGCACTAGATTCTATCTCCGCCTGGGGGATGGAGGACTCGGCGCTGTGGTCGTGCGCCCGCGGTCGTGGCTTGGGATGGTTGAGAACCATGGTGTTGTTGCCGGCGTCAAGGTCCCGCTCTGCAAAATCGAGATACTCATCAGGGTCCACGATGCTCTTGACCAACGGGGAGAGGATATCGTCTGGCAGCAAGGGCACTCGCAAGTCTGTGTATCGAGAAAGGCGCGGTGCACGCTTGTCAGCCCCGGAGGCGCTTCGCCGGCTCTTAGTCGGGAAGGTTCGGACAAGGCCGCCGCCGAGGACGAAGAGAGAGTGGTCCCTCTTTCCAGAGACCCAGACTACACAGGACGGGCCAGGAAGCGTAGTCGAGCTCGGGAGCGAGACTCTGTTTTCTCCGGTATGCCGCAGTTGGTTGATGGCGTTGCCAGTCTTGCCAAGCGAATGACTGATGCTGGCAGCAATGACCTTACCGCCGTGAGTGGCATACTCTCCAATACCCGAGCCTGCTGGCGCCGCGTTGGAGTTGCTCCTGCGTTGACGGTTGATGAGGGGCCGGGCAACATCGCGGACAGAGCTCAGGGCATTTGAGGCGATTGAAACGGCGGTGGCCGGGCCTTCAGCGGTGGCCGTCTTCTCCTCCTGCGCCCTTCGGCGGCGCGGCGGAGGCCAGGTAAACGCACTCGAGGGCAAATCCAGCAAATGGACGGTGCCTCGCTCCGTGACCATGGCCAGACGCTCACCATTAGGGCGCGTCCAGGCGACGTCGACGACACGGGCCACCGTCATCCGCGAGAACTGCGCGATCTGCCGCACCCGTGAACCACCCGACGAGGTGCCAGTCGCCTGCAGTGGCGAGGACTTGGTGTGTTGGATACGCATCAGATCCCAGACAGTCTGAACATCGCCCTTGCTGCTCGCGGTAAAGAGCGATAGACCAGACGGTGAAAATGACAGGAAGCTGCAGCCGTGGGGAATCGCAAAGGTGGTGATTGGATGCGGGTTCACCGAGGCACCCAGGCCTTCGATATCCAAGATCGAGACCATCCCTGGTTCCTTCACTACTGGTTGAGCGAGTGTACCATGTGTCGGAGGGAACTGCGAAGAGTCTGGGCGTGCGTTCCCGGCGCTCCCCCAGCTCTGGGGCGCGAGGGTCGGTGACCGTGGTTGCTGGCTGGGCTGCGGATTCCAGTAATTGTTCCAAGCCTGCCAGCCTTGCTTGCCGACCCATTTCGCGCCCTGAATCAGCTCCTGCGTGGCATCCCGCATGATCTTGTTCATGACGCTCTCAGACAGCGGGAGATCCAAGTCAGAGGTGGCAGGCGGCAGCTGCGGCGGTGTCACCGAAGCCAGGCCGGGGGCACGGCCAAACACCGGTACCGGAACCAGAGCCCGCAACGCGATTTGGGAAGACGGTGCGGCGGGGCAGTACGCAAGCCACCTGCCGTTGAGGCTGAGAATCGCGACCTGCGGGCGAGGACGCGGAGGAACAGGAATGCGCCCTCGCTCGGACTCCTGCGCTGGTTCCCCTTTGGGCGGCTGCTGAAGAGTCGTCCACAGCTTGCCGTGACAGCGGAAGTGCAGCGGATGCTCGCCCGTGGCCGGGGTTTGCCGGTAGACCCAGCATTCCCCCGTGACGCCAGACGATACCACGATGTTGCCGCCATCGGCATGGATGTGAAACGCGCCGCTCGGGGGAGGAGCCTGGAAGGTCGGGCTGGTGATTGGCGACTTGAGGGGTATCTTAGGCGCCTCAAGAAGCACGCTCACCTGGCGGCCCGTCTTCAGCGAGAGCACCTCGACGGTGGTCTGGTAAGACTCGACAAAGCCAGGAGACACCCTGTTGCCCACGTTCCTGGCCGCGGGGTCTGGGCTGGCATTGCTCATCGCCTCGGACCTGTCGGCGGAAACCGCATCGTAGTCGTTTTCGACGTTGACCTCTGGCGCGGGCAGCGGAATGCTCGGGCCGTGGATGACCACCGCGACCAGAGGAAACAGCTCGGAGTTGTCGGGCGTCCACGGTAGAATCTTCGCCTGGTACACTCCACCGCGCAGCCCTTTCAGGCTGGCGACGCTCTCGAGGCCCCGCTTCCCAACTGAGAATACCTCGAGTCCTCCCTCGTATCCAGCCAGGACCACGTTGTCCTTTCCAGGGACGCGGTCGGTATCCTGCGATGAGAGGGTGTCGAAACCAAAACAATAGCCCTTCTCACCCGCCTTCATGCCCGACTGTGACTGCAGATCGACATCGAGAGCAGTCGCGCCGTAGAAGTGCGGCTGCGGCTGATGCGGGAGTGGCGGGTTGGAGGCAGCCCTGACCTGGGCATAGTGCGAATGCATCGAGCTGCGTCGCGCTGCGGCCGCGGCGAGTTGCAAATGCGCATCCGGTGGTGAGGGCGTGTAATGACCGTCCATGTGGAAACTCAGCGGTCGTCGACCAGCTGTTGGCGGCGAGGCCGAAGGTGGATGATAACCGACAGCGGGTCTGGGTGAGGACCAGCCAGATCGGATACCGCGCGTGTCCTCGTAGGAGGAGGGAGCCGTGGGCGGCGACTCCCCGATCAAGCTGATCAGGTTTCCCGGAGACCCAGCCATGCCTGCGCCAATGCCTCTGGCCCATTCCCTTGTATTCGGCGAGTTGCTTGCGTAGGATATCGATGAGACAGCTTCTAGCAACGGCGAGGCGATGGGGTTGTCGTTTGAGGAGACACTAGAGGGGACTACCTCTGGGGAGACAATGGGTGAGGGGTTTAAGGAGGAGTCCTTAGTGGTATTCCCGTTGCTGTGACGTGGTCAGCGTCAAACCCCCGAGATGCGACGGCCACTCCAGCAAGATAACCGTTTCAACCTGTCGGCCAAGGGGACCCACGAGAATTTAGCACCATGTTTTGTCACCGCTGCGACCACGCTGCTGCCGTCTTTGCCATTCTTTCGGTCCTTCTTAGAGCCTGTTCGAGACAAAAGGTTAACCCAGGTTCCGATGCTCGGAGATGTCTGGAGGGTATTCGAGTCTTGGAGATGCGATAAGAGCCTCGAGAAAAGAGCAAGGAACGCACCTGGCATGAATGGCAACCAGGGAAGGTGATGAGCAGCGGACCGCCCGAGTAGAAGTCGTAGCGAGCACCCCTAGGCGTGGACACGAAGGAGGTGCAAGCTGACAGAGCGACGTCGAGAATAGCTCTATGATTCCGACGGATAGATATTAAGGTAGCTGCAGCACGTCTGCGGTCGATGTAGGACAGAGATCGAAAGCCCGGCCTGTTTGGGGCTATAAGCGCGTGGGGATCGGAGGTCGGTTGGGACAAAGGAGCGGCAAGTCCAACGTGAGAGAGGCGCTGCCTGCGTGGAAAGGGCGTCCTGTCAACACCAAAAGGAAACAAAAAAACGCCGTAGTATGCAGAAGGTCGAGTTGCAAAGAAAGAGAAAGTCGTTGTTTGTTCAGATCGTTGTTCGCACTAAGGAGTGAAAGATGTTTGTAACAGGAGGGAGATGACAGTCCAGACGCGGCCCGGGATGTGTCAACAGCAGTTGCCAGTGCTGAGGGTGCTGCTGTGACTCGGAGCAGGCCGCTTGGGCGGCAGAGGGTGGGGGGGTTGACAGGCGCAACCACCTGCGCGTAGAGGCGGGGCTAGCTGCAGGTGGACGCGCGGGCCCAAGATGGACAAGGCCCGACCGGGAGGGGTCTGTTCCTGGGGTCTCAAGTTTGGTGGGGTCTGCAGCAGCGGCAATCCACTCGCTGTGGGGATTCTTCAGCTGTGAACGGAATGGCGCGACTGCATCCCCAGATAAGAAGCAACCTAACGCTATCGGCTCTGGCGGGGCTGATTGTCGCTGCTTGTGTCGAGCGGAGCGTGGATCTTTTCCCTCAGCTCTGTTATGTGTAAAGTATCGACTGTGTCGGCAGTTGCAAGGTGCAAGGACGGCCCGTTGCGACGGACAGTTGGCTGAGCAGGGTCTATACTGGAAACAACACGTGTAGGCCGGGGAGTCATGGCGGTGGGAAAGCTCGGATTCTTCAGGGAGCAGACTCTGGCGCCGTGGCTTCCCGTTCCCTCTACGTCATTCCACGCCCCGAGGTCATCCATCAAGGTTCCGTGGCTCAGCGGGACCTGACCTCCGCCCTTCCAGGTTGCTGCTGACCGTCACCAGTGACCTCGGTCAAGCGCAAACCTGAAATTACGGCGACAGACACCGTTTGGGAATCTGCCGTCCCGATTTCTGGGTTGTGCTGTCTGTCTGCCTGGCTGGCAGCATCGTGGTCTGCATGATCTCGCCGGATGAGTCGGTGGAGTAACTGCCTGGTCACCCCGCAGTGCGCACCCTCCGATGTGAGTCCCAAAGCCCAGCACGTCATTCCCCGCCAGCCATCGAGAGATTCCGGGACAAACCCCCCATCAACGCCAAATACGCATCCCAGACCTCGCATCGTCAAAAAAAGGAAGGGTCTGTTCGCTGATCATCAACCCTCCGTCCAAAACTACTGTGTATGTGCAAAGCGTCTCCCTCGGCTTAGACCTCTCTCTCCGCCGCCACAAACCGACGACGCGGCCGAGACAATGACGAGCAATGACATGGAGGCACTAGACGCTGGCACGGCGGGGTGGGGAAGACTTGAGGCCACATGACAAGACGAGCAGCTGGACGAGCCCGGCGAGGAATGTCCGCAAGACAGATTTAGGTAAGCGGGAACGAGGGCCATCAGACAGAGCCAACAGCGTCTCTGGTGCCTCACCTCACTTCTGGATATACACCCTGTAGAATCCCAGCCTCCACGGCGCAGTCAGCCCGTCCCTCTTGAGCTGCGCGTGCCCGGCCCATCCGGAGACCGCGTCCCCTTTCCCGTCCTTCATCCTGTATGCGACAGCCCCGAACAGCATAATCTCGGCCTCGTGCATCATCACCACCGCTGAGGGGTCCGCCGAGAAGTGCGCCGGAAACACCTTGACCACCCGATGTTTGCGCGCCTCGACCTCTTTCCACATGCGGCGTCTCAGTCGGCGGATCTCTGCAAACAACCTCGGGATTTAGAGCTGCAATCTTCCTAAATTATTGAACTGAAAGGAAACCACCGACCTTCCCTCCCCTTGGCAACGTCGTTCCCCATCAACACGGTCGCGTTCTCGTGGAAGAAGCCGACCCACTCGTCGTTCCGGTCCGGGTCATCCGAGACCTCAAAGAAGTGGGTAATGAACCGCTTGACCGACGAGTCCAGCGGTATGTTGTTGGGATACATTGGGTCGTAGCCGGACTCGCCGCCGGGGATGGACGTCGTCGACGATACTGAGCTCGATCTCACGCTCATGTCGCGTCTGAGAAGAACGTCGAGTGCTTGGTGTACGCTGTGTTTGTCGTTGTCGTTAACCATGGTTGACGACTCGGGGTGATGAGACAAGGTAGGGATAGGTCCAAAGCCAAGGTAATGTAGTTGGGATGGGCCTTCTAGTCACCGCCGTCCGAAGGCACTATCTAGACCCTTCGTGCATCGTTCCCGCTACCGCATGGCTGCTGCCGCCGAAGTTGTATCACATGGTTCTTCCCATGTTATTGGTTCGGATGTCTCTTGCGTGGCTCCAGATCATACGCAATCATTACGTCTGATGCTCGACGCAGCACCTTTGGTCATGCCACTTCCAAGCTCGACTTGGATCTACCACGGCCTATGAGAGTCCGCATACCCGGCTACCATTATAGAGGTAGAGGCCCAAGTTTGTAACCTGCGTGGTTTCTGACTTTGAACCTAGAACGAAGACGAGCAACTATCGCAAAGTACCAACCCCTCCACCCCCCCAAAAGCAATGACTCCAAACTTGCGTAGTACGCACGCAACACCAGTTCACAATCAACGCCAATCGATATACCACCCCAATACCGCGTGTTAACGCTTGGGTCCGCAACAGGACAACCCCTTTCAAAACCATCTCGTAGCCCTCTCCCCATGATAACCTCCACAAAGCGGCACCAATGTAGAATCACGGCCGCAAAAG
>Ga0247823_10005175_pt1 | contig 10395 bp, 9 predicted proteins | sample 13C_PalmiticAcid_2_FD_192426 | JGI IMG/M metagenome (GOLD analysis project Ga0247823, IMG submission 192426) | Soil microbial communities from agricultural site in Penn Yan, New York, United States - 13C_PalmiticAcid_Day30 | ecosystem: Environmental > Terrestrial > Soil > Agricultural land...
CGCGCAGGGTGCCGCGATCCAATCTGCCGGAGTTCAAGACGCCGGTGATCGTGCGCGGCTACTCGCAGCCCGGCGCGGTCCCACCGACCTCGGTCGGCAACGGCCGATTCATGATCGAGCTCGACACCGGCAACACCGAATACGGCCTGATGTTCGCGCGCGGCGCCGAAAACAGCATCGTCAACGGCTTCTCCTTCGTGAACGGTCACGGCACGTCGCCGGCGCTGCTGATCATGGCCGACGGCGTGCGCGCGACGGCCAATGTGATCGGCATCCATGCCGACGGTACGCCGGACCCCTACGGCGGCATCGGCATCGGCGCGGTCTGCGCCAACGGCGTCGTCATCGGCGGGCCGCAGCCGACCAGCGGCAATCTGATCTACGGCGCGCGCTCCGGCATCCTGATCACCGGCGCCAACCACGTCGTGCAGAACAACTGGCTCGGCATGGACCCGATCGGCGGCAGTCCGCTGAACGCCATGATCCTGCGCGACGGCCTGCTGTCGGGAAAGATCGCCGTCAATCCGCCCAAGCATCTGCTGAACGTCTATACGGTGGACGTGCAGAAGAGCTATTTCGGACTGCGCGATTCGCTGATCGCCGACAACCGCTTCACCCTGGTCCAGGACAACGCGATCCGCCTGCTCGGCGGCAACCTCAATCCGACCAGCGGCAACACGATCCAGCGCAACGTGTTCGGCCGCGACGTGTGGGGCATCGGCAACGCCCACGTCGACGTCGCCGTGCGCCTGAGCGACGACGCGCGCGACAACCTCGTCAGCGACAACATCATCGGCCGGGCCAACTCCGGTCTGCTGCTCGGCGACGCGCTGCAGTCGCCGCCGACCCTGGCCGGCAGCGGCAACCGGCTGAGCCGCAATCTGCTGTTCGACGTGGCCTATCCGCTGATCGGCCTGGACGCGGCCAACCATTTCGCGCCGCTGGCCAATGATCCGCAGGACGCCGACAGCGGCCCGAACGGTCTGCAGAACCGTCCCGAGCTCACGGCCGCGAGCGCCGCCGGCGGCGTCGAAGGACGGCTCGATTCCACGCCGCGCAGCCGCTACACGATCGAGTTCTTCGTCGCCGCCAGCTGCCATCCCAGCGGCAGCGGCGCGGCCGATTTCTACCTCGGCAGCACCGACGTCGACACCGACAATAACGGAACTGCAACATTTTCCACTTTGTTCCCGCAGCGTCCGTTCGGCGGCCTGCGCGCCGGCGATCAAGTCAGCGCGACGGCGACCGACACGGCCGGCAACACGTCGGAACTGTCGCGCTGCCTGAAGCTCGACGCCGCGGTGCAACCCAATCTCGTCCTGACCACGATCGGTTCGCCGCGTCCGGCCATGGACGCCTCGCTCGCGGTCGCCGCGACGATCAGCGGCAGCGCCAGCCATCCGCCCGCGGGCGAGATCGTGTTCTATGCACGCAGCGCGGCCGGACGCCGCGAACTCGGCCGTGCCGCGATCAGCGGCGGCCGCGCAGCGCTGGCCACGCCGGCGCAGGGCTTCTTCGTCAATGCCGGCCGCTACCAGATCGAAGCCGAATACGCCGGAGACGGCTACCACGCACCGGCCAACGCCGCACCGCAGACCGTGGTCATATTCCGGCCGACGATCGCGACCCTGGACTACACCTATTCCTCGCCCGTGCGGCGTGACCTGTCCAACGGCGACCGCGAATACTACGAAACGCCGATGCGCACCTGGCGCCGCCTGAGCAGCAAGCCCGACGACGCCTGGATCGACAGCGAACGCTTCGGCGGCGCCCAGCTCGACGGCATGGTCGTGCGCGAAAGCAGCGGCGCCTACCAGCAGATCGACGCGCGCGGCCAGCGCAGTCCGATGTACAGCAGCAAGATCCGCGCTAACGCGGAAATCAAAGATCTGCTGCAGGCCGACCAGGACGTGCGCGCCGATGCGATCGTGCGCGATCCGTCCGACGGCTGGCTGCTGGTGCACTGCGCCTTCGTCGTCGACGGCTGCGAGCGCGCCGACCGTCTCGACATCAACCTCGAATACGACTTCGTGCTCAGCGGCGAATTCAACGGCGACGGCCTGACCGATCTCGCCTGGCGCAACCGCAGCAGCGGCGAAATCACGATCTGGCTCATGGACGGCGACAAGCCGCTGTACAGCTATGTGATGCGGCCGCCGAACACTGCGCAGCTCGTCGCCGCGGTGGACATCAACGGCGACGGCTACGACGACCTGATCTGGCAGGACGCGAGCAACGTCATCGTGAACCTGATGGACCAGGGTCGCCCGCGCCAGACCTACACCGTGGCGCTGCCCACGGCGACCAGTGCGGTGGTCGGCGGCGTCCACTTCGGTGTCGTCGGCGACGGCGACTACGGCTACGGCCATCTGGTGCTGCGCGATGCGGCGACCGGCGAAGTCTCGGTGTGGCGCGACGCGCGCATCAACCGCGGCCAGCTCGTGGCGCGGCCGCAGAGCGTGTATCTCGATCCGAACTACACGCTCGAACGCACGCGCTGATCCACTATCCCGCGGACCGGCGCCATCGCGGCGCCGGTCCGCGCGGGTTCAGCGTTCGATGCCGGCGATGCCGGCCACGGCTTCGACGGCGAGCCGGCAGACTTCGGCCGCCGGCAGGCGCGCATCGATGGTCAGCGCGCCCGGCGGTGGCGGCTCCATGCGAGCCAGCACTTCCCCGACGATGGCCGGATCGCGGTCGCGCGCGAGATGGCGGTCCTGGGCCACGTCGCGCGCGATGCGCTCGCGGGCCAGGTCCGAGGGGCAGTCCAGGAAAATCGGCACCGGCGTGTACGCATACTGGCGAACTACCTGATCCACACGGGCCAGATCGGCGCGGCGCGAGAACGTGCAGCCGTCGATGACGCTGGACACGCCGAGCATGCAGTTGACTTCCAGCGCCAGCAGTACGCCGCGGAACGCCGCGCGCTTCTCGACGAAGCTGTAGCTGCAGCGCGGAAACATCGCGTGGCGGATCTGGTCGCGGTCGACGCGGCGGTAATCGAGCTGGTCGGCCAGCGCCCGCGCCACCACGCTCTTGCCGGCACCGGGCAGGCCGATCAGCGCGACCACGACGGGCCGGCCGGACCGGGCCGCCGCAGACGGCGGACCAGGGCTCGCAGGCACGGGCGTGGGTGCGGAATTCATCGCGGCTAGCCTGCCATGGGCCCGGAGCGCGCGCCAGCCGCACCGCGCCGCCGTGCGCGCAACCATTCCTATACACAGCTTCCGATAGAATGGCGGCCGTTTCCCCCTCCTCATCACGGCCGATGACCGCCAATCCGGGCATTCCGTTTGAAATTCCCGGTTACCGCATCACCCGCCAGCTCGGTCAGGGCGGCATGGCGACGGTATATCTGGCCGTCCAGACCGCGCTGGAGCGCGAGGTCGCGGTCAAGGTGCTCGGCGCCGACCGCGCCCCCAGCGAGGACCTGATCAAGCGCTTCGAGAACGAGGCGCGCCTGATCGCGCGGCTGGACCATCCGCACATCGTCAGCATTTACGAGGTCGGCCGCGCCTCCAGCGGCCATCTCTATTACACCCTGCCCTACCTGCCCAACGGCGACCTGACCGGGCGCAAGGACGCCGGCGACCAGCGCCGCATCATCGAGATCCTGCGCTGTCTGGCCCAGGCGCTGGGCTATGCGCACGAGCACGGCATCGTGCATCGCGACGTCAAGCCCGAGAACGTGCTGTTCGACAAGCTCGACCGGCCGCTGCTGACCGATTTCGGCATCGCACTGGCGCGGCATTCCGACGTCCGCGTGACGCGCGAGGGCGCGACCCTGGGTTCCACCGGCTACATGAGCCCGGAACAGGCCCGCGGCCAGGCGCTGGACGGCCGTTCCGACCTCTACAGCCTCGGTGTCATGGCCTACGAGCTGCTGACCGGCGACCTGCCGTTCCACGGCCCCGACGCGCTGTCGGTCGCCCTGGCCCACGTCGAGCAGCCCGCACCGCGGCTGCCGCCGACGCGGCGCGCCTGGCAGCCGCTGATGGACAAGCTGCTGGCCAAGGATCCGGCCCAGCGCCCGGCCAACGCGGCGGAACTGCTGGACGGACTGGATCAGGTCGAAGCCGAGCTCGAGCAGCGCCGCAACGGCGATGCGGCGCCGGCCTGGCGCGAGCGCGTGCGCGAATGGCCGGCGAGCCTCTGGGTCGGCCTGGCCTCGATCGCCGGCACCTTGCTGCTGTTGGGCATGCTGCTGTGGCCCAAGGGCCAGGAACCGCCCGAGTCGCGCTTCGTCACCGTGCCGGCCACGGCCGGCGCGACCGAACTCGCCGACGCGCCCGATGCAGCCGCGAACCCGGCCGCGGCCGGCACGGCGACCGCCGATACCGTCGCGGCCAGAGTCAAGGCCGCGCTCGAGGCCGCGCCGCGCCAGCTCCAGGCCGGCAACCTCACGACGCCGGCCGGCGACAATGCAGCCGAGAGCTATCTGACCGTCCTGACCCTCGACAACGCCAACGCGGCCGCGCGCGAGGGGCTCGACCGCGTGTTCGCCGCACTGGGCCAGCGCGCCGATCAGGCGCTGAACGCCGCTGACGCGGCCGCGCTGCGCGACCCGCTCGAACAGGCCCGCATGCTGGCCGATCGCGCCAACCTGCGCGGCAGCCCGAGCTGGACCGGCTATCTGGCCGGCCGCGAAGCCGCGTTCGACGGACGCCTGCAGACGTTGCTGCGTACGGGCACGGCCGACCAGCTGGCCGCGCTGGGCCCGCTGGTCGAACTGCTGGCCCAGGACCAGCCGGCACTGCGCACGCGCTGGCAGGAGGCGCAGCGCGAACTCGCCGCGCGCGCGCGGTCGGCCAGCGAGCTGGAACCGGCGCTGATCTATGTGCCGGCCGAACTCGACGGCCACCGCCTCGACCATGCCTTCGAATTCGGCCGCACCGAAGTCACGCGCGCCGAATACGCGCGCTTCGTGCGCGCGACCGGCCGCGCGGCCGCGCGCTGCCGCGAGCCGCTGCGGCCGCTGTCGCGCCTCAAGAGCCTGCAGTGGCGCGACCCGGATTTTGCGCAGGGCGAAGACGATCCCGTGGTCTGCGTCAGCTGGGACGACGCGCACGCCTATGCGCGCTGGCTCAGCAGCCAGACCGGCGCGCGCTACCGCCTGCCCACCGAAGCCGAATGGCTGCACGCCGCGGCGAGCGTCGCGCGCGGCGGCGCCTGCGAACAGGGCAACCTCGCCGACGCGAGCATGGGCACGCGCTGGACCCTGGCCAGCCGCTACAAATGCTCCGACGGCCGCGCGCATACCGCGCCGGTCGCGCGCTACAAGCCCAGCTCCATCGGTCTCTACGACCTCGCCGGCAATGCCAGCGAATGGACCTCGGGCTGCGCCTCCAAGGACTGCTCCGAACGCATCTTCCGCGGCACGTCCTGGCGCGACGGCCCGGACGAGACCACGACCGGCCGGCGCGGCGACAGCAGCGTCGACACCGGCTATACGACGATAGGCTTCCGTCTCGTGCGCGAGCTAGACCCCGTGGCGGCGACCGCGGCGGCCACGCCATGAGCACGCCGCTGCGCACCCGGCTCGGCAGCCTGCATCTGCAGCGCTACCTGATCACCGGCATCCTCACGGTGATCCCGCTGTGGATCACCTTCATCGTGTTCCGTTTCATCGCCTCGCTGCTGGCCGAGTTCGGCGCACCGCTGATCAACGCGCTGTTCGCCTGGCTCGGCGCGCTGTTTCCGGGTCTGCGCACCCTGCTCGCGGAAACCTGGCTGATCCATGCGATCAGCCTCGCGGCGACCCTGGTCATCCTGTATCTGATCGGCCTCGTCGCCAACCGCGTGCTCGGCCAGCGTCTGCTCGCCGCGTTCGACGCGCTGATGGAGCGCATCCCGCTGGTGCATTCGATCTACGGCGGCACGAAGAAGCTCATGGCGCTGCTGCAGAACAAGCCCAACGGCACGCAGCGCGTCGTGCTGGTCGACTTTCCGTCGACCGGACTCAAGTCGGTCGGCTTCGTCACGCGCGTGTTCGAGGACGCCGACGGCCGCCCGCTGGCCGCGGTCTACGTGCCGACGACGCCGAACCCGACCGGCGGCTATCTGGAGATCGTGCCGACCGAGCGCCTGATCGCGACCGACTGGAGCGTCGACCAGGCCATGGCCTTCGTGCTGTCGATGGGCGCGGTCGCGCCCGATGCGGCGTTCCCGTCCCTGGCCCACGGCCCCGCGCCGGCGGCGCCGCGCGATCCGGCCTGAGCCCCGCGTACAATGCGCGCCCCACTGCCGACCCGATGACTATGACCCACGTAGTCCACGAACTGATCGACCTGCTCGCGCTGGAGCGCCTCGAAGACAACCTGTTCCGCGGCCAGAGCCGCGACATCGGCACCAAATACGTGTTCGGCGGCCAGGTGCTCGGGCAGGCCCTGTCCGCGGCGCAGAAGACCGTCGACGATCCGCGCCATGCGCATTCGCTGCACGCGTATTTCCTGCGCGCCGGCGACATCGACGCGCCGATCGTCTACTCGGTGGAGCGTACGCGCGACGGCAGCAGCTTCTCGGTGCGCCGCGTCGTCGCGATCCAGCATGGCCAGCCGATCTTCACCTGCTCGGTCAGTTTCCAGATCGAGGAAAGCGGCGTGGAGCATCAGCTGTCCATGCCCGAAGTGCCCAAGCCCGAAGACCTCGCGCCGCCGGCGCCGATTCCGCCCGAGCAGCTCGAACGCGTACCGGTCAAGCTGCAGCGCTGGCTCGGCATGAAGGGGCCGTTCGAATTCCGCCACGTCTATCCGCGCGACGAGTTCAATCCGCCCAAGCGCCCGCCGTATCAGCAGGTCTGGTTCCGCCTGACCGACGGCGTGCCGGAGAATCCCGAGCTGCACCGCACCCTGCTCGCCTACGCCTCGGATTTTCATCTGATCGGCACGGCGACGTTTCCGCACGGCATCTCGTATTTCCAGCCTAACGTGCAGATGGCCAGCCTGGATCATGCGCTGTGGTTCCATCGCCCGTTCCGCGCCGACGACTGGCTGCTCTACAGCTGCGACAGCCCTAGCGCGCAGAACGCACGCGGCCTGGCCCGCGGCATGATCTACGACCGCAACGGCGTGCTCGTCGCGAGCACGGCGCAGGAAGGACTGATCCGCCTGACGAAGTGACGCGCAGAGCCGCAGCCGCGTCCCACGGGACGGCTTCGATTCGCTGCCGCGTATTCCCCACCAGCCCGCCGCATGTTCGCCGCACGACCATCCGGCCGCCTCTCGACAGCGAGAGGTTTCGACATCGGACGAACCGCTGTTCGTCCAGAGGTTCGCCTGCATGAGACAGATCTACACTTCGCTGCGCCAGGAAAACATCGACCGCGTGATCGCGCTGATGAGCGAGCACGGCATCGAGACCACGGTCACCAATCGATCCAGCTACAAGGGCGGCGACTGGAAGCGCTTCAGCTACAGCAACCGGCCCGATGCGAGCACCTGGCCGCAGGTCTGGGTCGTCAACGCCAACGACCAGACCCGCGCACGCGAACTGCTGCGCGACGCCGGTATCGAGCCGCCGGTGCGCTATGCGGAAGAACTGGCCGCCTCGCGCGAGCCGCTGACCGGCCAGGCGCGCCACCGCGCGGTCGCCGGCCGCATGCGCATGGTCACCCTCGCCCTGGTCGGCGTCGCCGCGCTGCTGCTGTCGCTGCGCACCTGCAGCACGGCGCAGAACGAGCCCGAGCAGCCGCAGAAACCGCAGAAGCCGCAGGTCGTGCCGGTGACGCCGCACTGAGATCGTCCTTCTTCTGCGGCGGCATCACACCGGTACGACGACGCCGCCGACGAACGCGGCAGCCACCGTGCCGCACTGCCGCGCCGGGTTGCGCGCTGCGGATCGCCGACGCCTTCACGCCAGGCCGGGATCCGGCGCTTGACTCGTACGGCGCGACGACCGACAACAGGCAGCAGTCCCGGCGGAGTGCCTCCAGACCATGTGGAACCTGACCGAACCCTGGTGGCAGCTGCTGGCGCGGGCCAGCATCATCTACCTCGTGCTGTTCGCGCTGTTCCGCTTCTCCGGCAAGCGCCAGGCCGGCCAGATGACGCCGTTCGACCTGCTGCTGTTGCTGATCATTTCCAACGGCGTGCAGAACGCGATGATCGGCCAGGACACCTCGGTGCTCGGCGGTCTCGTCGTGGCCGTCACCCTGCTTCTGTGGAACCGGCTGTTCGGCTGGCTCAGCGGCCGCAACCGCCGCCTCGAGCGCTGGCTCGAAGGCCGTCCCGAAGTGCTCGTGCACAACGGCCACGTGTTCGAGGACGTGCTCGCGCGCAACCAGATGACCCTGGAAGAACTGCGCTCGGCGCTGCGCCGCGAAGGCTGTTTCGATCTCGGCGAGGTCGCCTTCGCCGTGCTCGAACCCAACGGTGCCGTTTCGGTCAAGACGCGCAGCGCGGCGTAGAATCCCGACCGACGGCCCCCGCGATACCACCATGAAATCCGATGTCGTCCGCCTGTTCCAGACCCTGCCGCACGACTGCGGCTATTACAGCGGGCGCGTCGCGCAGAATCTCGTCATCGATCCGAGCGCGCCGCATCTGGCCGGCGTCTACGGCCTGGCCCTGACGCGCGGCTTCCGCCGCGCCGGCGGCCACGTCTACCACCCGCACTGCGGCAGCTGCCGCGCCTGCGTGCCCTGCCGCGTCACCGTCGATGCGTTCCGCCCGGACCGCAGCCAGCGCCGCTGTCTGGCGCGCAACGCCGATCTGGAGTGGCAGATCGAACCGGCGCGGCATACCGAGGAATACTTCGAGCTCTACCAGCGCTATCTGCTCGGCCGCCATCGCGGCGGCGGCATGGACTCGCCGCAGCACGAGGATTTCTCGCGTTTCCTGTACACCGACTGGAGCCCGACGCGCTTCCTCGAACTGCGCCGCCACGGCCGCCTGCTCGGCGTCGCCGTCACCGACGTCTGCGCTCAGGGCCTGTCGGCCGTCTACACCTTCTACGATCCGGCCGAGACCGCGCGCGGACTCGGCACGTTCGCGATCCTCACGCAGATCGAATGGGCCGCACGCGAAGGCCTGCCGCATCTGTACCTGGGCTACTGGATCGCCGGTCATCCGAAGATGGACTACAAGCGCCGCTTCCAGCCGCTGGAACTGCTGCTGCACGGCAGCTGGGTCGGATTCGACGCGATCGACGAGCGCTGACGGCAGAAGGACGACCCGGCGCTTCTGTTCGCTCGCCGCCACACGCTTCGTTCCTGCCGATGTTCGTACCCCACATCGGAGTCCCGTATGTCGCCGTCGTCCCGCCTGCTGCTGACCCTTCTGTTCTGCGCTTCCGCCTCGGCGGCCTCGGCGCAGACCCCCGACAAGGAAACCGCCGTGAACTGCAAAGGTCCGTTCAAAGCCCTGCTCGAAGCCAGCCACGCCGACAAGCGCGGCGTCACCCTGTTCTTCAACGGCCAGAGCCTGTCCGGCATCGTCACCGCCTGCCACGACGACGGCCGCATCGAGATGCGCAGCCAGCAGTTCAGCAAGGTCGTCGTGCTCGCCGACCGCATCGACGCCGCGGCGATGTGATCGCCACCGCGGGATGTGATCGTGAACCGTCGGTGGCGGTGAGCCTCGCGAACCGCAACGCCGCGGTATACACCCGGCGACTCCTCCACCGTTGCGGCGGTTCACCGTCGCCGCGACGTTCTTGCGACCGGCGCTCTTCGCGGCGGCGGGACCGCGACGTTGCGCATCGCTGCGCTCAGCGCAACCTAGGGCTCCGTGCCGCGCTGTGCGAAGCCGATGCCGTGCTCGCTGTGCACCGACATCACGAGGCGGATCATCGCGTGCGGCACCATGATCTCGAGCTCGCTCGGCAGGCCGCGCTGATCCTTGCCGGCCAGGGTCATGCCGAACAGCGGGCCCGAGGTGTCGACTTCGGCGCAGATGATGTGCGGACCGCCGGCGCCGTCGAGCAGATACGGCTTGATCGGCTCTCCCAGCGCTTCGATCGCCTGCGGAAACAGAAAGACGGCGTACTGGGCATCACTCACGGGCGGGCTCCGGCAGGATCGGTGGCATACGGATAAAGCTGGTCGAGGCGGCGCGACAGACCGTCGTCGCCGACGACGCGCGCATGCCAGCGGCGCAGCTCGCGCGGTTCGCGCACGCCGCAGGCATGGGCGATGATGCCGACTTCGCGCATGAGGTTGGTCGCGTAGTGCGCAACGCGCTCGGCCTTGTCGGTCACGACCAGGCCGCGCTGCAGGCGCGGGTCGTGCGTGGTCACGCCGGTCGGGCAGGTGTTGCGGTTGCACTGCAGCGCCTGGATGCAGCCCAGCGCGAACATGAAGCCGCGCGCCGAGTTGACGAAGTCGGCGCCCATGGCCAGCGCCCAGGCGACTTCGTACGGCGTGATCTGCTCGGGCAAATGCATCACGCCGTACGAAGT
>Ga0247823_10005176_pt1 | contig 10392 bp, 10 predicted proteins | sample 13C_PalmiticAcid_2_FD_192426 | JGI IMG/M metagenome (GOLD analysis project Ga0247823, IMG submission 192426) | Soil microbial communities from agricultural site in Penn Yan, New York, United States - 13C_PalmiticAcid_Day30 | ecosystem: Environmental > Terrestrial > Soil > Agricultural land...
GCGGAACGGGTCACGGCCATCGGATTTCCCCTGTCCGGCTTTCCCCATCCGGACTTCATCGCCCCATGTTAGCCGGTTATCCGCCCAAGGGAAGCGGCGCGCTTGTGACGGCGGCCGGGTTTCGGTGATATGGCCGGGTCAGGGTGTCTCCCGGGCGGGACCCCATCTTGCGTCTGTAGGAGCGCCTTCAGGCGCGATGCTCTTGCCCGAAGCGCATCACAGACAAGGCTGCCAGCCCAGCCCAGCTCATTTGTAGGGAGACGCTTCGGCGAGACGCCTTCGAATCTGGTCCGAACGAAAAGCATCGCGCCTGAAGGCGCTCCTGCAAACGCGAGGGAGCGGGACATCAGGTGCGGAATACGGGGCGGGGCCAGTGTCTCCCGCCTCAATCCTTCGTAACGCGGTTGATCTCGGCCAGGCTGGTGATGCCGTTGCGCACTTTCATCAAGGCCGACTGGCGCAGGTCGCGGATTCCGGCCTTCTGGGCCTTTTCCGCGATCTGCATGGCATTGCCACCTTCCAGCACGATCTCCTGGATTGCGTCGTTCATCGGCATCACCTGGTAGATGCCCGTACGGCCCTTGTAACCGCTGGTGCACTCGTCGCAGCCCACGGCCTCATAGACGGTGAAGCCGGCGGCAATCTCGGCTTCGCTGAAGCCTTCCGCCAGCAGGGCCTGCGGGGGCAGCTGCACCGGGCGCTTGCATTTCGAGCACAGCCGGCGCGCCAGGCGCTGCGCGATGATCAGGGTCACCGAGCTGGTGATGTTGTACGGCGCGATGCCCATGTTCATCAGGCGGGCGATGGTCTGCGGCGCGTCGTTCGTGTGCAGCGTGGACAGCACCATATGGCCTGTCTGCGCGGCCTTGATCGCGATTTCGGCGGTCTCCAGGTCGCGGATTTCGCCGACCATGATGATGTCCGGATCCTGGCGCAGGAAGCTGCGGAGCGCGGCGGCGAAGGTCATGCCGCGGCGGTTGTTCTGCTGCACCTGGTTGACGCCGGGCAGGCGGATTTCCACCGGGTCTTCGGCGGTGGAGATGTTACGCGTCTCGTCGTTGAGGATGCCCAGCGCGGTGTACAGTGACACGGTCTTGCCCGAGCCGGTGGGGCCGGTGACCAGCACCATGCCGTAAGGCTTCTGGATGGCCTCTTCGAACAGCTTCTGCTGGTCCGGCTCGTAGCCCAGCTTGTCGATGCCCAGCTTGGCGGCACTGCCGTCCAGGATACGCAGCACCACCTTCTCGCCGAACAGCGTGGGTAGCGTGCTGACGCGGAAGTCCATCTGCTTGCTCTTGGACAGATTCAGCTTGATGCGGCCGTCCTGCGGCACGCGCTTCTCGGCGATGTCCAGCTGTGCCATCACCTTGATGCGCGCGGCAATGCGGTCCTTCAGCTTGGTCGGCGCCTTGGCCACCTGTTTCAGGATGCCGTCCACGCGCAGCCGCACGCGATAGTCGTTTTCGTAGGGCTCGAAGTGGATGTCCGAGGCGCCGCGCTTGATGGCATCCACCAGGACCTTGTTGACGAACTTCACGACCGGGGTGTCATCGCCCTTCGAGTCGACCGCATTGTCGGTACCGCCGTCCTCATCGGAAGCATCCACCTCCAGGCTGTCCAACCCGTCCTCGTCGTCACCGAAGTTGCTGGACAGGTTGTTGGCGGCGTTCTGCCATTGCTCAAGGGTACGGCGCAGCTGGTCCTCGTCCACGAGGACGGGTTCGACGATCAGGTTGGTGTGGAACTTGATCTCGTCGAGTGCGCCATGGCTGCGGGTGGGGTCGGCGACACCAACGAACAGCTTGTTGCCGCGCTTGAACAGGGGAAGCACCTGGTGCTTCTGCACCAGTTCCTCGCTGACCAGCTTCAATGCGTTATGGCTCGGGTCGAACGCCGTCGCATCCAGCAGCGACATGCCGAATTCCATGGCATTGGCGGCGGCCAGCTGGGGCGCGGTGACCAGTCGCTTTTCGGCAATCCACTGCGGCAACGGGAGCTTGGCTTCGGTGGCGTTCGCCATGGCAGCGCGGGCAGCGGCTTCATCCAGCGCTCCGTCCTGCACCAGTCGGCGGGCAATGCCGGTGATGCCTACGAGATTGGGGGCGGCGACTGCGTTCATGGCGAATCTGGTCCTGTGACAACGGCGGGAACTTTAATCCAAGTCGTCCACGCATGGTTCTGCAGAGGGCGGTGACATCGGCATCCGGGTGCAGGCATCTGCACGACCGGGATGGTTCATTCGAGCTGGCAGTCGCCGGTGGTCATGTTGCAGACCGCTTGGCGGTCGCCCGGCGCCAGCGGTGTTCCCGAGATGGCCACGCCCTCGGCGGTGGCGTCGTCGGCGTTCTGGCAGGCGGCGCGTGGTGCGGCGTCGGGGGCGTCACCGTTGCGAATGACCGCCAGTGAGATGCCGGCATAGGCCTCCATCTCGGCCAGGCACGCATTCTCCGCGCTGCGGATGCGGTATCCGTTGTAGGCGGGAAGCGAAATGGCGGCCAGGATCGCGATGATCGCAACAACGACCATGAGTTCGATCAATGTGAAGCCTCGTGCATCGCGATGCATGCTGTCCACCAGTTGTAGGGTCCCTTGGCTTTTAACACATGCAAGGAGCGAGCCAACTCTAGACGAGTGGGGCACGTAGGCGGTAGGCACTCGGGTGAATCTGTGACGGATGTCGGTGGAACGTTGTTGCAAGCGGCTTTTTCCGGCGGTACCGCACCGTCAAGAGCCAGTCCCTGGGGTGAGGGCTGGCCGGCCTATGGCAGCAATATGCCGCTGCCCGGTCCGATGGGTTCCCCGTGGCGGGGGCTTCCGGATACCCTATCGCAAAGGGGAAAAAAATGACCATATCCGTCATCCTGCCTGCCAAGAACGAGGCAGAGGGTCTGCGCCGCACGCTGCCGGCATTGCGCGAGCGCATGCCCCACGCGGAGATCATCGTGGTGGACGACGGATCGACCGACGCGACCGCCGAGGTGGCCGCATCGTTCGGTGCGAAGGTGTTGTCTTCCCCGTATTCCATGGGCAACGGCGCCGCCATCAAGCGCGGGGCTCGCGCGGCGGCGGGAGATGTCCTGGTCTTCATGGATGCGGACGGCCAGCATGACCCTGCCTGCATCGCGGCCCTGCTGGAGACGCTGGAGAAGGGCTATGACATGGTGGTGGGGGCTCGCGACTGGGCCGGGCAGGCTGGTGTCCATCGTGGGGCAGCGAATGCTTTCTACAATTGGCTGGCCAGCCGGATGACGGGCTTCGATGTCAAGGACCTGACGTCGGGATTCAGGGCGGTGCGCGCCGAGCGGTTCCGGGAGTTCATCCACTTGCTACCCAATGGGTTCAGCTACCCGACCACCAGCACCATGGCGTTCTTCCGCAGTGCCTACCCGGTAGCATACATGCCCATCCCGGTCGCCAAGCGGCTGGGCAAGAGCCACATCCGACCGATCAGGGATGGCATCCGATTCCTGCTGATCATCTTCAAGATCGCTACGCTGTACTCGCCGTTGAAGTTGTTCGCGCCGACAAGTGCGACCTTCTTTCTCATCGGGCTTGCTTACTATGCATATACGTTTGCGACCGAAGGACGGTTCACCAATATGAGCGTGCTTCTGTTCAGCGCTGCCGTCATCGTGTTCCTGATCGGATTGATTTCGGAGCAGATCACCGCGCTAACGTACCGGAAAGACTGAGCATGCCTGCCGGACAAGGACACGCGGAGGGGCGCGCATGGTGACCAGTCCGTTGCTTGGGGTGGTTGCTCCTGAGCTTGGTTGGGTGCCGACCCCGAGATTCCTGTTGCGCCGCGACCGCATCATGCGCTTGTTGGGCGAACCATCCTTGGGAAAGCTCGTGGAAGTGGGGTGTGGCGGGGGTTCGCTGTTGCACGAGCTCGCGCAGCGCAGTGACGAGGCCACGGGGATCGAGACCTCCGCGCGCGCGCGCGCGCTGGCATCTGCCATCGCCAAAGAAGGATGCGGAAAGCAGGTGATCGTTGCTGAGCCGGATCCCATCTGGCACCAGGACCGCGAGATCGTGTGCGTCTTCGATGTGCTTGAGCACATCGAGCACGATGGTGCGGCCATCGAAGAATGGGCGGGATGGCTGGTGCAAGGTGGAAGGCTCTGCCTATCCGTGCCCGCCCATCAGAGCCGATGGGGTGCGGGGGATGAGTGGGCCGGTCATTGGCGCAGGTACGGACGACATGATCTCGAGACCCTGCTGGTCTCGAAGGGCTTCGTCATCGAGCACATCGAATGCTATGGATTTCCCCTGGGAAATCTTACCGAGTGGTACGGCGAGCGCTTCTACAAGCGTGCATTGCGCGAACGTCAGGGTAGCGTCAGCAAGTCGGAGGCGACCGGCGAGAGCGGTGTCGAGAGGGACTACTACGTCAGGAAGTTCAAGTGGCTGGATTCCCGGTTTGGTCACGCTCTGCTACGCATTTCGAGCGTAGTCCAGAGCTTGGCGTCCCGAACGGACTGGGGAACGGGCTACCTCGTGCTGGCCAGGAAAGAATGAGGCGGTTCTGGCGCGTTGCGGCAGGCATCCTGGCGCTGACACTGACGGTCTATTTTTTGATCGTTGCTTCAAAGGCGCTCGATCCGGCCATGCTGCGGCAGGCCTTCGCATCCGGAAGTGTCTGGCTGGCGGTGTCCATGGCCGCCGTCCTGTACGCCTTCATCATTCCCGTCACGGGCTGGGCATGGTCCTTACTCCTGTCTGCGCGCTCCGAGTCATGGTCGCCTGCTGTGTTGTCGGTGACCCTTGGCCTGTCACAGCTCGCAAAGTACATTCCAGGCAACATCGCACAGCATGCGGCGCGCGCGACCCTGGCCATGCGGCTGGGTATCGCTCCAACTTCGCTGGTTGCCACAGTGACCCAAGAGACGGTACTAGCCATAGCGGCCAGCGTGGTTGTTGGGCTCCTCGCACTGCTGGCTACTGGGCGCGGTTTGTCATCGCTTGGGTCCGAGCATGCCAACCTACTCATCGTTTCAGCTGGCATCCTCTGTGCCGTTCTGTTGCTCTTCTCGGTTTCCCGGCGAGTAGGACGCTATCGTCCAGTGGGCAAGGTTGCCGGCACCCTTGTAGCACTCGTCGCTATGCCTGGATGGAGGGCAACGAGTGCGGCACTGTCGGCGTACGCTTTCAACTATCTTCTGATCGGTGCCGGGCTATGGTGCGTAGCGATCGCTTTGGGGGAATCCACGGGCCTGAGCTATCCCGTGGTGACCTCGGCGTTTGCATTGTCGTGGTTGCTGGGGTTCATGACGCCAGGCTCGCCAGCCGGATTGGGCCCACGCGAGGGCATCATGCTCATGCTGCTGCAGGGCGCTGCCAGTTCCGAAAAGCTTGTGGTTTTCGTTTTGCTGGCACGCGTCGTCACCATGGTCGGTGATGTCATCAGTTTTCTCGGGGCTGCAGTCTTGCGAGCCCGAATCAAGCAGGTAGGGGCAGGCAATGACTGATCTTGAAGTTTCCGGAGAACGGATGATCGAAGATGCGTACGTGCGCTCTGTGGACACCTACGTCATCTACATCATGCATATCGCTTCTTACGCCTTCGCGCAAAAATTCTGTGCGGGAAAGGTTGTTCTGGATCTTGGTTGCGGTAGCGGCTATGGCGCGGCCCGTATCGGAAGATTCGCGACACGAGTAGAGGGGGTTGATGTCGATGAAGAGACGGTGGCATTCGCACAACAGAGATACTCTAGTGAGAATGTTTCGTTCTCCAGGGTGGAAGTAGGGAAGCAATTGCCGTTCCCTGATGCATCGTTCGATACGGTTTTGTCGTTTCAGGTTATCGAGCATGTGCAGGATGATGACGCCTACCTGATGGAGGCGCATCGAGTATTGAAACCGGGAGGCGTTTTTGTAGTGGTAACGCCCGACAGGCAGCACAGGCTGCTGCCCGCACAGCGCCCCTGGAATAGGTGGCACGTCCGCGAGTATTCCAGTGCGCAGCTTGAGCGAAAGGTGGCAAGACGGTTCAATGTTGAGGCCTCACTGAAGATGGGCGCGGCTTGGGAGGTGGCGGGTGTGGAGCTACGGCGGTACCGGAAAACTAAATGGTTGACCCTGCCGTTCACCTTGCCCATCTTGCCCGACGCAGTTCGTCGCAAGGGGCTGGATATCTTGCATCGACTTCGTGCCAAACCCGGGACAGTGGGCGCCGGAGAGAGGATGTCCGTGGCGCAATTCGAGTTCGACGATACGGCCATGCTCGTGGAAAAGAACCCGCCCAACTCATTGAATCTTGTGATCGTGTGCCGGAAGGGCGAGGAGTGACGTCGTGAAACGCATCTGGGTCGCCGGCGTCGCAATGCATGGTGACGGCTACCCTAATGCCGTAAACACGGTTGAATTGCTAAAGAGCAATCCGGAGTGGGAGATACGTGACTTTGCCGACTGGCTGCCGCCCGAGACACGCTTATGGCATCTGATGCGAGGTGGCGTATCTAGACGCATGAGGCTGATGTTGCGCCTGCTGGCTGGAGGATTCACCCAGGCATTGCGCCTTAGTGTTAAGACTCATCCTGGCGATATCTCATATCTGCCCTATCCAGCTCCATTGACGTTGTTTTGGTTGTCCATGCTTCCCAAGCGTTGGCGTCCGCATTGCATTGCAGATGCCTATATTTCATTGTGGGATTCCACGTTCAGAGACCGGGCTCGCGGCGATACTGGTGGGGTGGTCTCACGCGCGGTGCGTTTCTTCGAAGCCCGCGCTTTAGGTGCGGCTAGCTTGGTGCTGGTTGATACGGAGGCGAACAGAAGCCAGTTTATGAAGGATTTTGGACTAGCCGAACACCAGGTCAGATCCGTGCCGCTGGCCATCGACGAGAGCAAATTCCTGGCGCAGGAAAGCTTCTCGCTCAAGCAGAAAAAAACGGAGCGAGTACTGTTTGTTGGGACTCTGGTGCCTTTGCATGGCATCGAAGTGGTACTTGCAGCGGCAGCCAAGCTGTCGAAGATTCCCGGTTACGAGTTCAGGCTTGTAGGTGATGGGCAGCAGGGCGGGTTGGTAGAGAAATTTATCAGGGAAGGCGGTGCGGAGAACTTCACTTGGATACGTAAGTGGGTGACCCTCGGTGACGTGGCGAGTGAAATCGCAGCTGCCGATATCTGCCTGGGTGTGTTTGGTGGTGCGGGCAAAGCGTCTCGCGTGTTGCCATACAAGCTCTACTATGCGCTCTGTGCAGGGAGGGCTATGGTGACCCAATCTGAATATTCGTTACCGAAGGATCTTCCGCCGCTTGCAGTAGAGTTGGTTTCCGTCGCCTCGGTGGAAGAGATGGCAACGCAGCTGGTGGAGTCGATCCGCCGGATCTCTGACGATGCGGGTGTCAAGTCGTCTCTTGAGTCGTGGGCGCGAACATACTTCGCGCGCCACTTGTCGAGTGGAGCCATTCTTGGGGAATGGCGCGACATCGTTTCTCGCTATTCGCCGTCTCGTTGAGTGGATGCCGGGAGATGTCGAATCCGGGCGAGCTGCAGGCGCTCAATCTCGGCTGCCAGTTCCGGCTCGCCTTTCGCTCTGAATTCGGCAGCAAGAAGCTGAGGGAATACATCGCGCGGAGGCGATGCCTCAATGGCGCTCACAAAGTATGGAAGCGCCGACGCTGGCTCAGACAGGTCGTCCATAATGAAGTAGCCGATTGCGGCGCTGTTGAACGGGTCGAGCGCCCCGCGGCGCGCCAGCCCGGCAAAAGTCTCAAGCATTTGCTGCTTGTCCAGCTTTACGCCCTTTCGCGCATGCGCCGTAAGAATCGTGAAGATTCTTGCGTTGTCGAAGGTCATGGGTGCTGTCTCCAGCCGCTTGTGGAGCATGTTCCAGTCCTTCGAAGTGGCATCGCCACGGATAGATTTCAGTACGACAAGGAGCGTGAGGCTATTGAGCGACCGCGGAGCCGACGACACACCCTTGTTGCAGGTGTCGATGGCTTCGTCCAGGCGGGGGTTGTTAGGCATGGCGCCGCCCCCTGCGCGGAAGTAACTGGCGCATAGCTGTGTCCAGGCTCGCGCAGAGCCTGGTGCGCTTTCGGTCGCCGCGCGAGCAATGCTCTCGGTGCTATTCCATGTGCTCGAGCGCAGCAGCGTTGTGCAACTGAGCACAAGAAGAGCGATTGTGCACGCGATTACTTGTGTTGAAGGCCCAATGCGGAAGCGCGTGGCGGCATATGACAGCAGTGCGCCTACAGCGAGTACGGCCCCGATCAGTGCGAAGTGGTTGCGATGCTCGAACGCCAGCTCGAGTCCGATTACGTTGCTGGTGATGAAGTGCGCGCTGAAGTACAGGAAGACGCCGAAAGCAAACAAAGGCCAACGTGTGCGGGTACGCCATGCGATGCCGATGAGCGCCAGCACAACGGCGATGGCCGGGAGTGTCGTCCATGGGTGCAGCAGGTTTCGTGATGGCTGCAGCCAGTCATAGTAGAACGGCATGTGGCCGGGCAGTGGGACTAGGATTTGCCAAAGATAAAGGCACAGTACCCGGCCCTGGGTCAGCACGCGCTCTACAACGTCGTAGTCGCGGCCATCGTAGGCTTTCGCCTCCCAGAAATGAGGGACTATCACCAATAGGTAGGCAGCTGCGCCGATCAGTATCGCCAGCAGGTAGCCGCGGCGGAGCAGCACGGCGAGGCGCGCGTCGGCTGCGGCGAAACGAAGCACCGTGAGTTCCAGTGCCAGCGTGTAGGCTGGCAGCAGCGCGGAATCCTCCTTGCAGCCCATCGCGAGGACCCATAACAGCAGCGTTAGCAGGATGCCTGTCCGACCGGAGCGGCCGTCGATCTGCGCGCGCCGGGCCTGAAGATAGGCCCACAGGGCAAGTATCAGGAACAGCGTTCCCATGGTTTGCAGGCGCTGCACCGCGTAGAGCACCGAGGACACCTGCAGCGGATGCGCGGCCCAGAACAGGGCCAACGCGGCAGGTATCCATCGAAGTCTCGAGTCCTTGGAGCCGCTGGTCATCAGCAGGCCGCGGAAGAACCAGGCCAATACACATGCAGTCAGTGCGTGCAGGACGATGTTGGTGGTTTTGAACGTCGCGGCGTCCGCGCCACCCGCGCGCCAGTAGTCCACGGCAAAGCTGAGTGTCGGTAGTGACCGCGTTGTGCCCGATAGTTGCAGGCTGTTGAGCGCCTGCATCAACGTGTCGGCGTTCAGCTGGGTAAGCTGGATCGCCTGGTTCGTCGTGATATTTGGGAGGTCGTCGAAAATAAACTCGCCCGGCAAGCCGGGCGTAAAGAGTAGTCCTGCGATTACGCCGACGATAAGGCTGACAAACAGGTAGTTGCGGGTCGTCCTGGGCATGCGCAGTCGTGTGTCGAGGCAGTAAGGCTGAGGAGTATCGATGATTCAGCATGCGACTGGGTCACGCCGTATGCCAATATCGGTCGTCCTCGTCGACTGAGTGGTCTCATCTTGTCTCGCTTCAGTGCTGCGCGATGTGTTCTGATTCCTCGGTGTGGCGAGGATTAGTTCAGTGAGCAGCTGCCGGTGCTCATGTCGCAGATTGTTGTACGGCTACCTGGCGACTTAGGGGTGCCATTAATTGGCGTGTTGATATCGGCGAAGGTATCGATTGCGCTACACGCGCCCACAGCGGGCGCAGTGGGTGACATGTCATTGTACGCAGCCGCCAGCGCCATGCTAGCGTAGTTTTTGGTCTCCGCCAAACACGATGTTTCGGCAGAGCGTATGCGGTAGCTGTTGTAAGCCGGCAGCGCGATGGCGGCCAGGATGGCGATGATGGCGACCACGATCATCAACTCGATGAGCGTAAAGCCTTGTGCGGTAGCGCGCATGTTGGTTCCCCGGGCATGAAGTGCCCCTAGGGCTTCGTTAAGCAATTCCCGCGCCACAAGGGGGGAGCGTGCGCGCAGCAATGGATGGAACTGTGCAGTTTGTCGTAATTCTTCGCAACAGAATCGACGGTCGTCAGGGGTTTGCCTTGATGCCGAAGACAAAAGAAAGCCCCTCTTGCGAGGGGCATTCTTGTGCAACAGTTGCTGCGGATCGCTAGATCAGATCAGCGGCTGATCGAGCAGGTGGCCGAGTCGATGTCGCAGTTGACGACCTCGGTACCCGGAGCCTCCGGGGTGAACGTGGTCGGCACGACGCCGGCGGCGTTGCTGGCCGGAGCGGAGCAGGCCGAGGCATTCCATTCCGGAATGGTCATGTCGGACACCGAAGCGGACAGCCAAGAGTTCGCGTAGGCCTTCCCTTCGGCCAAGCAGGCATTCTCAGCCGAACGGATACGGTAGTTGTTGTAAGCCGGCAGCGCGATGGCGGCCAGGATGGCGATGATCGCGACGACGATCATCAGTTCGATCAGGGTGAAGCCCTGGGCGTTCTTCTTCATGGTGTTTCCCCTTTCAGGATTGG
>Ga0247823_10005177_pt1 | contig 10392 bp, 7 predicted proteins | sample 13C_PalmiticAcid_2_FD_192426 | JGI IMG/M metagenome (GOLD analysis project Ga0247823, IMG submission 192426) | Soil microbial communities from agricultural site in Penn Yan, New York, United States - 13C_PalmiticAcid_Day30 | ecosystem: Environmental > Terrestrial > Soil > Agricultural land...
CGGCGCGGGCGGGGTGGATGGACGAAGGTAGTCCCGCGCGGCCGTGATCGGCCGTGCCTCGGTCGCCGGTCGCCGTCGGTGGCGGCGTTCCGTCGACCCGGATTTCCTGTCGAGTCAGCCTAGCATCGGCCAATGTGAAGTCCTTGCGAGGACGCCGGCCGGGACGCGACCACCGGCATTGCCGCCGCCGCGGCGCGGCGATGGCTGCGGTGCGGGCATTCTTGCTATCGTCGCGCGTCGCCGCGGCCGTGCCCGCGCGGTGCCGTTTGCAACACGGCCGTCGCAGAATGAATCGCCCGACCGCGCAGCCGGTGCGGCGGCGCTGCGGCAGGACCGCCGCTCCCTCGCAACACCTGCGGTTCCGATGTGCCCTCGCGCTCGTCGGCGCTCGGAAGATTCCGCATGAATATTGCAATATTGTCGCGTAATTCAAAACTATACTCGACGCGGCGCCTCATCGAGGCCGGCCGTGCGCGCGGCCATCGCGTGCGCGTGCTCGACCCGCTGCGCTGCTACATGCGCATCGCGCCGGGCGAGTTCAGCATCCACTACAAGGGCAAGCGCATAGCCGACTATGCCGCGGTCATTCCGCGCATCGGCGCGTCGATCACGTTCTACGGCACGGCCGTGCTGCGCCAGTTCGAGATGATGGGCGTCTATACGCCGAACAGTTCCGACGCGGTGCTGCGCGCGCGCGACAAGCTGCGTTGCCTGCAGCTGCTCGCGCGCCAGGAAGTCGGCCTGCCCGACACCGTATTCGGCGACAACCCCGACGACACGGCCGACCTGCTCGCATTGCTCGGCGAGCCGCCGCATGTGATCAAGCTCAACGAAGGCTCGCAGGGGCAGGGCGTGCTGCTGGCCGAGAAGCGTTCGTCCTCGCAGAGCGTGATCGAGGCGTTCCGCGGGCTGTACGCCAACTTCCTCGTGCAGGAGTTCATCAAGGAAGCCAAAGGCGCGGACATCCGCTGCTTCGTCGTCGGCGGCAAGGTCGTTGCGGCGATGCGGCGTCAGGCACGCGCCGGCGAGTTCCGCTCGAACCTGCACCGCGGCGGCAGCGCGAGCGAGGTCGAGCTGTCGGCGCGCGAGCAGGAAGTCGCCATCCTCGCGGCGCGCACGATGCAGCTCAACGTCGCCGGCGTGGATCTGCTGCGTTCCCGGCGCGGCCCGCTCGTGCTGGAAGTCAATTCCTCGCCGGGCCTCGAGGGCATAGAAGCGGCGACCTCGGTCGACGTTGCCGGCGCGATCATCGACTACGTCTGTGCGGCCGCGCTGCGGCGCAAGCGCCGCGGCGTCTGAAGCGGTCGCCGCAATGGCGACGCATGTGCCATTCGTCGTGCGCGGTGCAGTTCATTCGTCAATGAATGTCATCGTACGAAGGTTGCCGTTGACAAGCGCGGGCCGGCTTACCTAGCATCGCCCGGCCGCTGTCTCCCTCTGATATCCGAGGACGGTGTGCAGGGGGTCTGGGTAATCTGACGGTAGACGGAGTACGCGACGTGAAGCGTTTTGCCAAAGCTGTTGTGTTTGCTGTGGGTATGTCGCTGGCCATGGGCGCCATCGCGGCAGAGAAGCTGGATCCGGCCCTGCAGGCCGTGACCAAGGAAAAATTCGACGACCAGGCTGCGGCGATCCGCCAGCAGATGAAGGCCGGAGGTCGTTGGGAATTCGTCGACGCCAACGAGCGCGCCCAGGTCAATACGCGTCTCGACGAGATCGCCGCGCTGCTCGCCAAGAGCAATTCGGTGGACGAGATGGATCGCACCGACAAAGGCAAGCTGCTCGAGGCTCAGGAAGACGTCAACGCCGTCCTGACCAAGAAGGACGGCCGCCGCCTGATCTGCCAGCAGGTCGCGCCGACCGGTTCGAACCGCAAGCAGAAGCAGTGCTCCACCTTCGCCGAGCGCGAGCGCCAGCGCCGCGACGCGCGCGATTTCCTGCGCAGCACCGGCGACGACGGCATCCGCACCAATTGATGACGGGCAAGGGCGGCGGCACAGGTCGGCCGCCGCCCTCTTTTTGCCGCTTGCCCGGCGCCGCCGGCTGCGGCATGCTGTACGAAGTCATTCGTTGAGGTGACCGCCGTGACGACCCGCCGCTTATCCGATCTGCCCAAGCCTACCGAGGCCGAACTGGCCATTCTCGGCGTATTGTGGGACCGCGGCAGCGGCACCGTCCGCGACGTGCACGAAGCCCTGTATGCCCATGAAGGCGGCGGCTATACCACGGCGCTGAAGCTCATGCAGGTCATGCACGCCAAGGGGCTGGTCGAACGCGACGACTCCCAGCGCGCCCATGTGTTCCGCGCCGTCGTCAGCAAGGAACGCACTCAGAAACGTTTTCTGTCCGACATCGTCGACCGCGTGTTCGACGGTTCGGCTTCGCAGCTCGTGCTGCATGCGCTGGGCAGCCAGAGCGCTTCGCGCGAAGAGCTCAAGGAAATCCGCCAGCTGCTCAACCGCCTGGACCGGGAGTCCAAGTGATGGACGCGGCCGTCGGGGGACTGGCATCCGGCGTGCACCTGCTTGGCCTGGTGCTGCTGCATTTTCTTTGGCAGGGCGCGCTGATCGGCGCCGTCTATGGTCTGCTGCGCCGCCGTCTGGCCGCGGGCACGCCGCGCTATACCTTGGGTCTCGTCGGCTTCGCGCTGCTGACCGTCGCGCCGATCGTGACGGCCTGCGTGCTGTACGCCGATGCGACCGCGACCGAAACCTTCACCGCGTTCGGCGCCGCCACGTCGACCACGCCGGTCACGTTCGTGGCCGAGCCGCAGGGTCTGCTGCAGCGCTGGACCGACTACCTGCCGTGGCTGGTCGCGCTCTGGGGCTGCGGCGTCGTCGTGCTGAGCCTGCGCGCGCTGCTGCACTGGCAGGGCCTCAATCGTCTGATCCGTGAAGGCTCGCCGCTGCCGGAATGGAGCGAGCGTCTCGCCGGACTCTGTGCGCGCTTCGGTCTCGGCAAGGTCGGCCTGCTGTATTCCACCAAGATCGAGACGCCGACCCTGGTCGGCTGGATACGCCCGGTCATCCTGCTGCCGGCCGCCGTTGCGCTGCGCTTTCCGGCGGCCCAGATCGAGCTGATCCTGGCGCACGAGCTGGGTCACCTGCGCCGCTGGGACCATCTGGTCAACCTGCTCCAGGTCGTCGTCGAGACGGTGCTGTTCTATCACCCGGTCGTGCACTGGATCTCGCGCGATCTGCGCGACCAGCGCGAAATCTGCTGCGACGAGCTCGTGCTGCGCATGAGCCAGGCCAATCCGCGCGACTACGTCGCGACCCTGGCCGACCTCGAACAGCTGCGTCTCGACGGTCCCGGTGCGCTGGCGCTGCAGGCGACCGGCGGCGTGCTGCTCGAACGCGTGCAGCACATCGCCAAGCTGCCGACCACGCGGCTGGACATGCGCGCGCCGGTGCGTCTGCTCCCGCTGTTCGTGGTCGGTCTGGCCGTGATCGTGCTCGGCTATGCGCAGCGGGCCGCCTGGGACAATGCCAACATGCTCGCACTGCTCGCCCCGCAGCCGCTGCGCGAACTGCTGCTGCGCGATCAGGTCGGCATCACCGCCGCACCGGTCGCCGTCGCCGACATGCTCGGTGACCGCCGAGAAGTGCGTCTGCCGCGCCTGCCGACGTTGGCCGCGCCGGTCGTCGAAACCGTCGTCCCGCCGCTGACCGCGGCGACCTCCGCGCCGCTGCCGACCGCAGTCGCGCCGCAGAGTCAGGCTCCGGCCCTGCCGGCCGCGCCGGTCGAAAGCGCACCGGTCCAGTCCGTGGCGGCCGCCGTGCCGGCGCCGACGGCGGTCGGCGAAGCGGCGCCTGCGGTGCAGACCCTGGCCCCGGTCATCGCGGTTCGCGAACCCATGGCCGCTCACGCCGTGCAGCCGCTGTATCCCGAGCGCGCGCTGCTGCGCGGCATCGAGGGCAGCGTGCGCCTGTCCTATTACGTCGACGAAGACGGCCGCGTGCGCGACGTGCGCGTGGAGCAGTCCAACCCGCCGACCGTATTCGATTCCGCCGCGCTGACCGCGCTGCGCAAATGGCGCTTCGTGCCGGGCAGTTTCGAGGCCGGTTCGCGCCGCTACTCGCGTCTGTTCGTGTTCGCTCTGGAAGGCAGCGCCCCGCTGCCGGCCGGCGCCGCGCTGGAAGAGGCGACGCTGGAAGCCGGCGACTGCCGCACCATCACCGGCTCGCGCATCTGCCGCCGTGCCGGCGACAGCGCCTCGGCCGTCACCGAAATCTCGGCGCTGAACTGATTTGCGAGGGCCGGTCCGGCGTCTGCCGGGCCGGTCAGCCGCGATCCGCGAGGGAACCTCAGCCGCCGTCGCGGCTCACTACGCCAGCGCATTGATACTTAACGTGTCTCTCAACGGCGCTTAACGCCGATTTAAGCCGCGTTTTTCTACAGTCGTCCCCACTGTACTCCTGCGAACACTCCTGGTCAGGTCGTGACTAGCAGACTACGGTAATCGGGGCAGTAGCTATTTGGCCCAAGTGAGGTGCGTTCCCCCAATGGCACCTCCTTGGGCCAATCTTTTATGGCCGCCCGCGCCACTTCTCCGCGCCCCGCCTTTTCTCTCTGCCGCCATTCCGGCGCATTCCTTTCCGAACGGAGTTCGTTAAGCTAGTGTCCTGTCCCGTCAATACGTCGAAACAATTGCGGAGGGATTTCGTCCCGAGACTAGGCGCCGCGAGGAGACGTAGCAGGGCTACGGCGATGAACGGCAACGACGTATCGGGGCGAAAGACCCCGGAAGTATTCGATGGTATTTGCGGGACAGGACTCTAGGCCTATGCGCGTACTCGTGATCGAAGACAACCGCGACATCGCGGCCAATATCGGCGACTTCCTCGAAGACAAAGGCCACGTTGTCGACTTCGCCGGCGACGGCGTCACCGGTCTGCACCTGGCCGTCGTGAACGAATTCGACGCGATCGTGCTCGATCTCACCCTGCCGGGCATGGACGGCCTGGAGGTCTGCCGCAAACTGCGCCAGGAGGCGCGCAAGCAGACGCCGGTGCTCATGCTGACCGCGCGCGACGCGCTGGATCACAAGCTGTCGGGTTTCGATTCCGGTGCCGACGACTACATGACCAAGCCGTTCGCGCTGCAGGAGCTCGAAGCGCGCCTGCTGGTGCTCGCGCGGCGCGGCAAGGGACCGCAGAGCCGCGTGCTGCAGGTCGCCGACCTCAGCTTCAACCTCGACACCTTGACGGTGACGCGCGCCGGCAAGCAGATCCCGCTGAACCCGATCGGTCTCAAGCTGCTGCAGTTCCTCATGGAAGCGAGCCCGTCCGTGGTCACGCGCCAGGATCTGGAACACCGCGTCTGGGGCGAGGAGCTGCCCGACAGCGACTCGCTGCGCGTACACATCCACGGCCTGCGCGCGGCGCTGGACAAGCCCTTCGACAAGCCGCTGATCCAGACCCGTCACGGCATCGGCTACCGCATGGCCGATCCCGACGCCGCCGCCAACTAGCCGGCCCGTCCCGCCGCCGGCAGCCGGATCCGCCGCCGCCGGGCTTGACCTGGGCCGCGGCTGCGGTCAAAAGCAGGTTCCGCTTCGTACAGAGATCCGCCCGTGCGCTACCGCCGCCGGCTACGCAGCCGCATCGTCATTTCCTTCGGTCTGTTCGGCATGGCGCTGACGGCGCTGTTCGCGCTGGCCGTCATCGGCCTGCGCGGCACGCTCGAAGACCAGCTGATCAACGCCTCGCTGCAGGACGGCGTCAACAAGTTCCTCGATTTCAAGCGCGAGCACCCCGAGGAGGGCGCGCAGTTTCCGTTCTCGCCGGTCACCGCGCTGATCGTCAGCGAGCGCAAGTTCGCCAACGTGCCGTTCGCCTGGCAGAAATACGGTACCGGCGTCTACGACATCCGCGAAGCGGACGAGCACGGCCGCGAGCGGCCGTACAAGCTGGCCGTGCGCAAGGAGGCCGATCTCTGGGCCTTCTACCGCTACGACGTGGCCAAGGAGGAGCTCGGCGAACGCCAGCTCGTGACCGCGCTGGTCGCCGCGGTGCTGGTGTTCTCGCTGCTCGCGTTCCTGCTCGGGTTCTGGTCGGCGCGCCGCGTCATGCGGCCGGTGACCGATCTGGCCGAACGCCTGCGCACGTTCGAGGACGGCACGCAGACCGAAAACCTGGCCTCGCACTACGCCAACGACGAAGTCGGCGAGCTGGCTGCGGCGCTGGACGACTATCGCAGCCGCCTGACCGAAATGGTCGAGCGCGACCGCGAGTTCAACGCCGACGTCAGCCACGAGCTGCGCACGCCGCTGGCCGTCATCGCGACGACCGTGGAGCTGCTGCTGGCCGCGCCGAACCAGAGCGAGAAGACGCGCGACCGCCTCAAGCGCATCGAGCGCGCCTCGCGCCAGTCGACCGAGCTGACCGAAGCCCTGCTGCTGTTGTCGCGGCGCCAGCGCGAGGCGCCGAGCGACGGCGAGACCACCGACGTCGTACGCGTGGCCGAGCAGGTCATCGAGGTCAATCGCACGCATCTGGCGAACAAGCCGGTCGAGGTGATCCTCGAGGCCGAGGGGCCGCTGGAAGTCGTCGCGCCCTCGTCGGTCGTCGCGGTCGCGCTGACCAATCTGGTCGGCAACGCGTTCAAGTACACGCCGGCCGGCGAGGTGCGCGTGCGCATCGGCGACGGCAAGGTGGTGGTCGAGGATTCCGGCCCCGGCATCAAGCTCGAGGACGCCGAGCGCCTGTTCCAGCGCGGCTATCGCGGCGAAGGCGCGACCGGCAAGGGCGCCGGTCTGGGGCTGGCCATCGTGCGCCGGCTCTGCGAACTGTACGACTGGAAAGTGTCGCTGCGGCCGCGGCCGCAGGGCGGCGCGTCGGCGACCCTGGATTTCCGCCTGCGCCGCGGCTGACGCCGCGGCGCATCAGGCGTCGAATCAGGCGTCCAGCGGCTCCAGCCAGCCGTGGCGGTCCGGGGTCTTGCCCTGGAACAGGCCGAAGAACAGTTCCTGGATGCGGCCCGTCAGCGGGCCGGGCTTGCCGTCGCCGACCGGCTTGCCGTCGACCGACCGGATCGGCGTGATTTCCGCCGCCGTGCCGACCATGAACAGCTCGTCGCAGAGATACAGGTATTCGCGCGGCATGTCGCGCTCGACGACGGGAATGCCGTGGTCGCGCGCCAGCGTCATGACCGAATGTCGCGTGATGCCGTTGAGGATGGCGCTGGCCACCGGCGTCGTATGCAGGGCGCCGTCGAAGACCAGGAACAGGTTCTCGCCGGCGCCTTCGCTGAGCAGGCCCGTCGAGGCCAGCGCGATGCCTTCGCCGAAACCCAGACGCCGCGCCTCGCGCGCGATCAGCTGGCCCGACAGATAGTTGCCGCCGGCCTTCGCGCCCGCCGGAATCGTGTTCGGCGCGAAGCGCTGCCAGCTCGAGACACAGGCGTCGATGCCGCGTTCGAGCACGTCCGGACCCAGATAAGGGCCCATTTCCCAGGTCGCGACGGTCACGTCGGTCGGCGTTTCCGCCGAAAGACCGAATCCGCCGAGGCCGCGATAGGCCAGCGGTCGCAAATACGCTTTGCGCAAATTGTTGGCCCGGACGACCTCGCGGCAGGCGGCGTTGATCTCGGCCAGGGTGTACGGCATGGCCATGTCGTAGATCTTGGCCGACTGAAACAGGCGCTTGTTATGGTCGGTCAGGCGGAAAATCTGCGGTCCGGCCGGGGTGTCGTAGCAGCGGATGCCCTCGAAAACCGACGAACCGTAGTGCAGGGCGTGCGACATGACGTGGGTGGTCGCCTCGGCCCAGGGCTTGATGCGACCGTTCTGCCAGATGAATTCGGGGTATTGCATGGCCATGGCGGGGATTCCGGGCGGACGAAAGCGGCAAGCCTAGCGGCTGGGCGCGCCGCTTGCCTAGCGCGGCGGCCGGAATAAGCGAACGGAACAGCCGGACGGGTCGGGAGTAGCAGCGGAAGGCCCAATGGTCCTGAATCTGCCAAATCGATCACAAAACGAGACAATTGTTCACGACGTTGGTTTAGCATACGGCCCGGAAGGGCGACGTTGCGGCCGATCGAGGGGAAGCCGGAGGCAAGTGGGACTTGCCGCCGGCATGGCGACAGCCCATCGGCACGGCAATGGAAGCGCGGTCCGCTGTACAGCGGCTTTGGCAGCAAGGGGATGGGTTCATGCGTATCCGGAAAGCGGCTTTCGCAGCCGTCGCATTGGTGATGGCGCTGTGCGCGACGACAGTCAGTGCACAGACCTATTCCTACTCGATCTACGTCGACGGCGATCTCAACGCCGGCAGCGGCTGTACCGTGCCGCAGATGACCGGTGCCGACGCCCGGCTCGACGTCACCGTCAGCGGCGGCACCTCGCCCCAGGTCGTATCGGTCAGCCGGTCGGTCTGTAACGGCAGCAGCTTCGGAGGCGGTACCGCCATCGGCGGCGGCTACCCCGTCGGACTGAACAACGGCGTCGGCGGGGCCGACGTCATCGAACTGGCCGACGCGGTCAGTTCCCTGCAGCTCAATCACAGCGCGGGCCTGCGTCTGGCCGTCGTGGCGCAAAGCGCCGCCGGCACGGACGAACTGGTCACGACGACCAGCGGCGGTCCCATCATCCTCGGCCTGCCGGCCCTGCCGATTCCGTTCCTGACCTTCCCGGTCCTGCTGATGCTGGTCGGGCTCGTCGCGTTCTTCGGCGCACGGCGTGCGCGCCGCACCGCAGTCTGGCGCACTCTTTCCCTGTTCTTCGTCGCCAGCGGCATGGTGTTCGCGGCGAATTTCATCGTCGACGGTCAGGTCAACGACTGGAACGGCGTCCCGCCGCTGGCGACCGATCCGCCCGGCGACGCGACCAGCGGCGAAAGCGCGATCGACATGACCACGCTGTTCGGCGCGTTCGAGAACGGCCGCGTGTTCCTGCGCCTCGACGTGCGCGATCTCGAGAACAACCCGCCGACGGTCAACCCGGCCACGGCGACGACCCTGGAAGACCAGCCCGTCGTCATCGCGCTGAGCGGCACCGATCCGGAAGGTGCCGCGATCACGTTCAGCGTCGCCACGCCGCCGACCAAGGGCGCGACGAGCAACCTGACGTCCACCGGCACCAACACCGCCAACATCACCTACACGCCGAACGCGAACGCGAACGGCAGCGACGGCTTCTCGGTGACGGCCAGCGACGGGCAGGGCTCGTCGGTGCCGGCCGCGGTGTCGATCACGATCACGCCGGTCAACGACGCGCCGAGCTTCACGGTCGGTGCGAATCAGGCCGTGCCCGAAAACGCCGGCGCGCAAACCGTGACCGGCTGGGCCACGGCGATCAGCGCCGGCCCGCCCGACGAAACGACGACGCAGACCGTGACGTTCGCGGCCACGGTGGTCAGCACCACCGGCAACCTCGTCTTCTCGTCGGTGCCGGCGGTCTCCTCGGCCGGCACCCTGACCTTCACCGCGCAGAACGGCACCTCGGGCATCGCCACGGTCAGCCTCGTCGCGCAGGACAACGGCGGTACGGCCAACGGCGGCATCGACACCTCGGCCGCGCAGACCTTCACGATCAACGTCAACGCGATCAACCACGTGCCGAGCTTCACGGCCGGCCCGGCGCAGACCTCGCTCGAAGACGCCGGCCCGCGCACCGTGGCCGGCTGGGCCACCGCGATCAACGACGGCGACGGCAATACGCAGATCGTCGATTTCCAGGTCACGAGCAACAGCAATCCAAGCCTGTTCTCGACTGCGCCGGCGGTCTCGCCGACCGGTACCCTGACCTATACGACGGCGCCGAACGCGAACGGCACGGCCACGCTTTCCGTCGTGCTGCACGACAACGGCGGCACCGCGTTCGGCGGCGTCGACACTTCCGCGCCGCAGACCCTGACGATCACCGTCACGCCGGTCAACGATGCGCCGAGCTTCACGGCCGGTCCGAACCAGAGCGTGTTCGAGAACGCCGGTGCGCAGACCGTCAATCCCTGGGCGACGGCGATCAGTCCGGGCCCGGCCGACGAGTCGGCGCAGACGGTCAGCTTCGCCGCGACCGTGACCGGCACGACCGGCACGCTCGCGTTTTCGGCCGCACCGGCCGTTTCGCCGACCGGCGTGCTGACCTACACGCCGCAGAACGGCACCTCGGGCACGGCGACGATCAGCCTCGTCGCGAGCGACAGCGGCGGCACGGCCAACGGCGGCATCGACGCCTCCGCGCCGCAGACCTTCACGATCACGGTCGCCGGCATCAACCATGCGCCGAGCTTCACCGCGGGCGCGACGCAGACCTCGCTCGAAGACGCCGGCGCGCAGACCGTGGCCGGCTGGGCCACGGCGATCAGCGACGGCGACGGCAATACGCAGACCCTGAACTTCCAGGTCACGAACAACACGAATGCAGCGCTGTTCGCGACCGCGCCGGCCGTA
>Ga0247823_10005178_pt1 | contig 10391 bp, 12 predicted proteins | sample 13C_PalmiticAcid_2_FD_192426 | JGI IMG/M metagenome (GOLD analysis project Ga0247823, IMG submission 192426) | Soil microbial communities from agricultural site in Penn Yan, New York, United States - 13C_PalmiticAcid_Day30 | ecosystem: Environmental > Terrestrial > Soil > Agricultural land...
GTTCCTAGTCGTAGTATTAATATATAATAAAGCTCTGGTAGCTATAGTCTCCCTCGATATCGTGATTACTATAACGATAATAATCGAGTATATATAGTACGTTTACTCGTGCTGCTAGATGACGAAGGGAATAACGACTATAAGTTAGCCGATATTAGCCTACGGATATAGTTACTTACTAGCCGAGACTAGGCTAATCTATAGTATACTACTAGCTATTATAATGTAACGACTAGCGGAATAGTATCATAGCGTAGCTTTAGCCGTCGTCGATATCGCGATACCGATAATAAAGAGGACTATTGTCCTAGTATATATAGCGACGCTAAATATAACGAGGATGATATTATCTAGCCGCTACTATATAAGCGCTATAGGGGGGATACTATAACTATTCTAATTAGCGAAATAGTATCTTAGTAATAGACCCCTCTCTCTTATAGTGATTCTTTAAAAGGCGCTCTAAGATCGTCCCGATACCCTAGGCGCTAGTACGGTACTACCTATCTACTATCGTCTTTGGAAAAGGATATTAAGATGGCTAGAACCCCTACTACGATATTCGAGGAATTATATTTTAGAGATAAAGTCTTTAAACGTATTATAATAGACGGTTCGCCATCTACTTTTATAGTGTAGTTTACCTAGGATCTATGCGTAGAATATATAGTATCCGGGGAATGGCCCTTTAGAGATATAGTCCTTAAGCGCGTTATAATAGATAGTTCGCTACCTACTTTCAATATATAGTTTACCTAGGATCTATACATAGAATATAGAGTGGGGTAGGGGTACTATAGAGCGGAGAATTAGAGTACTACTACGAAGAGGTACCGTCTAGCGAGATAGAAGAGTAATTGGATTACTAAGTATAAGGATAAACTAACTTTAACTTTAAGGAGGGCGAGGTATACCCTGGTGGACGATGCAACGATCCTTCGGCTAAAGGGGTAGGGACTTTCTTGGATCGAGATCGCTAAGTAGTTCCTAGGGTGTAGTGTCGGGGCTATCTAGTTGAGGTATTATACTAAGCTCAAAAGGGAGGAGGAGTGGGATGTAGAGGCGATTTGCCGGTATAGAACGCGGGATGACGGCGACCTGGAACTACTTGTAAGATGGACGGGTGGAGAGGAGATATGGGAGCTTTACGAGAACGTGGTGGAGACGGAGGCGCTTGACGAGTATGAGCGTCTTTATGGGCGGATTACTATAGATATTGTCTGAGATTTTGCCTCGGCCGTGTAATATGACCCAGGTAGTTAAGCGACTGGCTAAGGTACCGGAACATCCCGCGCCCTAGCTGTCGCTCCCCCTGAGCCGCCCATGTGGCCGTTCGTGACATCAGATTAGTCGTGCAGTCGTGCCACGTATCAACTACACGCTTGTTGCGGTGTTGTGACTCTCAACCAACAACAGGCCAACACGCCAGTCAAAGGAACCTCAACCGTTTGTAGCAGCAAAGACTCATAGCATCGTGTGGGCCGCATTGCCCGGGCATTCTGACAAAGCCGAGACTTGTTAGCATATAAACCCGTGTTCGGCCAGGCAGAGACCATGCAAGTGGCTCTCAGCATTGCTCGACAGACAACATAAGTCTTAGCCCGTCACATCGTTAACGTACCAACAACCCTGAAATCGACTCCTTACCGAAGGCGAAAAACCTCAAAATGCCGTTTCCTGACTGTCCCTCAGGCTCCTGCACCAAAAATACCGACTGCTCTCGCTGCTTCAAGGAGGAATGGGACAGGAAAAAACAGGACGCAGAGGAAGCTTTTGAAAAGGGGTTGCAAGAGGAGCTGAGGAGAGACGAGGAGAGGAGAAAAGAGGAGGAAGAGAAGAGGAGGAAGAGAAGAGGAAGAAGGACGAAGAAGAGAAGGCGAAGAAAGGTTAGAAGACTGAACTGGAAATATCGAGTCATCATGGGGTAGTTGCAAGAGATTCTGGGATCATGAAAATACAATCGCTCCCTTCTCCTGGAAACCCTACAACAGTGTAAACTGTTAATTGCCCCGTGCGACAGCAACCAGGTGCCACACCCTTCACAATATCTGGGTGTACTCATCGCGCGGCTTCCCGTTATCCCGGACCTTGATGCTCGAGAGCTGCGGAAGAAGGGTGGCGACCGAGCTGGCGAACGCGAAGACGTCCTCACCCCCGATCTGGAAGGGGATCTCGGAGGTGGTGACCAGCAAGGACTTGAGGGATTGCGGGAAAAGCGTAGCCACCGGGTCATGCCTGCCCCACTTGTCGAGGATGTCGTTGTCGATAACAAGCTTCTCCAGACACGAGAGCGAGGCCAAGCCAGGCGCAGGGTCCGGGTCGAGACCATCTTCCGCATCGTCGTGCTCACGCCAGTCGGTCATACCAGCGTCGTATTGATAGTCCAACTCCAGATGCTTCAACCGCGGCACGTAGCGTACCAGGAGCTTCCTGAGGCTCGTGATGCTGAACTGCTCAGGCGAGATCTGTCCGCCGCCTGTTTCGTAAAAGAAAGATTCGAGTTGGGGGCACGACCCCAAGAGAGCGCGTAGACCCTCAGCCGAAATCGCGCTCTGCTCGAGGCGGAGGTGGCGTAAGTTGGTGAGGGGGAAGCGTTCCGGACCGACATCAGCCGTCATGAAGCTCGTGAAGGTTTCCATGTGCGGGGCGGCGAGATACAATCCCCGGAGAGACTCGAGGTCTATTCCCAGCTCGGTGTCTCTGTGGGCGACGTAGACATCCTTCAAGTACGCGAGGCTGGCGGGCCGGAGGAGACTGAACTCGTAAAAATAGCCCAGGCCGGTGCTGAATGTCTCCAAGTTTGGGCACATAGCTAGAAGCAGATTCATGGGGTAGTCTCCATCCACTCTCTCGCCTTCGGAGCGTGAGGTGCGTAAGGTACCATTCTCGGCGCCAGCATCGGCTTGAGGCCGAGGCGGAGTAGGCTGCCCGTAGCGCGCGACAAGGTCCAGAACAAAGGCTCGGGCGTCCTCATCTTTGATGTCATGGTCGCAGCCGAAGTCAAGCCTGAGGACCTTGACGCGGCGAGCGAGGTCGGGACGGCGGTCAAGGGTGCGAAGGAGACTGATGCGCCGCTCAGGGACGCACTGGGGCTGGTGGTAGAGAATGGGGGTGACAATGGTGTTCAGGTCCTTGCAGGTCGCTGCGAGGTTCGCAAGGTCGCTCGTTGGGGCCAGCAGGGCGCGGCCGCCGCCAAAGTGGATCGGCGACTCCCAGGGCTTCTGAAGGTTCGTGTCTTGGGCGCAGTGCGGGCACAGCGCTTCTGCGATGCCCGTCAGGACCAGGAGCGGTAGGCTGTTGAGGGGCCGGGCGCTCGGTTCGGGCATGGTGGTGCTGTTGTTATCATTTGACGGTGTGCTTGACTTATGGAAAGTTTTGTTGCACCGGGGATCAGAACTTGGGTCGTTGGAGTCCGTCTCTCAAAAATAATACGGAGTACACCCGAACATTTGATTGCGACTCTTGGCAACCAGGCAGCAATGCCCACTTTTTCTAGGCAGGGTCCAAAAGTGGTTCCGCACGTTGAGATCGAAGAACTTGAAGTCCACTGGCAGACTTCAAGAGTTGGTGTACGGCGCCACATGAACCAGGTTGACCTGCCGTGTGCAAGGTCGTGTTTGCCTTGTTCCCTGGGTAGGGTAGTTATCGTTCGTCTGATGTATCGATAGCTCCATGGTGTACAGCAAGGTCCCATCTTTCTTCCACACCCCCTATTATGTTCTTCCTCATCTCCCACCCTCCATCCCAACCTCTACGCATTCTAAATCACCCCGGTCAAGTCTTAACCGGCACCGGCGGGCCCGACACAATGATCGTCGCCCCGACGCTCCCCGTCCCCAAGCAAATATAGTACCCAGCCAGCAACCCAAAACAGCTCGACCCAACCGCCGGGTTCAGCGCCGCGAGACTCGCCGTCGTGATCCCCGCCGCGCTCGCAATCCCCGCGCACGAGTCGCCCTTTTGCACAAAGTAGAACCGCGTGCACCCCGCCGCCATGCCCGTCTGCACGGGACTCGGTGTCGCTGCTGCTGCTGCCGAGGAGGACGCACTACTACTACTCACCACAGCTGACGTCGTAGCCGCCGGCACCGGCGCGCCCGTAACAATCGTCGTCGCCGCCGCACCGTCACCAACCAGGCCGAGGCGGACGTAGTAGCCCGACAGGAGGTGGGAGCAGTCGGTGCCGACGGACGGGTTGAGCGCGTAGAAGGTGTCGAGCGGGGTGCCGGCCGCGGCGGCGAGGGCCCAGCAGCCGTCGCCGGCGCGGACGAGGTAGAAGCGGTTGCAGTTGGGCGACATGGAGGGTTGGACTGGTGTTGGGGTGGAGATCACGACGGAAGTGGTTGAGGTGGGTGGTTTGGTGGTTGTTGTGGCTGCTGTAGTGGTCGGTGTTGTTGGTGGCTTGCTTGTTGCTGTTGATGATGACCCGGCCTGTGCTGTGTTATTCTCCGCGACTATGGAAAACCCATACAATGCGAGCTCTCGATCGGCCCTGCTTGCTGCGCTGGAAGGCTGCATCGATGGGCACGAATCATTGCTCAAGGCAGGCATTCTCCACAGAGACATCTCGATCAACAACCTCATGATCAACGAAGACAACGACGACTCCTCTTGGCCTTCGTTCTTGATTGATCTTGACCTCGCCATCAGAGTGGAACGAGACGGCATCTCGGGGGCAAAGGGGAAGACCGGAACGAGAGCTTTCATGGCCATCGGGGCGCTTCTGGGCGAGCAGCATTCATTCATGCACGACCTCGAGTCGTTCTTCTGGGTGTTATTCTGGATATGCATCCACTGTGACGGCCCTGGCAAGGGCAAGGTTGTTGCCCAGTTTGACAAGTGGAATTACGCTGACACGGAGGAGTTGGCACAGCTAAAAAAAGGACAGATCTCTGATGAGGGGGGCTTCATCAAAGCAGCGGAGAAGAACTTCACGCCGTATTACAAACCGGTGGTACCCTGGGTCAACAAGTTGCGCAAAGTTGTATTTCCGAGCGGGAGAAGGTGGGAAAGGGAGGATAGTGGACTGTACAGTCGGATGAGGGGGCTACTTGAGGAAGCCCGCAAGGATCCGAAGGTATCAGCGGAGGGATATCGGTGCGAATTTGCGGACCATTGTGCGGCGTAAGAACTCGGATGATGGTGGTACCTTGCCACTCGAGCCACCTGGGCAGCCCCGAGGAGCAACTGGAAACGCACTCTCCACCAGATGCGGTGGGGCTACGAACATGGCCGCCGACGGCGCCGAGGAACTTACTGAGCGGCGTCCTGCCAAATGACGGGTGCCGAGACAGGCAGGAATGGCCATGGTGGAAGCCGCGGAGTGGCGGGCTTCGTCCAGTTGGGGCGGCAGTGCTGGTTGCAGTCGTGCTGACTGAAGAAGGAGCTGATGCCGTCGCGGCCGAGATCGGTGACGCCGTAGTCGCCGGTCCGGGAGAGGATCACCGGGTCGGATAAGACGAGCTCCTCGCCTTTATTTGGAAAGATATGAGTTGTCACGGAGATGCCGTTGCCCTGATGCGGATTTGCTTTAATCTCCCGCAACAGGTATTAGGCGAAGGTCATCCGTCCACCCTATCTACACTATCAACTCTAGAGGCATGTTTAGAAGAGAACGAGCAATCAGTAGTGTGATAGTTTTGTTTATTGAGACGAATAACGCCTCAATTGACTTTCTCTTCAGCTGCTGCTGTCCCCAAAACACGACCGGGCCAAGGAGAGGGCACGCCGCAGTGCGCCTCTGCGAGCGGCCGGATCCTCCGCGCAGGGCTCGGCGTCTTCAGGATCTGCTGTACCACAGCCGGCCTCGGCTGAGGAATACTGGACTTGAAGTGACGATATCAGAAGTGGTAGCATTAGAAGACATAGGGCTTTTTTTTAGAGGCAACAGCATCCTCGGGAGATTCGTATCTCTGGGTCGACTTGATTCCGAGCGCTTTATTGAGATCATCGTCGTTGACATCTCGAACCACGAAAGCTTCTGTCTCGCTCTTCACCCCGGCCCTAGAGACGAAGCTCCAAACTAGCAGTCCATTGACCCAATCCTTGGCGAGGTTCTTGTCGTTGAAAACAAGATAGAACCCCTTGTATGTTGTGCTCGCCACAATTCCGGTAACTCGAGATGGAAGCCGAATAGATACCCGCCTGCGATCTAGGTGACTGTCAAGTCGTTCCGTCTCATGGATAGACCGATTTCGGACTTGGTCATAGTATCGCTTGGCCTGCTCTTCTGTGCGGAACTCGACGGAGACTCTTTTGGGATCTAAACGGATCTGGACATCGAGGTATTTACTGGCTTCTGCCATGATAGCCCAGATTGTTTGCTCGGGTTGTTGGTTTAAGCCAAGCATACGAGAAGCGGTGTTGCATCTCGAGGCGCGCAACGGAGGGACGGAACTGAGACGCGACCGAAGTGAAAATTTAATATCTTCCAAGGTCTAGGTTAATCAAGGGACGTAAGCCTTGCCTCCAGTCATGGATAGACATGCACATGTGATGTCACGATGATAATGTAGGCTTAAGGTTGATGCGAGGATGGCGTCATATGTACCGCGTGGCGATTACAATACAATAACGTTACAAGTTGCTAATTACCTAGTTATCTATAATCAGCTTTTCGGACAGTTTGTATTGTATTGTATTGTACGGTACTAATCTCCCCGCCTACCTCGGCATCCTTCTGTCTACATGGTTTGACTCTACCTACCCGAACCGGTCCATTCTTTGCTTCTCCCTAATCGACGCGATATGAACTCGGATGTTGATATTGAAAAGGTTGCTGCGTTAGGCACTGCTGAGAACAAAGCGGGAGTTCTTCCCACTGCCGCTCCATTGAACGGGGCAGAATTCTCAGACAGCCTACCGGGACAGATCTCCCTGGCAGTAACCTTTGCTCCGGCCACCGGTACGCATTTGTTACCTGGAATGAAGCTCGCTCGATTCTCGTTTGACCACCCAGGCCACAGTGCTCAACAGGGCTTTGAGAGCAAAAACATCTGGAGCTGATGATTGTCCCACGCCAGTCTCGTCATCACCCATCTCCGGCACTGAAAACCGCGCAGCTGAGAGTCCTGCAGCGGGAGAGCGACGACTGCTCGCAAATGATGGGTTGTCAGAGGGGCCGTGGACCCTGACCCCTGACCCGACAACAACACCGAACAGTCGATCGGCTTCGCCCAAAGAGTCAGCCGAAGGTGTGAAGTTTGAGGCGTCACGGGTTCCAACAAATGGCTCGCTCCAGCGAAGCAGCCGATCAACGCCTACTGAGGCACCGCACTACGGTGATAAGAGGATACATCCTCTTGTTGCCCCTCCACTGTCACCTGCAGACAAGGAGGGGTCGGAGGAGCCTTGGACTTTAAATCGCGACAACAACAACAGTGGAAGCCCGACATCGGCCATAGGAAACGAGAGATCAATCTCGGGTTCATTTCAGAGATCCGCCATACTCGACCATATGAGCAACGACAAATTCAATGCCGATGATCCTGCTTCTTTCGGACTTTTTGCCATCTCAATGCACAAGAACAATCTCATTATCGAGTTGAGAGAGGAGCCGACGCTCTTATCTCGATTCCGCCTGAGACCGAAGAAAGAATCTCCACATGCCTCCAGGTTCTACACAAGACCAGAGCCACGAAGCTACCGGATCAGCCTCGCCGAGCTGCAGCGAATCCACCTCCGTAAGCTGCAATGTAAGTGCGTCAAGCACGTGGTGGACATGAGGTTTCGAAACATCGAGCCTCCCAATTGGGAGGCAGACCTCGAAGCTTACAGTAAACATTTACCCCTTGTTCTCTGTCCGGGTCAACCTAGTTAACCGGCTCTCAGCCAAGGCTCTCCAAGACTACGACTATATGGCCAAATGCAGCCAATCCCTACGGGATAGCTTCCTCGTCACCGGCGAGCGTCTAACCGACGACTACGTTATGCGCAAAGTCCTGGGTACGTGCCCCGTCCCACGGCCGGAATATAAGCGCCCAGACAATGCCGGAGGTGTCCCACGCTCTGGCGGCGATAATCTCAATACTTGTATCGCTGTGGCCGGTACGTGGGAGGACAAGACGGTTCCGATTGGCGGCACGCGTACAGAAAATAGTGCCAAGTCGAGGGCGCTGGAGCTTCGCAACAATGCCGCCATGGCCATCTTGGGTGGGCTCTTCCTCGTCGGACCCATGTGGCTGATGGTTCTGCATAAAACGCTGTATACCGGCCTCGTGGCCACGACAGTTTGTGTGGTGGTTTTCGGGATTGTCATGGCTTTGCTTCTTGAAAATCCAACGGATGTACTCTCTGGCACGGCTGCGTACGCGGCCGTGCTGGTGGTGTTTGTCGGATTGAGTCACGGTGGAGGAGAAGGGGGATCCACGATGTAAATGATTGGCTCACTCTTGATGAACGGTTGTAACGCGGAGGAGGAGGAGGAGGGGCCGGAGGAGGACGAAGACGAACACAAAGGAAAAGGAACACAACGGGCGGTGGCACAAGGAATTCCCCACAGCGGAGGCGTCGACGACTACAACGACGATGACAATCGGACTGTGGTTGGACCTGTTGTGGCATACATGTCGCCAAACTCATAGATGTCGGTCAACTGCGCCGGTTAGACATGCTGCCGAAAGACTGGCGGGCAAACGGATGTTGCAGGCATGAGTGAGCATGTTTGGGAATTAGATGGATGGATGGATTTTATTTCGCCTGGAGGCACTGAGCCTAAAGGGCCTTGGCACGCTAGCTACATCCGGATCAACCCTTTTGCCTTGGTCTCGTACAAGCCCCTACGGTTCTCTTCCATCAACGCCACCCCATGCCTCTCTCCCCTAGCGCGGCGAGGAGGGATGGGGTGCAGAGTCTGATGGCGAGGTTTTAAGGGGACGCGGGGTTGAAGGGGCGGAGAGTCACGGGGGCATTGCTTGGCTGCTCTGAGGAGCAAGTGTAAGAGGCTCGGGAGGCGGCTCGGGCTCCCCTGAAAGTCCGTGATGTGATCCACTGCCCCAAATTCGGAGATCCGGAATGTAGCGTTTCTGATTTTGGCTCGGTTGACCAACAAGGCAAAAGACCGGTCAATGCGGTCTAGTTTGGGCGGTTTACTGCTGGCCTGATCGCTCTGATCGCTCTGATGCAACAGCTCGTAATCTCGGGCATGATTAAGAACAGCCTCGACGGTTTGCCAAATGGCGTCGTGCTGGGACAAGATTGGGAGGTTGCCCGACCACCTTACCCGCTCTATTTCCTGCAGATGTTTAGGATACTGGGGATAGTCTTCGCAATTTCGCGCAGCAGACTGTGTGATTCGCTGTCCAACCGTTGGAACGACCGAGCCGAGGGAGACTCCAACCTGTTTGTCCATTTCATTGCGAGCGTTATCGACAGGAAACAGGATACATCAAACGACGCCAGCACGGAGCCAAGATATTGTCTGAGTCTTTGGAAGTGCATGAAGAGATACCAGAACTTTGAATACACGATTTCCCCGTCCCTGGACCAGAAGAATGCTTTATCTGAGGTAGTTCGGAAATCAGATGTGATTCAATGGGAGACGGTGCTCAAAGACCAGCTTGCTGAGTGGATGGCCGACCCAAAATCCCCGGTCGATGTCCTTCTTCGCCGACCTGGGGCTGCCGTCCCTGTCGCTGCCTCCAGCCGCCGCCGCCATCGCTGGGGGCGGACTCATCGTTGCCGTCTTTTGCCGCGTTGGCACCCGCTGGCGGTGATGTGCTGCTACCGCCGCATCCCTTGACGACTCGGTGACGCTGGGTACAAAAGTTAGCATACTTGTAAAGGGGGCAAAGATCCAAAACATTGTGGGGAGTGGGTCTCCCGGTTCTCCCAACTCACCTTCAGCGCGTCCGTTCTCGAAACCTCTTTTCGCAGTCGTCACAGGCAAATGGCTTGATGGCCAAGTGGATTCGCCGATGCCGCTTCAAGTCGTGGTTCCGGTTGAAGGCTTGTGTGCACTCGTTGCACTTGAACTGGCGTTCCGACTGCGGAGGCGGACCGCCCGGGTGGTGGAAGTAGGGACGGTGCGAATGATGCGAAGAGGCCCCCGTGTGATGGTTGTAGCTTGAAAGCCCTGGTATGCCGCCCACCATGGACAACGGCGCGCCTGGATAATGCATGTTGCCCGGATTTGGATTGTGAGGCGTTTGATGCCATGGCGAAACGCTGTGAAAACGTCCGCCCGGGTATTGCAATGATGGCAGAGCCATGGCAGGGATCGACGTGCTCTTCCGCGGAACAGACCCAGAAAAGGTCATGGTTGAGGACGTGTAGGTGACGATTGCGTCGCAGGTGAAGTATACCAGGGCAGGAGGGGATTTGTGCGCCGAAGTCTTAGGGAGTTTGCCATGCTGTGTCGGCAAGGATGTTAGGGTGGGAGTACGAGTGTCGAC
>Ga0247823_10005179_pt1 | contig 10390 bp, 8 predicted proteins | sample 13C_PalmiticAcid_2_FD_192426 | JGI IMG/M metagenome (GOLD analysis project Ga0247823, IMG submission 192426) | Soil microbial communities from agricultural site in Penn Yan, New York, United States - 13C_PalmiticAcid_Day30 | ecosystem: Environmental > Terrestrial > Soil > Agricultural land...
AGAGGAAGGGTTCTGGCTCGGTCAGCTTTTCACCGCGCACTCGGGCGGGTGCGCCGAGGGCGTTCAGGAGCGAGACCAGGGCGGCGTGGACCTGGTCGTAGAGCAGCGTCGGCGCATCCGCGAGCGGGTGGCCATCCGGCAGGGTGACGGAGTACGTCAATTCACGGTGATGCAGGAGTGCTCCGCCGCCGGAAAGACGTCGCACCTGCGGCAGTCCTGCGAAGCGCGTCGTGAGGACCGGATCGTCTTCCTTCTGGAAGTAGCCCAGCGAGACGGTCGGCTCGCGCCAGCGATACAGGCGAAGGGTCTCCGTTTTCGACTCGATGGCCGAGACGAGCAGCGATTCGTCGATCGCCATATTCTCGGCCCCACTGCGGGCGGCGTGTTCGACGATCACCTCAAGCATTGCATTCCACCTGACCGGAAACATGACCACAGCGACCGAAGTCGATCGCCGTTCGTATTTGACCATCGCATTCACTTCGATTTAACTGTGAACTCAGATTTCACGGCTCGCGGGCCGACGGGAGACTGCCTCGGCAGCGACTTCGTCTCTTCGCGCGCTGCACGTCGCCTCCCTTCGAGCGCCCACGAGGAGCCAGACGCTGATGTCAAAGCCAGATTCGGGAGAGGTTTCTTCCGTTCATCCGGGGGAGTCCTCATCCCGCAAACTGCAGGTGGGCTCGACCGCAATTCCTCCCTGGAACGTTGCTGAGCTGCCTGAAGCGCCGAAGTTTCAGGCGCGGCATTTCTTCGCGATGATCGGCCCGGCCATCATCGCGGGCGGTTCTGCGATCGGCGGCGGCGAATGGCTGATGGGCCCGACCGTGACCGCGCGTTACGGCGGGGCACTCCTGTGGCTGGCAACCGTCAGCATCCTGGCGCAGGTCATCTACAACATCGAGATCAGCCGCTACACGCTGTACAGCGGCGAGCCGATCATGAACGGCAAGTTCCGGACGCTGCCGGGACCGGCGCTCTGGCTGTGGCTGTACCTGTTCGTCGACGTCGGGGCGATCATTCCGTACCTGTCGAAGAACGCCGCCACTCCGCTGTTCGTGCTGTTGTTCGGCAGAGTGCCGGGTGAGGACATCGACGGCGATCCGCAAAAGATCATGTGGCTCTCATATGCCGTGTTCCTGATCAGCTGTACTCCGCTGATCTTTGGGGGCAAGGTGTATCGATCGCTCAAGGCACTGATGACGTTCAAGATCGTCGTCGTGCTGGGCTTCCTGATGGTGCTGGCCGTCTTCTATTCGAACGCGGACACCTGGAAGGAAATTGGAAGCGGATTCTTCCGGTTCGGCACCATTCCCGTGCGGATGCCTGAAGACCGGAATGCCAACGGCCAGTTCGATGCCGGCGAAACCGACTGGGACGGCGACGGCCATCCCGACGTCATCGAGCCAAACCTGCAGGTCGTGAAAAACTCCTCGGGGCCGGACAAAGATGAGGACGGCAAACCCGACCTGACGGAGCCGGACGTTGATGGCGATAAGAAACCAGACAAGTTCGTGTCGATCGGCGAAGGTCTCTGGTGGCCCGACCTGGATGGAGACGGCAAGCCTGACCCCAGGGTGAGCGTCAAGGGGACCAAGAACGAAAACATTGACCTCGCACTCCCGGCAGATCCCTCCCAGGGACCATTTTTCCGGTTGACCGACTCGAACAAGGACGGCACGCCCGAGAAGGGTTTCGTCGACCTCGATGGGGACGGAATCAACGACGGCGACTATGTCGAGAACGTCTTCACGTCGGTCGCAAGCGGAAATGGCATCCCGTACATCGATCTGAGCATGATCGCCTTTCTGGCGGCGTTCGCAGCGATCGCCGGTAACGGCGGGCTCACGAACACACCGATCAGCGGTCTCACTCGCGATCAAGGCTGGGGCATGGGCGCGCACGTCGGCGCGATTCCCAGCATGGTGGGCGGCGTGGACGTGAAGCTGTCGCACGTCGGGTCGGTGTTCGAAGTCACGCCGGAAGCAATGCCGCGCTGGCGGTCGTGGGTCAACCGGGTCCGGCGCGATCAATTCCTCGTCTGGATGCCGGCCTGCTTCGTTGGAATCGCGCTGCCGAGCATGCTGTCACTGGTGTTTCTCAGGCGCGGAACGCCATCGGACGACTGGACCACAGCCGTCATGACGTCCCAGGGCGTTTATGAGCGAGTGCTCGAAAGCAGCCAGGGTCTCGCCAGCTTCTGCTGGTTCATGACCTTGTTCTGCGGGTTCCTCACGCTCTCCACCGCCCAGGTCGGCATGATCGACGGCTTTGTCCGCCGCTGGGTCGACCTGTTGTGGAGCGGCAGCAAGCGACTGCAGAAGGTCGATCCGACGAAGATCAAGTACATCTACTTCGGCGTCCTCTGCCTGTACTTCGTCGTCGGCATCACCACGCTGACGCTGTTCCCCAAGCCGACGGTGCACGTGAAGCTCGCGACCAACATGATGAACTTCGGCCTCGGCATCAGCTGCTGGCACACGCTGTACGTGAATCACAGCCTGCTGCCGAAGCCGCTGCGACCCGGCTGGTTTGTCACGCTGTCGCTGGTCCTGGCGGGCGTGTTCTTCCTCGTGCTGGCCGTGCTGGCGTTCATGCAGACGTTTGGTTTCATCTCGTGATCAAGAGGATTCAGGGGTCTGGATTCAGGATTCAGTGAGCTTGAAAGGCTTCAAGCTTTCGATCCCGAAGACCGAACCTTGCGTATCCTGTTTCTGAATCCTGACCCCTGACTCCTGAATCCTTCCCATGCCTGTTCGTTACGCAATCATCGGCGCCGGCGCCGTTTCCGATTACCACCATGTCCCCGGCATCCGGATCGACAAAAGGTCCGAGCTCGTCGCCGTCTGCGATCCCAACGAGCAGCTCCTGGAGAAGCGGAAGGCCGACTGGGGCATTTCGAAGGTCACGACGAAGTACGAAGAGATCGCGGCCGATCCTGATGTCGACGCTGTCGTCATTGCCACGCCGAACGACACCCACAAGCCGATCGCCCTGGCCTGCATCGCCGGCGGCAAGCATGTGATGTGCGAGAAGCCGCTGGGCCTCAACTTCGAGGAATCGAAGGAGATGTACCGCGCGGCCGAAAGGATGAAGGTCCGTCACATGACGGCCTTCACCTACCGCTTCGCGCCGTCGATGCGGTACCTGCGGCACCTGCTGAAGAACGGCGAGCTCGGCGAACTGCGTCACTTCCGCTCGCAGCGGTTCCTTGACTGGCCCGAAACCAGCTGGGGCTGGCGGCAGTACAAGAAGACGGCCGGCGGCGGCGACCTGTTCGACATGACGATCCATCGCATCGATTTCGCGATGGACCTGATGGGCCCGCTGACGACGATCTGCGGCGCCGTCGCCACCTTCTGCCCCCGCGACCGCACCGCCGACGGCAAGCCCTGCCCGCCGTCGGAAGTCGACGACTGGTCGGCCCTCATCGGCCGCTTCCAGAACGGCGCCGTCGGCGTCTGGGAAGGAAGCACCGTCATGAAGGGCTACCACAACGACGGCTTCGGTCACGAATGGGCTGAAGTGAACGGCACCCTCGGATCGGCCGTCTATCGCCTGCAGGATCCCAACCACATCCTGCTTGGCAAGCAGGGGAAGTCGCTCGAGAAAACGCCCGTCCCGGCCGAGTTCCTGAAGCTCCCCGGCAGCCCGCGAAATCCGCATGAAGGGGTGCCGAGCACGGTGTTCCGGTATGACCTCGTGTTCGAGCTCACCTCGGCGATTGTCGAAGGCCGGCCGGCGGTTCCGGGATTCGATGACGGCGCCCGGGCACAGGCGGTCGCGGACGCGGTGCTGGCGTCGAACGACGACCGGAAATGGATCGATCTCGACCTGTCGATGTAACTGCCGCAAGAGACCGCAGCTTCGTGACGCCGGCCGAGAGGCCGGCGTCGTTCTTTTGCGCCGCTGCCGTTTGCGGCCCCTGGCACTCTGGTCTGATTCGATCCATCTCTCCGCCGACCGCCCGACGTAGTAAGCTGGTCAAGAGAACGAAGCCTGCTTTCCGGGAGTTCGACGATGCGTCTGCCGGCTGTCATTGCGCCGCTTGCGGTCGTGGCGGCAGTGCTGGGAGTCACCGGTTACGCCGTGCAGGCGCCGGTCTCCAACCGGCCGCTCCCGTCGTCGGAACCGTCGCAGCTGACGGAGACGGTTCAGCGCCTGAACGCCCTGCTCGTCGAGAACTGGTCCGCGCACGGACTGGCGCCGGCGGAACCGGCGGATGATCTCACGATCCTCCGGCGGCTGACCCTGGCGATCGTCGGCACCGTCCCGTCGCTTGAAGAGATCCGGCGGTTCGAAAAGGACACTCGTCCCGACCGGCTCGCGCACTGGACGGCCGGGCTGCTCGAAGATGTCCGGTTCCACGATTACTTCGCCGAGCGGCTGGCGCGGGCGTACGTCGGCGTCGAAGGGGGACAGTTCATCGTCTTCCGCCGCGACCGGTTCACCGACTGGCTGAGCGAACAGCTCCGCAAACATCGACCCTACGACGGGATCGTCCGCGACCTGATTGCGACCGACGGCGTGTGGACCGACAAGCCGGCCGTCAATTTCATCTCGGCCGCGTACTCCAACGACGCCTTCGACGAGAACAAGCTCGCGGGGCGGACGGTGCGGGCGTTCCTCGGCCAGCGGATCGACTGCGCGCAATGTCACGACCATCCGTTCGCGCACTGGAAGCAGGCGGAGTTCGAAGGACTGGCCGCGTGCTTCGGGAAGACGCGAATGTCGATCGTGGGAGTCGACGACGGCCGGAAGGAACCGTTTGAAGTGGAGGACCGCAAGACGCTCGTGAAGCGGCAGGTCGAGCCGGCCGTGCCATTCGGCGCGGAATGGATGCCGTCGACGGGAGACCCGCGCGAGCGGCTGGCGGCGTGGGTCACGAACCCCGACAACCGGCGTCTCGATCGGGCGATCGCGAACCGCGTGTGGGGGCTGATATTCGGGAAGCCGTTCCTGACGGAGCGTCCCGTCGATGATCTTCCGGATCCGGACGAGGCGGACGCCGACGGGCAGAATCAGATTCTCGATGTCCTGGCGGACGACTTCCGGGCGCATAACCGGGATCTCCGGCGGCTGGTTCAGGTGATCGCCGCGAGCCAGGCCTTCCGGGCCGATTCCCGCGCGGCGTCCAGCGGCTCGGGATCGTCCGGCAGCTGCCGCTGGGAGACGTTCCCGCTGGTGCGGCTGCGTCCGGAGCAGGTGGTCGGCAGCATGCTGCAGGCCTCCACGATCCGCACGATCGATCGAAACTCGCATCTCCTCACGCGGGCCCTGCGGTTCTCCCGCGAGCGGGATTTCGTCGAAGATTTCGGCGATCCCGGCGAAAACGAACTGGGGGAACGGGTCGGCACCGTTCCGCAGGCGCTCCTGCGGATGAACGGCAACCTGCAGAACGACCTCGTTCAGCCGAACCCGTTCAACGCCACGACGCGGATCGCCAACGACGCCGAAGACCCGGCCGGTTGTGTGGAGGTGGCGTACCTGGTCTGCCTGACGCGACGGCCGACACCCGAAGAAGCGGAGCATTTCGCGAAGGAGATTGCGGGGCGTCCGAAGAAGGAGCGGGAGCAGGCGGTGGCGGACCTGATGTGGACGCTGTTCAACAGCACGGAGTTTTCTTGGAACCATTGAAGTCGGGCGGCAGGCGGGAGCCTGCCCTGCGGAAATCAACATGACAGGCCGTGTGTGATGGCAGTCCCTTTCCCACTTGCGCTGTCCCGCCGCCAGTTGCTGCAACATGCGGCTGCCCTCGGACTGACGTTTTCGCTTCCGGCGATGGAGGCCCGGGCCGCGAACCGCCGCGGGGCGGAGCGGCCGATGTCGCTCATCACTCTGTGGATGCAGGGAGGCCCGAGCCAGCTCGAGACGTGGGATCCGCATCCCGGAACGGCGATCGGAGGTCCGACGCAGGCAATCGCCACAACGATCCCGGGGCTCGAGATCGCGAGCCTCCTCCCGCGGATGGCCGAGGTGATGCATCACACGAGCGTGATCCGCTCGCTCGTCTCGAAGGAAGGCGACCACGAGCGGGGTTCGTATCACGTGCTGACGGGCTACCGGCCCGATCCTACGGTCGTGCATCCTTCCGTCGGAGCCGTGCTGGCGCATGAGCTGCCGGGAAAGGGCGTCGAGATTCCGCCGCATGTCTCGCTGGCCGGAGGGGCGGGGTTCACCCTGCCGCGCGGCGGCTACCTTGGCGATGAATATGACGCGTTCCGCATCTACGAACCGGGGCGGGGGCTGGTCAACATGCGGTCGCGCGTCGGCGATGACCGCACGACGCGGCGGCGTGACGGTCTCGATGTCGTTGAACGGGCCTTCCGGACTGGCCGGGAACAACAGATCAAGGAGACGCTGCACCAGCACATGGTGGAACGGGCGGTCGCGATGATGTCGTCGGAGCAGCTGGCCGCCTTCGATTTCGACAAGGAGCCGGCCGCGGTCGTCGCGGGCTATGGGGCCAGCCGATTCGGACGCGGCTGCCTCGTCGCCCGGCGGCTGGTGCAGACGGGCGTACGATCGGTGCAGGTGGTGCTCGATGGATTCGACACCCACACCGACAACTTCGAAGGGTGCAAGACTCAGGCCGCGCTCCTCGACCCGGCCTTTTCGTCGCTGCTCAAGGACCTGGTCGTCCACGACCTTTTGGCGTCGACGATCGTCCTGTGCATCGGCGAGTTCGGCCGGACTCCGCGAATCAACCCGCTCGATGGCCGGGACCACTGGCCGAGCGGTTTCAGCTGCGTGATCGCTGGCGGTGGGTTGAAGGCCGGCGGCGTCGTCGGGGCAACCGATCCGACGGGCGCAAAGCGGGAGCCCGAACGGCCGGTGACGGTCGGGGACCTGTATTCGACGATCTACACGGCGATGTCGGTCGATCCGGCGAAGGAGATCAACACCCCGATCGGCCGGCCAATCAAGATCTGCGAGGGGCAAGTAATCCGTGAGCTGATGGGGTGAAGGAAGTCGATTGAAGAGGTGTGTGCCACTGGCCCCGCCAGTGCCTTTCACGTGGAAGCCGCAACCCGGCATTGCACTGGCAGAGCCAGTGACACCCCTTGCGAGGCGGGATCGCGCTTTCATCCGGGGCCGGGGTCCGGCTACAATCCCAGACGCTTTCCGGGAGTTTCCGATGACGCGTTCTGCTCTCCGCCGCCTGGCCGCCCTGCCTGTTCTGGCTGTTGTTCTGGCCGCGCCCGTTCCGGCCGACGCCTGCCCGTTGTGCAAGTTGGCCAATGAGTCGAAGCAGTGCAATGAGGAGGAGAACCGGCGTCCGCAGGCCTACATGTACAGCATCCTGTTCATGCTCTCGATGCCGGCCACGCTGCTCACCGGTTTCTCGTTTGGTTTCTACCGCGTCTGGAAGAACCACCAGTTGATCACCGGCCCGCAGGAAATGCCGGGTGACGACCTGATCGTCTGATGGCCCGCCGAGGTCGCCAACCGACTCCGCCGCCGGTCGCCCCGGCCGAGCCATTCCCTGCGCCCGTCGCCGCACCGGGCCCCGGCGCGATTCCCGTACGCCGGGCCGCCTTTGCCTTGGCCTGTGCCGTCTCAACCGGCCTCCTGTTCTCGATTCACCCTGCCTCGCTGACGTTCTGGGATACCGGCCGGTCCAGTTACTGGAAAACCCTGTACATGCCGGACGAGCGGGCCCGGGAGTACCAGAAGATTGCGGAGCTGATCCCCCCCTCGGCCCGTGTCGCGTCGACCGATTTCGTGCACCCGCGGTACACGCATTTCGAGCGATCGTACGACTACAGCGACTACCCGCGGAAAGTGGCCGATTACCAGGACAAGGTGCCGGACGACACAGACTACATCGTGATCGACACGGGGCATCCGTACAGCAAAGTCCGCTCGCTGGACGACGTCCGGGAGCTGAAAACGCAGCCGGACCGGTGGGAGGTTCTGCCCGACACCACGCAGGGCTACTTCATCGTTCTCAAGCGAAAAAGTTCCTGAAGCGGGCGCTCGGGAAGAAGGGCGCATAAAAAAAGCGTCACCTGATGAAACAGGTGACGCCCTCGCGCAGAGCAAGTGCGGGCCGATGTCTTGCTACTGCAGCGATCTGCCAGAAATGCATGGAGCGTGCCAACACGAATCTCCAGCTTTCGCGCGGGTTTGCCGGGGCGTTCCGACCGCAATTCGCAGCAGCGCGGGCACGCCGGGTTCTGCAAAACGCTGCAACCGACGGAGCGGTGACGGGAATCGATGCAGCCCCCCCGCAGGGCTCGTGCGAGCGGGCGGATGGGGTGCCGGCAACCCTGAATTCGCCACTTCGGGAATGCGTTCGAGAACAACCGAAATCTCTCTTGGCAAGGCGCAGAAGCTCGCTAACATCCCTGCATTCGAGGAAGTTTGGCATATTTTTTTACCGTGTCGGTACTGGGGCGCTGTCCCTTTCGCGTAAGGATTTTCATTCAACCCTGAGACACGGTTTGAACCCGCCTGTGCAAGCAGGCGGGTTTTTTCGTGCGCTGAGCGGGACGTTGGGTGGCGACGTTTTTCGCCGGCACCTTCATCAGTTCCCGGGCCCCGCAGGACGGTTCACTGCTAAGCGACTGGCAGCGGTCGTGAACGAACTTCGCAAACATCTGCTCCGCCTGCGCGCGAGCCCGGTTGCAGGGGGCGCAGGAGACCACGAGTCGCTTCTTCTTCCGGCGGTGAAGCACGCCGTCGAGGTGGTCGACGGTCGCAATCAGAACGGTCGAGCCGTTGGTGAGCGTCAGAGCTTCGTGGTTCATCGACCGGCGCTGGTCCTTTTCGATCGACCGGACGATGACGACATCCGCCCCGCACCAGAAGCATCGGCCTCCCTGCTGGCGATGGAGGTCTGGAGCCCTCTTTCGATCGGTTGTGCGACGATTCCGCTTCTGACGCTGATGCTCGTTGATCGCCATCGAGAAGCCCCTGGCCTGGACGAACTGGCAGAACGCCGGACCACGGCTGCATATTCTTCCGGCGACTCTAAAAACCTATGACGATCGAAGGGCCGGGATGGATCGATTCCGGCGGGGCCGGCGAGGACCGGGGCGGGCCATTGTGTCGATCAGGCCGGCTGTAACGGCTGCGCGGCCTCCCGTGTCGCGGTTCTTCGACAGCCGGCGCTGACGTTTCGCCGCATGTTCCCCAAAGGAGACGTAGGGTTTGTCGGACGGGCCGGAGTGCGCGCGGGGTGTTTCCGCGTGCAGGGTCCGCTGGAGAAGTTGAATGCCCAAGTGTCTCGTGACTGGCGGAGCCGGCTTCATCGGCTCGCACCTCGCCACCCAGCTGGTGGAGTCGGGGTGGCAGGTCCGCATTCTCGACAACCTGTGCACCGGGTCGACGGCGAACTTCGCGCACATTGCCGAGGACGTCCACTTCATCGAAGGAGACGTCGCAAACGCCGCCTCGGTCGCCGCGGCCGTCCGCGGAATGGATGTCGTCTTCCACCAAGCCGCCCTGGCCTCGGTTCCCATGAGCCTCGAGAAGCCGCTCGAAGTCCACCGGGCCTGCGCCACCGGCACATTGACCGTCCTCGACGCGTCCCGCCGCGAAGGCGTCCGCCGCGTCGTCTATGCAGCGTCGAGCAGCGCCTACGGCGACTCGCCCGTCACGCCGAAATCCGAATCACTCCTGCCGCAGGCGATGTCCCCCTATGCCGCGGCCAAGCTGGCCGGCGAACTGTACGCGGAATCGTTCGCCGCATCGCTGAATCTCGAGACGGTCCGACTGCGTTACTTCAACGTGTTCGGCCCGCGGCAGGATCCCAAGAGCCCGTACTCGGCCGTGATCCCGCTGTTCGCCTCGGCCGTCGCGGCCGGACGCCGGCCCAAGATCTTCGGCACCGGCGAACAGTCACGCGACTTCGTGTCGGTCGACAACATCGTGCAGGCGAACATCCTGGCGGCAACGAAGCCGGGAGTTTCCGGCCGCGTGTTCAATGTCGGCAGCGGCGTTTCGATCACCGTCAACGAACTGCTGAGGCAGATCTGCGAGGCGATCGGGCATCCATTCGATCCGGAATACCTGCCGCCGCGGGCGGGGGATGTCCTGCATTCGGCCGCCGACATCTCGGCCACGATCCGCGACCTGGGCTATCGGCCCATCGCACAGCAGGCGGCGCTGACGAGAACCATCGAGTACTACGTCGAGCTGGCCCAGCGGAACGCGGCGCGTCGGGAAGCCAGCGCCGAGCCGGCCGCGACGTGATGGCCGGGAAACAGTCCATCGCGGTGAATGCCGGAGACGGGCGCTGAGTTGAGACACGAGTCATATTGAAATTGTCGAGGTCGAAGCTGTGAACACGACATCCAACAGCGCCCGTCCGTCCGAGCCGGTCGAATTTGCTCCACTCGGGTTCGTCAACGGCAACAAGGGCCGGTCGATCGACATCGCACGC
>Ga0247823_10005180_pt1 | contig 10390 bp, 9 predicted proteins | sample 13C_PalmiticAcid_2_FD_192426 | JGI IMG/M metagenome (GOLD analysis project Ga0247823, IMG submission 192426) | Soil microbial communities from agricultural site in Penn Yan, New York, United States - 13C_PalmiticAcid_Day30 | ecosystem: Environmental > Terrestrial > Soil > Agricultural land...
CCTTCATCCGCGGGCCGATGACGCATCCGTTGAGCCCGCCGACCAACAGCGGCGACGGCCTGAAAATGGCAATGCGGGTGGGCGCGATGCTTGGCAATATGCGCGAGGCGTGGTGGATGCCGGTCGCCGAGGTGCCGACAAGCGAATGTTCGACCGGCAAGACGCTCGTCGCGGGGCAACGCAGCCTGCCGCATTCGATCATGGTCAACCGCGCGGGCCAGCGCTTCACCAACGAGGCCGCGAACTACAACGCGATCGGCGCGGCGTTCCACGATCAGGACGTCAGCGCGTTCGACTATGCGAACCTGCCGTGCTGGCTGATCTTCGACCAGCAATATATCGATCGCTTCGGTTTCGGCATGATCAGCGGCGAGCGTGGCGTCGCGCCGCCGCAATGGGCGATCCGGGCCGAGAGCTTGCCCGCGCTGGCACAGCGGCTGGGTATCGATGCGGCGGGACTGGAAACCACCGTCGATCGCTTCAATTCGAATTGTGCGGCCGGCCACGATCCCGATTTCGGGCGCGGCGATGCGGCGCACGACCGCTGGTGGGGCGATCCGGCGGGGCGCGGGTCGACTGCCGCGACGCTCGGTCCCATCGGGCAGGGCCCCTTCTTCGCGGTCGAGATCAAGAGCGGCGCGCTGGGAACCAAGGGTGGGCCGCAGACCGATGTCGATGCGCGCGCCCTCAGCGTCGATGGCGGGCCGATCCCCGGTCTCTATGCCGCGGGCAATGTCATGGCCTCGGCGATGGGAATGACATACGGCGGCCCTGGCGGGACGATCGCGCCAGGCATGGTGTTTGGTTATCTCGCCGGGCGTCATGCCGCCGGCGCGGCCGACGGGACGAATTGAGATGCGGGTGCTTGTGCTTGGGGCGTCGGCGGATCAGGGTGTGCCGTTGGTGCGCGCGCTGCTGGCCGCCGGCTATGAGGTGACCGCTGGCGCGCGGCGCGCCGATGCGATGGCGGCGACACCGTTTCCGGGCCTGCCGACCGTCCACGCCGATATTGGCGATAGCACGTCGCTGACCGCGGCTTTTTCGGGACAGGACGCGCTAGCCTTTCACCTGCCGTTCGAATTCGACCGCGCTCGTGCCGCCGCTTATGGACAAGCGATCGGCTCGGCTGCAAAGGCGGCGGGCATCCGTGACATCGTGTTCAACACGGCCTGTTTCGTCGCGGATCACGATCTCGGTCTGTCGGCGCACGACGGGCGGCGCTATATCGAAGCGGCGCTGCAAGCGAGCGGTGCGCGCTGCTGCTTCGTCGAGCCGGTTGTGTTTATGGACAATATGATCCGCGTGTGGAGCAAGCCGTCGATCGTGCAGCGCGGTATCTTCGCCTATCCCGCTGCTCCGGGGCTGCGGATCAACTGGGTGTGCCTCGACGATGTCGCGGCCGCGATGGTCGCGGCGCTCGAACGGCCGGGAGCGCCGCTGCACCTGCCACTCGGCGGACCCGAAGCGCTGGTCGGTGACGAGGTGGCCGAACGCCTGTCAGAGGCGCTCGGCCGTCCGATCCGCTTCCTCAGCCTCGCGCCCGACGAATTCGCCGCGCGCATGAGCGAGCTTGTCACCGGATCGCGCGCCGTGCAGCCGCACAGCATCTATGACGGCATGGCCAAATTCTATCGCTGGTATAACGACCAGCCGGTCTCGCCGCTGGTCGTCGATCCGGCGCCGGCGGCGCGATTGGGATTGACCCCGACGCCGCTGGTCGAATGGGCCAGGCGGCAGGACTGGGCCTAGCTCAACGCAACCATTGCTGCGTCGCGGCCAGCAAGGCGCGTGTCGCCGTCAGGCGGGAAGCGCGCCGTCCATATATTTTTCCAGCGTGCGGTGAAAATGGCGGATGCGGCTTTCCTGGTAATGGCCGAGTTCGAGGACGCCGTTCGGTGACGACTTCATGCCCTCCTGCACATAGGGCAGGTTTTCCATATCCTGGTCGAACACCCCGGCGAGCGCGGCGCCGATCAAATGGCTGGCGCTGGCGAAGGGCTGGTCATCGGGGATCAGATGCATTGGCGCCGATTTCGGCGGCTTTTCGCCCTTTGGCGTGCGCATGAGGATGCGGACCTCCATCAGGCAATGATCGGCGTCGCCCCACGGGCGCCAGCGATAGACGATGTTGGGGACCAGCCCGCCCCACGGTGACCAGTTGGGGAAGACATTGTAAGTGAAATTGTCGAGCATCTCGCTGTCGGTAGCGTCCGAATAATCATGCCCGTTCATCGCCGAAAAGGCGTCGCGGTTCGCCTGCGCGAGAACTTTGCGCGCCAGCATCGGATCGTCGGCGTCATAGCCTTTCAGATCCTGCGGGTTTCCGGTCGCACGCCGCGCCCGACTGTCGCCCGCGCCGATGAAATCCTCCAGCGATTTCAGTACGTAGAATTGATCCTTGCCCTTGATGTGCGGCGACATCGCACCCGCCGGGGTGATCGCGCGGTTGAGGAAGTCGCCGTAGAGGTCGTAACGCGTGTTTGCGTCGGCGGTGAAGCCCAGAATCTGCGGGTGGGTGACGATGCTATGCCACGCCTCCATGAAGGCTTCGGATACCGCTTTCCAGTTCGCCGGGATAACGCGGCCGACCCAGGCACCGGTGAAGCATTCGTCGAGCCGCCAATTGTCATAATGCTCGACCCCCGGCCCGACCCAGTCGCGGAACGATGGCAGGTCGTAATTTTCGGTGACGAGGATGAAGCCCTGCCAGCGTTCTACGCGCAGCTCGGGCAGGCTCATGTCCTTGGCTTCGAGATGCTTGAAGTCCCAAGCGCACGGCGCTTCCTTGAACCGGCCGTCGTGATGCCAGGAAAAGCCGTGGAAGGGACAGCGCAGGTTCACCGCGGGGCCGCTTTCGGTGCGCAGCTTGCGCCCACGATGCAGGCATACATTATAGAAAGCCTTTACCGACCCGTCGCGCTGGCGGACGAGCAACACGCTCTTCTCGTTGATGTCATAGACGACGGTGTCGCCGGGTTCGGGCATATCCTCTTCGCGCGCGGCGTATTGCCAGATGTTCGGCCACATTCTTTCGCGCTCGAGCTTGGCCCAATCCTCGCTGACATAGCGCTCGATGGGGATCGGCGCGTCGCCGAGGTCCTGGTTCGATTCGGCGAACAGATAGTCGGGGACGCGCCGCGTATCGGCCTTCAGCATGTCGGTGTAGCTGGTCCCGGGACAGCGATCGTCGCGGTCGGACGCCTGGGGAGGAGAGAGGTCGTTCATCGATAACTCCGAAGGTCAGGCAAGCTGGTCGAGCGGCATGCCGCAGGCGGCGGCGATCGAGCGGTGGACGCCATGCAGCGCCGGCTCGTTCGCGCCGAGCACGACGCGGAAATTGTCGGGTGCGGTCATCAGATTCGCATAACCGTTGCTCGCGACGCGATAATCCTCGGTCTGCACGACGGTGGCGGTCATATCATAGGCCATTTCGCACATCTTGCGATGCTCCTCGCCCTCGACGCCAAACGGCGCATAGACCGCGAACTGGCAGAACATCTTGCCCGGCCCATCGGGGAAGAGGCGGAAGACCTGCGTGAAATAGACCCCGGGGGTGACCGCGCCAAAGAAGATCACGGTGTTGGGGAAAAGGAAATGCACCCCGCCATATTCGGTGTCGGGCCATTCGCTCTCGTCCTTGCCGACGAGTGTGCCGATCGACAGGTCGGGGAAACTGACGCGGTGGTGGCGGCCGATCGGTTCGTAGACGTTGCGGTCGCTGTAATGCGTGCCGCCGATCGTCGAGGCGTGGAGCATCTTGAAATGATAGCTCTCGCCATAAGTATCGAGCGCGAACTTCCAGTTCGAATCGGCGGTGAGAATGCCCTTCTTGACCGGCTCGGCGCGCTGGAGCTCGAGCTGTGCGAGCACCGGTCCGAAATCGCCGAGATGCGCCTCGGCATCGATCGGCTCGCCGTCGGGATTGGCGCGCACGAAGATCAGGCCGAGATGCTCGGTGCAGGGCAGGGCGATCAGGTTGCGGGCACCGATTTCGCAATTGGCGAAGCCTTCCTTGCCCGGCTGGCCGACGAGTTCTCCCGCAGGATCGAAAGTCCAGGCGTGGAAGGGGCAGACGAGGCGCGGTCGCGGGCCGCTCCACGGTTCCTTCTCTTCAACGAGCTTCGCGCCGCGATGCATGCACATGTTCAGGAAAGCGCGCGCAACGCCATCCTTGCCGCGCGTGACGAGGATCGACGGGCCGACCGAGTCGAAGACGAGCGTGTCGCCCGTCTTGGGAATGTCGCCCGAGAGTCCCGCGACGACCGGCTCGTTCCGGAAAATATGCTCCATCTCGGCGGCGTTGCGCGCTTCGCCTGTATAGATGGATTTATGCAGCGGCAGCGGCGCCTCGGCCATGTCGGTGCGGTTTTCGGCGACGATCGACACCAGCTTGCGCAGTCCCGCCCGCGCATTGCGCTTGCGGACGGCGGGCCAATCTTTTGCGGCGATCTTCGGATCGGACTCAGCCATGGCTCTCCTCACATTTTGCCCAGTATGCTTCCGGGTCCCGGCTATCTTATCGCACAGAGTTGCAAGCTTGTGCGCTATCGCTTTTGAGGAGGATGTCCCATGACCCGAACCGGAACGCTCGCATCGCTGGGGGACGTCATGCAGCTGGCCTTCGTGCCGTCGGACTTCGATGCGGCGCTGAAATATTGGACCGAAGTGATCGGCGCGGGGCCGTTTTTCCTGCTGCCGAATGTTGCACTGCCCGGCGGGCGCTATCGCGGCGAGCCTAGCGATCCGGTGTTCACCATGGCGCTGGGTTATTGGGGCGACATGCAGATCGAGCTGATCCGGCCCGAGAATGACGCGGCGTCGATCTATCGCGGCGACTATGGCGTCGCCGACCGATTGCACCATGTGTGCGTGCTGGTCGATTCGATTGTCGAGGCGCGGGCGCGGTGCGGCGAGGTCGGCGCCGAAATCATCTTCGAGGCGCCCGTGGGCGATACCGGCGGCGTCATTTACGCCGACCCCGGAAGGGGGCCGGGCAATCTGGTTGAGCTGCTTGAACCGCAGGCCGGCACCCGGGAATTGTTCGCGATGATGCGCGATGCCGCGCGCGGCTGGGACGGCAGCGAGCCGCTTCGCAGTTTGGGCTAGCTGTTCGCTCCCAGATAACCGAGTTGCCCGGCCTTGAAGATCGTCTGCGCGCGGTTGACAGAGTTCAGCTTCTCGCCTGCGCGGTGGACATGATAGCGCACCGTCGCGTGGCTCAGCGAGATGATCATGCCGATCTCGCGGTCCGTCTTTCCGATCGCGGCCCAGCGCAGACATTCGACCTCGCGCTTCGACAGCTCGCAGTCCGACGGAATCCGCCGTTTGGTCCGCATCGCCGAGGCATAGCCCGCGATAAAGCGCCGCGTCGCGAGCCCCAGCGTGTCGCCAATTTCGGCAAAAAGTTCCGACAGGTCTTCGATCTCGGGATCGGTCGGATGAAAGCTGTTGGCGGAAATCTGTCCGAACGGAAGATGGACGGGGACGACGATCGCAGCCTTGTAGCGCGGGTTCGCGGAAAAATAGCGCGCCGGGTCGATTTCTTCGAGATAGGGGTTGGGCTGGGCCGTGCGAAACCCGTCGCTGTTGCACCAGAAAGGCTCGCTTTCGTAGCGGCACGATCGCGGCAGCGGCGAATGCAGCGCCAGCCTGTGGTCCTCCCACCAGCGTTCGCCGTCGCCAAGCCAGCCGCACAGGTCTGCAGCGAGCACCGCGCCGTCGGCATCGACCATCGTCTCTTTCGAAGCGATATCGTCGCATAGTGCGACGCGCAGGTCATAGGCGGCAGCAAAATCGCGCAGCACGACTGCCGCATCGTGGATATCTTCCACATTGCGTACCGTGACCGCATCGACGAGCGTTTTGGCATCCATTGGGCCTGTAAACCCGTCGATCGGCAGTTTTCCTGCCGGTTCTCCCATGATCGGGACTATTTCACACTGGCCGGCAAGTCGCAATGCATGTGTCATAAGCGGAGCACCGTCTTTGCTATGATGTTTTTCTGAACTTCGCTCGAACCGCCGAATACGGTCCAGGCACGGCTGTTGAGATAGCGGGCGGCGGCGACCTGCGCGTCGGCATCGCCGATCGGCGGCGGCGCTTCATTGCCGTAGAGCGGTCGGACGGTCGGCAGTTGCAGCCCGTCATAGCCGTGGAGATCCATCGCGAGTCCGTCGATCCGCTGGTGAAGCTCGGACGACAGCAGCTTGACCAAGGAGGTCTGCGGCCCCGCGGGGCGACCCTTCGCGATGTCGGCAAGGATGCGCAGTTCGGTCGTCTCGAGCGCCTCGGCCTCGAGCCGCAGCCGCGCGATCTGGATTGCGATCTGGATATCGCCGCCGAGCGACCCATTGTGCCCGCTCGGCGCGACTCCCGCGAGCTGCTCCAGATGATCGATCGCGCGGATCAGGCGCGGCGCGTGGAACGATCCGCCGCGTTCGTTTTCGAGCAGGAATTTGGCGATCGTCCAGCCTTGTCCCTCCTCGCCGATCCGGTTGTCGACCGCCGTGCGCGCGCCGTCGAGGAAGACCTGGTTGACCTCATGGTCGCCCGCCATGGTGATGATCGGGGTGACGGTAACACCCGGCTGATCCATCGGCACGAGCAGAAAGCTGATCCCCGCCTGTTTCTTCACCTCGCCATCGGTGCGGACGAGGCAGAAGATCCAGTTCGCGTGGTGCGCGTGGGTGGTCCACAGCTTCGATCCGTCGACGACATAATCATCGCCGTCGCGCCGCGCGCGGGTGCGCAGCGAGGCAAGGTCGGAGCCGCTCTGCGGTTCGGAATAGCCCTGGCACCAATAATCGGTGCCAGCGCGGATCGCGGGGAGGAAGCGGTCTTTCTGCTCTTGCGTGCCGAAGGCGCAGATGACGGGGCCGACGAGCCGCAGGCCGAGCACCGATAGCGCCGGGGCGCCAGCGATCGCGCATTCCTTTTCGAAGATATAGCGCTGCATCGGCGTCCAGCCGGTGCCGCCGCAATCCTCGGGCCAATGATAGGCGACCCAGCCCTTGTCGTTGAGGATGCGGTGCCAGACGAGACCGATGTCGGGTTCGACGAACACGCCGGGCGTGCGTTTGGCACCGTCGCGCACATAATCGGGCAAAGAATTGCGCAGGAAGTCGCGTACTTCCTCGCGGAATTCTTCTTCTTCTTTGGTAAGGTCCAGATCCATATTTCTACTAGCGTTCGAGGATCGCAACCGCCGACAGGCCGGGCGCCCCATAGACATGACTATAGCCCACCTTGGGGCCGTTCGGAACCTGCCGCTCGCCACCGCGACCGCGCAGTTGCACCGTATTTTCATAGACTTGCCGCAGGCCCGAGGCACCGATGGGTTCGCCGCACGCAAGGCAGCCGCCGTCGGTGTTGATCGGCAGCTTGCCGCCGATCTCGCTCCAGCCTTCGGCTAGCCATTGTTCCTGCTCGCCATCGGCGCAAAAGCCATTTTCGGCCATGTGCATGATCTCGGCGCCGCTCTCGGTGTCTTGCAATTGCGCGACGGAGACATCCTTGGGACCGATGCCTGCCATTTCGAACGCGGCGCGGCTCGCGACCTCGGTAGGCTTGCCGCCACCGTTGACGCTGATCGACGGGGCGAAGACCTCGAACGAACCTTCGGGGCGGGTCCGGAAGGCGACGCTGGCGATGCGCACCGCGTCGGCGCCGAGTTCGCGCACCTTCTTGCCGCTGGCGAGCACCAGCGCGACTGCGCCCTCGGCGGGTGAGCAGAACATATATTTGGTCAGCGGATCGTTGACCATCGGGGCGTTCAGGATCGTGTCGAGATCGACCGGCGAGCGCCGCCAGGCGTGGTCGCAGAGCGTGCCGTTTCGAAAGGCCTTCTCGGCAACGAGCCCGAGCGTGCGGCGGCTGATGCCGTGGAGCGCCATATATCGCTGGATCTTGAGCGCAAAGAATTGCGTCGTCAGCATCATGCCGGTCTCGCCATACCATTCGGGCAGGCCGTAATCGGAGGGTTTCGCGTTGAAGGCGCCGCGCGGGTGCTTGTCGAACCCGACGGCGAGAGCGATGTCGCACGCGCCCGCGGCAATTGCGTTGCGCGCCGCGGTCAGGGCGCTGCCGCCCGTCGCGCAGCCGTTCGCGACGTTGATGAAGGGGACGCTGGTCAGCCCCAGTTCGTTGACCATGATGTCGGCCGACCCCGCCGCCGCCGAGCCGCCATAGGCGAATTCGACGTCGGGCCACTCGATCGCGGCGTCGTTCAGCGCCTCGCGCACCGCGAACACGCCCTGGTCGCGCCCCGAGCGGCCGTCGGTGCGGCCGAAGGGGTGGATGCCCGCACCGATGATATAGACGTCGTCGTTCATGGCTGGCGCTCCGGGCGGAAGGCGTATGTCGACCGTTGGTCGTCGAATGGCACGACCGCGAATTCCATCGGCATCCCGATGACGAGGTCAGTGGGGCTCGCGTCGACGATCCGTGTCTCGACGATCACTTCGCCGGGCAGTTCGACATAGCCGACCAGAAAGGGCTGGAAGGGCTTCGGGCCGCTATAGGGGTCCTTGGGCTCGAAGCCCTGCGTGGTCCATGACCAGAGCGTGCCGCGGCGCGAGAGGGCAACAGGCTCGACCAGCGCGGCGGCGTCGCCATCGGGCATGGGAAAGATGATCTCGCCATCGGCGCGGCGGGCGCCGATCAGCCGGGGCTCGGCCTCGTCGGTCCACAGGCCCGGCGCGACGGGGGCGAGCGCGCTCATGCCGCCCTCGCATAGGCGCGCAGGCAATGGTCCTGATCGCCGAAGAGCTTGTCGAGCAGCATCACGCGTTTCAGTGCATGGCCGATCGCGAGTTCGTCGGTCTGCCCCATGCCGCCGTGCATCTGCACCGCCTCCAGCCCGATGCGCATGGCGGCTTCGCCGACGTAGGCCTTGGCCCCGGCCGCCAGCCGCGGCCAGTCTGCATCGTCGCTGGTCGGATCGAGCATCGCGGTGCGCAGCATCATCGAGCGCGCCTGTTCGAGTGCGGCATAGCATTCGACGAGCCGATGCTGGAGCGCCTGGAAGCTGCCGATCGCGGCGCCGAATTGCTGGCGGTCGCCGACATAGGCGAGTGTGTCGTCGAACATCGTTTGGGCAAGCCCGAGCATCTCGGCGGCGGCGAGCAGACGGACATCGCCAATTACGCGCTCGAATTTTTGGCTGGGCAGATCGAGCCCCGCTGCGGGCGTGCGGTGCAGATCGAGCGTCGCGGCGTTCGATCCGTCGATGATCGGATAATCCTGCAGCACGACACCCGCGGCATCGCGCGCGACCTTCGCCAGCCGGTTGCCGGCGACCGTGACGAGCAGCACGTCGGCGAGCGGCGCACCTAGGACGAAGGTCTTGCCGCCCGAGAGCTGATTCCCCTCGAGCATGGTCCCGGCGGCTTCGGTTTCGTAGCGGCCGCCCGGTTCGGCGAAGGCGACCGCGGCGAGGCGCGATCCCGCGAGCAGTTCCCCGACCAGCGCGGCATCGCCCGCTGCGGCAGCAAGCCGGATCGGCAGTACGCCATTTTCGAGCCAAGGGTCGATCGCGACACCCTTGCCAAGCGCCTCGGCGACGAGCGCGAGGTCGACCATCGTCCCGCCGATCCCGCCCATTGCCTCGGGGGCGGCGAGCGCAAGGAGACCAAGATCGGCGATCTCCTGCCAGCGTGCGCGCGAATAGCCGCCCTCGACCTTTCGCATCGCATGCCGCGCCGCGACGTCGACGGGGCCGAGGAAACGGCCGATCGTGTCGCGCGTAAGCTGCTGGTCTTCGTCGAGATCGAAATTCATGTGCGCCGCCGGAAACGGATCGGCAAGGTGGTGAGCCCGCGCAGCAGCATGTTCGGCGGCCAGCTCGGTTCATGGCCCTCGGCGACGCGGAAGTCCGTCAGGCGCCCCAGCAATTCACTATAGGCGACCGCCATTTCCTTGCGGCTCAGCATGTTGCCGACGCACATATGGATGCCCTTGCCAAAGGCGAGGTGGCTGCGCGCGTTGGCGCGCTCGATGTCGAAACGGTCGGGGTCGGGATATTTGGCCGGATCGCGATTTGCGGCGGCATAACGAAGCTGCACCATCGCGCCCTTCGGGATATGGACGCCGCCGAGTTCGGTATCCTTCAGCACGATGCGCCACATGCCCGCGGTCGGGCTTTCGGTGCGCAAAACCTCCTCGACCAGGTTGATGATCGCACGCTCATTGCCTTCGTCGACCGCGGCGACAGCCTTGGCCATTTGGTCGGGACTTTCGATCAGCTGGAGCAGTCCCCCCGCGAGCGCCGAGGTCGTCGTCTCGTTCCCCGCCACCATCAACTGCTGCATGATCGACAGGATTTCGGCGTCTTCGAGCGGGCGTTCGCCGTCGACCTCGGCATGCACGAGGTCGGAGAGCAGGTCGTCGGTGC
>Ga0247823_10005181_pt1 | contig 10389 bp, 10 predicted proteins | sample 13C_PalmiticAcid_2_FD_192426 | JGI IMG/M metagenome (GOLD analysis project Ga0247823, IMG submission 192426) | Soil microbial communities from agricultural site in Penn Yan, New York, United States - 13C_PalmiticAcid_Day30 | ecosystem: Environmental > Terrestrial > Soil > Agricultural land...
GGGTCAGTGTAGGCGGCGGGGGTGCGCGCGGGTTGAAAAATCCTGCAGCGGCTGTTGACGGGCGGTGCGGGCCCGGGGTCTTGAAATGCGCGCGGGGTGGCATCAGCTTGGGGCCATCGGCGCCGCGGTGGTCGTGGCGCTTCAACTTCCCTGGAGGACCTTTCCATGACCGCAGTCATTGCCCGCCGCAGCCTGTTCGACGACATCTTCCGCGACGTCGCGCCCGGTTTCTTCGTCAAGCCTCTGCACGGCGATCCCCTGCCCGCGCAGATCAAGGTGGAGGTGAAGGAAACCCCCGAGGCATACACCGTGGACGCCGAACTGCCCGGCGTGCCCAAGGAGGAGATCCAGGTCACCATCGAAGACGACGTGGTGACCCTGCGCGCCGAGGTCAAGCAGCAGGACGAGCAGCGCGACGGCCAGCGCGTGTTGCGCAGCGAGCGCTACTACGGCGCCGTCTCGCGGGCCTTCCAGTTGCCGCAGCGCGTGGACAAGGACAAGTCCAAGGCCAGCTTCAAGGACGGCGTGCTGCGCCTGACGCTGCCCAAGCAGGCCGCTGCGTCGGCGCAGCGACTGACGATCGAGTGAAGGCGGACGGGTGGGCGCCGGCGGCGCTCACTCCTCGCGGATGTCGACGAGTTCGAGCAGCTCGTCGACGCGTGCGTACGACGACGAGCCCTGGCGCAAGGGCATGTCGACCTGGAAGCGCACGACGCGCTTGAGTTCCGGCGCATACCAGGCCGTCGCGGTGTACGTGCCCTCGGCTCCCATGGACGGCAGGCGCCGTCGCGTGTAGCCATTGAAGTTCACGCGAATGGTGGCGTATTCGCGTTCACCGATGCGCAGCGGCGTGCCCTCGGTTGCGCGAGCGCTCAGTTGCATCGTGACGGCGACCTCGCCACGTTGCACGGTGTAGTCCAGGCGCCAGGCGCTGCCCGCTTCGGGCGGCGACGCGATCCACCCGCTCGGCGGCATGGCCAGATCGAACTCGCCGGCGTCCAGCGCGGCACCAGCCTGCACGCTCGGCGGCGGATCGTGCCGCGTGACCGAGCGTTGGATGCCGGTCCGACGGTCGTGCAGGCGGTACACGAAGACGCTCCCGGTGGTCCGTTCTTTCGCCCTGCCAGTGGTGGTGGGGGACTGCTGCCTGTGCGCGAGTGCCGCCTGAGCGCGCGCGGGTATCTCGGCAATCCAGGCCGCCGGCAGAGCGAAGTTCAGGTTCTGCGAATCGCGCAATCCGGCGCTGGTGAGGCCGATGAGCCGACCCTGCTCGTCAAACAGGCCACCGCCGCTGGAGCCCGGTGAGATGGGCACGGAAATCTGCAGGGCCTCGATGGTGTTCTGCGCGTTGCGGCGAATGCCCGACAGCAGGCCGTCGCTGATGGTGGTTTCCAGGCCGCGCGGGCTGCCGATGGCGTAGACCCGCGAGCCCACGCGCAGGGTCCCGGCCGGCGCGATGGCCACGGGCGGTGCGTTGAAGTTGGCCACGCTGAGCGTGCACAGGTCGCGCTCGGTGTCGGGGTGCTCCAGCGTGGCGCCGTAGCTCAGGTTCTCGCGTGCCACAGCCACGGCCTTGGCCTGGCGCAACACGTGGCAGTTGGTCACCAGCCGGCCCGGGCCGATCACCACGGCGCTGCCCTGCATCAGCGGGCGGTGGTCCGCGTCCAGCGTGCGCACGGTCCAGACGCTGGGTGAGATCTGTTCGAACAGTGTGGCGGGAGCGAGGCTGCCCTGGGCGGCGGCCAGAAGCGGGCCCAGTGCAAGGCCGATGGTGAGCAGGGTGCCGCGCATGAGGTCACTCGCTGCGGATGTCGACGAGTTCCAGGATTTCGTCGATGCGGATGTGCTGGTTGCGGGCGCGTGCGTCGAAGCGCACCACGCGAGCCAACGCCGGGGCATACCAGGCCGTGGCCTCATACACGGAGCTGTTGATCATGTGCCCGCCGGTTACGCGGTGCGTGAAGCCGTTGTAGAGCACGCGCACGACCTCGATCTGCCGGGAGCCCACATTCAGCGTGGTCGTGTCCGAGGTGCGCGCGCGCAACTCCATGCGGATCACCATGTCGTTGTGGCGCACGGTGTAGTCGAGCCGCCAGGCCGAACCCGGTTCCGGGTTCCCGCTCACCCAGCCACCCGGGGGCATGACCAAATCGAACTCGCCGCTGACGGGGCGGCTCACGGACTCCACGCCGCCATCCAGACGCTCCACGCGGCCACCTTGGTCGAAGACGCGCTTGTCGCTATCGATCCGGTCCAGGCGCAGCACTACGGGTTGGCTGACGCCGGTGTAGCGGTCGCGCAGGCGGTACTCGAAGATGCGATCACCCGCAGGCGCGTCGGTCGCGCTCGCCGGTGCCTGAGGCGATGCACGAGCAACCGGCTTCGCGCTCAGCGCCGCCTGCGCGCGCGCTGGCACCTCGGCGATCCACTCCGCCGGCAGGGCGAAGTTCAGGTTCTGCGAATCGCGCAAGCCGGCGCTGGTGATGCCGATCAGCCGGCCCTGGGCGTCGAACAGCCCGCCGCCGCTGGAGCCTGGCGAGATCGGCACGGAGATCTGCAGCGCCTCGACCGCCGACGCGGCATTGCGTCGGATGCCGGAGAGCAGGCCATCGCTGATGGTGGTCTCCAGCCCACGCGGGGCGCCGATGGCATAGACCCGGGCGCCCGCTCGCAGGCTGTCGGCGGGGGCGATGGTCACGGCGGGCACCGTGAAGTTGGCGACCTTCAGCAGGCACAGGTCGCGCTCGGTGTCGGGGTGTTCGAGCGTGGCGCCGAAGCTCATGTTCTCGCGCCCGACCGAGACGGAGCGGGCGCGGCGCAGCACATGGCAGTTGGTGACGAGCTGTCCGGGGCCGACGACCACGGCGCTGCCCTGCATGAGCGGGCGTCGCTCGCCATCGAGCGTGTGCACCACCCAGACGCTGGGCGAGACCCGTTCGAAGAGCTGCTCGGGCGTGAGGGCGAGCTGGGCTGTGGCCGACAGGCTCAGGGTGGCGAGGGAAATGGTGAAGAGCAGTCGCATGGAGCCGATGACCGGAATGGGTGTTGCGGACGTGGGCTCACTCGCTGCGGATGTCGACCAGTTCGAACGATTCGTCCACGTGCAGGTACCGGTCGCGCGCCAGTGCCTCGAAGCGCACGATGCGCCCGAGGGCCGGGGCGTACCAGGCGGAGGCGCCATAGCTCGCGAAATTGCTGGTGCTGCGGGTCGTATGGCCGTCGAATCGCACGCGGACCACCTCGAATTCGCGGCTGCCCACGCGCATCGGCGTTGTCTCCACGGCGCGAGCGCGCAGTTGCGTATGAGCGACGCCCGCGCTGTTGCGGTGCTGGTAGTCGAGCCGCCACGTCGCTCCCGACTCGGGGCGGGTGCTCACCCAACCTCCCGGTGGCATCACCAGGTCGAACTCGCCAGCGGACGGCTGCTTGTTTTCGATCACGCCCCCGCCTACGCGTTCGATGCGATTGCCCTGATTGAAGATCAGCCGCTCCCCATCGACGCGGTCCAACCGGTAGATCACGGTGTGGGTGGTGCCCGTCAGTCGGTCCCGCCAGAGGTACTCGAATACGCGGTCACCGGCGGGGGTGGCCGAGGAAGTGGCAGTGCCGGGCACCGGGCTCGCGGCCACCGGCGCACGCGCCAGCGCCAGCGCGGCCTGGGCGCGTTCCGGCAGGTCGGCGATCCAGGCCGCCGGCAAGGCGAAGTTCAGGTTTTGCGAATCACGAAAACCCGAGGTGGTGATGCCGAGCAGGCGGCCTTGCTCGTCGAACAGCCCGCCGCCGCTGGAGCCCGGCGAGATCGGCACCGAGATCTGCAGCGCCTCGATGGCACCGTTTGCGCTCCGGCGGACGCCGGACAGCAGGCCATCGCTGATGGTGGTTTCCAGCCCGCGGGGTGATCCGATGGCGTACACCCGCGCGCCAGTTTGCAGCGCTTCGGGCGGCGCCAACGTGACCGGGGGTGCGGTGAAATTGGCGACCTTGATCTGGCACAGGTCGCGTTCCGTGTCCGGGTGCTCCAGCGTGGCGCCGTAGCTGACGTTCTCGCGCCCCACGGTCAGGGTCTTGGCCTGCCGCAGAACGTGGCAGTTGGTGACCAGGCGCCCGGGGCCGACCGCCACCGCGCTGCCCTGGGCCAGCGGGCGTCCGGCGGCGTCTTGCGTGCGCACCGTCCACACGCTGGGTGCGAGCTGCTGGAACAGCGCGGAGGACGTGAGCACGCCTTGCGCGCAGGCGATGGTCGCGCCGCCGGACAAGGCGCAGGCCAGCAGGGCGTGGCGCTTGCGGTGTGTCCTCATGGACGCGCAGGCATCAGACCGCTCAGGTCGTCCAGGGTCACGGGCCGGTTCGAGCGGGAGGCGGTGTTGGCTGGCGCGTCGGGCGGCGCGCTGCGGCTGGCGGTCGAGGTGTTGGTGGCACCCGTGGTTTCGCCTGCCACCGGTCCGTTGTCCTTTTCGCTGTTGCGGTCGAACACCATCACCTTGCCGAACACCAGGCGGATCCAGGTGGGATAGGTGTAGGCCGTGCCCTTGTTGTGGTCGATGAGGGCGCCGATGCCGCCGCCGATGATGATGTTGCCGAACATGCCCGAATTGGCGCGCGAGATGGCGCGGGCGCTGGCGTCCGGGTTGTCGGGGTGGGTGCAGACGATGTCCAGGTCGCTGGCGGAGCGGCGCACGTCCGTGGTGCCGCCCGATTTGACGCTCACGCTCTCGCGGTCATTGCTCATCTTGCAGTCCGCGCCAGCCACCGTCTCACCGTTGGCGGTCTGGGTCTCGACCTTGATGGTCTGGGTCGCTTCGTTCATCACGGTGGCGCAGCCCGTGGCGGCCAGACAGGCCGAGATCAGCAGAATCCGTTGAAACATCAGGCCCCTCCCCGTGTGTTGGATTCCTGAATGTAACGGCGCCGTTACAGAATGCTTGTGGTACTTGTCACAGGTGCGCTACACCCTCGGGTTTACCCCATCGCCTGCTGCAGCCAGCGCGCAAACGCCGCGCACTCCCAACGCTCCATGGTCCCCGTGCGCCAGCACAGGTAGTGCGCGTGGGGGCTGGGCACGCGGCGCGGGTACAGGGGCACCAGGGCGCCGCTGTCCAGCCAGGGCGCGGCCAGCTTGTAGCGCAGCAGGCCCACGCCCATGCCGGCGGCGGCGGCGTCGCACATCAGGCCGATGTCGTTGAACTGCGAGCCCTCGGTGGGCTCCGGCCAGTCCAAATCGTGCGCGGCGAACCAGGTGCGCCAGGGCTCCAGAGGGCTGCGCAGCAGGGGCAGGCCCTCGAGGTCTTCGGGCGCTTCGAACGGACCGTGCTCGCGCGCGAAGGCGGGCGAGGCCATGGGCGAGATGTCGTCCTTGGCCAGCAGCAGGTGTTCGACGTCGGCGTAGCGCCCGGTGCCGAAGCGCACCATCAGGTCGGCGTCCTCGGCCACCACGTCCAGCAGCGGGATGCTCACCTGCAGGGTGATGTCGATCTCGGGGTAGGTGTCGCTGAACTGCTTGAGGCGCGGCAGCACGACGGAGCGCGCGAAGGTGGGCGTGATGGCCAGGCGCAGCTTGCGCCGCCCCGGCGCGGCCTTCTGGCTGGGAAAGCGCTGAAGTGAGGTGAGGCCTTCGCGCACGTGGGTGAGGTACTCGATGCCATCGGTGGTGAGCGAAAAATCGGCGCGGCCGAACAGCTTGGTGCCCAGGATCTCTTCGAGCTGGCGGATGCGGTGGCTCACCGCGCTGGGCGTGACGTTGAGCTCGTCGGCCGTCTGCGTGACGCTGCGCAGCCGCGCCAGGGCCTCGAAGGCCAGCAGGCACTGAATGGGCGGAATACGTGCCGTGCTCACTTGAAGACGACGGTCTTGTGCCCGTTGAGCAGCACGCGGTGTTCACCGTGCCACTTGACGGCGCGGGCCAGCACCTGGCTTTCGGTGTCGCGGCCCAGGGCGGTGAGGTCTTCCACCGTGTCGGTGTGGTCCACGCGCGCCACGTCCTGTTCGATGATCGGTCCTTCGTCGAGGTCGGCCGTCACGTAGTGGGCGGTGGCGCCGATCAGCTTCACGCCGCGGTCGTGCGCCTGGTAGTAGGGCTTGGCACCCTTGAAGCTGGGCAGGAAGCTGTGGTGGATGTTGATGGCACGGCCCGCAAGCTCGCGGCACAGTTCGTTCGACAGGATCTGCATGTAGCGCGCCAGCACCACCAGCTCGGCACCCTCGGCGCGGATGACCTCCAGTTGCTTCGCCTCGGCCTGGGCCTTGGTGGCCGCCGTGACTGGGATGTGGTGGAAGGGCACGTTGTAGCTGGCGGCGAGCTGGTAGAAGTCGCGGTGGTTGCTCACGATGGCGCGGATGTCCAGCGGCAGCAGCCCGCTCTTCCAGCGGAACAGCAGGTCGTTGAGGCAGTGGCCCTCCTTGCTCACAAAGAGCACGGTGCGCAGCGGCTGCGCCAGCGGGTGCAGGCCCCAGCGCATGCCGAAGGGCTCGGCGAAGGCGCCCAGGCGCTCGCGCAGCTCGGCCTGGCTCAATTGCGCGCAAGCGAATTGCACGCGCATGAAGAACAGCCCGGTGTCGTGGTCGTTGTACTGGGCCGCTTCCTCGATGTTGCCGCCGTGCTGGAACAGAAAGCCGGAAACGGCGTGCACGATGCCGGGGCGGTCCTGGCAGGACAGGGTGAGGACGTAGGTGTTTTCCATGGCGGCGCGATTGTCGCAGGGCGGCCGTCAGTGGGCCCGGCATGGGGTGGCGCAGTGGTGCCACCGCGCGGGCGGGCACGGTGCCAGAATGCCCGGATCATTGCCCGCCCAGGAGACGCACCCCATGGCCTATAACGACTTCAACATGGACAACCAGTGGTTGCCCTTCACGCCCAACCGCAGCTTCGCCAAGGACCCGCGCATCTTCGTGGCGGCCGACGGCATGCACTTCACCACGCACGACGGCCGCCAGGTCATCGACGGCATCTCCAGCCTGTGGTGCGTGGGCGCGGGCCACAACCGCCAGCCCATCAACGAGGCGATCAAGAAGCAGCTGGACACGCTGGACTACGCCACCGCCTTCAGCGTCAGCAACGACAAGGCTTTCCGCGCGGCCGAGATGATCGCGGCGCTGGCGCCGGGCGACCTGAACAAGGTGCTGTTCTGCAACTCGGGCAGCGAAGCGGCCGACACCTCCATGAAGGTGGCCCTGGCCTACCACCGCGCGCGCGGCGAAGGGCACCGCAACCTCTTCATCGGCCGCGAGCGCGGCTACCACGGCGTGGGCTTCGGCGGCATGTCGGTGGGCGGCATTCCGGCCAACCGCAAGGTCTACGGCACCAGCCTGTTGCCGCGCGTGGACCACCTGCGCTTCATCCACGACCCGGTGAAGCACGCCTACGTGCAGCACCAGGAACCGGTGTGGGAAGAGGACATCCTGCTCGAGCTGGAGAACTGCATCCTTCCCCTGCACGACCCGAGCAACGTGGCGGCGGTCATCGTGGAACCCGTGGCCGGCAGCGCGGGCTGGTACGTGCCGCCCAAGGGTTACCTCAAGCGCTTGCGCGAGATCTGCGACAAGCACGGCATCCTGCTGATCTTTGACGAGGTCATCACCGGCTTCGGCCGCCTGGGCACGGCCTTCGGCGCCGACTGGTACGGTGTGCAGCCCGACATGCTCAACTTCGCCAAGTGCGTCACCAACGGCGTCATCCCCATGGGCGGCGTGGTGTGCAGCCAGCGCATCTACGACGCCATGATGGGCGCGCACGGCAACGCGCCGGACCACGCGATCGAGTTCTTCCACGGCTACACCTACTCGGGCCACCCCGTGGCCTGCGCGGCGGCCATCGCCACGCTGGAGCTGATGCAGAAGGAGCAACTGTTCGCACGCGCCGGCCAGATGGGCCAGGTGCTCAGCGACGCCATGTTCAGCGCCATCAAGGGCCTGCCGAATGTCATCGGCATCCGCAGCCTGGGCCTGGCCTGCGCGGTGGAACTGGCACCGCAACCCGGCATGCCCGGCAAGCGCGCCTTCGACGTCTTCCTCGACTGCTTCCACCGCGGCGTGCTGGTGCGCAACGCGGGGGACAATCTCGTCTTCGCGCCGCCCTACATCGTGGAGCGCGAGCACATCGAGACCATGGTCTCGGTGCTGGCTGACGCGATCAAACGCCTGCCGAACTAGGAAACACCCCCGCCGCGCTTCGCGCGACCCCCTCAAGGGGGCGGCGCCTGCGGCCCGGCAAAGCCGGTTCCGCGGCACCCCTGGATGGAACCCGCAACGCGGAGCGTCTCAGCGCTTGAAGCGCTCGCGCAGCTCGGCGCAGTGGTCGCGCGCGGGCAGGGCGGGCGTGGGCCAGATCACGTCGCCCGGCGTGTCGGCACCGGCGTCGCCAGCGCGCGCCACCACCACGCGGTGCGCCTGGCCGGCCGGCAGGTGCAGTGGCACGCCGATGTCTCGGCGCACGTGGCCGTTGCCCGCGATCAGCAGCACCGTGCGGCCTGGCGCCAGGGCTTGCAGCGCGGTGCCGGCCAACGATCGGTCGCGCGCGAGCTGGATGCGCGTCATGGGCGCGATCTGGTTCTCGGGCAGCAGGTCGCAATGGCCTTCGCGCACGGCGGCGCGCTGGCCTTGCAACGCGGTGGCGCTGACCGACTGGTCCAGCTCGGTGTCCAGCATGGCGTCCCGCATCCGCGCGCGCGGCAGGTTGCCGCCCAGCACCGGCACGCCCGTCCGCACGGCGGCCATCACCACCGGCCCGTAGGTGGGCCAGGGCCAGTTGGCGCCCTGGTTCCAGGCCAGCGCCTCGCGCACGGCGTCCTCGCTCGCATCGCGCGGCAGGGCCCGGGTGTCGCGGCCGGCCTCGGCCATCTCCATCACCACGGCGGCCAGCTCGCCGCGCGCGGCCAGGGCCTGCACCAGCTCGCGCTGGAGTTGCTGGTGCTCGGGCGCGTCGTGCTGTTCGCCCACCAGCAGCAGCGGCGTGGGCTGGGTGCGTGCGAGCAGCGCGGGCAGATCCTTCGGGGGCGTCTGGGCGCAGGCCGCGAGCAGCGCGGCAAATCCGATGGCGACAAGGGAAAACTTCATGCGCCGATACTACGGCCCCGTATGGCGCCCCTTCGGCGCGCCACGCTCGATTCCCGCAAGTGCCCTCCCTCCTGTCGCGCTTCGGGCCGGCGTCCTGGACGCGCACGGCCCTGACCCTCCTGCTCGCCTACGCCGCCGCCCGCCTGTGTGTCTGGCTGGGCACGCCCATCCCCTGGATGATCGGGCCGCTGCTGGCCACGGCCCTGGTGTCGGTGCTGGGTGCGCCCACCGAGAGCTGGGCGCCGTTGCGCAACGTCGGGCAATGGGTGATCGGGGCGGCGCTGGGCCTTTACTTCACGCCCGAGGTGGGCGCGTTGGTCGCCAGCCTTTGGTGGGCCATTGCGCTGGGCGTGGCCTGGGCGCTGATGCTGGGGCTGGGTTTCTCTGCCTGGCTGCGGCGCTTGCACGCCGCGCGCCTGAACCTGCCGCCCGCGCAGCTCATGGCCACCACCTATTTCGCGGGCGCCATCGGCGGGGCCTCCGAGATGACCCTGCTCGCCGAGCGCCAGCACGCGCGCACCGACCTGGTGGCCGCCGCGCACACGTTGCGCGTGCTGCTGGTCACCGTGACGATCCCCTTCGCCCTGCAGGCCGCGGGCGTGCACGGTCTGGACCTGCTGCCCCCGGCCGTGCGCGAGGTGCATGGGGGCGGCTTGGCGCTGCTGGGCCTGCTCACGCTGGTGGGCGCGCTGGCCATGCAGCGCCTGGGCCGCGCCAACCCGTGGTTCATGGGCGCGCTGGTGGCCACTATGTTGATCACGCTGGCGGACGTGCAGCTCTCCGCGCTGCCCGTGGCCTTCACCAACCTGGCGCAGCTCTTCATCGGCATCAGCCTGGGCGTGCGCTTCACGCCGGCCTTTGCACACACGGCGCCGCGCTGGCTGGGCTCGGTGGCGGTGGCCACCTTCGCCATGATGGCCTTGTGCGCGGGCTTTGGCTGGGTGATGGCGCGGCTCACCGGCCTGCACCCCGTGACCATGCTGCTGGGCACCTCGCCGGGCGGCATCGCCGAAATGGCGATCACCGCCAAGGTGCTGCAACTGGGCGCGCCCGTGGTCACGGCCTTCCAGGTGTGCCGGCTGGTGGCGGTGCTGGTGCTGGCCGAGCCGGTGTACCGCTGGCGTTACGCGCAGGCACAAAAAAGCCCGGCATAGCCGGGCTTCGGGGTTCGATGGCGTGGTGCGCTCAGTGCATCACCACCGGGTTCTGGGCGAGGGACGCGTAACCCTCCAGCGTGTTCTCCACCTCTTCCTGCGAGGGGCTGTTGCGCTGCCATTCCACGATCTGCGCCTGGAACATCTCGGCCCAGGAGCCGTCGAGGTAGACCTCCTTGCCCGAGCG
>Ga0247823_10005182_pt1 | contig 10386 bp, 5 predicted proteins | sample 13C_PalmiticAcid_2_FD_192426 | JGI IMG/M metagenome (GOLD analysis project Ga0247823, IMG submission 192426) | Soil microbial communities from agricultural site in Penn Yan, New York, United States - 13C_PalmiticAcid_Day30 | ecosystem: Environmental > Terrestrial > Soil > Agricultural land...
GTGTTTCCGTCCCGATGAACGGCAGCGGGCCGGGTGCCAGAGCCAGCGGCGCACTCGCGGAGGACACCTTGTCGACGGGGACCGGCGCGGTCGGGTGCGCGGCGGGGTCGGTCGTCTCGGCCACGGTCGCGTCCGGCGCGGGCGGCAGGTCGGTGCGCAGGTCGGCGAACACGGCCGTGCCCGGCCCTGGCTGCAGCTCGTGCAGCCGCTCCCGGACCGTCCGCAGCGGCATCCGCGCGGCCGGGTCGCGCACCATCAGCGCCATGATCACTTCGCGCAGCGGCCCGTCGACGGTCGGCTCGGGGATCTCGCCGTGCACGACCTCGGAGACGATGTCGAGGACCTCGCCCTCCGGGTCGAACGGCGCGTGGCCCTCGACGGCGGCGTAGAGGGTGGCGCCGAGCCCCCACAGATCGGCGTCCGGCGACACCTCCGCACCGGAGGCGACCTCGGGGGAGATGTAAGCAGGCGAGCCGAGCATGGTCCCGGTCCTGGTGAGCGTGCGTTCGGCGACGTTGCGGGCGATGCCGAAGTCGGTCAGCTTGACCCGCCCGTCCGAGGTGACCAGCACGTTGCCCGGCTTGACGTCGCGGTGGGTGATTCCCGCGTCGTGCGCGGCCTGCAGACCCGCGGCGATCGCGGCGCCGACCACGGCGGCCTGGGTCGGGTCGAGCGGCCCGTTGGCCCGCAGCACCTGCGCCAGGCTCGCGGCGGGCAGGAACTCCATGACCACGAACGGCTCGCCGTCCTCGCGGACCACGTCGTGCAGCGTGATCACGTTCGGGTGCGACACCGCGGCGATGGCCCTGGCCTCGCGCAAGGTGCGTTCCCGCAGTTCGTCGGCCTCCCGCTGGGGAATGCCGGGGTCGAGGCGGACCTGCTTGACCGCGACCGGGCGGTGCAGGTGTTCGTCGTAGGCGACCCAGACCGTGCCCATGGACCCCTGGCCGAGCACGGTCCGCAGCCGGTATCGGCCGCCGACCAGGCGCTGCGTCGCATCCGGGGTGGACATTGGCCCATTGTCGCCGACGCGCCCGTGGTGGCGTGGTGAAGGCGCGGCGAGTTGTCCACATCTCATCCACAGGGCGGCGGCGCGGCGCCGCCCCTCGGCGGGATGGCGGGAATCAGCTGCCGGGAATTCTCGACCGGCCGGAATCGCTAGTCCGATTTGCGGACGACGGCCAACAGATAGCCGATTTCCGGCATGAGGCCGGTCGGGTCGCGGAACATTTCCAGCATTGGGATGACGCTTTCGCCGAATCGCTCGACCAATTCGTCGAATTTCGCGTTGGTGCCGTCGATCACCCGTCGCGGCGTCTTCTTGGTGTTCCGGCTGATGTCGAGGAACTCGACGAGTTCGAGCCCGGTCGTGGCCAGCATCGCCTGGTAGCCGTCGGCGAACAGCAGCGTGCTCGCCTGCATCGTGCGCATCAGGTCGTCGATCACCGCCTGGTCTGCGTCGCTCGCCCGCGCGGTCTGCAGCTGGTCGGTGATCACCACCCGGCCGCCCGGCCGCAGGACCCGGCCGAGCTCCTTGAGCGTGCGCACCCGGTCCATGTGCATCAGCGACTCGAACACCCACGCCACGTCGAAGCTGTCGTCGGGGTACGGAAGGGCGAGCACGTCGGCGAACTCGAAGCCGACCCGGTCGGCGAGGCCCTTGGCCGCCGCCCGGCGGTTGGCCTCGTCGATCTGCGCCTGGTTGTTGGAGATGCCGACGACGTGGGCCGGGGTCGCGTCGGCGAGGCGGAACGCGGACAGGCCGATGCCGCAGCCGACGTCGAGCACCCGGCCGCCCGCGTCGAGCCCGGACTTGGCGATGAGCAGGTCGGTCAGCCGGTCGGTGGCGACCCGGTTGCTGCTCTCGTCGTCGTCGGAGAGCCAGTAGCCGTGGTGGAAGTTCTCGTCCCACACCTCACAGAGAATGATATTGGACAAGTCGTATAATTCGGCGGTCCCGTCGGATTCCGGCGATTCCTGCGCAGCTGGCATGGCCACTCCAAGATTTGGTGGAATCGGGCCTGACGTTGAAGTCGCGGCCCGAGAGTGAGGGAAGCCCAATAGTGGGCTCCTGTCGTGGCCCACGCATCTCCGCGAATGCCGCAGGCCCAGGTCGAAGCGCAATTCGATGAACGCATTAGCCCAGTTGCCCGCCGCGCGGGCCGCTCCGGCGCCGCTGCGGTCATCGTCACGTGGGCGGTGCGCGGCCTGCCGCCCAGGTCCGGGCGCAAGTGTGTGAATGGCGATTAGCCTCACAACGCCCTCGCCTGGTGTTGAGGCGTGGTTTCCGTAGCATTTCTGGGCATGACATCCCCCTCCGCGCACGAGCTGGTCCTGGCGGGCGAGTTCCCCGACGCCGGGCGGGAGCAGTGGCGCGAACTCGTGGCAGGCGTGCTGCGCAAGTCGGGTGCGGTGCCAGAGGACCTCGACGGGCCCGTCGAGTCCCTGCTGGCCACCACCACCTACGACGGCGTCGTCCTGCAGCCGCTCTACACCGCCGCCGACACCGCCCCCGCCGCCGGATACCCCGGTCTGCCGCCCTACGTGCGCGGCGGCACCGCCCAGGGGGCCGTGGCCACCGGGTGGGATGTCCGCCAGCGCCACACCGACCCGGATCCGGAGACCAGCCGAAAGGCGGTGCTCGCCGATCTGGAGAACGGGGTCACCTCGCTCTGGCTGGCGGGGATCCCGGTCGACGCGCTCGCCCACGTCCTGCAGGACGTCTACCTCGACCTCGCCCCGGTCACCCTCGACGCGGGGGCCGACTTCCGCGCGGCGGGCGAGGAACTGCTGCGGATCCACGCCGACAAGGGCATCCCGGCCGGTGAGGTGAAGGGCAACCTCGGCGCCGACCCGATCGGCCTGCACGCCCGCACCGCGGGTGGAGCCGACCTCGACGGCGCCGCCGCGCTCGCCCTGCGCGCCGCCGAGTACCCCGCGCTGCGGTCGATCGTGGTCGACGGCCTGCCCTACCACCAGGCAGGCGGGTCCGACGCGGAGGAACTCGGCGCGTCCATCGCCGGGGGCGTGGCCTACCTGCGGGCACTCACCGCGGCCGGACTGACCGTCGAGGCCGCCGCCGCCCAGCTGGAGTTCCGCTACGCCGCGACCGCCGACCAGTTCCTGACCATCGCCAAGTTCCGCGCCGCGCGCAGGCTGTGGGCGCGGGTCGCGGAGGTCAGCGGGTTCGCCGCGCCGCAGCGCCAGCACGCGGTCACCTCGCCCGCGATGATGACCAGGCGCGACCCCTGGGTGAACATGCTGCGCACCACGCTGGCCTGCTTCGGCGCCGGTGTCGGCGGCGCGGACGCGGTCACCGTGCTCCCCTTCGACGCCGCGCTCGGCCTGCCGGACGGGTTCGCCAGGCGCGTCGCGCGCAACACCCAGTCCGTCCTGCTCGAAGAGTCCAAACTGGCCGGTGTGATCGACCCGGCGGGCGGCTCGTGGTTCGTCGAGCGCCTCACCGACGACCTCGCGCGGTCGGCTTGGGACTGGTTCACCGAGATCGAGCGCGCGGGCGGCGTCGTCGCCGCGCTCGACACCGGGGTGATCAGCGACCGCCTCGCCGCTACCTGGGAGGCCCGGTCGGCGAACCTCGCGACCCGCACGGACGCGTTGACCGGCGTCAGCGAGTTCCCCAATCTCGCCGAGAAGCCGATCACCCGCGAACCCGAGCCCGCCGCGCCGACCGGCGGACTGCCCGCGGTGCGCTACGCCGAGGCCTACGAGGAGCTGCGCGACCGCTCCGACCGCGTGCTCGCCGAGACCGGCTCCCGGCCGCGGATCTTCCTGGCCACCCTGGGTCCGGTCGCCGCGCACACCGGCCGCGCGACCTTCGCGGCCAACCTGTTCCAGGCGGGCGGCATCGAGACCGTCGCCGGTCCGCCGGAGGAGTTCGCCGCCAGCGGTGCCGCCGTCGCGTGTCTCTGCGGCTCTGACAAGTCCTACGCCGCCGACGGGCCGGCCGCCGTCGAACAACTGGGCCAGGCCGCGAAGGTCCTGCTCGCCGGTCGCGCTGAACTGTCCGGAGTGGACGGAAACGTCTTCGTCGGGTGCGACGCGCTCGCTGTCCTGAGCGACATCATGGAGACGTTGGGAGTCACCGCATGAGCGAGCTTGCGAGCGAATCATCGACACAGGGCTCATCGCGATCAGCGTCACCGAGCGTGCGAGGTGGCCGTATCAGCATCCCCGATTTCTCCTCTGTCGACCTTGGTACGCCCAGTGTCGGCACCGCCGCTGACTGGCAGGCCGCCGTACACGCCGCCACCGGCAAGGGCGCCGACGCGCTGGCCTGGGACACCCCCGAAGGCATCAGCATCAAGCCGGTCTACACCGCCGACGACCTCGCCGGCCTGGACTTCCTCGGCACCTACCCGGGAATCGCGCCGTACCTGCGCGGCCCGTACCCGACGATGTACGTCAACCAGCCGTGGACCATCCGCCAGTACGCGGGATTCTCCACCGCCGAGGAGTCCAACGCCTTCTACCGCCGCAACCTCGCGGCAGGCCAAAAAGGACTGTCGGTCGCCTTCGACCTGGCCACCCACCGCGGCTACGACTCCGACCACCCGCGGGTGGCCGGTGACGTCGGCATGGCCGGTGTCGCCATCGACTCCATCTACGACATGCGCCAGCTCTTCGACGGCATCCCGCTGGACAAGATGAGCGTGTCCATGACGATGAACGGCGCCGTGCTTCCCGTACTCGCGCTTTACGTTGTGGCCGCTGAGGAACAGGGTGTGGCGCCCGAGGCGCTCGCCGGGACCATCCAGAACGACATCCTCAAAGAGTTCATGGTCCGCAACACCTACATCTACCCGCCGCGGCCGTCGATGCGGATCATCTCCGACATCTTCAGCTACACCAGCAGGCACATGCCGAAGTACAACTCGATCTCCATCTCCGGCTACCACATGCAGGAGGCGGGAGCGACCGCCGATCTGGAGCTGGCCTACACGCTGGCCGACGGCGTCGAGTACATCCGCGCCGGGCGCGACGCCGGGATGGACGTCGACAGCTTCGCGCCGCGGCTGTCGTTCTTCTGGGCCATCGGCATGAACTTCTTCATGGAGGTCGCGAAGATGCGCGCGGCCCGCCTGCTGTGGGCCAAACTCGTGAAGGGCTTCGAGCCCAAGTCCAGCAAGTCCCTCAGCCTGCGGACGCACTGCCAGACCTCCGGCTGGTCGCTGACCGCGCAGGACGTCTACAACAACGTGATCCGCACCTGCGTCGAGGCGATGGCCGCGACCCAGGGGCACACGCAGTCGCTGCACACCAACGCCCTCGACGAGGCGCTGGCGCTGCCGACCGACTTCTCCGCGCGCATCGCCCGCAACACCCAGCTGCTGCTGCAGCAGGAGTCCGGTACGACGCGCGTGATCGACCCGTGGGGCGGCAGCGCGTTCGTGGAGCGGCTGACCTTCGAGCTGGCCCGCAAGGCGTGGGGCCACATCAGCGAGGTCGAGGCGGCGGGCGGCATGGCGCAGGCAATCGACGCGGGCATCCCGAAGCTGCGCATCGAGGAGGCCGCCGCGCGCACCCAGGCGCGCATCGACTCCGGGCGCCAGCCGGTGATCGGCGTCAACAAGTACCGCTCGTCCGACGAGGAGCAGATCGACGTCCTCAAGGTCGACAACGCGGGCGTGCGGGCCCAGCAGATCGAGAAGCTGCGGCGCCTGCGCGAGGAACGCGACAGCGGCGCGGTCGAGAGCGCGCTCAACGCGCTGACCAACGCCGCCGACGGTGGCGGCAACCTGCTCGAACTCGCCATCGACGCGGCCCGCAAGAAGGCCACCGTCGGTGAGATCTCCGAGGCGCTCGGCAAGGTCTGGGGACGGCACGCCGCCCAGATCCGTACGATCACGGGTGTGTACCGGGACGAGGTCGGCAGTGTGTCCAATGTGGAGGACGCGCGCGCCGTGGTCGAGGCGTTCGCCGAGGCTGAAGGCCGCCGCCCGCGCATCCTGGTCGCCAAGATGGGCCAGGACGGGCACGACCGCGGCCAGAAGGTGATCGCCACCGCGTTCGCCGACCTCGGCTTCGACGTCGACGTGGGCCCGCTGTTCTCCACCCCGGACGAGGTCGCCCGCCAGGCCGTCGAGGCCGACGTGCACATCGTCGGGGTCAACTCGCTGGCCGCCGGACACCTCACCCTGGTGCCCGCGCTCCGCGAGGAGCTGGCCGCGCTCGGCCGCGAGGACATCATGATCGTGGTCGGCGGCGTCATCCCGCCGCAGGACTTCGACGAGCTGCGCGCGGCGGGTGCCGCGGCGATCTTCCCGCCCGGCACGGTGATCGCCGACGCGGCCGCCGAACTGCTGCGCAAGCTCGCCGACCAGCACGGACACTCGCTTGGTTAAGAAGATCGATGTTCGCGAGTACGCCAAAGGTGTGCTCGCGGGCGACCGGGGCCTGCTCTCGCGGGCTATCACGCTGGTCGAGTCCAAACGGGCCGACCATCGTGCGCTCGCCCAAGAGTTGCTGGTTGAGCTGCTGCCGCACGCGGGCGGCGCCCACCGGGTCGGCATCACGGGCGTCCCCGGCGTCGGCAAGTCGACCTTCATCGACGCGCTCGGCTCGAACCTGACCGCCGCGGGCCACCGGGTCGCGGTGCTCGCGGTCGACCCGTCGTCGACCAGGACCGGCGGCAGCATCCTCGGCGACAAGACCAGGATGCAGCGGCTCGCGGTCGACCCGGCGGCGTTCATCCGCCCGTCGCCGACCTCCGGCACGCTCGGCGGCGTCGCCAAGGCCACCCGCGAGACGATCGTGCTCATGGAGGCGGCCGGGTTCGACACCGTGCTGGTCGAGACCGTCGGCGTCGGCCAGTCCGAGGTCACCGTCGCCAACATGGTCGACTGCTTCCTCTTCCTGACCTTGGCCAGGACGGGTGACCAGCTCCAAGGCATCAAGAAGGGCGTGCTGGAGCTGGCCGACGTCATCGCGGTCAACAAGGCCGACGGCGACCACACCCGCGAAGCCCAGAAGGCCGCGCGTGAACTGGCGGGTGCGTTGCGGCTGCTGCGGGCGCCCGAGGCCGCGTGGAGCCCGCCCGTGCTGACCTGCAGCGGCATGGAGAACCTTGGCCTTGACACGCTGTGGGAGCAGATCGAGCTGCACCACAAGACCCTGGCGGAGTCCGGCGAGCTGGCCGCCAGGCGGCGCACACAGCAGGTCGACTGGACGTGGCAGATGGTCACCGACACGCTGCTGGGCAGTCTGCACAGCCATCCCGAGGTGCGCGCACTGGCGCCGGAGCTGGAGAACCAGGTCAGGAGCGGCACCCTGACGCCGACGCTGGCCGCCGAGCGGATCCTCAAGGCATTCGGCGACCGACAGGTGTAGCGACATAGGGCCGTGCGCCGACGTGTCGGGTATACCCCGACGCCGAAGGGACAAGCATGGGGCAGCAGTTCGGGCGGTACCGGATCGACGGACTGCTCGGGCGAGGTGGCATGGGGGAAGTCCAGCGCGCCTACGACATGGTGCTGCAGCGCGACGTCGCGGTGAAGGTGTTGCCCGCCGAACTGGCTCGCGACGAGGAGTTCCGGGCGCGGTTCCGGCGGGAGGCCGAGCTGCTCAGCAAGCTCCAGGCACCGCACGTGGTGCCCATCAACTCCTTCGGCGAGATCGACGGCAAGCTGTACCTCGACATGCCGCTGCTGCCCGGCCAAGACCTCGACAAGCTGCTGGAAAGCGGGCCGCTGGGCGCCGCGCGCGCGGTCACGATCATCGGCCAGGTCGCGCTCGCCCTCGGCGCCGCGCACGCCGCGGGCCTGGTGCACCGCGACGTGAAACCGTCCAACGTCCGGGTGTCCGATGTCGACGGCGCCGACTACGTCTACCTGCTGGACTTCGGCATCGCCCGCAGTGTCACCGGCGCCACTGGGCTGACCAAGACGGGCATGGCCATCGGCACGATGGACTACATGTCGCCGGAGCGGTTCGCAGGCGGGCAGGCCGACGCGAGGTCGGACGTCTACTCCCTGGCCTGCCTGCTCTACGAGGCGCTCACCGCGACCAAGCCGTTCGTCACCACCGACATGGCCGCCCTGATCCACGCGCATCTGTCGCTCCCGCCGCCGCGGCCCACGGCCATCAGCCCGGATCTCCCGCCAGGTTTCGACGCGGTCGTCGCCATCGGCATGGCCAAGTCCCCCGCCGACCGCTTTCCCACCGCGGGCGCGCTGGCCGACGCCGCCCGGCGCGCGCTCGGTGGCGCCGTGATGTCCCCGCCGCCGCCGAGACCACCACCCGACCCGACCAGGCTTGGCTTGCCCGACCCGACCAGGCTGGGCCTGCCGGATCCGCTGACCCACCCGAGGTACCTGGCGCCTCCGCCCCCGCCCGCGCGCCGTTCGCGGATCCTCCCGGTGGCCGTCGCGGTCGCGATCCTGCTCGCCGTGACCACCGCGGTCTCACTCAGCCTGCTGCTCGGCAAACAGGGCGGGACCGGGGCGGCCTCGACCTCGACCACCACCGCGACCGCCGACCGGAGGACGACCACCGAACCCGAGCCGACGACCACCAGGACGACGACGTTCAAGATCACCACGACCAGGACCACCACGACCGACCCCGACCGGACGACGACCACGCCGAGGCGCACCACCACCACGACGCCGCGCGCCACCACGCCGCGGAACACCACCCCGCAGGTCGGCGGCACCGGTGACTTCTACAAGTGCACCAACCAGATCCCGGCGACCACCCTCGGCCCCGAGGTGGTTTTCACCGTCACCAACCGGACCGACCAGACGGTGATCCTGGACTACCTGGACAACGCGGGAGTCTGGCGGCCGTGGTACCAACTGGCGCCCGGCGAGACCTTCAACGGCCGCACCGCGGACGGCGGCTGGTGGGGCCTGCACAACGCGAGCGGCTGCCTGTCGGTCTTCCGGTATCAGCGGCAGGTCATTGTCGAGTAGCTATGATCCCCCGGTGAGCCGCGAGGACCTGACCCTTGAGCGGGACCGGGAACTCGATCGGATCACCGCCACCCTGGACTCGGCCGCGCGCGGCGAGGGCCGGGTGCTCGTCATCGAGGGCACCGCCGGGATCGGCAAGACCCGGCTGGTCAACGACTGCCGCGACCTGGCCAAGGAACGCGGATTCGGCAGGCTCCAGGCTGTCGGGGACGCACTTGAGGCGGCGATGGCCTGGGGAGTCATCCGGCAGCTGGTCGAGCGGTCGGTCTCCCGCTACTCGGGCCCCACCCGCGCGGCGATCCTGGCAGGCCCGTCCGGCGCCGCGCTGGCCGCGCTCGACGGCGCCGCCGCCGATCCCTGCGAGGCCGAGCTGGCCCGAACCCTGCACGCGCTCTGGTGGGTCGCCATCGACCTGTCGTCCACCCGACCGCTGTTGATCACCGTCGACGACGCGCAGTGGGCCGACGTGCCGTCGCTGCGGTTCCTCGACTACCTCTCCCGCCGCATCGCCGACCTCCCGATCGCGCTGGTCGTGGCCACCCGGCCACTGGAGGCGAACTCCGGTCCGCTGGCCCAGATGAGCGTGTCGCGGCAGGCCGAGCGGATCCTCCCGCGCCCGCTGACCCCGGCCGCCGTCGCCGAGTTCGCCGCCGCGCGCGGCCCGGCGCCCGCCGCCGAGGTGGCGGCCGCGCTGCACGAGGCCAGCGGCGGCAACCCGTTCCTCGCCACGGTCCTGCTCGACGAGGTCGACGCGCTCGGCCTTGCCCCCGACCAGCCCGCGACCGGCGAGCGGATCGCGGGCCTCGGGCCGAGCACGGTGTTCCGGGCATCGCTCGGCAGGCTGCCCGCCGAGTCGGTGCGCCTGGCCAGGGCCGCCGCGGTGCTCGGCCCGGGCATCGACCCCTGGCTGACCGGGTCGGTGGCCTGCCTTGATCCCGCCGACCTGCCCGCCGCCGTCGCCGCGCTCGTCGCCGGGCACGTGTTCGCCGACGAGGGTGATCACCTCGTCTTCCTGCACCCGGTCGTGCGCGAGGCCGTCCTCGCCGAACTCGGGCCGCTCGCCAGAGCGGCACTGCACGCCCGCGCCGCCACCGAACTCGCCGCGGCGAACGCGCCCGCCGATCGCGTCGCAGCGCATCTGGTCAACGCCCCCAGGGGCACCCTGCCCGGCGCGTCGGCGGTCCTGCGGTCCGCCGCGGCCGCGCTGCTCGCCGCCGGCGACGCCGCGACGGCCGCGACCCACCTGGCCCGCGCGGTCGAGGAAAGCCCGCAGGACCCGGCCGTGCGCGCGGAGTGGGGCCGGGCGCTGCTGCGCACCGGGGAGGCTGCCGAGGCGCGCACCCAGCTGCGCGCCGCCGCGGCTGGGCTTCCCGACGCCGAGCTGATCGCCGCCGCCGCGTCGGCCACGGTGCTCATCGATGGCCCGGAGGCGGCGGCGATCAGCTCGGCGTCGGGA
>Ga0247823_10005183_pt1 | contig 10386 bp, 10 predicted proteins | sample 13C_PalmiticAcid_2_FD_192426 | JGI IMG/M metagenome (GOLD analysis project Ga0247823, IMG submission 192426) | Soil microbial communities from agricultural site in Penn Yan, New York, United States - 13C_PalmiticAcid_Day30 | ecosystem: Environmental > Terrestrial > Soil > Agricultural land...
GCCCGGCGGTGCCCGTCAGCTTCACATAGGGTTCGGCGAAATCGGATTCATCGGCGCCGCCCGGATACATGTACCAGACGAGCCCGACGTCGAGCGCGGCCTTGTCGCTCAGCGGCATCTTGTAGCCGCCGATCAGGTCGAGTTCCATATTGGCGCCGCCGAAGGTGCCCCATCCGGCGAGGTTGGAGGCCCAGACACCCGCATAGAGTCCGCTCTCATGCGTCAGGGTGAAACCGCCCTGAACCGCCATTTCCTTGTCGGACTGCGACACGCCGCGGAAACGGTAATCGGACGCGATCGTCGCCGAGCCTGTAATCGTGACGGATTTTGCCGCTTCGTCCTGCCCGAAAGCGGCGGCCGGAAGAAGTCCCGCGAGAAGCGCGGCGGCGGAGATGATGGTCTTCATATTGTCCTCTTGAACTGGCCTCTTTCCGGAAGTGGGGAGGCTGGCGAGGACGCCCAATTAGATCAGCGCGGCATTGGAAATCGAGAGTGTCGGGAGCTCGATTGCATAGTGTTTTCGTTATGCAGCAGACCGACTGTGCGCCGCCGGCTCCACGTCGTTCCCCGGGGCGTTCTCAATCGAAAAGGACGCAGTGGAAGCGATTGGCGGCACGCGTTTCCATCGCGCCGAAACCTCGACCGTCTCCCAAAGGCCCGCGCCGACAAACAGCAGCGCGCTTCCGGCGCTCGCGCAAAGGAAGGTCATTGCAGACAGAATGATCATCAGCGAACTCGCGTCGCGCGGTCCGATCGCCTGGGCCATGTGATGGAGCCTGAGCGCAAACAGCCAGCCGATGCCGAGCAGCGCGGCGCCCGCGGCGCGCAGGCCGATATCGGCGGCGCGGTTTTCATGCCATTTCTTCATATTGCGACCTCCAGCAGGGAGGCCATCCAATTACGCATCATCGCGTAGGAATTCGAGATCGGGAAACAGCGCGGCGCATTGAGATTGCGTATGTTTCGGCGGCTCGTGAACGGGCGCGACCTCAGCGCATCTTGTCGGCGAGAAAGGCGACCAAGGCCACCGCCGCGCACATGTAGATGGTGAGGATCAGGGGCCCTTGTGCGCCCAGCCAGTCGATGACCCGGTCGTGCCGCGAAGCACCCGACGGGTTTTTGAAGTCGTCGCCTATCATGGGGACTAGATAGGCGCTCACGCCATTTGAAATCGAGAGCAGGTCCGCCCCGACTCCATATGATCGGCATAGGATTTGCGCGATTATTGGCCCTGCCCGACTTCTTCGCCCACCGACCGCAAGCGATAGCCGATGCCGAGTTCGTTGCTGATGATCTGCGGCTGTTGCGGATCGCTCTCGAGCTTTTGGCGCAAGGTGCGGACGAGGACGCGCAGATATTCGACATGATGTTCGACTTCGCGCGGCCAGACCTCCGCCATGATCTGGTTGTGCGTAATCACCCGCCCGGGGTGCCGCGCCAACTGGGCGAGCACCGCATATTCCTTGGGCGTCAGATGAACCTCGCGGCCCGCCTTGACGACGGTGCGCGCGATCAGGTCGATCGTCACATCGCCTGCAGTCACCGCGAGCATCCCGCCGTCGCGGGTCATGCGGTTGCGCAAGGCGACGCGCACGCGCGCGAGCAGTTCGTCGGTATCGAAGGGTTTGGTCAGATAATCGTCGGCGCCCAGGTCGAGCGCAGCGACCTTCTGGTCGGTCGCATCGCGCGCCGAGACGACGATCAATGTCGTGTCCGACTGCTGCTTGACGAGGGGGACAAGCTCGAGCCCGTCGCGATCGGGCAGGCCGAGATCGAGCAGCACGATGTCGGGGCGCTCCGTGCGCAGCAGGTCGAGCGCTTCGCGCGCGCTTTCGGCCTCGACGATCGCATAGTCGGCGCGCGCCAGCGCGGCGTGGATCAGGCGGCGGATATGGAGCTCGTCATCCACGATCAACACCTTGTGGCGGACTTTCATGGTAGTTCCTTGTCGTTCAGATGCGTGATGATCAGCGTCTCGGGGATGCGAATGGTGAAGCAGGCACCGCGCGGATCCTCGTTGTTGCTCGCCTCGACCGACAGGCCCATCGCCTCGGCGAAGCCCTTGACGATCGCGAGGCCGAGGCCGGTGCCGTGCTTCACACGATCGCTGCCCTCGAGGCGGGTGAAGGTCTCAAAGACGCGCTTTTCGTTTCCGGGCGCGATCCCCGGCCCCTGGTCGATGATCGACATGAAGATCGCATCGGCGGCGCGCCGCGCGCGAATGGTGATCGGGGTGCCGGGGTCGGCATAGCGCCCGGCATTGTCGAGCAGGTTGATCAGGCAATGGTGGAGCAGCACCGGATCGACGCGCACGAGCGGGATATTGGGCGAGATATCGACCTTGACCTCATGCCCCGCCAGCGATGCCCGCGTATCGTGCGCGGCGCTGGCGGCGGCGTCGAACAGATCGGTCGCTTCGACCTTCATCGGCAGCGCGCCCGCTTCGACGCGCACCATGTCGAGCAGGTTCGACACGAAGCGATTAAGCCGCAGCGCCTCGGTTTCGACCGTCTCGGCAAGGCTTTCCGACGGATGGCGGCGCATTTCCTGCGCGGCCGACAGGATCGTCGTGAGCGGGGTGCGAAGGTCGTGGCTGACCGACGACAGCAAAGCCGAGCGCAGCCGGTCGCGCTCGTAGACCTGCCGCGTACGAAGCGACGCCTCTTCGAGTTCCATGCGGTCGAGCGCGATCGATGCCTGATCGAGCAGGCTCATCAGCAGCGGCACCTGATCCGAGCGGACAGGCTCGCGCGCGTCGTCGCGGGTCAGGCCGAGCACGCCGAGCACGCCGCGTGTCGTGCGCAGCGGATGGAACAGCCAGTCCGACGCGGTGAGCGTGGACGAGCCGCGCCCCGCCGGCTGTTCATTGTCCATCGCCCATTGTGCCGCCGCCCGTTCGATTTGCTCGAGCCGGTCTTCGGGCGGCACTGCGGCGCGGAGCATCGGGCCGTCGGCGGACGGCAACAGCAGCGCCGTGCGGACGTCAAGCAGCCGCCCGACCTCGGCGCAAATGGCGTGCATCAGGCTTTCCTGATCGGGCGCTGCAATCAGCAGCCGCGAAAAGCTGGCCAGCGCCGCATTCTGCCGCGCGCTCGATTGCGCGAGGTCGGCCTGCGCCCGCACGCGCGCTGCAAACTGGCTGGTGACCACCGCGACCCCAAGCAGAACGAGAATGCTGACGACGTTTTCCGGATTGTTGACGGTCAGCGTGCCGGTTGGCGGCAGGAAGAAGAAATTATAGGCGAGGCTCGACGCGAGGCCGGCGAACAGACCGGCGCGCACCCCGAAGGTCGCCGCGGCGAACATCACGGGGACAAGGTAGAGGAGCGAGATATTGCCGAGGTCGATGACTTCGATCAGCAGGCGGCCGAGCGCCGTCATCGCGACCACCATCGCGAGCGCCAGCAGATAATCCGACGATTTGCCCCAGCGACCGGGAACGACGACCGCGCTGCGCGGCTGCCCGGGCTTCGCGTCGGGCTCGCCGGGCAACACATGGACCGCAACATCGTCGATCGTCCGAACGAGCTGGTCGACGACCGAGCCGTGGCGCATCTCGAACCACCAGGGGCGCGCCGACTTACCGATCACGATCTGCGTCGCGCGCGCGTCGGCGGCAAAGGCGCGCAGGCCCTCGACGACACTCGCGGCGGGCACCGTCGCGGTCGAGGCGCCGAGCCGCGAGGCGAGCGCGAGCGTGTCGGCGAGCTGCCGGCGATCGTCGTCGATCATGCCCTGGCTGCGCCGCGTCTCGATATAGACCGCGGTCCACGGCGCCCTCAGCGCATCGGCGAGCCGCTTGCCCGCGCGGACCAGTTCGGCGGCGACTGGCAATTCGCTGACCGCAACGACGATCCGCTCGCCGACCGCGAAGCTGCCCGCGAGCGCATGGCTGCGCACATGGTCGAGCATCTGCGCATCGACCGCCTGCGCGGCGCGGCGGAGCGCCAGTTCGCGCAGCGCGGTGAGGTTCGATTTGGAGAAGAAATGGGTGAGAGCGCGCGTCGCTTCCTGCGGAATATAGACCTTCCCGTCGCGCAGCCGCTCGATCAGTTCGTCGGGCGGAATGTCGACCACCTCGATCTCGGCATTTTCGAGGATCGAGTCGGGCACCGTCTCGCGGACGCGGACACGGGTGAAGGAGGCGACGACGTCATTGAGGCTCTCGACGTGCTGGATGTTGATCGTTGAATAGACATCGATGCCGGCATCGAGCAGTTCCTCTACATCCTGATAGCGTTTGGGATGGCGGCTGCCGGGCGCGTTGGTGTGCGCAAGTTCGTCAACGAGAACGAGCTGCGGATGACGCGCGAGAATCGCATCGATGTCCATTTCGCCGAGACTATGACCCTGATGGTCAACGTCGCGGCGGGGGATGATCTCGTGGCCGTGGACGAGCGCCTCGGTCTCGCGCCGGCCGTGGGTTTCGACGACGCCGATCACGACATCGACTCCGGCCTCGCGCCGTTGCCGTCCGTCGGTGAGCATCTCCCACGTCTTGCCGACGCCCGGAGCGGCGCCGAGAAACACCTTCAAACGGCCACGGCCTTCCTGCGCCGCCTGACGCAGGAAGGCCTCGGGTGATGGTCGATCCTTGTCTGTCACGCGGCGGGTTTAGCCCCAAAAGCATCGAGCCGTCGATTGAGCTTGAACACATTGACGCGCGGCTCGCCGAGAAGGCCGAGAAGCGGCTTGTCCACGCTCTGTTCGACCAGCCCGCGAACCGCCGCCGGATCGAAGCTGCGGGCCTTTGCGACGCGCTCGACCTGATAGAAGGCCGCTTCGGGCGTGATGTCGGGGTCGAGGCCCGAACCCGAAGCGGTGACGAGATCCGAGGGCACGGCCTTGCCGGGTTCGGCGGCCTTCAATTTCTCGACGTCGCCCTTGACCCGGTCGACAAGTGCCTGCGACGTCGGCCCGAGGTTCGAGCCCGACGAGGCGAGCCCGTCATAGCCCTTGCCCGCCGCCGACGGACGCGTGTTGAAATAGCGTTCCGACGTGAAGGCCTGGCCGACGATAGTCGAGCCGACGACCTTGCCATTCTCCTCGACAAGGCTGCCGTTCGCCTGGCTCGGGAAGAGCGCCTGCCCGATGCCGGTGAGCGCCAGCGGATAAGCGAGGCCGAGAAGCAGCGCGAACAATAGCGTCATGACGAGCGCGGGACGCAGCGAACTGATGAGATCCTTGTTCATTTCAATTTCCTCAGACGAGACCCAGGCCGCCGACCGCAAGGTCGATCAGCTTGATGCCGACAAAAGGTGCCACCAGGCCGCCAAGCCCATAGACGGCGAGGTTGCGCGCAAGCAGCGGCCCGGCGCCCATCGGGCGATAGGCAACGCCCTTCAAGGCGAGCGGCACGAGCAGCGGGATGATCAGCGCGTTGAAGATGATCGCCGACAGGATCGCGCTCTCGGGGCTGGTCAGCCCCATGACGTTGAGCACGCCCAATCCGGGATACAGCACGATGAACATCGCGGGGATGATCGCGAAATATTTGGCGACGTCGTTGGCGACCGAGAAGGTCGTCAGCGCCCCGCGCGTCATCAAGAGCTGCTTGCCGAGGCCGACGACCTCGATCAGCTTGGTTGGATCGCTGTCGAGGTCGACCATATTGCCCGCCTCGCGCGCCGCCTGCGTCCCGGTGTTCATCGCGACGCCGACGTCGGCCTGCGCAAGCGCCGGGGCGTCGTTGGTGCCGTCGCCGCACATCGCGACCAGACGCCCGCCCTGCTGTTCCTTGCGGATCAGCTCGAGCTTGTCCTCGGGCGTCGCCTGCGCGAGGAAATCGTCGACGCCGGCTTCTGCGGCGATCGCCGCGGCGGTGAGCGGGTTGTCGCCGGTGATCATCACCGTGCGGATGCCCATCGCGCGCAGTTCGCCGAAACGCTCGCGAATGCCCGCCTTGACGATATCCTTGAGGAAGATCGCGCCGAGCAGTTGGCCGTCCTTCGCGACCGCGAGCGGCGTGCCGCCCGCGCGCGCGATTTCGTCGGTGATACGGCGCAGTTCGGTTGCGGCGGCGGTCGCCCCCGCACCCGGATTGGCCTTGAGGATCGAATCGACCGCGCCCTTCTGGATCACGCTGTCACCGAGCTTGATGCCCGAGATGCGGGTTTGCGCGGTGAAGGGAATGATCTCGGCACCCTTCGGCAATTCGCTCATCATCTGGCTGAATTTCTCGCGCGCGAGCGCGACGATCGAGCGGCCTTCGGGGGTTTCGTCGGCGAGGCTGGCAAGCAGCGCGGCCTCCGAAAGCACCGACATCGACTGGCCGCCGACCGGGCGGAATTCGGTCGCCTGACGGTCGCCGACGGTGATCGTGCCGGTCTTGTCGAGCAGCAGGACGTCGATGTCGCCCGCCGCCTCGACCGCACGGCCCGATTTCGCGAGCACGTTGAAGCGCACGAGGCGGTCCATGCCCGCGATACCGATGGCGGAGAGCAAGGCCGCGATCGTCGTCGGGATGAGCGTGATCAGCAGCGCCGCAAGGATCGCGACGGGAATGCTGCCGCCCGCATAATTTGCAAAGCTGGGGATCGTACCGACCGCGATCAGGAAGATGATCGTGAGGCCGACGAGCAGCAGCGTCAGCGCGATTTCGTTCGGCGTCTTCTGCCGCTCGGCGCCTTCGACGAGCGCGATCATCCGGTCGAGGAAGCCCTGCCCCGGATTGACCGTTACCCGCACCCGGATCTCGTCGGAGATGACGCGCGTCCCCGCGGTCACCGCCGAGCGGTCGCCGCCCGCCTCGCGGATCACCGGCGCGCTTTCGCCGGTGATCGCCGCTTCGTTGACCGACGCGACACCGCCGACGACTTCGCCGTCCGACGGGATCAGGTCGCCCGTCTGGACGAGCACGACGTCGCCGACCCGAAGCGCGCTGGCGGGAACGCTGTCATAGGCATTCCCCTCACCCTTGAGTTTTTTGGCGGTCAGGTCGGCCTTGGTGGCGCGCAGCGAAGCAGCCTGCGCCTTGCCGCGCCCTTCGGCGAGCGCTTCGGCGAAGGTGCCGAAGAGCACCGTCAGCCAGAGCCAGATCACGAGCTGCAGCTTGAAGCCGGTGGCAAGGCTGTCCTGGCCGACGGCTAGAAGCACCGTCAGCAAGGTCGCGACGACCGCGGTGGTGAACATCACCGGGTTGCGGATCAGTTCCTTGGGGTTGAGTTTGCGGAAGGCGTCGCCGATCGCCGGAACGATCAGGTCTGCCGTGAAGAGGGATTTGGTTTCGGACCGAGCCATTTGCATGGATCCTTAAAAGAGCTGGCCGTTGATCATCGCGAGATGATCGGCGATGGGGCCGAGTGCGAGGCTGGGCAGGAAAGTCAGGCCGCCGACGATCAGCACGATGCCGATGAGGAGGCCTGTCCACAGCAGCCCGGTGGTCGGGAAGCTGCCCGCCGTTGGCGGCGTATATTTCTTCGCCGCCAGACCGCCCGCGATCGCCAGCATGGGGATGATGATGAAGAAACGGCCGATCCATATCGCGACGCCCAGCATGCCATTATAGAAGGGCGTGTTGGCGGTAAGGCCCGCAAAGGCCGACCCGTTGTTCGCGACCGCGCTGGTGAAGGCGTAGAGGATCTCCGAAAAGCCGTGCGGACCCTTGTTGAGTGGGCCCGCGAGCCCCGCCTCGGTAACCGATGCAATCGCGGTGAAGCCGAGGATGATGAGCGGCAGCACCGCAATCGCGAGCACCGCGAGCTTGACCTCGCGCGCCTCGATCTTCTTGCCGACATATTCGGGCGTGCGCCCCACCATCAGCCCGGCGACGAACACCGCGAGGATGGCGAAAAGCAGGAAGCCATAGATGCCCGCGCCGACGCCGCCGATGACGACTTCGCCCAGCTGCATGTTGAACAGCGGGATCAGGCCGCCCAATGCGGTGAAGCTGTCGTGCATCGCATTGACCGCGCCGCACGATGCCGCGGTGGTGACCGCCGCAAAGAGCGACGAGGCGGCGATGCCGAAGCGCACCTCCTTGCCCTCCATATTGCCGCCCATGGCGCCAAGCTGGTGGAGGATCGGGTTTCCGGCGGCTTCCTGCCAATAGACGATCGCCGTGCCCGCAAGGAACAAGGTCATCATCGCGGCGAGGATCGCCCAGCCCTGACGGGTGTTGCCGACCGCCTTGCCGAAGGTCCACGTCAGCCCGACGCCGATCAGGAAGATCGACAGCATCTGGACGAGGTTGGTGAGCGCGGTCGGATTTTCGAACGGATGCGCCGAGTTGGCGTTGAAGAAGCCGCCACCGTTGGTGCCGAGCATCTTGATCGCTTCCTGCGACGCGACCGGGCCGAGCGCCAGCGTCTGCTTGGCGCCTTCGAGCGTCATCACGTCGACCGAGGCCGCCAGCGTCTGCGGAACGCCGCTCGCGATATAGAAAATCGCGATGGCGAAGCAGAGCGGGAGGAGCAGGTAGAGCGTCACGCGCGTCATGTCGGCCCAGAAATTGCCGAGCGTCGTCGCGCTGCGGCGCGCAAAGCCGCGGAACAGCGCGAAGGCAAGCGCGATGCCCGTCGCCGCCGAGAGGAAGTTGTGGATCGTCAGCCCCAGCATCTGGCTGAGGTTCGACATCGTCGATTCGCCGCCGTAGCTCTGCCAGTTGGTGTTCGCGGTAAAGCTGATCGCCGTGTTGAAGGCGAGATGCTCGCTGACCCCGTCATAGCCGAGCGGATTGAGCGGCAGCACGCCCTGCAGGCGCAGGATCGCATAGGTGAAGAGCGCCAGCACCGCGTTGAAGATCAGCATATGGACCGCGTAACGGCGCCAGCCCTGCTCTTCATTGGGGTCGATCCCCGACAGGCGGTAAAAGCCCGTCTCGACCGGCCCGAGTATGCGATGCAGCGGCGTCCGGCGCCCTTCATAGAGCGCGAACAGCCATTGCCCTATCGGCTTGCAGAGCAGGAGCAGGATTGCGACGAACGCGATGATGAGAAACCATCCCTGAAAGGTCATGCGTTCGCCTCCCTTAGAAGCGTTCGGGCCGTGCGAGCACGGCCACGAGATAGATGAGAAGGCCGAGCGCGGTGGCGCCCGCGAGCCAAAGGTCGAGAGTCATGGGCATCATTCCTTATGCGTCGTCGCACAGACGCGCGTAGCCGAGGCTCGCGGCGAGCAGGGCGAGGATGATGCCGACCCAGATGAGATCCTGCATGGGTTTGCTCCAGCATGGCGCTGGCCACGGGAGGTGGCACGAGTCGTCTGCGGACTCCCAAATAGGTGAGGCGCGCGTTTGAATTCGAGAGACCGAAACTATCGCTCGCATAGTATTTGCATATGATTTTGCAGATTTTCGGGGCGCAGGCGCGAGCCCTCGAAAACAAATGAAAATACAATGGGCGACGCCCTTCCTCGATCTCGAATCCCTATGCGCGGCTCCGTAAATTGCCGGCATCGACTCCCGATCTTCGGAGCGTCGATTTCGAGTAGCCAGGAGCATCTCACCATGATTTCTGCGATTTCCGCGGAGCCCGACCCAGCCGGCATCGTGTCGACAGTCTCCGCCGCCAGCAGGAGGGGCGCGCAGAACCCCGCCGAAAAAGACCGCCGCTGGCCCGCGATGCTTCGCAAGCTCAAGGGCCTGCGCAAGCGCGGACGCCGCAGCATCCGTATCGTCGACGCCGATTGCGGCGCCGGCGAGTTGCTGATCCACGCCGCCCGGCGCGCGCGCGAACTGGGTTTCGTCGCGATCGAAGCCCGCGGAATCGACGCCGATCCGCGCCTGATCGCCCGCGCGCTTCACGCCGCCGCGCGGCGGAGCGATCCGGCTATCGGCCTCGTCTTTGAACTGGGTGATCAAGACAAGGTCCTGCGCGAAGAGGCCGAATATCCGGCCGACCTGTTGCTCTGCCCGGCATCCGATTCCGACGCACGCGAACGCGCGGAGCTGGCCCGGACCGCAGCCGATACCGTGTTGTGGGACCGAAAGACGGAACGGGAGCGCGGGCGATCATGACCCAGCGCGACCTCTTCTGGCGCGCCGCCGGGGCCTCCCTCGTCGGCGCGGGCTATGCGCTGACGCTTTTCGCGACGGGTGCCGACGCCGACCTTGTCGGTATCGTCGGTCTGCTCGTCGCTGCGGTCGGTCTGCTTCTTGTGCTCGCGGGCAAGAAGGTCGTGCTCGCGCTCCGCATCGAGCGAAGCCGACACCGCGAGCTGCCGGGTGCGATCCGCGCCTCGCGCCGCGCCCGGCGGGGTCAGCTCTAACCCATCTCCGCAGCCTAGCGGCGTAACTTTCTGGCCGGCTTGGACGAAGGTGTCATAGCGGCGAGCACACGATCCTGTGATCTTGTGCCTGCCGGACCGATCACCATCGAAGGACAGCCTGTTTATGCCACCCAAAGGACGCCGTTGGGCTTTTACCGGCGTCCTTTGGGTGGCATAAAC